>Ga0116216_10000261_pt1 | contig 47960 bp, 40 predicted proteins | sample Sb_taG_11_FD_89696 | JGI IMG/M metagenome (GOLD analysis project Ga0116216, IMG submission 89696) | Peat soil microbial communities from Weissenstadt, Germany - Sb_50d_3_AS metaG | ecosystem: Environmental > Terrestrial > Soil > Wetlands > Peat | place: Germany: Weissenstadt | collected 2010-09-21
CGTTCGCGATCGATCGCGCCACCGCGAGCTCGGGCCAGCCGTGACTGGCCTGCCAGGCCAGGTACGGCACCCACATCGCCACCGCGAGCATACCGCCCGCGTACAGCCAGGCTGACGTGAAGGACCGCCGCGGCCCGCCCACCGCCAGGCCCGCCACCACGGCGAAGAGCAGAAAAGCAACAAGATCATTGTCGAACAGGCCCACTCCGGCGGTGACGCCAACCGCGAGCCAGAGCCGCTCGTCGCCGGTCCGCAGGATGCGGGCGATCAGCCAGCACACCAGGGCCCAGGCCGGCAGGTCGAATGTCGTGGTACTGAGCAGGTGGCCGCTTCCGACCACCAGCGGAGCCACCGCAATCGAGGCCGCGGCCAGGACCTGCCCGGCCCGGCCAGCGCCGAGCTCGCGGGCCAGCAGGGCGGTGAGCATCACGAGCGCGGCGGACGCGAGCGCGGCGGGCAGCCGCAGCAGCACAAGCGAACTGGGGCCCAGGTCGGACATCATCCGGGCGATCAGCGGCACCAGCGGCGGCTGATCAGGGTAGCCCCAGGCCAGGTGCCGACCGCAGGCCAGGAAGTAAAGCTCGTCGCGGTGATAGCCGTAGCGGCCCGAGAACGAGACGAGCAGCCCGGCCAGCGCGACGGCGATGCCGGTCACCGGCAGGTACTCGAACTCCGGCAACCGGACCGGGCTGCCTGGTCCTCCGGCATCTGCCGCCTGCGGCAGGCCGGCCGCCGTCGCATCGGGCTCCCGCCGCGTCGATGCCACCGTCCGCCTCCCGGCTCAGGTCCGCTCTTCCGGGCCGGTCACGGCTGAGCCGATACCCGCCTTGGTGCTGCTCAGGCTGACCCACATGTTCCGCCATCCCCGCCGGGTCGCGGCGGCGGATCAGGCGTAGCTGTGGGCCTGGTCGGGATAGCGCAGGTCGGCTACCTCGCCGACGTACTGCCGGGCAGCGGCCAGCAGGAGGCCGCGGCTGTCGGCATAGCGCTTGACGAATCGCGGGAGCCGCCCCGTCGTCAGCCCGGCCATGTCTTGCCAGACCATGATCGATGCGTCGCAGTGGGGCCCGGCGCCGATGCCGACGACCGGCACGCGCAGCTCTTCGGCTACCCGGCGGCCGAGGTCGGCCGGCACCGACTCAAGCACCACAGCGAACACGCCGGCCGCCTGCAAGGCGCGCACGTCGGCCAGGAGCTCGTCGCCCGCGTCACCACGGCCCTGGACCCGGCGCATGCCGCCGAGCACGTTCACGCTCTGCGGCGTGAGGCCGAGATGTCCCATCACCGGGATGCCGGCCGCGGTCAGCATCTTCACCTGCGGCAGCACGCGCCGGCCCCCCTCGAGCTTCACCGCCTGCGCGCCACCCTCTTTCAGGAACCGGACCGCGCTGGCGAACGCGGTCTGGGGCCCGGCCTGGTAGCTGCCGAACGGCAGGTCGGCCACGACCAGCGCCGTCGTCGTGCCGCGCACGACTGCCCGCACCATGGGGACAAGCTCGTCCATCGTGACCGGCACCGTGTCCGGGTAGCCGAGCACCACCTGACCGCTGGTGTCGCCCACCAGCAGCGCTCGTACTCCCGCCTCCTCGAACACGCCCGCGGTCAGCGTGTCGTAGCAGGTGAGCATCGCCCACCGCTCCCCCCGGTCGGTGGCTTCCTGCAGGTCGACGATCGTAATCCGGCGGTTGGCCGGCCAGCTTGCATCGGACATGGCTCCCCTAACCTGGTCGCCCCCGCATCGGTGGGCGCTAGATCCAATCCTGCACCCGGTGGCTAGCCGCCGGAAACCACCGGAACTCCCCCGGGCTACCGGACGCCGACCCTCGCATGCCGCCGCTGCCGGGCCGCGTGCGCCCGCCCCCGTCGATGATCATCAGGGATCTCCGGCCTGCCGTTGCCGGCCGGACCGGCCGGCCCGCTTCCCGTGCCATCGGGTCAAGCGCGGGAGAATGGGGCTAGTGAAGACTCGAGCCCGATGCGGTGACACGGCCGCACCCGGAGGTGAGCCAGTGGGCCTGCCAGCTGGCCGGCGGCCTGCTCGCGACGGGGCAGAAACGCTGATACCCCGCTGGGTGCCATATCTGTTCGCCGCGCTCAGCCTGGTGCTCACCGCGGGTATCGTGCGGGTCTTCGGCTCCGCGCCGCCGCTGCACCTGGCCGTCCACTGGCGGCTGGCCTGGGGCGGTTTCGATCTCGGCCTCGCCGGGCTGCTGGCAGTCACCGGGCTCGCGCTCCTGCGCCGCTCCGCGCTGGCTGAGGTGCTGGCCGCGATGACCGCCACCCTGCTGTGCAGCGACGCGTGGCTGGACGTGCTGAGTTCCGTCGGCCAGGGACCGGGCTCGTCCGTGGTAGCGATCGCGGAGGCGGCCTTCGCGGAACTGCCGCTCGCCGCCTTGTTCGGCTGGGTAGCTGTGCGCTTCGCCAGGGCGGTCTCCGACGCCGCGCCGTCGCTGCGGCTGGCCGGCTTCAGGATCCGCCATCGCCGCCTGCTCCCGCCGCCGGGCGGTTACCCGGGACAGCTCGACGCCGAGTCTGCGCTCGGCCAGCGTCGGTGGCGGCAATGGACACCCCTCGGCCACTCCGAGCAGCCAGGGCTGCTGTTGCCATGGTGGCTGCCGGCCGTTTGCCTCGGACTTGTCATCGTGCTCCTCCCCTGGACCGGCTGGCTGTTCGCGACCCTGCCGCGGACCGAACTGGCCGGGCACTGGGGGCTGGCCAGGGCCGGCTCAGATCTCGCCCTCGCGATCGTGCTCGCGACCAGCGCGGTTGCCCTGCTTCGCCGCTGGCCGATCGCCGAGGTGCTGGTCGCGATGGCCGCGGCCCTGCTGCTGCGGGACGCCTGGTTCAATGTCCTCACCGCCAGGCGCGGGCATGCTGGTTACGCGCTCGGCGTTGCGGCCGTGCTTGAGCTGCCGCTGGCCGGGCTGTGCCTGTGGGTTGCCGTCCTGCACGCCCGCGCGGTCGAGGTCGCCTGGCCATATGTGCGATCACTACGCATGCAGGCTGCCCGCCGGAGGGCCAGTGCTCAGCGCCAGCGATGAAGCCGGGAACGACGGCCAGACCGGGAACACAGCCTCGCCGCTGCTCCCCGGGTACGCCTGCGCCGCCCGCGAGCCGGAGTACCTGCTGCTCATACCTCGAAGATCCCGTACGAGAAGCCGTCGGCCAGAATCTGGCCGCCGGCCACGCTCACCCCGGTCGTCATGACTGGCACGAGCAGACCGGCCGACGGGGTTGCCGCACCGGCCTGGCCTGCTCCTGGCGAGGCGGCCCAGGGCAGCGCGAATGAGGCCGGCTCCCGGCGCGGGTTGATCACCACCAGGTGCGTACCGCCCCGGAGGTAGACCAGCGGGTAGCCGGCGTTCAGCACGTCGACCGATCCTCCGGTCCGCAGCGCAGGGATCAGGGCTCGGAACCCGATCAGCCGCCGCACCTGATGCAGCAGCGACCCGCCGTCGGCCCGCTGTGCCGCGACCGTCGGACGCTGCGGATCGGGATCGACCGGCAGGTAGAGCGCCCTGGCCGGGGCGGTCGAGAATCCGGCGTTCGGACTGTCATCCCACTGCATCGGTGTCCGGGATCCGGCCCTGTTCCAGCCCGGCCAGATCTGGCTGCCCTCCTGGTCCGGCAGGTCGGCGATGAATCGCATCCCGATCTCGTCACCGCAGTGAATCCCTGGCAGCGTCGGCCAGGTCAGCAGGAACGCGAAGAACGGCCCGAGCTGGTCGGCTGTCCGCGGACCGCAGGCCGGCCGGGCGAAATCATGATCGGAGGAAAACAGCGCGATCAGCCCAGCGTCGCCCACGGCGGCGGCATCCCGGCGCCACGCGGTCAGGAACGTCTCAGCCGAGCCGGCCCCATCCGCGCTGAAGTAACAAGGGCCCGGTTCGGTGCCCGGCAGCCCCAGGCCGGCGCCGTTGTTCAGCAGCGAGCCGTGCTCCGGTCCGATGGCGAGGTAGAAGTCGGCGTGGAATCCGGCCGGCCCCGCGGTCGCCGGGTGATTCCATTCCGACATCAGTGCCGCGTCAGGGTAGGCGCCGTCGAGACAGCCGCGGATCTGCCGCCACAGCCGCGCGGTCTCCAGCCAGCCCGGGTCGTCCTTGACCAGCGTGCTGGCCAGATCCACCCGGAAGCCGGCCACGCCCAGGTCTAGCCAGTGCGTCATGATCGCGGTCAGCGCCGCCCGGTTCGCCCGCGGGCCAGGCGCGTCTACCGGCTGGCGCCATGGCTCGGCCGGGTCCATCCGGGCGTAGCCGTAGTTCAGGGCAGGCTGGAACGGGAAGAAGTTCGGCAGGTACCACCCTGGCCGGCGGCCTGGCGATGGCACCCACTGCGGTCCAGGTGCGCTGGCCGGGCGCCCGAGCTCTCCCGGCCGCTCGGCCGGCCCGGCACCAGCACCTCCCAGCTGCCCGGGCCGCTCCCGGCTGACCTGCGCCGGGTCAGCGAATATGTACCGGTCGTCGGCCGGGTCATCGCAGGCGGCTAGGAACCACCGGTGCTGGTCTGAGGTGTGCCCGGCAACCAGGTCGAGCAGCACTCTGATCCCCAGGCCGCGAGCCGTGTCCACCAGCGCCGCCAGATCCTCGTTGGTGCCGTACCTGGGCGCGATCGACAGGTAGTCGGACACGTCGTAACCGGCGTCGCCAAACGGCGAGGCGAAGCAGGGATTCAGCCACAGCGAGTCCACGCCGAGCCAGGCCAGATAGTCCAGCCGCTCGGTGATCCCGCGCAGGTCGCCGATCCCGTCGCCGTCGGAGTCGGCGAACGACTGCGGGTAGATCTCGTACATGACGGTGCTGGCCAGCCAGCCGGGAACACGCAGCGAAGCCATGATGCGCCACCTTGCCGTTGGACCCTCGATCGCCTTTACCGGGCGGACCGGCTTCTGCCGCGAAACTCTGCGACCACCTGGCCGCCGCGGCGGACCGTGACATCGTAGATGCCGCTGCGGCCGTAGCTGACCCGCTCCTGTGCCGTAGCGACCAGGTCGTCGCCCTCCCGCACCGGCGCCACGAAGGTAATGTCGGCCCCTGCGGCGACGGTAACCGGGCCCTTGCTATTGCATGCGCAGGCGAAAGCGCTGTCTGCCAGCAAGAACACATAGCCGCCGTGCGCAATCCCATGCCCGTTGACCATCGCCCGGCTGATGGTCATCCGGATCGCTGCCGTACCGTCACCGGCGTGCAGCAACTCCATGCCGAGGTGCCGCGATGCCAGGTCCGCCTCGAACATCGCCGCGGCTGGACCGGCCGACTGCTGGTTACCGACCATGGCGACATCCTGCCGCACCATGGACCGGCCGGCTCCCGGCAGATCAGCGACGGCGGACGGCTCGGATCCAGGGGACGCGGTCCGAAGCCCGGCTGATGGCGGCACGGCGGCACCTCGGCTACCTTGCCCCAGTTCCGGTTGCGATCTGAGTAGCGTGTCGATCATGTGCTCCTTTCGCCAGACCGGCATAGTGCTGACCGATCACACCTTCGAGGTTCCGCTGGACCATGCCGATCCCGGCGGCGCCCAGATCGAGGTGTTCGCCAGGGAGGTGGTCGCCACCGAGCGCGCCGCGGATAGCCCGGCCGACAGCCTGCCCTGGCTGATCTTTCTGCAGGGCGGGCCTGGCCGGCCCAGCCCGCGGCCGAACGGGCGGGACGGCTGGCTAGACCGCGCTTTGCGGGAATACCGGGTGCTGCTGCTCGATCAGCGCGGCACTGGCCGTTCCACGCCGGCCAACCGGCTGACCCTGGCGCGGCTCGGCGGGCCGCAAGCGCAGGCACGGTACCTGGCGCACTTCCGGGCCGACTCGATCGTGGCCGACGCCGAGTTGATCAGGCGGCGGCTCACCGGCGGCCGGCCATGGAGTGTGCTCGGCCAGAGCTTCGGCGGATTCTGCACCGTCAGCTACCTGTCGCTGGCGCCCGAGGGCATCGCCGAGGCGTTCATCACCGGCGGGCTGCCCGGCCTGGCGACCACGGCGGACGAGGTTTACCTGGCCACCTATCCCCTGGTGGCGGCGAAGAACCAGGCGCACTACGAGCAGTATCCCGGCGACGTGGAGCGGGTTCGCCGGGTTGCCCGCCGGCTGGCCGACACCGACGTCCTGCTGCCATCAGGTGCGTCCCTCACCGTCGCGGCCTGTCAGTCACTCGGCCTGCAGCTGGGCGCCAGCACCGGCAGCCAGCTGCTGCATTACCTGATTGAGAACGCTTTCGACGGCGACGAGATCGGCGATGATTTCAGGTACCGCGTGGACGCACTGCTGACCTGCAGCGGCGGGCCGCTTTACGCGCTGCTGCACGAGGCCTCCTACGCCCAGGGCAGCGCGACCCGATGGGCGGCGCAGCGGGTCAGGGCCGACTTCGGAGCCTTCTGCGCCGAGACCGCCCTGGCGGGCACCGACCCGGTCCTGTTCACCGGAGAGATGATCTATCCATGGATGTTCCAGACCGACCCAGTGCTGCGTCCGCTGGCCGAGGCGGCGGACATCCTGGCCGGGTATGACGCCTGGCCGCCGTTGTATGACCAGGACCGCCTGAGCACGAACGAGGTGCCGGTCGCGGCCGCGATTTACTACGACGACATGTACGTGCCGCAGCAGTTCTCAGTCCGCACCGCAGCCCAGATCCGCGGCCTTAAGCGCTGGGTGACCAACGAGTACGAGCACGACGGCCTGCGGGTCAGCAATGGCGCGGTACTCGACCGGCTGATCGGCATGGTGCGGGGCACCGGATAGCCGCCGCCCTTAGGCTGGGCCTGGTGACCGTGCGGACGTGCCTGTGCTTGATCACCCGGCCTGGCCGGGAAGTGCTGCTCGGCTTCAAGAAGACCGGATTCGGGGCTGGCCGGTGGGTCGGGCTCGGCGGTCACGTCGAGGCCGGCGAGCAGCCGGCCGCCGCGGCCGTCCGCGAGGTTGCTGAGGAGTCGGGCCTGATCGTGTCGCCCGCCTCGCTCAGTCATATGGCGGAACTGACCTTCGTCTTCCCGGCCCGCCCGGACTGGGACCAGACAGCCGATGTCTTCGTCACCGCCGACTTCGATGGCGATCCTGCCGAATCGGACGAACTGCTGCCGCGCTGGTTCTCCGTCGGCGCATTGCCGTTCGACGGCATGTGGGATGACGCCAGGTACTGGCTGCCGGTCGTGCTGGCGGGACAGCGGGTGGTTGCCGAGATCACCTTCGCTGACGATTGCGCCACCGTGGCAGCCATCGAGCCCGAGCTTCGCTATGTCGACTCCGCCGCAAGCGCATCGGAGCGCTGATCTGCTCGCCCTGCCGTAGGCTTGGTGCCGTGCCCCGTTATGAGTACCGCTGCCGCGCCTGCGGAGACACCTTCGAGCGGACCCGCCCGATGAGCGAGTCGTCCGCGCCGTGCGCCTGCCCGCAGGGACACGACGACACAGTCAAGCTGCTCTCCACCGTTGCGGTCGGCGGCCGGGCCGGATCGGCGGCACCGGCCCCGCGCGGTGGTGGCGGCTGCTGCGGCGGAAGCTGCGGCTGCGGCTGACGAGCCTCACCCGGGCCGCTCAGCCGCGGCACCGACCAGTGATCCGGGGCAGGACGCCCGCCATGCGACCGCGACGGCAGCGCCACGAGTGCGATCAGGCCGCCGGCCAAGGCGGCCACGGCCCCGGTCCGTAGCCCAAGATCCATCCCGCTGATGAACGCAGTGCGCGCGAACTGGGCCAGCAACAGGCCCACGATGCCGCCGGCTCGCTCCGCCGCCGCCAGCGCGCCGCCGAGCGATCCGAGGATCGCGGTCATCGCCTCGTGCGGGACGTGGTGCGGGGCCAGGGCGGCCGTCATCTTGTCCTGGTACCTGGTCGCCAGCAAGCTGCCGATCACGGCTACTCCCAGTGCCCCGCCGACCTGCATGAACGTGCCGTTCGTGGCCGATCCGACGCCAGCGTCACCGCGCGGCACCGAGCCCATCACCGACGCCGTCGCCGACGGGATGGCCAGCCCGGCGCCGAAACCGAGCATGATCAGCCCGGGCAGTATGCCGGTATAGGTGGTAGTTCCGGAAGCACCGGAGACCTGCCACAGCCCCCCGGCGATGATCAGCAATCCGGCCGCGACGGTGAGCTTGGTGCCGACAGCCCGAACCAGGAGCCAAGAAACCGGGGCGATGACGGCGACCGCACCGGCGGCGGGAAGTACCCGGACGCCAGTCTGCAGCGCGGTGTAGCCCAGCGAGAACTGCAGGTACTGGGTGAGCACGAAGAGCGCGCCGAACAGCCCGAAGGTGACCATCCCGACCGAGGAGATCGCGCCAGAGAATGCCCTGGCGCGGAAGAAGCTCAGGCTCAGCATCGGATGCGAGCTTGCCCGCTCCCAGGCAGCGAAGGCAGCCAGCACCACCAGTCCGCCCAGGCCTGCCCCGATGACCCGCGCCGACGACCAGCCGCGCACCGGCGCCTCGATGATCGACCAGAGCAATAGCCCGAATCCGGCGACCGACAGCGCTGCCCCGATCAGGTCGGGGGCTGGCGCGTCCTGCTTCCTGGAGTCCGGCACCAGCGGCAGCGCGCAAGCCAAGCCGACCGCGGCGATCGGCACATTGATCAGGAAGACCGAGCCCCACCAGAAATGCGCGAGCAGCAAGCCACCGATGATCGGGCCAAGTGCGATCCCTATTCCGCTGGTGCCTGCCCAGAGGCCGATCGCGCGCTGCCGTTCGCCGCCGTCGCGGAACATGTCGGTAATGATCGACAGCGTGGATGGCATGATCAGCGCGGCGCCGACGCCCATGCTGGCGCGGGCGGCGATCAGCATGCCGACTGAACCAGAGAAGGCTGCCCAGGTCGAGCCAGCTGCGAAGGCGGCCAGGCCGACGACGAACGTCCGCTTCCTGCCGATCCGGTCAGCCACGCTCCCGGCCACAAGCAGCAGCCCGGCGAAGACTATGACGTAGGAGTCGACCACCCACTGAAGCTCGGTGGAAGTGGCATGCAGGTCCCGCACCAAGGTAGGCAGGACCACGTTGAGTACCGTGTTGTCGAGGGTCACCATCAGCAGCGAGACGCAGAGCACGGCAAGCGCTATCCAGCGCCGTCTGGAGGAACGCCCGCTGCCCACCGGGGACGCCGGCGTCGTTCGCAGGTCAGTAGCCACTGTCTCAGTCCATGGCACCGCCGGTCCCTTCGCCAGGGCCTAAGGACATGGCTGAACGTCCCCAGCTAGGTGTCAGACTCGACGACCTGGGCCTGGCCAGCGCAACCCGGTCCGACTGACGCGAACCCGCCGGTCGGTCGGGTCAGGCGGCGACCGCCGGACGCCCGGATCCGGCAGATAAGGTAACGGCAGCCGACCTGCCGGAGGACAGCGATGCCAGTTCTGCCAGCTGAGCTCTTCTACGCCGAGATCGCCTCAAGCACGGCCGCGCTCGCCGTGCTCGTGGACAGCGAGGATCCGCAGCTCCCGATCCCGAGCTGCCCGGAGTGGACGCTTCGGCAGCTGGCTACTCATGTCGGCCGGGCGCACCGGTGGGCCGGCCAGATCGTGGCCACCAGGTCGGCCGAGATGATCGCGTTCCGGTCCGTTCCTGACGGGAGGATGCCCGACGATCCGGCGGCACGCGGACACTGGCTGACGAGCGGGGCGGCCGGGCTGGTCGACGTTCTGCGGGAGGCTGGCCAGGACCGGGTCTGGACCTTCGACGGACTTGGGCCGGCCAGCTTCTGGGCCCGCCGGATGGCGCATGAGACTCTGGTGCACTGCGCGGACGCACAGCTGGCGGCGGGCGAACAGGTCGCCATGCCGGCCGAGCTCGCTGCCGACGCGATCGACGAATGGCTGACCGTCATCTCCGCGCCGCTGACCGGGCAGCCCGATCCTCGGGCCGGCGCCTTGCCGCAGGGCCGGACGCTGCACGTGCACGCGACCGACTCCGAGCTCGGCCAGGCCGGTTAGTGGCTGGTCATGCACACGCCGGACGGTGTCAGCGTCCGGGCTGGCCATGATCGCGGCGATGTCGCGGTAACCGGTCCGGCAGCCAGCCTGCTGCTTGTTCTGCTGCGTCGGCAACCGTCCGACGATCCATCTGTGCGCGTGTTCGGGGACCAGCAGCTGCTCGATCAGTGGCTCGCGCACTCGTCGTTCTAGCCGATCCGCCGGTCGGCACCGATCCGGCGCTGGCCGTCGCCCGGCCGGTCTGGCCGCGAAGCGCGGCGGGACGGCATCGCCTAGATTCGGGCGGTACCGACAGCGGTAGGCTGGTCAGACTGACCGACTGTGGACCGGTGCCTTGAGGTTGTGCCCTTGCCGAACGCCCTGCGGGAATTCGTCCTTGCCGACGACGCGGCTGCGCCGGGAGATGACGTCCTGCAGGTCGGCGACCCCAGATTCGAGATCGCCGATGGAGGCAGAACCCGTACCCTGCGGCGGACCTGGCTGGACACCTTCGACTGGCGGCTGTTCCGGGCCGGTCTGACGCTGGAACTCCGGTCCGGCGCGGGTGTCGGCGAGCTCGTGCTGACCGGCCGCGACGGCGATCTCCTGGCCAGGGTTCCGGCCGCCACCGCCAAGCGGCCGGCCGGTCAGAACGGCGAGCGAATCCGCTGGCCGTGCCTGGTCGAAGCGCTGCCGCTCGGCCCGCTGCGAGAGCAGCTCGCCCCCGTGGCCGGCGTCCGGGCGCTGCTCCCGGTCGCTCGGGCCACCAGCGTCCTGACCGAGCGGCGGGCGGTGAACGATGACGAGAAGACCATCGCCAGGCTGACCATCGACCGGATGGCGGTGACCTACCCGCGGGCGGCCACGGCCGCGCCCAGGCTCGAAGTCGCCGCGCTGCGCGGCTATCAGGCTCAGGCGGGCAGACTGGCTGACGCGCTGCTCGGGGTGCCAGGCATCACGCAGGCGCAGCACACCTCGCTGGAGTCCGCGCTCGCCGCATCGGGCCGCAAGCCGGGCGATTACAGCAGCAAGGTCGATGTCCAGCTGACCGGCTCGATGCCGGCCGCCCTCGCTCTGGCCATCGTGCTCGGCAGGCTCTTCGACACCGCGGAAGCAAACGTCCCTGGCACCGTCAAAGACGTCGATACCGAGTTCCTGCACGATCTGCGGATCGCCGTGCGCCGCACCCGCTCAGTCCTGAAGACGGCTGGCAAGGTGCTGCCTGGCACCGTGGTCAGCCAGTACCGGCCGGAGTTCAAGTGGCTGGGCGATCTCACCACGCCGACCCGTGACCTTGACGTCTACCTGCTCGGCTACTCCTCGATGGCGCGCAAGGTGCTGGCCGCGACGGCCGCCGAGCTGCGGCCGTTCCACGACCACCTGGCACGACAGCGGGCGGCCGCGCAGCGTGAGCTGGCCCGCGGCTTGCGGTCGGCCAGATTCGCCAGACTGGCCACCGGGTGGCGGCAGTCCCTCGCGCAGCTCGCCGCCGCCCCGGCGCGCCGGCCCGAGGTCAGCAAGCTGGCCGCGAGCAGGATCGCGCGCGCGCACCAGCGGGTGATCTCCGACGGCAGCGCGATTACCGCCGCATCTCCGCCCGAGTCACTGCATGAACTGCGCAAGCGCTGCAAGGAACTCCGCTACCTGCTGGAGATCTTCGCGTCGCTGCATGACCCGGCCGAGCAGTGGCAGGCCGTCAACGAGCTGAAAGCACTGCAGGACTGCCTGGGCGAGTTCCAGGACACCGAGGTACAGCACGCCGAGCTCCGGGTCTTCGCGACGCAGATGATGGCCGACCGGAGCGCCCCGGCCGCTACCTTGCTGGCGATGGGTGAGATCGCGGCCACCCTGGCCGTCAGGCAGCGGCAGGCACGGGCTGAGTTCGCTGGCCGCTTCGCCGAGTTCGCCAGCCCGCGCGGCCTGGCCAGGATCAGCGCTCTTACCCGGACGGCGCCATGAAGATCATCGCGACCTACAACATCAAGGGCGGCGTGGGCAAGACTGCCACCGCAGTCAACATCGCCTACCTTGCGGCGCGGGATGGCTACCGGGTCCTGCTCTGGGATCTTGACCCGCAGGGGGCAGCCAGCTTCCTGTTCCGGGTCAAGCCGCGGGTGAAGGGCGGCGGCAAGGCGCTGATCGCTGGCAAGCGGCCGGTCGATGACGCGATCAAAGCGACCGACTTCACCAATCTCGACCTGCTGCCGGCCGACTTCACCTACCGGAACCTGGACCTGCACCTGGACAGCGAGCGCAAGTCGACCAGGCGGCTGCGCGGTCTGCTGACTCCGCTGCGGCACGAGTACGACGTCGTCGTGCTCGACTGCCCGCCGAGCATCTCGCTGCTGTCCGAGAACGTGCTGCACGCGGCCGATCTGCTGCTCGTCCCGCTGATCCCGACCACGCTTTCGGTCCGCACCCTGGATCAGCTCACCGACTTCATCGCCGGCTTCGACGGGCAGCGGCCGAAGATCCTGGCGTTCTTCTCGATGATCGACCGGCGCAAGCGACTGCATAAGGAGATCGCCGAGCAGCTCCCGGCGCAGCGCGACGATGTGGCGGCGACGGTCATCCCGGCGCTGTCTGCGATCGAGCGGATGTCCGTGCAGCGGACGCCGGTGACCGCGTCGTCGCCGCGCAGCCAGGCCGCCCGCTGCTACCGCGAGCTGTGGCAGGACGCCCGCCAGCGCGCCAAGCTGCCTGACCCGCCGGTGCAGCCCTGACCGCAGACTGGCTCAGCTGCCGCGGTGCCGCCAGGCGACCTGACCGTGGTCGTCGGCCAGTCACCACGACCGAGAATCGGCTGCGATCACGGCAGCACCGGGCTAGTCCAGCTCGCTGATGAATCCGATCATCGCCTGGCTGACCTCGTGCGGGCGCTCCTGCTGTGTCCAGTGGCCGCAGCCGGGCAGCAGCACCGGCTCACGCAGCCGGGGAGCGAAGTTCCGCAGCTGGCCGAGCATGCCCGGGCCGCCGGAGAAGGCGACCACCAGGTCCCGGTCACCGGCCAGGTAGAGCGCGGGCACGGTCACCGGCGCGTGCTGCCAGGCGGCCGTCAGCTCCCAGTTACGGTCCAGGTTGCGATACCAGTTCAGCGGGCCGGTGAAGCCGGACTGCGCGTACTCATCGACGAAGACCTCGATGTCATCGCTGGTCAGCCAGCTAGGCAGGGCGGCTGGTTCCGGGCAGATGTCGAGGAATTCGCCGCCGGGCGGGATCACCGGCACGCCGCCTGCCGGGCCATCACCGGACGCGGCGCACAGCAGCCGGCGGAAGGTGGCGGTCCGATCGCGGCCGAGCTCGGCGTCCGCCACGCCCGGCTGCTGGAAGTAGCACATGTAGAAGCCATCGGTATACAGGGCGCGCAGGGCCTCGACTGGCCGCGCACTCCCCCGCGGCCGGTACGGAACGCTCAGCCCGATCACGCCGCGAACCCGGTCCGGCCGCAGCAGCGCGGTGCTCCAGGCGACCGGTGCGCCCCAGTCATGCCCGGCCACCACGGCCCGGTCCGCGCCGAGCGCGTCCATCAGCGCGATCACGTCGCCGGTCAGGTGCAAGATCGTGTACTCATCCACCTGGTCAGGACTGCCAGGGTCGCCGGGCTGCCCCGCCGCGCGGTGCGGCGGACCGGTCCGGCAGTAGCCACGCTGGTCAGGCGCGACCGCGTGATATCCGGCGTCGGCCAGCGCGGTCAGCTGATGCCGCCAGGAGTACCAGCACTCAGGGAAACCGTGCAGCAGCAGCACCAGCGGGCCGCGGCCGGCCTCGGCGATGTGCATCCGGAGCCCGCCCGCATCGACGTACCGGTGGGTTACGCCGTCGATCGCATCGTCACGCAGCATGTCCGGAGGATAGCGCCGCGATCGGCCTGCGTCCCGACGCGGCCTCAGCCGCCGGGCCGGACGAGCATCCAGCTGCGGCACTGGCGCGGCGCGTCCGTCGCTGCGCACTGTTCCGGGCTTGGCGCCTTGCCTCGCGGCTGTGCCGATACCGATCGCGGCTGTGCCGAGGTCGATCGGGACACGTTGTGGCCGGACCGCGGACTCTGCACGCCCGCACCGGGCCGCAGCGTGCTCATCGCGTAGATCAGCACGGCGATGACGGCGAACATGGCCAGCGTCGCCAGCGAGCGGGCCCGCCTGGTTCGCAACGCCCGCCCGACGCCAGGCCGGCCGAAGGAGGCAAGCTGGGCAGCCAGCCGGGGATCATCGGCGGCGAGCATGCGCTCCATCTCCTCAAGAATGCGCTGCTCATCCATGGGAAGCGCCATATCTCACCTCCGCCGCCGCAGTCCCCGACGCCGACGCTCCGGCGGGGATGCTCTTTACTATCCCCCGCTGGAAGATTTTTTACCTGCCCATTTCCTAAGACTGGGCTTCGCCTTACCGGTTGAGAGATTCGAATATATGTTCTAGACTCCTCGGCGTGCGATGGGACAGCCTTCGGCTGCACGACCAGGCCCCGGACGATTCCGGCGGGTGCGGTGCGCAGCCGCCAGCCGCGCTCTTCGGCCGGGACGCCGTAGCGAGGACCTTTGACACACCCGGATTCGCAGGCATGACGTTCTACGAAGTACACGCCCGCTCGATCATCAACAAGGTGCCAGCCTCCTCCCGGATGCCATTCCGGGCGACGATCAATCCGTATCGCGGCTGCGGCCACGCCTGTGCCTACTGCTTCGCCCGCGGCACCCACACCTACCTCGACCTCGACGCCGGCCTGGACTTTAACTCCAAGATCATCGTCAAGGTCAATGCCGCCGAGCTGGCGAGAAAGGAACTCACCAGGCCGCAATGGTCCGGCGAGCACATCGCGATGGGCACGAATGTGGACTGCTACCAGCGGGCCGAGGGCAGGTACCGGCTGATGCCCGGCATCATCGGCGCGCTGCGCGACGCACGCAGCCCGTTCTCCATCCTCACCAAGGGCACGCTGCTGCTGCGCGACCTGGACTTGCTCTGCGAGGCAGCCGAGGTCTCCGAGGTGGGCCTGTCGCTGTCGGTCGGATTCGCTGACGCCGGGCTCTCCAGGTCGGTCGAGCCGGGCACGCCGAGCCCGCAGCGGCGGCTGGAGGTCTGCTCGGCGATCACCGCCCGCGGGCTCCGGTGCGGCATCCTGATGGGCCCGGTGCTGCCGTTCCTGTCCGACTCGCCCGCCCAGCTCGCCGAGACGGTGCGGCAGATCGCCGCGGCAGGAGCGAGCAGTGTCAGCCCGATCGTGCTGCACCTGCGTCCTGGTGCCCGCGAGTGGTTCCTTGGCTGGCTGACCGAGCATCATCCGGACCTGGTCGGCAAGTACCAGCGGCTCTACGGCTCGGGCGCCTACGCCCCCAGGCAATATCAGCAGCAGATCGCCGCGCGCGTCGCCGACCTGGCCCGCCAGCACCGAGTTGGCCAGGTCGGCCCGGCCGCCGCGCGGCGGCCCGTGCGGCAGCGCCGGCCGGGTGCTGCCGCGGGCCCGGCGAGGCCCGCGGACGGCGTCGGGACCAGCCGGCCGGTCGTCGCGGCCGGTCGTGCCCGACCCAGCCGCAATCCCAGCCTGGATGAGGTCCAGCTCACGCTGCCGACCTGAGCCGGCCGGCCAGCCCGGCCGGATCGGACGCCGGGGAGTCGCAGGCCAGATCCCCGCACGGTGCGGCCCGCCTGGTTGCACGTACAGTTGACTGCCGTGGGCTCCCAGCACGATGAAGCGGTCCAGCGGACACCGGACCGGCTGATCGTCCGCACCGCCCCGGTCGCTGATCCCGGCGATCTGCTTGCCCGGCTGCCGCAGCCGGATGCCCTGGCCTGGATCAGGCGCAGCGAGGGCCTGGTCGGCTGGGGATCAGCGGCCAGGATCACCCTGCCCGCCGGGCCCGACAGGTTCCTGGCCGGCGAGAAATGGCTCCGCGAGCTCTTCGACGGTGCCCTGGTGGCTGACCAGCTCGATGTGCCTGGCTCCGGTCCGGTAGCTTTCGGAAGCTTCACCTTCGACCCGGCGTCGGATGGCTCGGTCCTGATCATTCCGCGCATCATCCTGGGTCGCCGCAGCGGCCGGGCCTGGCTCACCACGATCGACTCCGACCCTGGCCTGGCGGCTGGCCCGGCTGACCGCGATCCGGGCTCCGGCCCTGACCCCGGCTCCGGCCCGCCCCAGCCGATGTCCCCAGTTCCCGTTCCGCTGGCCGTGCCCAGCGGCGTGCGCTGGGCGGACGGCAGCCTGACCGCGCCGCAGTGGGAGCAGGCAGTGGCCGCCGCCGTCACCAGGATCTCGGCCGGCGAACTGCGCAAGGTGGTCCTAGCCCGCGATCTGCACGCAGTGGCAGCACAGCAGATCGACGCTCGGGTGCTGCTCGCCCGGCTGGCTTGCGAGTACCCCGACTGCTACACCTTCGCCTGCGCCGGGCTGGTGGGCGCGACTCCCGAGTTGCTGATCCGCCGCGAGGACCTGCAGGTTTACTCCCTGGTGCTGGCCGGCACGATACCGCGTGGCGGCACTGCCGCGACCGACGAGGCCCTGAGCGCCGCGCTGCTTGCTTCGGCCAAGGACCAGGTCGAACATGAGTACGCGGTGGCCGATGTGCGCGAGGCGCTCCGGCCGCTGTGCTCGGACCTGCGGGTCCAGCCGCGACCTGAGCTGCTCCGGCTGGCGAACGTGCAGCACCTCGCCACCAGGGTGCACGGCCGGCTGACAGCCGAGGCCGCGACCCGTTCGGCGCTGGCGCTGGCCGCCGCGCTGCACCCCACCGCCGCGGTCTGCGGCACGCCAGCGGACGTGGCCATGGAGGTGATCCGCGACCTGGAGGGCATGGACCGCGGCCGGTACAGCGGGCCGGTCGGCTGGGTGGACGCCCGCGGCAACGGCGAGTGGGGCATCGCGCTGCGCTGCGCCCAGCTGGCGGGCCGACATGCCCGCTTGTTCGCCGGGTGCGGGATCGTGGCCGGGTCGCAGCCGGCCGCCGAACTGGCTGAGGCGCAGACCAAGTTCCGGCCGGTGCAGGAGGCCCTTGAAGGGTAGCTGCGACCGGCAGCCAGCGGCCGCCGAACCGAAGGGCCCCAGGCATCCCGGGCAGGGTCTGGGTTTCGTCCTTCGCTCACGGTTTGTCGCGATTGAGCGGCGCCGTACCATAGCGCCAGCCGGCCGAACTCGCAGATCGGGTCGCTCAGGGCGGTTGGTCACAGGGTGATTGCGGTTCCGTAAATGCTTTCGACCGCTTCTGGCTGCTGGGTAGACACCCCGCTCCACCCGCTGTAGGACTTGGATGATCGCTCACGTGCCTGCGCTCGTCGCCAGGCCAGAAGGAGTCCGTTCATGACACCAACGCTCAAGCGACTTGCTGTGCTTGCCGTGGCTGGCCTCACTGCCACTGGGCTCGCGGCATGCTCTAAGTCGACTTCAAGTAATGCAGGCTCATCGTCCCCGGTCCTCGGTGGCACGCTGCACATCGTCGCCGCCAGTGGCCAGGACCACTTCGACACGATTTCGGCGTATGCCACCTGGGACTACATCGTGGAGCGCGCCTACACCCGGCAGCTCCTGAGCTACCCGACCGTGGCCACCACGAGCACGAGCGGGCCAGCGTGGACCCAGGCCACCACGCCGGTGGCTGACATGGCCACCGTGGTGCCGACCACCGCCAACGGCGGCGTCACCAACGGCGGGCTGACCTACACGTTCCACATCAAGCCAGGCGTCATGTGGGACACCAAGCCGGCCAGGCAGGTGACCTCCGCTGACTTCCTCCGCGAGTTCAAGGCCTTCGGCAACCCGGCATCCCCGGTCGGCAACAGCGGCTACTACACGAGCACCATCGTCGGATTGAAGCAGTACCTAGCCGCCGAGACCGCCTTCTTCAGCGCCAAGAACGCTCCGGCGCCGACCGCGGCGAACATCGCGAACTTCCAGAACACGCACTCCATTCCCGGCATCTTGACGCCGAACTCGTCGACGTTGGTCTTCAACCTGGTCCAGCCGGCCTCGGACTTCGAGAGCATGCTGGCCATGCCGTTCGCCTCGGCCCGGCCGGTGGAGTACGACAGCTACGTGCCTGACAGCGCGCAGTTCCGGCAGAACACCGTCTCCGACGGCCCGTACCAGATCACCTCGTACGTGCCAGGCAAGTCGGTCACGCTGTCCCAGAACCCGGCGTGGAAGCAGTCCACCGACACGCTGCGGCATCAGTACCTGAAGACGATCATCATCTCGATGGGCAACTCGTCGGCGACCGGGCAGGTCGAGGACATGCAGGCCGGGACCCAGGACCTGGTGCTTGACACGCCGTTCCCGCCGACCGACATCCCGCAGATGCTGGCCAGCAAGAACGCCGACTTCCACATCTGGCCGTGGAGCAACACCAACCCGTACCTGTCCTTCAACCTGCAGAGCCCGGATGCCGGGGGCGCGATGAAGAAGCTCCTGGTGCGGCAGGCGATCGAGTACGGGACCGACAAGTCGGCCGTGCAGCGGTATTTCGGCGGACCGTCGATCGTCAAGATCATCAACACCATGATCCCGCCCGGCAACGTCGGCTACCAGGGCTTCAACCTGTACCCGACGCCGAACAACGCGGGCGACCCGGCGAAGTGCAAGGCGCTGCTCGCCCAGGCGGGCTACAAGAGCGGCCTGACCCTGACCGACCTGTACCTCAACGACTCGGTCAACACCGGCCTGTTCCAGACCGTCGCGGCGTCCCTGGCGACCTGCGGGATCAAGCTCACCGGCCACGGCGAGCCCATCTCGCAGTACTTTGTCAGCCTGGGCAACGCTCCGGCGAACAACAAGCCGAACGTGTGGGACGTTTCCCAGCCAGCCTGGATCCCTGACTGGTTCGGGAACAACGGACGCACCACGATGCAGCCGTTCTACCAGACCGACTGCGCTCTCAACACGATCAACTACGGCTGCTTCAGCAACGCCACGGTGGACAAGGACATCGCCTCGGCGCTGTCCGCGCCGTCCGCCTCTGCGGCTGGTAACTTCTGGCACCAGGTGGACCTGACCGGCATGCAGCAGGCCGTCTACGTGCCGCTGCTTGACCAGTACCAGGCGGTGTTCAGCAGCAGCCGGGTGCACAACGCCGGATCGCCGTGGATGATCTTCAACCCGACCATCGGCGGACCGGACGTCACCAACCTCTGGGTCAAGTAGTCAGTGGTGGGCCCGGCCGGGTGCGCTCAGTGCGTACTTGGCCGGGCCCGCTTGTTCCCGCTGCTCCAGCCGGGAACAACCCGAATTCGGGCATGGTCCATCGCGGCCCAATGGGCCCTGTTCGTCGCAATCTGCAAAGCGGTAATCTCAGGGCACGAACGCTATGACTGGGAGCTACGGTTTAGCAACCTCGCACATCGGGCTAGCCGGCGCGTTTGGTGCACCCTGATCGGAGGAATTAGTGAGCCTGCTCGAGGTAACCGACCTGCGAGTTGACTTCCCGACCGCCGACGGGGTCGTCCGGGCTGTCCGCGGCGTCTCATTCAGCGTCGAGCCGGGACGGACCCTTGGGATCGTCGGTGAGTCTGGCAGCGGCAAGACCGTCCTGACCCAGACTCTGCTCGGGCTTTCCCCGGGTGGTCAGGTCGCCGGCAAGGCGATGTTCGACGGCGTGAACCTGCTGACCCTGAACTCGGAAGATCTGCGCCGGGTCCGCGGTGCGCAGATATCGGTTATCTTCCAGGATCCGCTGACCAGCCTGCATCCGATGTACCGGGTAGGCTGGCAGATCGCCGAGATGGTCCGGGCGCACGACTCGTCGGTCACCAAGGCTCAGGCCGCGGAACGAGCCGTCGAGTTGCTCGGCCGGGTGGGAATCCCGAATCCTAGCCAGCGCTCCCACGATTATCCGCATCAGTTCTCCGGCGGGATGCGGCAGCGGGCCATGATCGCGATGGCCATCTCGCTCAGCCCCAAGCTGATCATTGCCGACGAGCCCACAACTGCCCTTGACGCCACCGTCCAGGCGCAGATCCTCGACCTGCTGATCCGGCTGCAGCAGGAGTCGGGCACCGCACTCATCATGATCACCCACGATCTGGGCGTAGTCGCTGACATCGCCGATGACGTGCTGGTGATGTACGCCGGCCGGGCCGTGGAGAAGGCTGACAAGCAGGACATTTTCTACCAGCCGCATCATCCGTACACCAAGGGCCTGCTTGAGTCGATCCCGAACAGCTCGGCCGCCGCGGAGCGGCTGCGGCCGATTACCGGACAGCCGCCAAGCCTGATCAACCTGCCGTCCGGCTGCAAGTTCCATCCGCGCTGCACCTACGTGATGGACCGGTGCCTGGGCGAGGAACCTGCGCTGATCCCGGTGGGTGACTCGGGCAAGCACCGTTCGGCCTGCCTGCTGCCCGCCGGAGCGCTCGGCCTGTCCGACGCGGCTGAGGATTTGCGCAGGCGCACGGTCGGCGAGGGCCGCAGCGCTGCCGCCGCCCAGATCGCCGAAGCCATCGCCGCCAGGCCAGAGGCAGAAGGGAGCGTGATCGCATGAGCGAGACCGGAAACCGCGACATCGCCAGCGCCGCGCGGCTTGAAGCGGAACTGTGGGACGACGACGTCCTGGTGAGCGTCGAGAACCTGGTGAAGTACTACCCGATCCGTGGCGGCGGCATCATCAGCCGGACCATCGGCCAGGTTCAGGCCGTCGACGGGGTTTCGCTCGTGGTGCGCCGCGGCCAGACGCTCGGCCTAGTGGGCGAGACCGGATGCGGCAAGTCCACGCTGGCCCGGTGCATCGCAGGACTATTCCAGGTCACATCGGGCAGGATCTTGTTTGAGGGACGCGACATCACGAACCTGTCCCGTCGGCAGATGCAGCCGTTCCGCCGGGAGATCCAGATGATCTTTCAGGATCCGTATGGCTCCCTGAACCCGCGCCGTCGGGTCGGATCGATCATCGGCGACCCGTTCAGCGTGCACAAGACGGCGTCCGGGGCTCAGCGCAAGCGCGCGGTCCAGGAGCTGATGGAGCGAGTCGGGCTCAATCCCGAGCATTACAACCGGTTCCCGGCCGAGTTCTCCGGCGGCCAGCGGCAGCGGATCGGCGTCGCCAGGGCCCTCGCGCTGCGGCCCAAGCTGATCATCTGCGACGAGCCGGTCTCGGCGCTGGATGTGTCGATCCAGGCCCAGGTGCTCAACCTGCTCGCCGACCTCCAGGACGACTTCGGCCTGACGTACCTGTTCATCGCGCACGACCTCGAGGTGGTCAGGCACGTCAGTCACTCGGTCAGCGTGATGTACCTCGGCAAGATCGCTGAGCAGGGCCTGAAGAACGACGTCTACGACTCCGCCAGGCACCCGTATACGGCCGCGCTGCTGTCCGCGGCCCCCGCCGCCGACCCGAATGCCGCCGCACAGCGGCAACGGATCCTGCTCACCGGGGACGTCCCGTCCCCGGTGAATCCGCCAAGCGGGTGCCGGTTCCATACCCGCTGCCCGAAAGCACAGAGCCTATGCGGGGAGCAGGAACCCGTGCTTGAGGCTAAGGCGGGCGACCCCGCTAACCACCTGACCGCCTGCCACTTTCCCGTGCAGGCCGGGGAGCAACTCGCCAGGGCGGCTGGGAGGGACCAGCGATGAGCATTACCGAAATTCAGTTTCAGGCGCAAACGGTAGAGTCCGCGCCGGAGCAGGCGATCCAGGGCCGCAGCCAGTGGCAGCTCACCTGGCGCAGGCTCCGCAGCGACCGGGTCGCTGTCGGGTCGGTGGTGGTGATCCTGATCGTGGCCATCTGCGCCATCATCGCCCCCGTGTTCGCGGCGCTGACCGGGCACCCCGTCGATCAGGAGTACCCGAACACCGGCTGGACCCTGCAGGGCCTGCCGGTCGGGCCGATGACGCACGGCTTCCTGCTTGGCACCGACAGCCAGGCGCGTGACCTGATCGTCCGGATCGCTTACGGAGCGCGAATCTCGCTCTTCGTGGGCATCTCCACCACCTTTGTCGCCACTCTTGCCGGAGTCACCATCGGCATGATCAGCGGCTATTTCGGCGGCGGCGTCGACGCGGTGCTGGCCAGGTTCATCGACGCGGTCCTCGCCTTCCCGTTCATCGTCCTCGCCCTCTCGCTCGCCGCCGTGTTCGGTCCGAGCCTGACGATCGTCCTGGTCGTGATCACGTTCTTCTCCTGGGCCGGAATCTCCCGGGTGGTCCGCGGCCAGACCCTGTCGATCAAGGAGAAGGAGTACATCGAGGCGGCCAGATCGCTCGGCGCCGGCCCGTGGCGGATCATGTTTATCGATATCCTGCCCAACCTGATGGCGCCGGTGCTCGTGCTGGCCACGCTGTCCATCCCGGCCGCGATCGTCTTCGAGGCCACCCTGTCCTATCTGGGCCTGGGCATCCAGCTGCCCACTCCGAGCTGGGGCAATATGCTGGCGGATGCGCAGAACGACTTCCAGGTCGCCTGGTGGTATCTGCTCTTCCCCGCCCTGGCACTGCTGATCACCACGCTGGCCTTCAACCTGCTCGGCGACGGGGTCAGAGACGCCATGGATCCGCGTACCGAGCGGATCTTCGCCGCGGCAAGCGGACGTCGCGGCAGGCGCAAGCGCCGTCGGGTTACCCCGATCGATGTCCTTTCCGATCCTGCCCAGCCCACGCTGGGCGGGCCAGCCTAGCCGGGGGGACTGACAGGTCATGGCACTCACGCGTTTTCTCATCCGCCGGATCCTCAGCGGCATCCTCGTTCTGTGGATCGTCAGCCTGGCCGCGTTCCTGCTCTTCTTCCTGCGGCCCAGGGACACCGTCGCCAGGGAGCTAGGCGGCAAGACAGCGACCGCGCCGATACTGGCGCTGATCACCAAGACCCTCGGCCTCAGCCAGCCCATCTACGTGCAGTACTGGCAGTACCTGTACCGGCTGGTGCACGGCAATCTCGGATACTCCTACGTGGACGGTGAGGCGGTCAAGACGATCCTGGCCCAGGATCTGCCGCGGACGGCGTCGCTGGTCGTCGGCGGGGCGCTGCTCTGGCTGATCGTCGGGCTCAGCGTCGGCATCCTCAGCGCGGTCCGGGCCAGGAGCTTCTTCGACCGATTCGCGACCTTCGGTGTGCTGACCGGGATCTCGATGCCGACGTTCGTGCTCGGGCAGCTGCTGCTGCTCGCGATCTTCCTGCCGCTCAATGAGCACGGGTTCACCTGGATCACCGACTCCTACCAGGGTCTCTCGCAGGGGGTGGTGCCTTGGCTTGGCTACTACCTGCTGCCATGGATCACCCTGGCCACGGTGCAGGCCGCCATCTACACCCGGTTGTCCAGAGGATCGCTGGTCGACACGCTCGGCGAGGACTACATCCGCACCGCCCGGGCTAAAGGTCTGACCGAGCGCCGGGTGATCTACCGGCACGGGCTACGGGCCGCCCTTACCCCGGTCGTGTCCCAGCTGGGCATCGACATCGGCGGATTCCTCGGCGGAGTCGTGGTCACCGAGCAGGTGTTCAACATGGGCGGGATCGGCCAGGACTCGGTGGCTGCCATCTCGCAGGGCAATCTCCCGGTGATCCTGGGTTTCGTGCTGATCGCCGCGCTGTTCGTCGTCGTCGCGAACATCATCGTCGACATGGTGTACGCCGTCCTCGACCCTCGGGTCCGGATCAGCTGAGTTCCCCGGACGTGCTCCGCGCCGCAACGGCGGCGCGGAGCACGGTCCGCAGCGCGGCGCCGACCGCCCGGTCGGTGCGTACCTCGACCAGCCGGAGCCCGGCGCCCCGCAGTGCGGCCGGCAGGTCAGCCGCCGACTCCAGCCGCTGGTGACCGAGTCCGGCAGCTCGGGCGAGCTGACCGAAGTCGGCCCCGTGCGGAGTGCCGAACACACGCTCGAACGGCCCGGAGATCGCTGCCTGCTCGAGGGTGGAGAAGATCCCGCCGCCGTTGTTATTGACCACGACCAGGCACAGGTCGGGCATCGTCTCATCCGGCCCGGCGAACAACGCGGGCGCGTCGTGCAGCAGCGCCAGATCGCCGAGCAGCGCGAACGCTGGCCCGCCGCGGCTGGCCTGGTGCGCCAGCGCGGCGCCGATCGCCGATGAGACCAGCCCGTCGATGCCGCTAGCGCCCCGGCTGGCGAGCACCCGGATCCCCGTGCGTGGCGCCAGCTGCTCGTCCAGATCACGGATCGGCAGGCTGGACGCGACCCACAGCAGCGCGCCCACGGGCAGGGCCGCGGCTAGATCACGAGCCAGTCTCGGCTCGCTGAGCGAGCCGTCGGCATCGAGCGCCGCGTCGACGGCAGCCCTGGCCGCGGCGTCGGCAGCCAGCCAGTCGGCGAGCCAGGCGGACTCGCGGCCCGCCGACGGGCCGGCCGAGAGCCGGACGGCAGCGGCCACGTCGGTCCCGGTCCTGGCCGGATCCGCCCACCGACCGGGTCCCTGGGCGATCACGGCATGCCTGGCGTGATGTCCAGGCACACCGCGGAGCAGGGCGAGCTGCCCCCTGGACAGGCCAGGCCGGCCTGCTGAGACGATCACGTCGGGCCGGTGCGTGCCGACGAAGTCCGGCATGGCAAGCAGATACTGGTACGCCGACAGCGCGTTCGGGCCGCATCTGGCATTTGATGACGGCTCGGCAAGCACCGGCCAGCCGGCCGCCTCGGCAAGCTCAAGCAGCGGCCGCGGGTCATAGTCACCGTCACCGCAGACGACCAGTCCCCGTTCGGCCCAGGTCAGCTCGGCGGTGCCAGCGAACCGGGTCCATGGCAGCCCGCCCGGCCGACCGGCCAGCGCCTCCGGCCAGGCCCCGACTCCCCCGGCTCCCCCGGCTCCCCCGGCTCCCCCGGCTCCCCCGGCGCCAGCCTCGTCTGGCACGCCTGCTTCGTCCGGCACGCCTGCTTCGCTCCGCACGCCCGCTTCGTCCGGCGGGCCTGCTTCAGCCGGGACCAGCGGCTCGCGCAGCGCCAGGTTCAGGTGCACCGGACCGGCCGGGCCGCCTGCCGACCCGGCCGCCAGGCCCCAGGCCCGGCAGGCCACGGACCGCCAGTAGCCGACCATCGGTGCCCCCGCCTCGGGAACGCCGACCTCGCAGAACCACCGGACGGCCGACCCGTACAGCTTGAGCTGGTCGATCGTCTGGTTCGCCCCGGTGCCGCGCAGCTCGGGCGGCCGGTCGGCGGTCAGCACGAGCAGCGGCACGGCGGACTCATCAGCCTCGATGACGGCGGCGTGAAAATGCGCAGCCGCGGTGCCCGAGGTGCAGACCACGACGACCGGCGACCGGCTTGCCTTGGCCAGCCCGAGCGCCAGAAACGCGGCGGCCCGCTCGTCGATCCGCACGTGCAGCCGCAGGTCCCCGGCCCGCTCCCGGTCGTAAAGCGCCAGCGCGAGCGGCGCGCTGCGCGAGCCAGGAGCCAGCACCGCCTCCCGCAGTCCGCACCGGACCAGCTCATCGGCTACCGTCACGGCCAGCGCCGTGGCCGGGTTCACGCCGCAGCCGGATTCGGGCCGGGAGCCGGGTTCACGCCAGGAACTCCGCGGCGGCCAGCGCCCGGCGGCGCCACGGCTCCGGATCAGATTCCCAGCGCGCGAGCCGTTTCTCATCGACGACGACTAGCCGCCGCGGCAGCATCCCGCCGGCCGGCACCAGCGGATCATCGGTGACGTCCCCAGTGAGCAGGCTCATCGTCGCCAGCCCGCAGTCGTACCTGAGCTCGGGCAGCGCAGCTGCCAGCGCTACCCCGGCGACGAGCCCGACCGAGCTCTCCACCGCGCTGGACACGACCACCGGCAGTCCGCAGCCAGCCGCGACCCGCAGCGCTGCCCGGACCCCGCCAAGCGGCGCGACCTTGAGCACGACGATGTCGGCGGCACCTGCTGCTCTGACCGCCAGCGGGTCGGAGGCCTTGCGGATCGACTCATCCGCGGCCAGCGGGACATCGACGCGCCGGCGCAGGCTGGCCAGCTCGGCCAGCGTGGCGCACGGCTGCTCGGCGTACTCCAGGCCGAACACGCTGAGCTTCCGCAGCATGCTCGCGGCCTGCTCGGTGTCCCAGGCGCCGTTGGCGTCCACCCTGATCCGGCCGCCGGGTCCGAGTGCGTCCCTGACGGCCGCGACCCTGGCGATGTCATCGGCCTCGCTCTGGCCGGGCTCGGCCACCTTCACCTTCGCGGTCCGGCAGCCTGACCTGGCGACGATGCCATGAGCCAGCCGCGGGCCGACCGCTGGGACGGTGACGTTGACGCCGACCGCATCGCGCACCGGGTCCGGCCAGCCGATCGTCGCCGCCTCGATCGCGCTGGCCAGCCACCTGGCGCTCTCCGCCGGACCGTACTCGGCGAACGGCGAGAACTCACCCCAGCCAGCCGGCCCGAGCAGCAGCGCGCCCTCGCGCACGGTGATGCCGCGGAACCGGTTTCGCAGCGGGATCGCGTAGCCGCGGACCGTCGGCAGCAGCTCGGCCAGGAACTCGCGCTGCTCCGCGCCGGTCTGTGCCGCCCTGGTCTGGGTCACGGCCTGCGCGGGAAGTGCGAGAAATCGGGAGCGCGCCGGTTCACGTAGGCGTCGCGGCCCTCCTGCGCCTCATCGCTCATGTAGTAGAGCAGCGTGGCGTCCCCGGCGAACTGCTGCATCCCGGCAGCGCCGTCGGTCACCGCGTTCAGGGCACCCTTGAGCATCCGCAGCGCAAGCGGCGACTTGGCGAGCAGTTCCCGCGCCCAGGACACGGTCTCCGCCTCGAGCTGATCCAGCGGCACCACCGCGTTCACCAGGCCCATCTCAAGCGCCTCGGCGGCGGTGTACTGGCGGCACAGGTACCAGATCTCGCGTGCCTTCTTCAGGCCGACCGTGGCGGCCAGCAGCCACGACCCGTAGCCCCCGTCGAACGAGCCGACCTTGGGGCCAGTCTGGCCGAAGACCGCGTTGTCCGCCGCGATGGTCAGGTCGCAGCAGACATGCAGCACGTGCCCGCCGCCGATCGCGTACCCGCCCACCATCGCGATCACCGGCTTGGGCGTTCGCCTGATCTGCACCTGCAGGTCGAGCACGTTCAGTCGGCCAGTCCCCTGCTCATCGAGGTAGCCGTCGTCGCCGCGGATCCGCTGATCGCCGCCCGAGCAGAACGCCAGGTCACCCGCACCGGTCAGGATGATCACGCCGATCGCCTGGTCATCCCTGGCCACGTTGAACGCATGCTGCAGCTCGAACAAGGTGGTCGGCCGGAAGGCGTTGCGCACCTCAGGCCGGTTGATCGTGATCTTGGCGATACCCTCGGCCGTGGCGTAGATGATGTCGGAGTACTCCTGCCCTGGAGCCGGTCCTGACGACTTCCAGTCGATCACTTGTCCCCCCTCACTGCGCCAGTCGGGTTCGGCGAACGCTGCCTGATCCGCCGATTAACCTTACGACCGTGGGTTCCCGGCCATTGCACGCGGTCCTGCTACCGCCGCAGGCGGCGGGCGGCAGGCTGCTCGACGCGCTGGCGGCGGCGATTGACGGCACCGGGCCCGCGCTGCTGCCGCTCGACCCTGCCCTGCCACGCCGCCGGCTTGACGAGCTGCTCACCGCCTTTGCCCCGGTATCGATCGAAACTGCCGAAGATTCGGAACGAAAAGCCCTCGGCCGCTCTGGCACGGCAGCCAGCCCTGGCGTGGCTGACGACGTGGCCGTCGTCCTGGCCACATCGGGATCGACCGGCGTGCCCAAGGGTGCCGAGCTGTCCGGCGCCGCCCTGCAAGCCTGCGCCCGCGCTAGCTTGGCCAGGCTGGGGGCGCTCCCCGGGGAACGCTGGCTGTGCTGCCTGCCGACTCACCACATCTCCGGACTTGGCATCCTGGTCCGCTCGCTGGTGGCCGGCTCGACTCCGGTGCTGAGTGCGCGGCTGGACGCCGACGTGGTGGCCAGTGCCGTCGCCGGATCCGGCCGCCGCGCCCAGGCTGAGACCGGCTGCGGCTATCTCTCGGTGGTTCCCACCCAGCTGCGCAGGCTGCTCGACGCCGGGGCGCCGCTGATGCAGTTCCGCGCGATCCTGCTCGGCGGCGCGGCGATCCCGCCGCGAATGCTGGATGAGGCCGCGGCGGCTGGCGCCCGGGTGGTGACGACCTACGGGATGACCGAGACCTGCGGCGGCTGCGTCTATGACGGCGTGCCGTTGGACGACGTGCTGGTCGCCGACACCGCCGACGGCCGGATCAAGATCAGCGGCCCGGTGCTGTTCTCGGGGTACCGGCTGGCGCCCGAACTCACCGCCGCGGCCCTTCATGACGGCTGGTTCGTCACCTCTGACCTGGGCGGATTCGGTGCGGACGGGCGGCTCAGGATCCGTGGCCGGGCCGACGACGTGATCAACTCAGGGGGCGAGAAGGTCGTCGCCGGCCAGGTCGAGGATGCGCTGCGCGGCTGCCCGGCCGTACGCGACGCTGCCGTGGTGGGCACGCCAGACCCGCACTGGGGCGAGCGGGTCACGGCGCTGGTGATCCCGGCCGACCCGGCCGATCCGCCCAGCCTGGAGCGGATCAGGGAGCAGGTCAGCGCCCGCCTGCCGCGATACGCCGCGCCGCAGGCGCTGCTGCTGGTCACCGAGATCCCGCTGCTGCCGTCGGGCAAGCCGGATCGGCAGTTGCTGCTCAGGATCGCACGGTCCCGTGACTGTGGACCTGGTGCCGGATCGGGATCGGACGCGGGGCGTGGTACGGAATCGGGATAAGACTCGGACGCGGTGCCGGATCGGGATAAATAGCCGACCGCGCACCGGCAGTCCGCGATACGGTACGGGCAAGGACGCGTAACGATTTCTGGCATGCCGCAGCGGCGCGGGAAACAAACAGGCGCGCTGCGCGTTATAAGTAGCGCCCGCACTGCACGATATCAACTGCCGCAAACCCTGCCAACCACCAGCGGTGCCAGCGGGCGCCGCTGACCAGAGCATGCCGATGCGTGCCACGAAGGGAGGTGTCTGATGCCCAGGACTGCCAACGCGCTCTCCGAGCGACGCGATGACGAGGCCACGACTGCGCACGTGGATGAGCTGATCCGGCGCGGACGCCGCCAGGGGTACTTGCTACTGCGGGAACTCCGACAGGCGTTCGAGCAGGCGCGCATCTCCCCGACCGAGGCCCGCTCCATCCTCCGCGAGCTTGCTGAGGACGGCGTTCAGCTCGGCCATGAGCAGCCAACTGCCGCGGCCGCCGGGCTGGCCAGCGCGCCTGGCGGGCACCGGCCGACCGACCCTGACCTTTCCGAAGTGGAGCCTGCCGAAGTGACTCACGCCGAGCTCGAGCTTGCCGATATCGATCTCGACGACCCCGATCTTGCCATCGCGGACCTTGACGAGACCGACCTGGCCGAAGCTGTGCTCGCCGGACCCGGGCTCGCCGGACCCGGGCTCGCCGGACCCGGGCTCGCCGGACCCGGGCTCGCTGAGGCCGGGCTAACCGACGCCGGACCATCCGGACCTGAGCTGACCAGCGCCGAGCTGAGCAGGCCGGCTGCCGCCACCGCGCGGTCGGCCGCCGCGGCCGGCCTGCGCGCAGCTGCGGTGGCCGGCGATGACGACGCCTCGGCCGAAGTTGACCTCGACGATCAGACCTCGGTCATGGGCGACTCGGTGCACACGTACCTGAAGTCAATCGGCCGGACCAGCCTGCTCACCGCCGTGCAAGAGGTCGACCTGGCGAAGCGGATCGAGGCCGGCCTGTACGCCGAGCACAAGCTGGAGACCGAGACCGGCCTGTCGCCGCAGTTCCGTGACGACCTTGAGGCGGTGGCCGCGGACGGCCGCCGGGCCAAGGCGCACATGCTCGAGGCCAACCTCAGGCTGGTTGTCTCGGTCGCCAAGAAGTACAGCGATCGCGGTCTGTCCCTGCTCGACGTGGTGCAGGAAGGAAACCTGGGCCTGATCAGGGCGGTCGAGAAGTTCGACTACGCCAAGGGCTACAAGTTCTCCACCTACGCCATGTGGTGGATTCGGCAGGCCATCCAGCGTGGCTTTGCCGACTCGGCCAGGACGATCCGGCTTCCGGTGCACGTCCTTGAGATGCTCAGCAAGCTGAGCCGGGTCGAGCGGGACATGCATCAGCGGCTCGGCCGGGAGCCGACCCCTGAGGAGCTGGCCGTCGAGCTTGACCGCACGCCGGACCAGATTGAGGAGCTGTTGCGTACCAGCAGGCAGCCGATCAGCCTCGACTCGACCATCGGCGAGGACGGCGAGACGTCCATCGGCGACCTGATCGAGGACATCGATGCTCCGGAGGCGTCTGAGCTGGTCGACCGGCAGCTGATGGCTGACCAGCTACGGCACGCTCTCGATGCGCTGACGCCGCGCGAAGCGACGATCATGGCGATGCGGTTCGGGCTGTACGACGGGAACCCGCACACGCTGGACGAGATCGGCAAGGCCCTCGGCCTGACCAGGGAGCGGATCAGGCAGCTGGAAAAGCAGTCGCTGTCGAAGCTGCGGCACCCAAGCCGGGCTCAGCCGCTGCTTGAGTACGCCGTCTGAAGCCACCGCAGAACCTGCGAGCCGGGCCCGCCCTCCCGCCGGGCCCGGCTCGCTTCGGCTAACGGCCCCGATCGGAGCTGATCGTGCGATCAGCCTCGGTCGGGGCTGATCGCACGATCAGCGAGCCCGGCCGAAGCGGCGCAGGTCAGGCCTGACCGGGCGACGCCGCCTGCCCGCTCGATTCGGGTCGTGGCGCTGACCAGATCGCAGCGACGGCAAGCGCCTGCGTTGCCGATTGGAGGTGCCCGGCGCGCGCCGCAGCTGCCCGCCGGGCCGGATCGAGCACGTTGCGGCCGATCGCCTTGGCGGCGGCTTGGTCGGGCTTGATCACCAGAACCTCAGCGCCCTGCTCGGTGAGCCGGCGCACCTGCCTGCCCACGCCGGTGATGGCCGATCCGAAGCCCTGAGTGATCGGCGCGATCACCACGATCCGCCGGCATCCCGCCGCCAGATCCACGTTGGTAGCCGATCGCATACCGCCGTCGATGTAGCGCCGCCCGTTGATGGTGACCGGAGGCCAAACCCCAGGAACCGCGCAACTGGCGGCCACGGCGTCGACCAGGCCGACGCCACTGGCGGCGTCGAAGACCACGAACTCGCCGGTAACGGCGTCAACTGCGGTGATCTTGAGCGGGCTGGGCGGCCAATCGCGCACCGGAAGCCTGGACTCGATCACGGATCGCCGCCGGGCCTCAGGCTCGGTTTTGGCCCGCAGTGCCATCGCACCGATCCTGGCCCGGACAGTGACCGGGTTCCGTGCGAAGATCATCGCCCTGACGTACTTCGCCAGAACTGCCGGACCGACGGCCGCCTTGATCTCGCCCCTGGGCGGAGCCAGCTGTACCTGGTAGAGCTCGGCCAGACTGACTCCCGACCGCACATCGGTGCCGACCACCGATCCCGCTGAGGTCCCCACCACCAGGTCCGCGTCGGACAGATCGACGCCACGTTCCGCCAGCCCGGTCAAGATGCCGATCTCCCAGGCGACGCCGGTGACCCCGCCGCCGCCAAGCACGAGCGCCTTTTCTGCCATGCGTACTTTCTATCCGAACTGCATCCGGCCGCGACAGGTCCGCGGCCGGTTTGGAATGATCTGGCGAATAACCTCGTCGCATGACCGATTACGCACAGTGTGATGAGGACTGTCCAGCGCAGCCTGCGCACCATCCGGCCGACCAACCCGCTGCCAGCCATCTCTCCGCTGGCGCGGCCCGGCCGGTGCGTGACGGCATCCTGCTCGGTCTGGCCGTCGGCGTGTCCGGCCTCGCCTTCGGCGCCGCGGCCGTCGGCGCGGGCTTGAGTGCCTGGCAAGCCTGCGCGCTGAGCCTGCTCGCCTATACCGGTGCCTCGCAGTTCGCACTGGCCGGAGCGATAGCCGGCGGCGGCAGCCTGCTCGCAGGCACCGCTGGCGCGATCATGCTCGGCAGCAGGAACGCGCTCTACAGCCTCCGCCTCGCGGATCTGCTGCAGGTGCACGGCCTGCGGCGGTTCGCCACCGCCCAGGGCGTCACCGACGAGTCGGCGGCCATCGCGCTGGCTCAGCCGGACCACGCGGCCGCCCGGACCGGATTCCGCGCGACCTTCGCCAGCCTGTACCTGACCTGGAACGCGGCCACCCTGATCGGCGCGGTCGGCGCCGGCCGACTCGGCTCACCGCAATCATTCGGGCTTGACGTGATCGGGCCGGCCGCGTTCCTCGCTCTGATCTGGCCGCGCCTGCAAGCCGGGCGTACCGAGCGCGCCGTGGCGGCGGGCGGCGCCGCGATCGCGCTGGCGGCCACCCCACTGCTGCCAGCCGGCGCGCCGGTCATCCTAGCCGCCTTCGCCGCACTGGCCGGCGCACTGGCCAGACGGCCGAGCAGCGACGGCCGATCGGCATGAGCGGCATCTGGATCGCCGTGCTGGCGACCGCGGCCGGATGCTACCTGCTCAAGCTGGCCGGGCTGACCGTCCCCGAGCGCCTGCTCGGCAACCCGCGGGTGAAGCGCTTCGCCGAACTCGTCCCGGTCGCCCTGCTCGCCGCGCTAGTCGCCGTCCAGGCGACCAGCAAAGGCTCGGCGCTGGTGCTCGACCCGGCCAGGCTGGCAGGCCTCGCCGCTGCCGTGCTTGCCTTGCTGCTGCGGGCCCCGTTCCTGGTCGTCATCGTCGCCGCCGCCGGAACAGCGGCTGCCCTGCGCCTGCTCGGCATCGCCTGACTCACGACACCTAGCCGGGACGGGATTCGCCCGCTGTCTGGCGAGCCGACCGAGTAGATTGCGCGGGTGAACGTCGACGTCCAGGTGCTCCATGAGATCACCGCCGAGGTAGTCGAGGCATTTGAGCGGCTGCTACCGCAGCTCTCCACGTCCGCGCCACCGCTGGACGCGCAGATGCTGTCCGCCATCATCTCGGCGCCAGCCAGCACCGTGCTGCTGGCTCGCACCGAAGGCCAGATCGTCGGAACGCTGACTCTGGCCATGTTCCCCATTCCGACCGGCGTCCGGGCCTGGATCGAGGACGTGGTGGTGGACGAGTCGGCGCGCGGCCAGCGGATCGGCGAGGCACTGACGCTGGCGGCAGTCCGGCTGGCCCAGGAGGCTGGCGCCCGGACGGTCGACCTGACCTCCCGGCCGTCCAGGGCGGCGGCCGGCCGGCTGTACGAGCGGCTCGGCTTCGAACTTCGCGAATCTCGGCTCTACCGGTACAAGATTTCCTGATCCGACGCGGCACCCTCGGTCCGAGCCTGCGCCGTCCGACAGCGCCGTGCCGACAGCGCTGGACCGTCTGCCCGATCGCGGTACTGGTCAGTGCGGCGACGCCAGCTCGGCAACCGCTTCGAGCAGCCTGCGCACGTCTGCCTCGTCGTTGTAGTGCACCAGTCCGGCGCGTACCGCGCAGCCTGAGTCCCTGATGCCGAGCACTCCGGTCAGCTCCCACGCGTAGTTGTGGCCGCTCCAGACGTTGATCTTGCGGCTCGCCAGGTGCTCGGCCACCTGGCCGGGGGTCAGGCCGGCCACCCTGAAGTACGCGGTCGCTGTCCGGCTGGCCGCCTTGCCGTACGTGGTTACCTGCGGCATGGCATCCAGACCGCCCAGGAGCACGCCGAAGAGCTGCTGCTCGTGCCGCTGCGCCGCCGTCATGGAGGCCACGACACGCTCTCGCCTGGTGCCGGTAGCGCCGCCGTCGAGCGCTGCCAGATGATCGACGGCAGCGGCGACGCCGGCCAGGTCGGCAAACGCCGGTGTGCCAAGCTCGAACCGCTCGGGAACCGTGTCCGGAGCAGGTACCAGCTTGTCCGGCCGGAGTTCTTCCAGCAGCGCCGGATCGGCGATCACGGCGCCGATGTGCGGCCCGGACCACTTGTAGGCGCTGGTCGCGTAGAAATCCGCACCGAGTGCCCGCACATCCACCGGCCCGTGCGATGTCGCATGCACGCCATCGACATAGCTCAGCGCCCCGGCGGCGCGGGCCATCACCGTGATCGCCGACACGTCGGGCCGGGTGCCGATGATGTTGCTGGCTGCGCTTACCGCGACCAGCTTGGTCCGGCCGGACAGCAGGTCGGCGTACTGTTCCGACGGCAGCTCACCAGTGGCCGGATCGACCTGGGCCCAGCGCACCAGTGCCCCGGCCCTGGCCGCAGCCTGAACCCAGGGGCGGACATTCGCATCGTGGTCAAGCTGGGACACGATGACCTCGTCCCCAGGCCGCCAGGTATCCGCCAGCGCGGCAGCTATCCGGTAGGTCAGCGTGGTCATGTTCGGCCCGAGGATGACGCCGCCCGGGTCACCTCCGGTGAGATCGGCGACTGCTTGACGGCAGCTGGCGGTGATCGCCACGGCTCGTGCGCTGGCCGGGAAGGCTCCGCCAGCATTGCCAAGCCCGGCCAGGTAAGCGTCCCTGATCGCGCCGATCACCGAATTCGGCAGCTGAGTTCCGGCCGCGCCATCCAGATAGGCGTAGCCATCCGCCAGCGCCGGATAGGAAGCCCGGATCGTGTCCACGTCGAATGCCACTGGCGGCCAGCCTCCTTAGGTATGCGGTCATCATCTCAGCCCGGCCGGCCATGCCTGCCCCGGGCCCAAGGGGCAGCCCCGGCCCATGAGGGCCAGCCCGAGCCCACGGGGCCAGCCCGAGCCCACGGGGCCAGCCCGAACAGGGGCCAGCCCGAGCCCACGGGGCCAGCCCGAGCCCAACGGCAACCCGAGGCCAGGGTCAGGTCGGCTCAGCCAGGCTGGCGGCCGGATGCCCACAACACGGCCAGCCACGGATCGCCGACGACAGAGACTTTTAGCTGCGGAATCCCGGCCAGCCAGCCGGCCCTGACCGCTACCGGATCGGCCGGCCGGTAGCTCTGGCCAAGCGCCGCAGCCAGATCCCATGCGTGCAGGTGCCACTCCACGCAAGCCAGCCCGGCCATCCCGGCCACGGTAATCACCCTGCCCCGGTAGCTGTGATGTGGCAGCGGGAAGAGCGGGCCAAGCCTGGCCGCGTACCGCCGGGCTGACGCGGCGAACGCCGAGATGTGCTGGTCAGGCTGGACATCAGGCAGGGCGGCCAACTCGGCGGCATTCTGCCTGGCCAGCTTCCGTGCAACGGTGTCCTGATGCGCGCCGGTGGCCATCAGCCGCGAGAACCGGCTGACCGGAGCGTCGTCGAGGTACTCGTGATAGTCGTCCACAATGCACCGCAGGTGGCCGGCCAGATCGGCCGCGCGCCATTCCGGGCACGGCGTCGGCAGCTCCCAGGCATCGCCGGCGAGATTCGCGGCGATCCGGCAGATCGCGTCGACGCCATCGTGATATGCGGTCAGCACACCGGCCACGGCGAGCACTGGAGCCGCCTGCGTGCGGCTAGCCCAGGAGTCGTCGAATTCCACGGGTACCTCCCTGCTCGCGCCGCGGCCCCCGGACCCAAACCGGCGCGCTTCGCCAGAGTGCCAGAAATACCCGTTCTTACGCCAGCCGCGAGCGGCCAGAAAACAAAGTGACAGTGAACGCCAGGCCGGGTTAACATCCGGCAAGTGGCCACCGGTGATGTCGTAACTCGTTCCGGCATGCCCGCGGCACAGATCCCGCTGGCCGCACTCTGGCGAACCAGGGAGTACCTCCGCCCGTACTACGGCCAGCTCGTCGGCATGCTCGCCGCGGCGCTGCTGGCCGCGGGCACCGAGATCGTCATCCCGCTGCTGACCAAGGCCGCGATCGACGGCCCGATCGCGACGGCTGCCGCGAGCAAGCCAGGCGCCCCGCACGGACACGGACTGCTCGTTCCGATCGGCCTTGCCGCTATCGGACTCGGCATCGCCGAAGTAGTGCTCAACCTGATCCGCCGGTGGGTGCAGGCCAACGCGGTGGCAGCGATGGAGCAGTCGATCCGGGGGGATCTGTACGCCCATCTGCAGCGCCTGGAACCCAGCTTCCACGAGGCCTGGCAGTCTGGCCAGCTGCTCTCCAGGGCGACCACGGACCTGTCGGCGATTCGGCGCTTCGCCGGCTTCGGCACCATCTTCCTGATCACCAATGTGGCCACCTTCGCTGTCGTCGTGACGCTGCTGATCCGGCTCAACCTGCTGCTCGGGCTGCTCACCGCGTTGGTGTTCGCCCCGGTCACTGCGATCTGCCTGCGGTTCGAGCGGCGGTACCGGGTGCTCTCCAGGCGAGTACAGGACCAGCAAGACGACCTGGCCACCTACGTGGAGGAATCAGCCGCCGGCATCCGGGTGCTCAAGGCGCTCGGCCGCCGGGACCAGGCCGCTGGCCTGCACCGGGACCGGGCGATGACCGTCTATCAGACCCAGGTCAGCAAGGCCAGGCTGCGCGGGACGTTCTGGGCCAGCCTCGACCTGCTGCCGAATGCCCTGATCGCGCTGATCCTGCTGCTCGGCGCGCTCGCGGTCAGCCACGGCGGCCTGACCACCGGCGGTCTGGTCGCCTTCATCGCGCTGGTTCTGCAGCTGGTCTGGCCGATCGAGGCGATGGGCTACATCCTGGCGCTCGGGCAGGAGGCAGCAACCGCCGCCCAGCGCGTCTACGAGATCCTCGACACCGACCCAGCGATCACCAGCCCGCCGAACCCGGCAATCACCAGCCTCGCGGCTCTGGCGGCCACCAGCGCCGCAGGCCGGGGCACCTCGGGCCGGGGCACCTCGGGCACGGGCAGCTCGGGCACGGGGCCGATCGGCACGAGCAGGACCGGCACGGGGCCGACCGGCACGGGGCCGACCGGCACGGGGCCGACCGGCACGGGGACCGGTGCGGGGATGAGCGGTACGGGGACGAGCGGGGCCGGGACGACCGCGCTGGCGACCGCTGGCACGGCAGCGCTGACCGTACCGCAACCGCGATCCGGTGGGCGGCCGGCCGGGCGGCTCACGTTCGACCATGTCTCGTTCAGCTTTCCCGGGGCATCCCAGCCGGTGCTGCGCGACATCTGCCTCGACCTGCCCCCCGGCGAGACGATGGCACTGGTAGGCGGCACCGGTTCCGGCAAGACGACCTTGCTGTACCTGGTCGCCCGGCTGGCCGAGGTAACGTCGGGATCGATCAGGCTGGACGGCACGGACGTCAGAGAACTGCCGCTTCCCGTGCTGCGGACGGCGGTGGCGTGCGCATTCGAGGATCCGACCCTGTTCTCGGTCAGTGTCAGGGAGAATGTCGCACTCGGCGCACCCGATGCCAGCGACGCCGTGATTGAAGCCGCCCTGGCCGCCGCGCAGGCCGACTTCGTCCAGGATCTCCCCTGGGGGCTGGACACCCGGATCGGCGAGCAGGGGATGTCCCTGTCCGGCGGCCAGCGCCAGCGGATCGCGCTGGCCCGCGCCATCCTGGCCAGCCCGTCTGTGCTGCTCCTTGACGACCCGCTATCCGCCCTGGATGTGCACACCGAGGCGAAGGTGACCGCGGCGCTGAGCCACGCCCTGACTCGCTCGACCGCCCTCGTGGTGGCGCACCGGCCATCTACCGTCACGCTGGCCAATCAGGTCGCTGTTCTCGAGAACGGCGAGATCACCGCCCTGGGCACCCATCGCGAGCTGCTCGCCAGCAGCCCGCATTACCGCTACCTGATGAGCGCAGCCCCCGATTCCGCAGGCCAGGATCCCGCACGCCAGGATCCCGCACGCCAGGATCCCGCAGCCCTGGATGCTGCAGCCCTGGATGCCGCGCGGGCAGACTCGGCGGGGGAAGACTCAGCGGGGCCAGATTCACCGGGCCCGAGCACCGGCGCCGACATGACGGGAGCGCGGCGATGACCCAGCCGGTCCAGGAGTGGCGCGGCATCGCCGCGGAAGAGGTGGACGAGCTGCCCAAAGGTCTGTCGCTCCTGCTCCGCAGGCGCAGCCGGGCCTTGCTCGCCGACCTGCTCCGCCCGCATCGGTCCAGGGTAGCCGTGATCGGCCTGCTGATCCTGGCCGCGAACCTCGCTGCCCTAGCGGGCCCGTGGCTGGTCGGTATCGGCGTGGACCAGATACCCGCGCTGCTCCGCACTCAGGACCCCGTTCCGCTGATCATCACGGTCGCCGAGTTCGCCGTGACCGTGCTGATTCAGGCCACCGCGAGCGCCGGATTCATCGCCGCGATCGGCCAGATGGGCGGGCAGGTCGTACTCGAGCTGCGATGCAGGCTGTTTGGCCATTTCCAGCGGCTGCCGGTGGGCTTTCACGAGCACTACACCTCCGGCCGGGTGATCTCCCGCCAGGTGTCCGACATGGACTCCATCTCCGAGCTGTTCGACGAGGGCCTTGACTCGCTGGTCACCGCCGCTCTCTCGCTGCTCTTCGTCGGCACCGGGATGCTGCTGCTCGACTGGCCGCTCGCGCTGGCCGTGCTGACTGGCTTCCTGCCGCTGACCTGGATGTCGGCCTGGTTCCGGCGCGAATCGGCGGTAGCTTACCGGCGGACCAGGGAGACCATCGCGCTGGTGATCGTGCATTTCGTGGAGACGTTCAACGGCATCAGGGCGGTCCAGTCGTTCCGCAGGGAGCCACGCAACGACCAGATCTTCGGCGAGCTCAACGAGGGCTACGCGGAGGCGTCGGCCCGGTCGATGCGGCTGGTGGCGATCTACTTCCCCGGCGTCACACTGATCGGCAACCTCGCGGTCGGCGCCGTCCTGCTTTACGGCGGAGTGCGGGTCATCGACCACGACATGAAGGTCGGCGTGCTGGTCACGTTCCTGCTCTACCTGCGGCGGTTCTTCGAGCCATTGCAGGACGTGTCGCAGTTCTACAGCACCTTCCAGTCCGCGGCGGCCGGGCTGGAGAAGATCTCAGGGGTGCTCGATGAGGCACCGTCGGTCGGCGAGCCCGCGAACCCCGTGGCGCTGCCCAGCCAAAGCCAGGGCGGCGGTCCCGGCCGGCGCGTGCAGTTCGCCGCGGTGCGATTCGGCTACCGGGAGGCCGTCGTGCTGCCCCGGCTTGAGCTGACCATACCGGCCGGTCAGACGGTGGCCCTGGTCGGCGCTACCGGGGCGGGCAAGACGACGATCGCCCGGCTGATGGCGAGGTTCTACGACCCCGATGACGGCAAGGTGCTGCTTGATGGCGTCGATCTGCGGGACCTCGCCGACGCCGACCTGCGCCGTGAGGTCGTGCTGATCACTCAGGAGAACTTCCTGTTCAGCGCGACCATCGCGGAGAACATCGCGCTCGGCAGGCCTGGTGCGTCCAGGGCGGAGATCGTGGCCGCCGCCGAGGCGGTCGGCGCTGGCGACTTCATCGGCGCGCTGCCGGACGGATACGACCAGCAAGTCGGCAAGCGCGGCGGGCGGCTGTCGGCAGGCCAGCGCCAGCTGATCTCGTTCGCGCGGGCGTTTCTGGCCGCGCCGAGCGTACTGGTGCTCGACGAGGCCACCTCGCTGCTCGACCTGCCTGGCGAGCGGATCGTCCAGCAGGCGCTGCAGACCGTGCTGGCCGGCCGGACAGCCGTCATCATCGCGCACCGGCTGTCGACCGTTCAGATCGCCGATCGGGTCCTGGTGCTCGATCATGGGCAGCTGATCGAGGACGGCTCGCCAGCCGAGCTCATGGCCAGCGGCGGTGAGTACTCGGACCTGCACAAGAGCTGGATGCTCAGCCTGGCCTGAGCGGAGCGACCGCAGGTCCGCTAAGCTGACCGGCGTGATTGTGGGCCGTAAACAGGTCAGCGAGGACGCACAGAGCCAGTACCTGGCAGACGTCGCTCTCGCCGCGAACTTCGATAATCTCCTCGCCGCGGCAAGAACCACCGAACAGCAGTACCGTGCGGCTCAGGTCGCCGCAGCTCCGCGCGCCGAGCAGTACGCCACTGCGAAAAAGCTGGACTCGGCGCTGACCGACGTCATGCGGTCCGCCTACGCCTCGATGCGAGCCGAGATCGGACCGCGTGGTTATGACGACCGGATCTACCGGCGCAAGGCCATGGCCACCCCCGTCGTGCACGCGCTGAACGCCGAGGCGGAGCGGCTGCTCACGCTCCGCGAGACGCACCGGCTGACCGGCATCCCGCCCCGCCCGGAGGGTGTTGGCCTGCGTCCCGAAACGTCCGGGTAACCCTTAGAGTTTGACTCGTCCGGTGCGTCATGCTCGTTCCGAGGCGTCCGGTCCGTCTGATCGGATACGCTGACCGGATCACTGCCAGTGACTAAGGGTCATCAGCGTGCTACCTGGACTAGCCGGGAAAGCACTAGGAAAACTACAAAGTCCGAGCCAGAAAACCATCACGGCGTGCCATGTCGAAACTGGCGCGGTTGCTGGCAGATTAGATTGTGATCATCCCCACAGCCACAGACTTGACCAGGAGGCGCCCGATGTGCCCGCACTCGCCGCCGTGTCCGAGCGCCAGCGACCCGGACCACGAAGCGGCTCGGACTCTGATTAGCCACCCGGAGCAGGGCTGGAGCCTGCTCTGCAACGGCATCGTGGTCTTCGAGGACACCGGCGAACTGCTCCCCGACGGCGATAGCATCGCCCCGCACCGCCCCACCGACCTGATTACCCGGCCTAGGCACGCTACCCCGGCCGCGTAACTTCGGCAATCGTGCCGCTGTCCGCAAGCCAGGACCGAACCGCGGCCACGATCGCAGCTGGGTTCTTCGACAGGTCGTGTGTCTCGCCAGGCAGCACGACCAGCCGGGTCACGTCGCTGGCAGCAGGAACCCCGAATGGATCTCGGTCGCCGTTGATGACCAGGACGGGAACTCCGGCAGCGCGCAGTTCCGGCGCGCGGGAACGTTCAGGGACATCGGCCTGCCCAGGCGGATGCAGCGGAAAGGCCAGCGCCAGCACCGCGACCGCACCGGCTGCCCGGGCCGTGCGGCAGGCCAGCCTGGCGCCGTTGCTCCGGCCGCCCTGAACCAGCGGGATGCCTGGGTATCTGGCGCGCAGGACGGCGATGATCTCCAGCCACGCGGCGTCCTGCCGCTCGGCGGACCCGGGCGCCCGGGCACCGCGCACCCGGTACGGCTGGATCACCCTGGCGACCGCGGCGCCGAGGTCCAGCCCAGCATGCCTGGCAGCCAGCAGATCGGCACTGCGGACGCCGCCGCCGGCCCCGTGTGTCAGCATCAGCAGGAACGCTGGGTCCGGCGTGTCGTCGACCTCGGCCATCGCCGGACCGGCGCCGGTAGCGATCTCCATCTCGTGCAGCGTAATCGACCGACCCGCGGTCCGGCATCCCTGCACCGTCGCCAGACCGGATCAGACCGAGGTCACTAGGCACCCCAGGGGCAGGATCGTCCACGTTCGGCTGACGGCTGGTCAGCCGATGACCGCCGGTTCTGCTGACTGCGGTTCCGGCCGCTCCCGCGGTTAGCTCTCGGCCGGGGCCTGGCGCCTGAATGGGAGCCGGTCCCGAATCGGGCGGCCTCGGCTCGCGGACAGCAGCGCGGCGATCGCCATGAAGATCATCGACGTATAGAACGCCGAATGCAGCCCGGTGGTGAAGGCGACCGCTAGCGGACCGTGCAGGCTGGTCGTCCCCACGAAGATGGCGAAAGCGAGCCCCTTCGAGATCGACCGGGAGGCGATCAGGATCGCCATCGAGAACGAGAAGACCATTCCGATGTTGGCGAACGTCCGCAGCATGCCCGAGGCGATGCCGAACACCGTGGGCGGCGAGGCCTTCATCACGGCCGAGCTGTTGGCAGGGAAGAACGCGCTCGCCCCGATCCCGTTGATCACGCTGGCCACGACCACCAGCCACAGACCTGTACCCAGCGCCAGGTGCGCGTACATGAACAGCGCAACGACCTGGATCGCCAGGCCCGCGGTCGCGGGGATAACCGGACCGAACTTGTCGGCGAGCCGGCCGGCGAACGGTCCGACCGCTGAGCCGCCGACGTAGCCGGGCACAAGCAGCAGCGAAGCGTGGATCGGCGAGAGCCCGCGCGGCCCCTGCAGGTACATGATGACCAGGAAGAGCACGGCGAAATTGGCCAGGCCCTGGAAGAACGATGCGAGCAGCGACGGCGCGATCATCGGGATCTTGAACAGGGACAGATCCAGCATCGGCTCGGCCTGCCTGCGCTCGATCAGGACGAAGGCGGCGAGCAGCACGATGCCGCCGACCAGGTAGCCGGTGACCGTGGCGTCGAAGGACGTGGTGGCCAGCTTGGTCATGGCCCACAGCACTCCGAACAGCCCGAGGCCGAGGCTCACCATTCCGAGCAGATCGAGATGCCTGCGCGCCCGCTCACCCCGCTCGTGCAGGACGCGCACGGCCAGCAGCAGCGCGGCGGCACCGATCGGCACATTGATCCAGAAGATCCAGCGCCAGGAGACATAGGTGACGATGAGCCCGCCGAGCACGATGCCCAGCACCGCGCCGAGGCTCCAGCCGACCGAGTTGTAGCCGTACGCGCGGCCCCGCCGTTCTCGCGGGAAGAGGTCGGCGATCACTGCCCCGCTGTTCGCGGTGACAAACGCCCCGCCGATGCCCTGCAGCACGCGGAAGCCGATGATCGATGCCTCATTCCAGGCGAGCGCGCACGCGAACGATCCGAGAATGAAGACGGCGAAGCCCATCTCATACATCCGGACCCGGCCGAACATGTCGCCAAGCCGCCCCACCTGGGTGGCGAGCAGCGTGATGACGAGCAGGTAGCCGATCACGATCCAGATCACCGAGGCGAGCGCGACATGCAGCGCCCGCTGGATCTCGGGCAGCGCAAGAACCACGATCGTGGTGTCGACCGCGGTGATCAGCACGCCGGTCATCACCACGACCATCGCCAGGCCCGTCCTTGTGGTGATGCCGCCATCCTGGGCGGCTGCGGCTGCTTGCCTAGCTGTCCCCGGCTGGCTCGTCATAGCTGATCTCCCGCCGGGCGGCTCCCTTTGGGCACGTAGTCAAAGAACCGCTCCACTGTGCCAGCTGAAGTCCACTCAGCTCGCAGCCGGGTGCGCCGCTCACGCCTGCGCAGATCCGACAACAAAGCCCGGTTCAGATCCCTGGCGGTCTCGCCGGTCAGGGTCCCCTCCACATGGAAGCCGTCGCTGGTCTCGGTGACGACACAGCCGACCAGTCCGTCAAGAACCGGCCGTACGGTGCCTGGACTTTCGCTGCTCACGTCGGCCACTAATCGGAACTCCGGTGTACTGGTCATCCAGCCCGACCTTTCCCTTGACCGCCAGGATGCACTGCCGCGATCATCTGCCTGGCTGAGGAAACAGGAGTGTGGCACCGCACGATATAGCCGGGTTAATGGTAGCCGTGCCAGCCGCTCACCCGCTCATCAGGAAGACTGAGCGGCCGTCTGCGAGCATCCGTCTGCGTGGCTCGGCAGGACCCGTAATCGCGGCCGTGCGCCGGTTCTCCTGAGCGGGCGACGCGTCGGCGAACGGCTGACGCCAGAGCTATGTTGTCGATCGTGGCAGATGATGTCGCCCCGTTCTGGGCCGATCGGTCGTTCCTACGCGAGGTGCAGTACCTCAATGATCGAAATCTCGCGGCCCGCCAGTCCATCTACGCCTATCAGCTGCCCAAGCTCGAACTTGCCCCCGCGGTGCTCGGCTCGCTGCGACTGGCGGGAAGCGAGATTGTCGCCGATGTCGGCTGCGGCAACGGGCTGTACCTGGCGGAGCTTGGCCACCGCGACCACCAGGGCGCCGTGCTCGGCGTCGACATCTCGCCAGGGATGCTGGCAGCGGCCGAAAGTCAGGTACTCCAGCTCCCGGCGGCACAATTGCTGGTTGGCGACGCGACCGCATTGCCGCTGCGCTCCGGAGCCTGCGAGCTGACCCTGGCGATGCACATGCTTTACCACGTGCCGGAGCCGGTGCAAGCGGTCATGGAATTGCGCCGGGTCACCCGGCCAGGCGGGCGGGTCGTGATCGGGCTCAACGGCAACGATCATCTACTCGAACTGTTTGACCTCATCAACTGGGGGCTCGCGATTGCGGGGCGGACCGCAACCCACGCAATCGGGGAGCGGATCAGGCTCGACCAGGGGGCGGAACTGCTGGCGGGCTTCTTCGGCTCGGTCATCAGGCACGACCTCACCGGTGAACTCTTGCTGCCAGACCCGCAGCCCGTGGCTGACTACGTCAGCAGCTTGAGCATCGCGCAGGACCGGCCGGAGCAGGATCGCCTGGTCGACACCGTGACCAGCCGAATGGAGTTCGGCAGCGACGGCCTGTTCCGGGTCAGAACGCATAGCGGCTGGCTGATCTGCTCCTGATCCGACCAGTTCTTGGGCGGGGACCGACCGACCGCGGACTACCCGTTAAGCACCTTCTTCAGGAACTGGCCGGTGTAGCTCTCCTCGATCTTGGCGACCTGCTCCGGGGTGCCGGTAGCGATCACCAGGCCGCCGCGCGAGCCGCCCTCGGGGCCGAGGTCGATCACCCAGTCGGCGGTCTTGATCACGTCCAGGTTGTGCTCGATCACGATGACCGTGTTGCCGCCGTCGACTAGGCGACCAAGGACGCCGAGCAGCTTGCGGATGTCATCGAAGTGCAGGCCGGTGGTCGGCTCGTCCAGGACGTAGATGGTCCGCCCGGTCGACCTGCGCTGCAGCTCGGAGGCGAGCTTGACCCGCTGGGCCTCGCCGCCGGACAGGGTCGGCGCTGGCTGGCCCAGCCTGACGTAGCCGAGGCCGACGTCGACCAGCGTCTTCAGGTGCCGGTAGATGGCAGGCACCGGCTCGAAGAACTCGGCGCCTTCTTCGATCGACATATTCAGCACGTCGGCGATCGTCTTGCCCTTGTAGTGCACCTGGAGCGTGTCGGTGTTGTACCTGGCGCCGTGACAGACCTCGCAGGGCACGTACACATCCGGCAGGAACTGCATCTCGATCTTGATGGTTCCGTCGCCCGCACAGGCCTCGCACCGGCCGCCCTTGATGTTGAACGAGAACCGGCCCGGCTGGTAGCCACGGACCTTGGCCTCGGTCGTCTGCGCGAACAGCCGCCTGACGTGGTCGAACACCCCGGTGTAGGTAGCCGGGTTGGACCGCGGTGTCCGGCCGATCGGTCCCTGATCGACATGCACCACCTTGTCCAGGTACTGCATGCCGGTCACCCGGGTATGGCGGCCAGGGACGATCCTGGTGCCGTGCAGTTCCTTCGCCAGCGCGCTATAGAGGATGTCATTGACCAGCGTTGACTTGCCGGATCCTGAGACTCCGGTCACGGCTACGAAGCAGCCGAGCGGGAAGGCGACGTCGACGCCGCGCAGGTTGTGCTCGGTCGCGCCCTTGACCACGACCTCCTTGCCGCAGCCGACCTGGCGCCGGCGGGCCGGCACCGGGATCGACTCCCGGCCGGTGAGATACGCACCGGTCAGCGACTCCTGGCTGGCCAGCAGTTCCTCGAGCGGACCCGACACCACGATCTGGCCGCCATGCTCACCGGCCCTCGGGCCGATGTCGACCACCCAGTCCGCGGCCCTGATCGTGTCCTCGTCGTGCTCGACGACGATCAGCGTGTTGCCGAGGTCGCGCAGCCTGAGCAGGGTCTCGAGCAGCCGGTGGTTGTCCCGCTGGTGCAGTCCGATCGACGGCTCGTCAAGCACGTAAAGCACGCCGACCAGACCGGAGCCGATCTGCGTGGCCAGCCTGATCCGCTGCGCCTCTCCCCCGGCCAGCGTGGCCGACGCCCGGTCCAGGGTCAGGTAGTCCAGGCCGACGTCGAGCAGGAAGCCGAGCCGCGCATTGATCTCCTTGAGCACCCGGCCGGCGATCTGCTGATCCCGGTCGGAGAGCTCCAGGGTGAGCAGCAGCTTGGCCAGCTCGCCGATCGGCAGCGCGCAGTACTGGGCGATCGACCGGCCGTCCATCTTGACCGCGAGGGTCAGCGGCTTGAGCCGGGTCCCCTGGCAGGCCGGGCAGGGAACCTGCCGCATGAACCCGGCGAACCGCTCGCGGCTCGAGTCGCTCTCCGCATCGGAGTGACGGCGCTCGATGTACGGGATCGCACCCTCGAAGTTCGTGTAGTACGAGCGCTCCCTGCCGTATCTATTCTTGTACCTGACGTGCACCTGCTCGTCGTGGCCGTACAGCAGCGCCTTGCGGGCGGCGGCGGGCAGCTTGCCCCACGGGGTGTCGATGCTGAAGCCCAGAGCGCTGCCCAGCGCCTCCATCAGCCGGACGAAGTAGTCGCTGACATGACCACCGCTCCACACCCCGATCGCGCCGCCGGCCAGCGACAGCTCGGGGTCGGACACCACTAGCTCGGGGTCGACCTCCATCTTGGTGCCGAGCCCGGTGCAGTCCGGGCAGGCGCCCCAGGGCGAGTTGAACGAGAACGATCTCGGCTCAAGCTCCTCGAACGACAGGTCGTCGTAGAGGCAGGCCAGGTGCTCGGAGAACATCCGCTCCCGGTTCGGGTCGTCCTCAGGCAAGTCCACGAACTCGAGCAACACGACACCGCCGGACAGGCCTAGCGCGGTCTCCACCGAGTCGGTGAGCCGGCGCCGCGCTGACTCCTTGACGGCCAGCCGGTCGACGATCACCTCGATGGTGTGCTTCTCGTACTTCTTCAGGGCCGGCAGGTTACCAGCCGTCGCGCTGTCCAGCCGGATCGTCACGCCGTCCACCCTGGCTCGCGAGTAGCCCTTGGTCTGCAGCTCGCGGAGCAGCTCGGTGTACTCGCCCTTGCGACCGCGGATGACCGGGGCCAGCACCTGGAATCTGGCGTCCTGGTCAAGCTCAAGCACCCGGTCGACGATCTGCTGCGGGGTCTGCCTGGCGATCGGCCGTCCGCAGACCGGACAGTGCGGCTTGCCGATCCTGGCGAACAGCAGGCGCAGGTAGTCGTAGACCTCGGTGACGGTGCCGACGGTCGAGCGAGGGTTGCGGCTAGCCGCCTTCTGATCGATCGAGACGGCCGGGGACAGCCCGTCGATGAAGTCCACATCTGGCTTGTCCATCTGGCCGAGGAACTGCCTGGCGTAGGCCGACAGCGACTCGACGTAACGGCGCTGACCCTCGGCGAAGATGGTGTCGAACGCCAGGCTGGACTTGCCGGAACCGGACAGCCCGGTGAAGACGATCATGGCGTCTCTGGGCAGATCCAGCGAGACATCCTTCAGGTTGTGCTCGCGGGCGCCGCGGACGACCAGACGTTCTGCCACGATGCGCTCGGTTTCTCCTGGTCTGGACGGTGGCTGCGGAGTTGGTCACGGCCTGGGAGGGGCGCAGCCAATCGTATCTGGGGGGTCTGACATTCTGCGGTGCCTCAGCGGAAGCGCGGAAGCCTGGCTGGCTCACGGTCGCCAGGTGCCCGATGGCTTATCCGGAAGACGCTCACCGGAGTCAACCATCACGGCAGCCATTCGCTTCCCGGCTGCCCGGGACCGAGCGCCGGTCACGGTCGCGAGGCGAGCGACTTGGGCACCGAGCACTTCCCATAAAGACGGCGGCCGGCCCCGCGGCTTCCGGCCCGGCGCTGCGGTAGGCAAGGATGGGACAAACGAGCAGAGAGGAGCTCGCCAGTGAATACCTCGGCCGGGCCGCACTCAGTCGATCTGCTTATCGACCGGATCGGCGATGCCACCACTCGCCTGCTCGCCTCGGCATCCGCGCTCACCGACCAGCAGGCTCGCGAGGCGTCGCTGCTTCCCGGCTGGAGCCGCGGCCACGTGCTCACCCATGTCGCGCGCAATGCTGACGGCCTGCAGAACCTGCTCATCTGGGCATCGACCGGCGAGGAGACGCCGCAGTACCCGAGCCTGGCAGCCCGCGAGGAGCAGATCGAGGCCGGCGCTGGCCGGTCCGCCGCTGAACTCGCTGCCGATATCGCGGAGTCGGCGCAGGCCTTCGTCGCTCGGGCGCGCGAGCTGCCTGAGCAGGCCTGGCTGACGGAGGTGCGCGGCTCGCGCGGACCGTCTCATCCGGCCTGGTTCACGCTGCACCGCAGGCTGTTCGAAGTCGAGATCCACCACGCCGATCTGGCTGCCGGATATCAGCCAAGCGACTGGCCTGAGTGGTTCATCACCGAGCAGCTTTACCGGATTACCGGCGAGCTGGCGGGCAACCCGGCGACGCCCGCCGCCCTGCTTACCGATTCCAGCACGGGCCGACAGTACCTGCTGCGGCGGGCCGCTTACGCCAAGCTGGCCGCTGCCGCCGGTCCCGACCACGAGGCTGAGACCGGCCACGAGGCTGAGCCCGGCCACGAGGCTGAGCCCGGCGACGAGACCGAGACCGCGGCGGCACCGGACCTGGCGATCACGGGCCCCGGCGACCTGCTGCTGGCCTGGCTGCTCGGCCGCGACAG
>Ga0116216_10000266_pt1 | contig 47503 bp, 47 predicted proteins | sample Sb_taG_11_FD_89696 | JGI IMG/M metagenome (GOLD analysis project Ga0116216, IMG submission 89696) | Peat soil microbial communities from Weissenstadt, Germany - Sb_50d_3_AS metaG | ecosystem: Environmental > Terrestrial > Soil > Wetlands > Peat | place: Germany: Weissenstadt | collected 2010-09-21
GGCCAAGCAAAAAGACGTTTCCCGTTCCCCACACACGGGACAGACACGCCGGGGCTTTGCGGGCGTCGCACTTTTGGGGGGAACCCTAAGCACGACGCCCGCGCGGTGTACGGATCGCGTTGGACGCCGCACGCGTCGACGCTCTCAAATACACCGCCCCCCTCGAAAGCGAATGCGGCGCGGGGCGTCCGGCTAAGGCACCCGCGCGCCGCAGAGCCGGGCACGTGGTCGGACGCGCCCGGACCCCCGAAAGCAAGCCCGGGAAAGCGGTGGGAACGGCCATGCAGAACCGCCCGCCGACCGGGTGACAAGCCCGCGACGACGGTGCCGCTTTCCCGGGCCGGGCAAAAGGCCCGAGGGAGCGACTGGCGAGGGGAACCGCGCCCCGGCAATCGTGCGGTGCGTTACTCCGCGACGCTCCGGTGTCGACCCTCGGGCAAAGAATTGCTCGAGGGCGGCGAACGGGGTGCTCGGTCCCGTTACGTCGACGACGCGACGCGTGGCACGCGCGACGCTGCCGCCCTCGAACATCACAAGATCCCTTGTCGAATCGCAGCGACGGAGATGCCGGTTGCGTCCGAATATTGAATCGTCGCGAGCGGCCACAAGCGGAAGCCGAAGCGCCACGCCGGAATACACGGCGTTTTGATCGTGCGCCTCGCCGGGAGAAAGATCGTGTAATCGGGAGCGACCGGCGCCGCCGACGCCGGTTGCTGCCCGAGGATGGTCGCGGTCTGATCGGTGTCGGTGTTGTTGTTGATGAGGAGCACGACGTCGTCGCCGGCGACGGGGAAGCAGTCGCCAAGCGGGTCCGCCGCGACGAAATCCACCTCGACGCCCATCATTTGCGTCTCGATCTGCACGAAGAGATACGCCACACACCTAGGCCCCAGCCCCGGTCGAGCCCGCGCGGTAATCGACACAGCCAGCCGCGAAGTCGAGCACGACTTTGATTTCCACGCCGTCAATCGTGAAGCCTCGGCGGCTCAAAACGGTGGGCTCGGGAATCTCGCTGTCGAGCCCGCCGGCGAGGTAGTTGCTCGCCATCGCCGCGTCGGCGAGAACATAGAAGCGTGCTCCACTCAAATTCGCGTCGCTCACGACTTCAAGCTCGGGGATCAAGGCGACGGGAACGGTGCTCTCCGCCAGCGCGCGAGAGTCGGGCGAGACGAGGAGCGTGGCCGCCTCGAGATTGAGGAGGCTCCCGTCTGCGGTCTTTTGTTTTTGCAGCGCCGACATTGCCGAGCCGAGCGTCGTCGCCGAGAGCACGCCGGTTGCTCCGATGTTCGAGTGGTTCGCGTGAAAAACCGAATACGTGTCGGCGAGCGCCGGCCCCAAGCCCGAATTCGGCGTGAAGCAAGCCGCGAAAAACAAATAATCCTCGACTTCGGCGACGCGCATCGCGGCCGTCTGCGCCAGCCTCGCGAACGCTTTGAGGTTGTCGTTCACGAGCACTTGCCGGCTCAAATTGACCGTCTTCGCCCACGTCAGCATGGTGATTAGCTCGCGCCCGTCGGTCGGCGTGCCGGCTTTGATCTCGCCGTGCTCGTTCACTTGAAACAAAACGCCTTGCAGCGAAGTCGCCGCGCCGAATTCGCCGACGCGCACGAGCCGAACGGGCCGGAAGTCGCGGAACGCTTGCATGACGGCAATTCGGCGGTAGGTCGGCGCCGCGACGCCGTATTGAGCGAGGAGCACTTTCGAGAACACGTTTTCAAGGTCCCACGGGAAATCGCTTGTCGTGGCGAGCGCCAGGTCGACGGGGTTAACGCCGGGCCGAATCGGGATGCGTTCGACGGCGAGGCGATTTTCCGCAACCCCCTTGATGCTCGCGCCGGGGTAGAAAGGGCGCTCATACTCCGTCGGCGGGAGCCCCGAGATCCGCGCGGCGAGCGCGCTTCAATACTGATCGACGAATCGCTCTTTTTCGGGCAAGAGCCACGGATCGAATTTCCGCACGGTGTCACCTCTCAGTTATCGACGCGCAGCAAGCTCGGCGTCGAGGATTTTCGAGACATGCTCAAGTCGCGATTCGGTCGTGGCAAGCGCCGCCGACACGGCGCGCAGCCGGCGCCGGAGCTGCGCGCGGCGCTCGAGCAAGCGCAGTCGCAAGCGCAAAGCGCGCCCGGCGCGGCCTCGGAGCGGTTGCCCGGGTGCCGCGGGTTCCATGCGCGCTCACTCTTCGCCCTTGTCGCCGTCGGCGCACGTTTCCGGGCCGTCGGGAGCCGCAATAGCCGCAGTAAGCGAGTGTTCGACTTCTTTCGCTTGCTCCTTCTGAAGAAGCTCCTCCTCTTCTTCCTTGTTCCAGTAGCCGCACTCCGCGAGCGCAGCGACAAGCTCGTCCTCCGACGCGTCGCTGCCGAGTCGCTCAAGCACCTCGCCGAAAATGGTCTGCCGCTCGATCTCGCGCCGTGTCTTTCGCTCCTCGTCGCTCTTTGCCGTCGTCACTTTCCCCTTCTCCTCTATGTGAGATTGTTTGAAAAAACGGCCAGCGACCGCGAGCCGTCACTTCATCGCGTCTTGCCAAGCGCGCAGCGAGAGCATGTTGACAAACCACACGCGCCGCTTGCGCCCCTTGAGCAAGATCGAACCGCCCTGAAGCGCACCCGACGCGATCATGCGCCGAACGGTGTCGGGGCTTTTGCCGATCGCGCGCGCCGCTTGCCCGGCGCTCACCGGGTCGGCGGAGGTCGTGGCGCGGCGTTCGATGCGGGCCATGCGGCGCGCAAGCTCGGCGTTTTGAGCGGCGAGACGGTCGACCGCAGCCCAAAGCTCGCGCAGCCCAAGCGCCTCGGCGTCGTTCACGCGGCCTCGGGCTCGGGGTCGGGCTCGCCCTGGTGGGCGTATGCCCGGCGCATCTCTCGCCCCCAATCGAGGTCGGCGAGCGATTCGAGCGCCTCGGTGATGGCCCCGCGCAAAATGCTCTGCACCTCGGCGGGGCTCGTGGTGGCGGCGATCTCCACCGCGAGCTTGGCCGGGAGCCCGAGCAATTTTTGGCGAGCGATGACGAAAGCGTTTTCGAGGAAGCGGCCGACGTCGCTCGCTTCGACAAGCTCGCCCGCCGCCACGCGGTTGTCTCTTTCGAGCGCGACCGCTTTCGCCCGCGTGAGTCGCGCGCGCTCGTCGCTGAGATCCGGCGTTTGTGAGCGGCGCACCGTGAGGTCGTGAGCGCGCAGCCACTTCACGGCGGCGGCGATCGAGTCGACGGGCATGCCGGCGGCCACGTACTTCCGCACCGTCACAACCGAGACTCCGAGGGAGGCCGCCAGGGCGATCCTAGTGGGCGGGAGGCGCTCTATTTCGGGCTGTGAGCCACCTAAAACGGGAGCCCCGGGCTTACCCGACCCCCCCGCCGTAGAACCCGCCGGATTCTGCTGTCTAACGCGTGCCATTTATCCCTCCGGGGAAACAGAAACCCGTCGAAAAAAACTCAATATGTACGCCCAGTTGGCAAGGTCGCGTACCTCGCGTCGTTCGGAGCATCCCAGGACCCCCGCGGGGTATGGCTCACCCCTTTTTCATCGCGCGCCCGACACGTCGCAAGGCGCGGCGACGCCACGATCACCACCACCACGCCAAGGCGACGGCGCCACCGATCGCGACGCCGATCGCGAGCGCGATCACGCGATCACGCCAGACACGGCGCAGGGCAGCACGAGCGGCACGAGTGGCGGGTAGGTCGAGCGCGTTGGGGTCCACCACGGCGACGTGGCGAGGCGGCGGGGGTTCGAGTGGGGTCACAACGGGCACGCCGAGTCCGACGCTCGGCGGCGGCGGGCGTCGAGGCGGCGACGCCGGGAGCCACGGGCGCCGGCTGCGGCGGCGATCGCGCTCAGTCATTGCTTCGCGCTCCCTGCAAACTCCCCGCACCAATCCGTGTCGCGCGTGCGCGGCCATTGCTCGCCGAGCCCCGCACCCGGCGGGCGGTCGGCGCGTGGCTCCGCGGTCGGGGAGCGCCGGCGGCACAAGCCGACGCCCTGGTGCGCAGGGATCGCTTCCCAAAATCGGCACCTCTCGCAATGCGCTCGTGCCTCAACGGACTTCGTCGCCTCGCTCACGTCTTGCTCTCCTCTGCCCGCGCTCGGCGGGCGGTTGTGACCGGTCTGACAGACCGGTCGTGGGTGCGGGGGCGAATCGCCTTCGACCAGTCTGACAGTCGGACCCCCCCCTCCGTAGGAGGGGGGGTCCGGTCAGACCGGTCAGATTCGCGTGACCGGTCCATCGGTCTAAGACCGCTCAAGACCGGTCAGACCGGTCGGGGTCATTGCGCGGGCTCCGTCGCCCCGGCGAGGGCGACCATTTTCGCGTTTCGCGGGCCGGGCGTGACCACCACGAGCCCCGCCTCGCGCCACGTCTCGCGGTAGGTGGCCGCGAGGTTTTTCGCGTCGCCGGGGGGGTCTTTGCCTTCGGGTAGCGAGTCGCCGCAGAGGCGGCGGGCGAGGTCGGTCGTGGAGATGCACTCGCCCGGGGCGATGAATTCCGCCGGATGGCGCTCCATCGCCACGGCGGCCCCGGGTTTGAAGTAGAGCACGTCGCCGGTCGTGGAATCCTCGCCGCAGATTTGAAAGAGCCCGTCTTTCGGCGTGGGCCCGAGGTTCGTCTTTGCCCGGACGCGCAAGAGGTGAGGCATGCCGGGCACGGCTTCGATGACGGCGATGGTGCGCGCCTTGGCGCCGAGAGCCGAGCCCCCGCGGCCGATGAAGCGGATATCGGGCACCTCGGGCGCGTCGGGCTTTGGCTTGCCGCAATGGTGCAGCATCGTGATCGCGGGCCCGTGTCGCACGGCTCGGCGTTCAAGCGCTCCGCCGATGCGTGTCCCTTCTTCGTTTGAATTCTCCGTCTCGCCGAGCGGGATCACGTCGGCGTAGGCGTCGACGTAGATTTCGGCAAAGGGATCTCCGGCGCTCTGCGCCTCTTCCATCCAGCGCGTCAGGATTTCGAGCCCGTGCTCGTCGAAGCGAAGCTCGTCGAGGGCGCTCGGGTCGAGGTCGCGGTCGGGCCCGAGCACGGTGATTCTGTCCATATACCGATCAAGGCTCATGCCCGCCGGGTGAAAGAGCGAGAGCCCATTCATGCGGCGGATCACTTGCTCGGGGGCTTCGTCCAGCGAGTAGACGAGCACGCGCGCGGCAGGTCGAGCTTCGACGCCCGACCAGGGCGGCACACCGGCGGCGCGTGCCATCGCATTCCAGAGCGTGAGCGAGGTTTTGCCCGTGAAAGACGGCGCCACCCACAGCGAGAAGTGTCCCGGCGTCGGCCGCGCGATTTCCACCGGCAGCGGTAGCGGGCGTTGAAGTAGCGCGAGCAAGCGGGCACCGCTGAATCCCACGTCGTCGAGCGTGAGCAAGCGGCGCCCGCAATCGATAGGCTGCGGCTCGCCGTCATCCGGGTCCGTCTTTTCGGTCCCGTCTGCCGCCGGCGGAAACATCGACGGGTCAAGCTCGATCGCGTCGTCGGGACCAAAGCCGGCGGCGATATGGTCGAAGGCATCGGCCGCGTGCGTCTCTACGCGCGACCGGACAACGCGAAGGCTCCGGGCGACACCGACGAGCGCCCGGTACGCCAGCGCCGCGCGTGCGAGCCCTTCGGGATCGCGATCCGCCCAAATCACAATGTCTTTGTCGCGGAAGGCATCGGCGAATCCGAGTTCCCACTTCGGCGTCGGTGGGCACGTCGCACACGCGGTCCATGCCTCGCGGATTCGCCCCGCGCCTTTCTCGCCCTCGCATAAGTGAACGCGTTCCGCCTCGATCACGTCGGGCAGATTAAAGAGCACGTGCGGATTGCCTTCGCCTTTCTCGCACTTCACCCATCCGCCGCCGGAGCCGTTCGGCTTTTCCCAGAAGAATGTTTTCACTCTGCCATCATACCCGGGCTCAAGGCGCACTTTTCTGCGCAGCGGCTCGCCCTGGCGGTCGACGTAGAGATACGTCGCGACGCGTTTCGGTTTCGCGCTTGCCTTGCGCTTCGGCTCGTCGAAGAGATCGCCCTTTGTGAGCTTGAGTTTGCCGAGCACCGCGTCGAGCGGACAATTGCCGAAGCAATTGACGAGCACGCGCCCGTCGCCATTCGTGACGGAGAGCGAGGGCGTTGAATCCTCGTGCGCCGGGCATTGCCACATGCCGCGCCCGTCGGTGCGAGAGCCGACGGCGCGCAATGCGGCTTCGACGCGCTCAAGGGCGGCGCCGGCGGTCATTATTCGCCCGCCAAAGAGTGGGCATTGCGTTCCGCTCGCTCGGGATTTTCCGTCGGGCAATTGCGGTTGAGGCAGTAGAGGTGCTCCGCGAGCCCGAGGTCGGCGAGCCAAAAGTCGGGACGTAGCTCGCGGATTTTGAGTTCCATGCGCACGAAGCAATCGCCCTTGTGCGTGTGGAGAATCTCGCGCACGTCGGTGTATGGCCCACGGCTCGGTACGAGCCAAAGCGCCGCGCCATCCTCCGCCCGGTCGATCCGCTCCTCGCACACGTCGCAAACGAAGATCGGGCACGTGCGCCCGTCGATCGCGCGTAGAACGAAGCTCACGCCGCGCCCCCCTTCGCTGCGTCGCCCTTTCCGCCGCATCCCTGCCCGAAAAGCTCGATCCCCTCGCGGTTGAGCCGCGCGAGGTCTGCCGTCCATGATGCGACGGCGATCTCCTCGACCCGGATCTCTGCGGCGATCCGGGCGACGATGGCGGGATCGGTTTCCTTGAGAGCGCGAAGGCGCTGCAAATTCAGCGCCGCGCGATGGCGGTGTGAGGCGCAGCGGGCGGCCTCGGCGCGCAGCGCCCGCACGTCGTCGGCGAACGGGTCGCGGCTTGCGGGCGGGGGCGGTCGGTGCGAGATTCCTTCCACGGTCATGCCTCAAGGGCCGTCGGGAGTCGTCACCCGGCGGCCCGCTTCATTTCTCGTCGACACTCTTGAGCGTCTTAGGCGCCCCGCTGCCCGGGGAGCGGGTCGCGCGTCGAGCGGCGAAGGTTTTTCTCCGCCCACGCGTCGAGGTCCGCGCGGCGGTAGCGGACGCTGCGCCCGAGGCGAACGAAGGGCGGCCCTTTGCCCTCGCGTCGCCACTCTTGCAGCGTGACGGGCGCGAATCCGAGCACCTCGCCCGCTGCCTTGTCCTTCAGATACTCGTGGGGCTGCGGCCTCTCACCGGCCGTCATCGTTTCGTTCTCGCGCATCGCCTTTGGTCCTCCGTGGGTGAGCACGGTCGGACCATGGGGCAAGCGCGGCGTGGCCGCCCTGACATAAAGACACCGGAGCGCGTAGGGTTCTCCCGGGAGAGCCCGGCGGCCTAAGTGGTTGAAATTACGGGCGCGGCGGGAGCTTGACGGGCGGGACCAGTGGGACGGGGTGGCGGGCGAGGTAGCGGTAGCAAGCCCCGGGCGTCGGGAATCCGCAGCGCTCGGCCGTCGCATCGCGCGCGGCTGCGCGCCCGGTCGCGCTGTCCTCCGCGATGGAATCGGCGTAGGTCGCCCAAACCAAGAGCGGGTCGCGACGCCGCCAGGGCCGCCCGCGGCGCAGCGGCCGGACGTACCCGGGCGGCGGCCGCTTGAGGTCCTCGGGCGACTTGATCTCGTGGACGCGGCACCAGCGCGGGAGCCTCACTCGCCGGCCTCAAGAAGCGCGCCGAGCCCGGCGTCTCGCACCGCTGCGCCGTGCGCGTCGAGCGCCGTGCGCACGTTCTCTAGCGCGAACCGCGCATAGACACGCGTGGCCTCGGCGCTCTCGTGATTGAGCGCGCGCCCGACGAGGTGGAGCGAGACGCCCCCTTGCACGAGCCACGATCCGAGCGTGCGCCGGAGGTCGTGCACGTGCGCGTCGTCGACGCCGGCCGCCGCACGAATGCGTCGCCACGCTTGGTCGATGGTCGCGACGCAGAGCGGCTCCCCGTCGCGCTGGCCCGGGAACACGTGGCCGTTGCCATACTCGCGCGGGAGGCTCTCTAGGACGGTCGCCGCCTCGCGCGAGAGCGGGATGAGGTGCGGCTGCCGGTTCTTCGTCCGGGGCACGCGGAGGAGCCCATCACTCACGTCGGCCCACCGGGCGCCGAGGAGTTCGCGCTTGCGCAGCCCGGTCAGAAGCGCGAGCGCAAAGAAGCCGCGCACGTAGGGATTGCTCTCGGTCTTGAGCGCGCCGAACACCCGGCGCACCTCTTCCGGCGTGAGCCAGCGCGCCCGGCTCTGCTCGCGGTACTTCTGGACGCCACGCGCCGGGTTCATCGTGCCGGCGGGGATGCGGCCCTCGCGCAGCGCCCACGCGTACATGGCACCGAGGAGCGAGAGCGTTCGATTCGCCGTGTAGAGCCCGCGGTCGGTCCCGATCCGGCGGTGAAAGGCGGCCACCTCGGCGGCGGTCAAGTCTGTCGCCTTGCGCTCGCCGAAGGCGGGAATGACGTGGGAGCGGAAGCGCTGCGCGTCGTCGGGGTAGGACGCCTTGCGCGGCTTGCAATGGTGCTCGAGGTAGAGCGCGGAGAGTTCGGCGACGCTGAGGGCAGCGCGAGCCTCGCGGCGCTCTTGCACCGGGTCGCCGCCCTTCACCACGTCGGCGAGGCGCTCGCGGGCGAGCCGGCGGGCCTCGGCGAGCGTGATTTTGCGCACGTCGCCGAGGGATTCCATGCGCTGCGCGCCCTCGCGGGTGCGGTAGCGGAGCGTGAACGCCTTGTGCCCGGAGCGCATGACTCGGACGCCGAAGCCGGGTAGCTCGTGGTCCCAGAGCATCCGCCAGGGCCCAGCGCCGTCCGGCAAGGCGGCGTCGATGGCCTTTTGTGTGAGCTTCGGCGGAGTCATGTGTAAAGTCATGTGTATCCCGTTTACCCACGGTTTCCCCACGGAGCGCGGGTTTTCGCATGGGAGGCCAAGGCTACACCTAGAGTCGAAGTGTGCAATACCGGGGAGTTACGGGGTGGGCATGGGAGCGCCGACACACGCTCGCGTTGCTCGAAATCAGGTGTACCCGCAAGGGTACCGGGGGTTCGAATCCCTCCCTCTCCGCCAATCATTTCAAGCACTTAGGAGACTGGACGAAACGCCGCCTGAGTCACCCCGGTGACCGCGTGGTGACCGTATGGTGACTCGTTTGCACGATTTCGCGGGCCCAAAATTGAGGGCGATGGGGGGGTATCGGGGATCCGCTCGCGCAGCCCCGACACAATCATTCGCCGACGAATCATTGCGCGGTCCGGGCGGGGGACTATAGAGGTGAGGTCACGACGGAGCGTCGCGGCGGGAGGGGGGAAAATGGAAACGGAACGCGGGGCGCTCGAATGGCTACACGATCTGTTCGGTGAGGATCGATTTCGCGGACTCCTCGCGGAGGGCGACCTAGAGCCCGAGATTGAGGCGCAATGGTGCGGCCTCCGCATGCTGCGTCTGAGCCTCGGCGCCGAGGGCTTCGGCGAGCTCTTGGCTGATGCGTCTAGCGCGATCGATGAGGGGGCCACGCCGGCCAAGGCATTGACCGAGGTGCTCGCGGACTACGTGTGACGGCGGGCGGCCTCGGCGGCGGTGCGCGCGAGGCTCACTCCAAAGAAACGACAACGCCCCCCCCGACCCGGAGCCAGGGCGTGTCGAAGCGGACAGCTCGTTCACGCCCGTTTGCGCCGTGTTACCGCGCCCAACACCGCGAGGCCGATTGGAGTCAGCACCAGTGTCGAGGGTTCGGGAACGACCGTACGACCGGCACCATCGACACAGGTGTCTTCGTCGGCGTTCCCAAGGAGATCAAGGATCCCGGTGGGGCTGCTCGGTAGGGGTGTGGATGTAGAGACCGTCCGCCAGCTCGGCGCGGGCGTTCTGGTCAATCATCCTCTACGACAACCAGAGCCGCTCCATGCTCCAGACTCCGCAGCGTTATCCCAGGCCGGGCAGCCAGAGTTATCTGCGCTCTTGATCAACGAGGCTGCCGGCTTCGGATCGTTGTTCTCAAGAAACGCGCGGGCGAGAATCAGCACGCGGGTGGTGCGGGAGCGGGCGACGAAATAGCCGCCCTCCGGCACCGGGCCGTCGTAACCCGGCGGCAGGATTAGATATTTTCCGCCCGCACCCCGATCCGGTCCGGGCAGACCAACATCCGTGACCCAGCGGAACCACATGTCATCGAGGGTTCCCAACAGCTTCGGCGGCACCTCAAAGACCATCGGCCCCTTACTGACATCAATGATTCCCCAGAGCTAAGGTGTGTCGGTGTTGGCCGTGAGGAAAAGAGACTTCGAGTCCATCAACTCGGAGAACACGACCAGCGTATTATCCTCGACGCCCGCGTTGATCAGCCCTTCGCGAATGGCGTAAGTCGAGGCCCCCTGGAAGGCGTTCACGAACGCCTCGATGCCGTGCATGAAATCGAGATTGTCGTAGACCTTCGCGACGGTTTCTTTGCTCGGCGCACCGTCCTTGAATTCGAGTGTGCCGAGGCGCGTCTCGACTTTGTCCGGCGTGGTGATCGCCGGAGGGATTCCGGTGGTCGTCTGCGCCGCAGCCACGCGGGGCAGTGCGGGCACGGCGCAGGCCACGACGACTGTTAGGAGCCTGAGGAGCTGCTTCATATTTTCGTCTCCGGTATCTGTGGACAGGAATCCGACAGCCAAATCGGACACGTCCCAGCATTGCTCGGGGCCTTGTTGTGTCTGCGGTGGGCAAACAGGTGGCTGCGCGATCCGACTCAGTCGGCAACCGCAACGCCCGGCGGCTTCCATGTTCCTTCGCCCGGCGGCAGGATCGAGGGCGGTGTCTCCTTCGGCCAGTAAAGCCGCATGACCATGTAGATCGGGCCGTCCGGCGCGGGAAGCCAGTTGGATTTCTTGGCGGTGCCCGACGAATCCTTCTGGATGTAGAGCGTCAGTGAGCCGTCGGGGTTCTTCTTCAGGTTCGGCAACATCGGTGAGTTGATGAGGTAACGGTTGATCGGGTTCTTGATTAGGAGCTGGGTCGTGCCGTCATACATGGTCACCGACCAGAAGGCATTCACAGGCGGAAACTGCCCAGCAGCGAACGTGAGCGTGTACTTGTGCTTGCTGCCGTCGAGAGGCTGGCCCGCGTCGTCCTTACGGGTCAGGGGATACGTCGCTTCGACAGGGTCATTCGCATAGATACCGGCCTTCGCCAGGGCGGCGCGCTTCAACCAATCACCGTGGAAGTAGGCGCGATCTCCCCCGGCCAATCCACCTACTCGCCAGCCATTGATGTCCCTGCCCGTGCTGGCCACTGCGGCGACCACTTTTTGTTCACCGTCTTTCATGCCCAAACCGACTTCCGCTTTGTGCTCCAGCGAGAGATCCTTGAAGTTGAAGGTCTTGCCCGGCCCAACGCCGATAAGGGCCAGCTTCGCGCGGATGGCCGTCTCCTCCGGCCCAGGGGGCGCGAACTGGAGCGCGAAATCGAGATACTCGAAGAAGTTCGTCTTGACGAGTTCCTTGTCGATCTTGGGGAAATTCACGGCGGGAGCCGCGGGCGGCGCGGGCTGCTTCAGATACGCCGAAAGTGTCTTCACCTTGTAGCCGGCTTGAACCTTCACCACGTTCTTCATGTCAGCCGGGTTGAAGAGCTGGGTGCGGTAGGCCGCTGCCGAGAACTGCGTGGAGCACCGGAAGACCTGCTTAATGCCCGGCGGGGTCTCGCCCTTCCAATCGGGTCCAACGACCATGTAATCGCCTGGCCCATTGCCGGTCGTGCGGCTACCGATGTAGCCGTAGTTGAAGGTATTGCCGTCAACGAGCTGCACCACGTAGTAGCGCCTTTTCTCCACAGCGGGGACGGACAGCACGATGGGCTCGGCGCGCAAGTCCATGAACAGGAGGGAATAGGGCGTGTCGCTATTGGGCGTGACGACCGCCGTGTCCTTGTAGGTGTAGACACGCGCTTCGTTTTTGATCTGGTTGAACGGGGCCTTGAACTGGCCCGAGTTGCGATCCACGGCGTACTCGTACATGACCGCATAGTTCATCACGATCGGGAGGCCGTAGATGAAGCCCTCCTCGGCGATGGCCTTGGTTTCGGCGATGCCGGGTTTGTCGGCGTCCTTCTTCTCGGCTTTGGCGATCGAGTCGTTCTTCGTCGCGCAGCCGATGCTGAGCATCACGGATAGAACGCAGGTCAAGGCCCTCGGGATCGATGTCTTCACGTTTTCCTCAGGGGTTGGATCGGTGGGACTCCCGCCAGAGCATCATCGATAGCGGGATTTGGAGAGGAGCAGACCGCTGACAGCCTAGCCCCCTCATCATCATTTTGCACAGTTCCCAATCTGGTTCGTCGTAGAACTCTCGGGCACACACGGGGGTTCGAATCCCTCCCTCTCCGCCAACTTGGATGTACGTTCCATTTACCTAGTCAGCAGCGAATGAGCATGCAGGATGGAATGCGCGGCCAAAAAAGAAACCGACGCCCCTGCCCTCCAGAGCCCGTCCAGACATAGAGACCGGGAATCTAAGATCGGCCGGTAGCGGTTGGACCCCGGTGGGTCGCCTTCGGGGCGATGCTGCCCACCCCATCCAGAGGAGTCTCCCAAGCGGACCCCGCCTTGCCTCGATGCCGGAGGTGCGACGGAATCGAATGACGCGGGTTCTCTCTCGCGCTGGGAAATGGCGCCATGACCAATTGATTGGTCAATTCAACGCTTATTCTCTTCCGCCCCGTCAATCGCGGCCCAGGTGCAGTGCTTCGTTGGACGACGTACCTCAGAGCCCGCGCGGATGCCCTTCTGCGAACGCACGTTCGATGACGTAGGCTATGAACTGCGTCTTTGCCCGCGCATATGCTTGGCGGGCGAGGAAGTCCGCCGCGCTGTGTTGCGACGCAAGCTGACGCTTAAGATCCTCGTACTCGCGAGCAGCTTCGGGATGCTCACGCAGATAGTCCCGAAAGGCCAGGGTTCGGCGCTCCTCAACGCCGCCCGCTTCAACGACGTGCACATGGTGAGTGTGCGGCCACACCGCCGGCCGATGGAAGAAAAGGCAGAATGAATCGTCGGGATGAGGTACGTGGACGTACCCGAGCCCCGTGAGCTGCCTAGCATACGCCTCGATCGGTTGGAGACGAAGCACCGAGATCTGGATATCAATGATCGGCTTCGCGGAGAGCCCAGGAACCGCGGTCGAGCCGTTGTGATCGACTCGGAGCGCAAGACGACCCAGCGCAGCGGCGAGGCGATCACGCTCCGCCGAAAACATGCTCGGCCAAGCGGGGTCGTAACGCGTGATCTCTAGTTTTTCGCTCATCTACCCTGTCACATTCTTGCGCTATCTCGCGGGCAGAACCACGCGTCGCTGTCCGCAGCGCCGACCGATGCGCCTCGCGTGCCACTTTGTCTTTCAAGACGCCGAGTCTCCGGTGGCAAGCGTGCAAACAGGTCGGCCATAGACGATCCCCAGGCTTGCCGTACGCTCCCAGCCACCGTGGATCTCGGGACCCTCGCAAACCTGATCGCTGCAGCGGGCGTCATTGCCTCACTCCTCTACCTCTCGCGACAGATTCGACAGAATACCGACGCCGTACGCGCATCGAGTTACCAGGCCATCGTGGAGGGGAATGCCACCTTCATGCTTGCCCTTGCGCAAGACGTAATCCTCACGGCGCTCTTCATCCGCGGTTCGAGCGCTCCGGCTGACCTCACACCCGAGGAGCAGGTTCGCTTTACCGCACTGCTTGGCCAGATCGTGGCGCGATTCGACCTTGCGCTCCACCTCCATCAGCAGCGATTCATCGACGCCGATGTGCTTGAGACAATGTTCCGCATGGTCGAGGACATTCTGAAAAGCCCGGGCGGAAGAGCGTGGTGGAACATGAACGAACGCCTCTGTTCCGAACAATTCCGACGTTTTATCGAACCGCGTCTCGCTCGAATGACACAGGCCGACCCGCTGTCTGGGCTCGGGCGCCTGGGTTGACAGTACCGAGCCGAAACCGGGTGCTGTAGGGCCCAAGAGACCCTGGGCCTCAGCTCGAGGGCAGTGTCCGCGTTTACAAGTGGGGAATCGCAAATATGGCGGATCCGTTCGGCCATGGCTTGTGCCTGATCGAGCTCACCGGATGAGGGTACGGCGAGATCGTGTGCGCCTGATTGGGGTCAAGAGGCGTGAGCGTTTCCCCCTCGGCACACCGTAACCACACCGCGCGTCGATTTTTAACGACCTAGCCCGCCTTCAGTTTCTTGTCGAACGCACGAGAACCACCCGTTGCGAGCGGGGTCTGGCCGCGGGAGTTAGGATTGTCGTCAAGCCCCTCGAGCAGCCTTGTCGGGGTGAGCCTCTTCATCTTCATCGCGGGGTCGATCATGACTGAACCCGGGCGTACGCTCATCGAAACTCGTCGGGAGCAGATGTTCCCGATTCTACAGCCCGCCGAGATTGATCGGCTGCGCCGGTTCGGCGAGCTGCGGTCCTACCGCGCGGGTGAATTTCTGGCGAGGACGGGTGAGGTGGCCCCTGGGATGTTGGTCATCCTGGCGGGTGAGGTCGCTGTCATCCAGCGCGATGAACATACGCCCCGTCCACCCATCGTCATCCATGGTCCCGGGTCGTTCATGGGCGAACTCGCTCAGCTCTCCGGTCGCCCCTCTCTCGTCGATGGGATCGCGCAAAGCCCGGTGGAAACGCTCGTTATTCCCTCCGACAAGCTCCGCAACCTTCTAGTCGAAGAGGCCGAGTTGGGTGAGCGTATCATGCGCGCCCTCATCCTACGCCGCGTCGGTCTTCTCGAAACGGGAGTCGGCGGCCCGGTAATCATCGGTCGCGAAGAGAACGCCGATGTCCTTCGGTTGGAAGGATTTCTCACGCGCAACGGACATCCACATCAAAGGTTGGACCCAGACACCGACCAGTGCGCCAAAACTCTGATCGAGCGTTTCCAGATCGATCCCCTCCAACTACCGATCGTCCTCTGTCCCAACGGACAGATGCTTCGCAATCCCAGCGAGGTCGAACTCGCGCGCTGCATTGGTCTGCTCATCCCGATCGATGCGACCAAGGTCTATGACGTAGCGATCGTCGGCGCCGGACCGGCGGGTCTGGCAGCGGCGGTCTACGCAGCCTCCGAGGGGCTCTCGGCACTCGTGCTGGACTGCCGCGCCTTCGGTGGCCAGGCGGGTGCTTCTGCGCGGATCGAGAACTATCTGGGCTTTCCCACCGGAATTTCTGGCATGGCCCTCATGGCGCGAGCCTACAACCAGGCGCAGAAGTTTGGGGCGGAGATGGTGATCCCGGACGAAGTGGTGCGCTTGCGCTGCCACCCGACTTCCAATGGCGCGCACTTCCAGCTTGTTCTCTCGAACGATGAGCGCGTGAGCACACGGGCCGTGGTGATCGCCAGCGGCGCCCGGTACCGACGACTCAACATCGAAAATCTCGCCGCTTTTGAGGGGTCCTCCGTTCACTACTGGGCCTCGCCATTGGAGGGGCGATTGTGCACAGGACAAGAGGTGGCGCTGGTCGGCGCCGGGAATTCCGCGGGTCAGGCGGCGGTCTATCTGGCCAGCCAGGTCGCAAAAGTCTGGCTTCTCGTGCGGGGACAGGGGTTGGAAATAAGCATGTCGCGCTATCTGGTCGACCGCATCGCCGCCAGACCCAATGTCGAGGTTCTAACGCAGACGGAAATCACCGCCCTGGAAGGAACAGGGGGAATGCTGGAAGCGATCCACTGGCGCCACCATCCGACTGGGAAGGAGATGTCGCGGCGGATCCGACATCTCTTTCTCTTCATCGGCGCAGAACCGAACACTGCATGGTTGTCGCAGGACGACGTAGCACTCGATGACAACGGCTTCGTGCGCACAGGTGCAGAACTCGGAGCTGACCGCCACTTGCTAGAGACGAGCCGCCCCGGGGTCTTCGCCATCGGTGACGTCCGCTGCGGATCGGTCAAACGAGTCGCTGCTGCCGTCGGAGAGGGTGCCCAGGTAGTCGCCGCACTTCACGCTTTTCTAGCGCAGGCCGGCGACAAGCTCGCCACCACCGCGCATCCGGGAAGAGCATAATTTCTGGTGAGCGCACCACGCGGCTGAAATTCCTTGGCGTCCGGAAGCACGTGTTGTGATTTCCCCGTCGTGGCGCGGTGCCACTCGGCTACGCGCGTGAGCACCAACCCGGCGAACCGGACGAAGAGTAAGGAGGTAACCCTCGCATCAATGCGAGCTGCCCTGCCGCGGCTTGGCTAAGGCGCGGGCGAGTTCTTCGGCGGCCAGCTCCGGCGGCTCTCGTCCCGTGGACTCATGAGTCCGACGTCGTTCCCATCCGGATCCGCTACGACGGCGTAGCGAGCACCCCAGAACGTGTCGTAGGGGGGCTGGCGTCCTCCGTACCCAGCGGCGGTCAGCTCTCTGTACAGCCGGTCCACCTCTTCACGCGTCGGCACGGAGAATCCAAGTAGCGCACGGCTGCTTCCTTCGGGTTTGCGCCAGGCCGCGTTGTAGAGCCCCGCCAAGGCTTCGTTGTCGAACTCGAGCACGAAGCCATTTGCGAGACTTACTTCGGAGTGGCACACGCCTTCGGGCGAAGAACTTCCGTCGGGTACATCCAAGCCGAGGCGGCGGTAGAACGCGAGGGTGGCGTCGAAGTCGCGGGCCACCACGTTGAGCTGGTTCAGTACGGGTCGCTTGGTTGCCAAGGGTGGTCCTCCTAGCTCCAGCGGCGAGACTCGCCAATCGGAGTTTGGGGCGTAGTCTCGTAGCCCTTCGGCGAACTTTCAAGCGGATATGTTTGCACGGAGATTCCTTTTTCACCGGAGGGTGAGAGAAAATCACGAGTGGCGTCGATGGCTTGGAGCCGGATTCTGGCCGACTTTGCCGAGGAAACGCACAATCGAGTCGTGCGGAAATGGGCATCGCTCGGGTGTTCTCCGCGTCGTCGATGGCCGCTCGTTCTCATCGCGCTGAGCGGAGCGACCGCGTTCGTCTCCAAGACACTTGGGCTCCGAATTAACACGACGGCCTCGATGCCCGTCGGGCTCTACCGCATGGTGTCGCCGCGCCTCAACCGCGGTGCGTGGGTGGTCTTCTGCTTGCCCGAGGAGCCTGCGCGCCTAGGTCTCGAGCGCGCTTACCTGCGCCGGGGTTCCTGCTCCAATGGTTCGCAAGAACTCATGAAAGAGATCGCCGCCGTAGCCGGGGACAGCGTCGCGCTCTCTCCCGGTGGGCTCATCGTGAATGGTCAATCGATCCCGGGCACTGCGCTGCAGGCCGTGGATCACGGCAGACGCATGCTGCCCCACGCACCCTTCGGTAAGAGATGCGTTGCACCGGGCGAACTCTGGGTCCTGGGTCTCGATCACCGCGTGAGCTGGGACAGCCGCTACTTCGGGCCCGTGCCACTCGACCACGTCCGTGCTGCGGCGACCCCACTGCTCACATTCGGTCCGGAGGTGCGCCGCGGAGAGGATGCTGGAGAGCCACCTTGAGAGACGACACGAGATCGCAAGAGCGCGGTTGTTCTGAGGAGTGAGAGCGATGGAGAATCCGGAGAGCGAGCGCTTCAAGATGCGGCCTCGTCCCGGGCAGCTTCCGCGTCCGAGCGGGGCGAGCCGCCTGCGTCAGATGGCGGTTCGTTTTGCGCGGAGCCGGCGAGGGACACTTCCGCCCTCTCGCGCAGGCTTCATCGGCTTCTCGCCGGCGCTGCTTCAGCGAAGCGTCGTCATCGTACGGTGGGTCCCGAATCGCGGCGGCTCTAACTGGCGCGCCCATGGTCGTTACCTCGCGCGCGAAGGAGCACAGCAGGAAGGCCGTCCCGGCCACGGTTTCGACGCCTACGAGGAAGCGATCGATATCGCAGACCGCCTCGGCCGGTGGCAAAGTGCAGGAGATTCTCGCCTTTGGAAGCTCATCATCTCGCCGGAAGCCGGCGAGAGACTCGACCTCCGCGAACACGCACGCGAACTCGTGGCGACGACAGAAGGGGATCTCGGGATTCACCTCGAGTGGGTGGGAATCGCGCATTTCGACACTGCCCATCCCCATCTTCATGTGGTGATCCGCGGCCGAAATAAAGAGGGAGTTGAGTTCCGATTGCCGCGGGAATATGTGGGGTACGGACTTCGGCTGCGAAGCCAAGAGCTCGCAACCCAGACGCTTGGCTTCCTGTTTGAGCGCGACCTCTCCGCTGCCCGCGAGCGTACGGTCGAGGCGCACCAGTATGGCAACCTCGACGAGATGCTCGCGCGCCGGGCGGATCCTCGAGGACGAATCGAGTTCGAGTCTGCCGTACCGAGCTCGGAGGCTGCCCGCGAGCAGCGCCTGCAGCTCCTGCGGCGGCTCACCTTCTTGTCCGGTCTCGGCCTCGCACGGCGCGTCGGAAAGCGCACCTTCGAGCTCTCCGAATACCACCGCGCAGCGCTTGAGCGGATCCAGCTGACCCGCAGCCTCCGGAAGAGCCTCATCCGGTACGGCGAGCTTCTGGTCGATCCCCATGCACCGCTGCAGTTCACCGAGCTCGTCCCGGGTGTGGAGCTCCGTGGACGCGTCGTCGGCGGAGCGGAGGACGAGGCGAGAGGTCGGATCCTTCTTGTGCTCGAGGGCATGGACGGCAGCCTCCACCTCGTGCCACAAACGCCAGAGATCGAGGAGCACCGGAACCAAGACGAGGTAATGCGGGGAGAGATCGTCACCCTCCGCGCTGTCCATGCGCCGCAGGGAAGTGAACGAACGGTTCTCGTCGAGGTGACCCGGCATGGTCGTTTGCCCGAACTCGAGGCCGTTCCCGAGCCGCGGACCCTCCTTGACCTCGTGGCCCTTCAAGCTGTGCGCGAACACGATGGAGCTCTCCGGATGGATGGACCGTCTTCCGGCTTCGGAGCGCAGCTGCGGGAGGCCATCGCGGGCCGGCTTCCCCTTCTGGAAGAGCACAGACTTCTGAAGGTCGAGGAGAAAGAGCGAGGCGGCGAGCGCGTCCGTCGCCTTGCCGTAGCCCTCGATGCGGAAGAGAGGATCGAGCGAGCCATGAAGGAGCGAGATCGAGGGCTCACCCCGCTTTCGGAAGTCGAGCGTATCCATGATAAGCCCGTGGTACACGCGAAGCTCGAGCCGGGTCGTGCCTATCAAGGCCGGGTCGTCGCAATGGCGTCCGATGCCGAGGGAGGAGCGTACGTCGTGCTGCACACAGAGCCGACACTCACTGCCATCCCGGCAGCGGGGAGAACGCTCCTCGTGGGCCAGGAGATCCACGCACACGCGGTAACGCAAGAGGTTGCCGGCGAGCGGCGCTGGACACTCGCCTGGCGGGTCGACGAGCTCGAGCGGGAGCGAACGCACGACCGGGGTCGAGAGCGCTAAGGCACGGCGTGCGAAGCCCAATGCGAATGAGATGCCGCGAGGGCTTCCACCGGGAATGCGCACGCGCTACGTTCCATTTCCCCGGGATGGCCGGTGTTCCACGCCATGTGGAGACGCCGTGCCGAGTTCGCCTGACCTCTACCGCCTTCCCCAAGCTTCGCCGGGATCTGCCACCGGGATCTACACGCGTTCGTTTGGCGCTGCGTTCCTTCTGATTCTCATCGCCTTTTGGGCGACGACGCAGTGGACAGCTTGGCGTCTCCACTTCGCACCGGCACTGGGCACTCCCTGGCTTGCCCTCTCCCCTCCCCTGCGAGCTCTGTCTTGGCTCATGGCTATCGCGGGCTTCGGCCTGGCTCTCCTGGTCCTTTGGTGGCCAGGGCTGCGCTGGACATCGTTTCTCTTCGCCGCCGTGGCGCTTCTCGCCCTCTCTCTAGCGGTAGGGCTGCTCTATGCGCCCTGGGCGTTTTTCCTCTGGGATTGGCGGTTCGGGAAGAATCCGCGCGTGGCACCAATCTTTCAGACCGGCCACTGGCTGATCGCGATCCCTGCCCACGCGACCGTGCTCGTCGCCATGCTCGTGTCTTCGCGGCAGGCGAAGCGGCTGTCTGGGCAAACCGACAGCCACGGCTCGGCAAAGTGGGCGAGTGCGGATGAAGTAAGGCGTGCGGATCTCCTGCATTCCGAGGGTCTTTTCCTCGCGCGCTGGCGCGATCCGCGGCGAAAGAGGCATCCGGCCTATCTCCGGTACGAAGGCCCACAGCACGTTCTCGGCTTCGCCCCCTCTCGCTCGGGCAAGGGCGTGGGCTGGGTGCTTCCGACGCTCCTCACCTGGTCCGGGAGCGTTCTCGTCCACGACATCAAGGGTGAGAACTGGGCCCTCTCTTCAGGTTGGAGAAAGGAGGCGCTCGGGAGCCTCTGCCTGCGCTTCGATCCCACCTGTAAGGACGGGAGCGCAGCCCGCTTCAATCCGCTCCTCGAGATCCGGCTCGGTCCCAACGAGGTCCGCGACGCCCAGAATGTGGCTGACATGCTGGTCGATCCCGATGGCCGCGGGGCAAAGGACCACTGGGATCTCACCGCCGAGGAGCTCCTTGTGGGTGCGATCCTCCACGTCCTCTACGTCGGAAGAGAGAAGTCGCTCCGCGGCTGCCTTGACCTTCTCTCTCACCCCACAAGACCCATCGCCAACGTGCTGAATGAGATGGTCGACACCGAACACGACCCGGCGGGCGAGCGCGGCTGGAGGGACCGCTCGACGGGAGAGCGGACGAAGATCCATCCCGTCGTCGCGGGTGCGGCGCGGGCGGTGATGAATAAATCCGAGAACGAGCGCTCGAGCGTCATCTCCTCGGCCGTGAAGTGCCTCTCCCTCTTCCGCGACGAGGTCGTGGCCGAGAACACGTCCGCCTGCGATTTCAGGATCACGGACCTTGTGCAGCAAGAACGGCCGGTGAGCTTCTATCTCACCGTCCCGCCCTCCGACCTCTCCCGGACCCGGCCCCTCGTTCGGCTCTTGATCCAGCAGGTCGGCCGGAGGCTCACAGAGTCGCTCCACTTCGAGGATGGGAGGGCTGTGTCGCAAACGCGCCACCGTCTCCTCTTCCTGATGGACGAGTTTCCGTCGCTGGGGCGGCTTGAGTTCTTCGAAACCCAACTCGCGTTCCTTGCCGGCTATGGCGTACAGGCCTTCCTCATCGTCCAGGACCTCTCGCAGCTCTATGCAGCCTACGGACGTAACGAGAGCATCATCTCGAACTGCGGGATCCGCGTAGCCTTCGCCCCCAATCGAATCGAGACGGCACGTCTCCTTTCCGACATGGCGGGCACCATGACCGTCCACCGCAGCCGCCGCATGTACTCAGGGCACAGGCTCTCGCCCTGGCTCTCGCACGTCATGGCATCGGAGGAGGAAAGTCAGCGGACGCTCCTTACTCCGGATGAGGCTCTGCGGCTCCCCGAAGATGTGACGCTCGTCTTTCGCGCGGGTCACAGGCCGATCTATGCGGAGAAGCTCCGCTACTACGAGGACCCTCGGCTCCTTGCACGGGCGCGGATCCCTGCGCCGCAAGTATCCGATCGAATCTCCAGAGATGCCGGGAGCCGTCACTCTGATCCAAGGGAAGGTGCAAATCACCTACGAAGCAGTCCGGCGCTCGAGCAGCCCACAATGACGGCTCCTCATCCGCTCGGAAGCAAGCCGGGTCATTGGATTAGAGCGAGCGGATCGACCAATCCTTGCTTGAGGGATCTCCCGGACACAGAGGATCTCCTCAAATGAGAAGTGAGGGGTCGAAAATCGCGAGGCCGACCACTCGCCGCGCGGCTCGCCTCGAGCTTCGTGTCTGGCTCGATTCGGCGCTTTACGAGCGGATCCTTCTCGAGTCCGCGGCTCGCGGAGGATCGGCGTCGAAGGCCGTCCGCGAGGCGATGCGTGAGTATTTCGCGCTGAAGGATGAGCTCATTCCTGTGATCAGCAGAGGCCCCGCGGCCCAGAGTTCTTTCACACCCGATGAATTACAGTCGTACTCTCCTCTCCAACACCCGATCGTGCGGATGGTCGAGGAACACGCGATACAGGCACGGAAGCTCGACTCGGTCTTGCAGGGGCTTAGCGCCTTGGCCTGCATGATTGAGCAGGCATATCAGGGTCTCGTCGGTCGGCTGAATCCCGTGCCGCAGGAGCTTCGGGCGCAGCGCGCTGCCGCCGCGGAGGAGAGCGCCCAGCGATTGCGAACCGCGGTCTCGAAGCTACTCCGTCGAAAGTATGGCCTCCTCGACGATCTCTCGAAGGGCGAGGACTAGGGCTGTCTTCCAGCGCTTGTGTCAGGGCGAAGTGCCTACCCGATAGCGGACATCCCGGTCGGGCCTTCATCGCGGCGTCGACAAGTTCCTCGAGGTTCTGACCGTCGCGACGCCCCGGACGATTCGAAAGGAACCAAGCGAGTGAGCGATCGAGTGCAAGGGATGTTCTGCAAACCTCTTGTGTTCTCGTTTATTTGCATGATATACAAATATCTCATTGGCCTTACAAGATGAGAGGCATCTCGGTGGCACGGGCTGAACAGGAACGCACTGACCGGCGGACCCTGATTGCAAAAGCGCTTTATCAGTGCATCAGCAAGCGGGGCTATGCGAACACGAGCCTCAAGGACATTGCCGACCGGGCTGGCATGTCGCCGAGCCACGTCGGCTATTACTTCGACGATCGGGCCGCCATTCTCGAATACTACGCATTGGGTCTGTGCGAGCAGATCGTCGGCGGCTTCCCCGACCTCGGCGAGCCCGACACCTCGAAGCTCACAGATGCGATTGCAAGCTTCTGCTTCGGCGAGGGCCAGCTAAACACGGCGTTTCTCGGGGTGATCCAGGAACTCTCGGGGCTCGCGGTCCATGATCCGCGGCTTCGTGAGATCAAAGCAGAGCACGCGACCGCGTGGAGGAAGTATCTCGAGGCATTCTTCGAGCGCGCGAAGCCTGCGAACGGGCTTGCGCCGCGCAAGGCAGCTTGCTTGGTGCATGCGATTCTCGTCGGCTTCGACACGAATACGCTCTTCGACCGCAGCCTTTCCCGCGAGGCGGCACATGAGCTCTTCCGCGGCACATTGCGCGCGCTCGTGGGGCTCGAGAAGAGCGGCATGGGCGGCCTTGCCGATGCCCGTGAGCAGGCACGGTGAAAAGGAAATCACAAGAAGGGCAGAAAGGGAGACCGCGATGAAGTTCGGCATCTTCTACGAGCATCAGCTGCCGAGGCCCTGGCGGGAGAAGAGCGAGTACGAGCTCCTCAACAACTCACTCGCACAAGTCGAACTGGCAGACCGCCTGGGGTACGACTTCGCCTGGGAGGTCGAGCATCATTTCCTGGAGGAGTACTCCCATTCGTCGGCTCCCGAGGTTTTTCTCGCCGCGGCGAGCCAGCGCACGAAGCAGATCCGCCTCGCGCACGGAATCATCCAGCTTACAACGAATCATCCCGCGCGCGTCGCCGAGCGCGTCAGCACTCTCGACTTGTTGAGTCATGGGCGTGTCGAGTTCGGCATCGGCGAGGGCTCGAGCATTACCGAGCTTCATCCCTTTAACCGGCGCTTCCGGGATAAGCGCGCGGTGTGGGAAGACGCCGTGCGCGCGGTGATCCCGATGTTCACGAGCCAGGCGTGGGAGTATCACGGCGAGTACTTCGACTTCCCACTGCGCAACGTGCTTCCGAAGCCGTTTCAGAAACCGCACCCACCGCTTTGGGTAGCCTGCTCGCAGCTCGAGACGATCGAGATGGCGGGGCGGCGCGGCATGGGTGCGCTCGGTTTTCAGTTTGTCTCGGCCGACGCGGCGCACGCCTGGGTCAACACCTACTACCACGCCTTCGTAAAGCGCCTCGAGAAGCTCACGGACTATCAGACTAACCCCAACATCGCGCTGGTGAGCGGCTTCATGTGCGCGGAAACGGATGAGGAGGCGCTGCGCAAGGCGGACGGCTGGACCTTCTTCCAGTTCGCGCTGCGCTTCTACAGCAAGCATGGGCCGGTGGAGCCGGGTTCCGTGAATCTCTGGCAGGAATACCAGGGCTGGAAGGAGTCGGATTCGGGCAAGCAGCAGCGGCGCTCGGGGCTCGTCGGGTCGCCCGAGACTTTGCGGCGGAAGCTCCGCAAGTTTGAGCAGTCGAACATCGACCAAGTCATCCTGCTAAATCAATCCGGCAACAACACCCACGAGGACATCTGTGCGAGCCTCGAGCTCTTTGCTCGGGAGGTGATGCCGGAGTTCCACGCGCGCGAGCCCGAGCACCAAGCCTGGAAACGTGCGGTCTTGGCCGGTGAGATCCAGATCGAGGAGGTGAACGTGGAGCACCACACCTTCCGCACGTCGGCCGCTCCAACGCTTCCAGCCGGTGATAAGCCCCGGAGCGGACGAGCGGCGTCCGGCGCCTAAACGAAGCGTGGAGGCTCCCCTCTCAGCGCTCCGGGTGCTCGACCTCTCTCGCGTGCTAGCGGGTCCCTTCGCCGCCCGCATGCTCGCCGACCTCGGCGCCGATGTCGTAAAGATCGAATCACCCGAGGGTGACATCACGCGCGGCTGGGGGGCGATCCGCAATGGGCTTAGCGGCTACTTCACGCAGCAAAACGCTGGGAAGCGCACGGTCTGCATCGATCTCGAGGTTGCGGGTGGAGGCGAGCTCCTCCGGCGCTTGGCGCAGCGAGCCGACGTCCTCATCGAGAACTTTCGCCCCGGTGTCCTCGACCGCCACGGCCTCGGTTGGGAACGCCTCCACGCGCTAAACCCGCGTCTTGTCATGCTTTCGATCTCGGGCTTCGGGGCCAGGTCTCCCGAGGCCCATCGCCCGGCCTACGCCTCCGTGCTCCACGCGGAGGCAGGGATCGTCGCGCGCCAGGCGGAGTTCGATGCGACGAGGCCCAGCGACCCTGTGCTCTCGATTGCCGACACGAACGCTGGCCTGCACGGTCTAGCGGGCGTTCTCGCCGCCCTTTTGCTGCGCGAACGCACAGAACTTGGGCAGCACGTCGACATCGCAATGCTCGAAGCGATGCTCGTGACCGACGATTACGCCCACTTCGCCCTGGACGAGACTCCCCTCATCCGAGGCGGTGGCGAGATCTGGGACGCTCCGGGCGGCCCGATCATGATCACGGGAGATTTCCGGTACATCTGGCGCGTTTTGACGACGAAGCTTGGAGTCGTCGACCCGACGCCTCCCGGTGCGACACTCGCTGAGAAGATTCGCTCCCGGCGCAAGGCAGCGGCCGACTTCTATCGCTCCTTCTCCGATCGCGCGAAACTCATCGAAGCTCTAAACGCGGGGGGTCTCGCGTGGGGCGACGTGCGCTCCACCGAAGTTGCGTTCGCCTCGCCGACCGCTCGGGCGCGCGGGACGGCCGCAACGGTCGATGACCGCGGAGGGGGTACGCGCCGCGTGGTCGAGTCGCCCTATCGCTTTTCCGACGCGCGGAGCGGTGTGCGAGGCTGCGCAGCCTACCGGGGCGAGCACAACCGGGAGGTTTTGGCCGAGTGGCTCGCCTCCTCGCCCGACGAAATCACAAAGCTCGAGACGGCCGGAGTCCTCCTCGCGGAGAAGAAAATGTGAGAAGGCTCGAAGACAGAGTGGCGATCATTACGGGCGGCGCCAGCGGGATCGGCGCTGCGAGCGCGCGACTGTTCGTCGCTGAGGGTGCACGCGTCCTCGTCGCCGACATGCAGGAGGATCGCGGGAAAGAGATCGCCAGCCAGCTCGGCGACTCTGGTGCCTTCCGGCGCGCCGACGTGACGCGCGAGGAGGACGTGAAGGGTGCAGTCGACGAGGCCGTCGCCCGCTGGGGGCGGCTTGACTGCATGTTCAACAACGCGGGCTTTGGCGGCGCGCTCGGTCCGATCGAGGACACGACCGTCGAGGAGTTCGATCTCACCTTCGACGTGCTCTTGAAGGGGGTTTTTCTGGGCATCAAGCACGCGGCGCCCATCATGAAGAGGCAAGGCGCGGGCTCGATCATCAACACTGCTTCTGTGGCTGGACTTCAGACCGGGAACTCACCGCATCTCTACAGCGTCGCCAAGGCGGCCGTCATCCACCTCACACGCTCTGTGGCGCTCGAGCTCGGCGCGGCGGGGATCCGCGTCAACTGCATCTGCCCGGGCATCATCGCAACCCCGCTCGCAGCAGGAAGAACGGATGTCAGCGAGGCGCAGCTCGTGAAGCTCCGAGGAGTACTGGCGGGGAGCCAAGCGCTCGGCCGAATCGGAGATCCAGAAGACATCGCGCGTGCGGCCGTCTGGCTTGCGAGCGACGAGTCGAGCTTCATTACGGGCCACGCGCAGGTGGTGGACGGCGGCGCCTTCGCCGGGCGCCCTTGGAGCAAGCAGGCGGATTGGATCACCCAGCACCGGCCGATCCGCATGTATCGGCCGGCAGGACGCTAACCGACCTCAATCCGCCAAGCGATTCCGCCAGCGAAGGTACGCGCTGCTCGACGATCTCGGTGAGGTCTGTCTCGATACCATTCTCAGTCCTCGGAACCGATAGCCGCACGAGTGAGGTCCGGATCCACGGAGATCAGCGATTGCTATCCCACCGCGTGATCGTGATGGGCTCCTTCGTCTCCTCGACCTGTCGTATGAGTTCAGTCACCCGCTGCCGGAAATCCCCAACCGCGATTTCGCGCCCCGCCTTTATCCCGGGCGCAATATCTCTGCGGGAAAATGCAATTTCGGTCGAATCGAAGGTAGGACGGTGCGACGCGAACCGAGAGGCCCTCTAGAGGCGGGCGTCGGACGCAAACTCAGCGAGCCGCACCGGCATGCGCCGAGCACCCCACGCGCCCGGAGAATCCTCGAAGACCCCTGGGCAGCGCGCGCCGCAACCACTGCAGCGCCCGTCAGGTCCAAGCCGCCACGCGGTAATCTCGTACCAGTCACGTCCGATGAGCAGAGCTCCGCACGATGCGCAGGTGGTGCTCTGCCCTTCCTCGTCATGAACGTTGCCGACGTACACGTGGTGGAGACCGTGTGCGCGCGCAATCGCGCGGGCCCGCCGCAGAGTCGCAGGTGGCGTCGGAGGTTTATCGCGCATTCGCCAATCGGGGTGGAACGCCGTGAAGTGCCAGGGCACCTCCGGGCCAAGGTTTTCTGCGAACCAGCCGCTCATCGCCTCGAGCTCCGCGGACGAGTCATTTTCGCCAGGGATGAGGAGAGTTGTCACCTCGAGCCAGACATTGGTCTCGCGCTTTAGATAGACCAAAGTGTCGAGCACGGGCGCTAGCTGGCCGGTGCAGACCTTCTGGTAGAAGCGATCTGTAAAGCCCTTGAGATCCACGTTCGCGGCGTCGACGTGCGCGAAGAGCTCGCGCCGCGCATCGGGGCAGACGTAACCGGCTGTGACCGCCACAGTCTTGACTCCGAGTGCATGGCATGCCTTGCTGCAGTCGACGGCGTATTCGAGGAAGATCACAGGGTCGTTGTACGTGAAGGCGACGCTTCGACACCCGAGTGCGTGCGCCGCACGCGCGATGCGCTCAGGCGGCGCCTCGTCCGCAAGAGTATCCACCTCGCGAGACTTGCTGATACTCCAGTTCTGGCAGAAGCGGCAGGTGAGGTTGCAGCCTGCCGTCCCGAAGGAGAGAACAGACGACCCCGGGAGGAAGTGGTTGAGCGGCTTCTTCTCGATCGGGTCTACGCAGAAGCCGCTCGAGCGCCCATAAGTCTTGAGTACGATGGCGTCCTTCTCACGCGCCCTCACGAAGCAGAGGCCCCGCTGACCCTCGTGGAGACGGCAGGCGCGCGGACAAACGTCACACTGCACACTCCCGTCTTCGACGGGGTGCCAGAATTTCGTCGGCACGGTCGTGGGGATCGCTTCTGCGCCCTTCAAGCTGCCTCCCGGCGGGGATTGGACTTCTTATGCATGCAGTCGCGAGGCTCTCCCGTCAAGCCGCTTGCCAGGACCCGGCGGGGGAGCAGAATCTCCCCACGATGAGCGTACGCCCGGCCGCGGTCGCGGGCCTCTTTTATCCCGATGAGCCGCAAGAGCTCCGGTCGATGATCGCGACCTGTCTTCACGGGGCTGTCGTCCAGACGACGCAGCCCCTCGTGCCGAAGGCGCTCATCGTCCCCCATGCCGGCTACGTCTATTCCGGGCCTGTCGCGGCCTCAGCCTACGCCCGTCTGGCCCCCCTCCGGGAACGTGTACGACGCGTCGTCCTGCTCGGGCCCGCCCACCGGGTTGGGTTTCACGGAATCGCGGCGAGCAGCGCGGACACATTCGAGACGCCCCTTGGACGGGTCGAAATCGATCGCGCGGCGGTGTCCCATGCGCTCACGCTCCCGCGGGTCCGCGTTTTTGACCGCGCGCACACCGATGAGCACAGCCTTGAGGTCCAGCTGCCGTTCCTGCAGACCGTCCTCGGCGAGTTTCGCCTGATCCCCCTTCTCGTAGGGGACGCCACGCCGGACGAGGTCGCAGACGTGATCGAGGCCCTTTGGAATGGAGACGAGACCCTCCTGCTCGTGAGTTCGGACCTCTCTCATTACCTCTCCTACGAGATGGCGCGCCGAATCGATCGGGAGACCACCGGAGCCATCGAGCGTCTTGCTCCCGAAGAGATCGGGTACGACCAGGCGTGCGGGCGGCTCCCAGTGCAGGGGCTTCTCCTTGCGGCACGGCGACACGGCCTCCATGTCACGACACTTGACCTCCGCAACTCCGGCGACACCGCCGGACCGCGCGACTCGGTCGTGGGATATGGCGCCTATGCCCTCGGTTGAGACGGGAGCGACCCGAATGCACGCAAGCGATGACGACCTCCTCGAAGTCGCCTGGAGCTCGATCCGTCACGGCCTGCGCTATGGCGTCCCGCTCGAAGTCCAGCCATGGCACTTTGAGGCGACACTGCAGGAGCATCGCGCGAGCTTCGTGACGTTGCGGATTGGGGAGCAGCTACGCGGCTGTACGGGAACGCTTGAAGCCGTGCGGCCGCTCGTTGTGGACGTGGCCCATAACGCCTTCGCATCGGCCTTTCGTGACTCGCGGTTTGCGCCGCTCGGCCCCGAGGAGATCGCTAACCTGGATCTCCATATCTCGATCCTCGACTCGCCCGAGCGGCTAGCTGTTGCCTCAGAGGAGGAGCTGCTTCGCGTCTTGCGTCCCGGGAGGGACGGCCTCGTCCTTGAGGAAGGAGCACTGCGCGCGACTTTCCTCCCTGCGGTGTGGGAGCAGCTTCCTGCCCCGAGGGATTTCGTCGGGCACCTAAAACAAAAGGCGGGGCTCCCCTTAGACTACTGGTCCCCCACCCTGCGCCTCTCGCGCTACGCCGTGCGTGAGATCGAAGGAGGCCGGCTGCGCAACAACGTGCCGGCGGTAGCGCTCTCCTAGCCGGTGGGACCTCTAGGGCGTCCCTCCCTTGTCGCGGGGCTCGGCCCCATACGTCCCATCCTCTTTCTGGCGCCCCAGAAGCAACGCCATCAGCGGGAGCCCCGGAACAGTACGTAGGGTCAAGGGCTGGCACCCCGCGGCCGCGCCCTCGACCCGCTAGGTCGCGCGTGTGCGTTGACGAGAGCGCGACTGAGGCGGCGCAAGAACACCGCCTAGCCCGCCCATTACGAAGCCCACGAAGACGTTCTCGGCTTCCGCGCGGGGAAGATGTCCTTCGCGCCATTCTCGTGCGCAGGTATCTGCCGCAGCGAGAAGCATGCGCGCCACGATGCGCGCCCGATCCGGCGGCAAGGCAAGCTCGGTCCTAAGCTGTTGGGCCCAGAAATCGACGAATCCTGCGATGCGCCGCCGTCCCTTGCGCTTTATCCAGCGAGCACCAAATCGCGCTTGGAGCGGGCCCAAAAGAACCCCGCGTTCGAGAACCACATCGAGATAGGCACCAAGCGCGCGGTGGAGCCTTTCCTCAAAGGGCTCAGACGCAGAGCCCGAGAGGGCGTCCTCGACTCGGTGGTAGATCCGCGCAACCTCGCGGTCGAAGAGTGCGAGGGCGAGATCGTCGGCATTCTCAAAGTAGACATATCCAAGTCCCTTGCTGACTCCCGCCCGTTCCGCCAAGCCCTCCATTGTGAGCGCCTCAAACCCCGCTTCGTTGAGGATCGAGGCGGCAACGTCGAGGAGATGCTCGCGGCGCGCCGCGGCGCTGAGGCGCAGCGCGCGCGGTCTGCGGGATGATTCCAGGGTTTCCATGACGACCAAAGAGTAATTGACGCTTGCGTCACTTGCCAGTAGGATAGCCCGCACGTCGATTGACCTTTCCACCGGCCTCGCTGCCAAAGGCCATGGGAGGCTCTCCGTGCCGTACGCTGAAGGTCGCACCTTTTATGATGCCGATAGCCACCTGATGGAGCTCAGCAACTGGCTTCTCGAATACGCCGATCCCGACATCCGGGATCGCCTCCGCCCACTCTATCTTGGGGGTGCAGGGATCCTCGCGGACCAGGCGATTGCCGAGGCTGAGGCACGTCGCGGGAACGCAGCGGCGGCGGAGGCGCTCGAGGCGAACCTCATGGCCGCCAAGGGCTGGCACGCCCTCGGTGCCTTCGATCCGGCAGAGCGCAGCCGCGCGCTTGACCTCCTCGGCTTCGAGAAGCAGCTCGTCTTTAGCACGTTTGCCCCGACCCAATTCCTCGGCGATGACCTCGACCTCCTCTATGGCGGCGCTCGAGCACACAACCGTGCGATCGCGGAGTTCTGTGGGCACGACGAGCGGCTTATCGCCGTCGGGTTCGCGCCCTGGGGAGAACCTTCGCGCACCTCGCAGGCAGCCGAGGAGGCTATCGCGATGGGCTGCGGTGCGATCCTTGTGCCCTCACATCCACCGCGCGACAAGTCGCCCACGCATCCCGATTACCACGGCCTATGGGCCCGCCTCGAGGAAGCGAATGTGCCCTTCATGCTGCATGTGGGAGGCGGCGGGCGCCCCCTGCGGCCTGCGTTCCACCATAATGGGAAGCCGAAGACGACGGATTTCTTGGGCGGCGGCGAGAACATCCGTTCGAAGGATTTCATGGTCCTTCACAACCCGCCGGAGACGTTCCTATCGTGCATGGTCCTCGACGGTGTTTTCGAGTCCTTCCCGCGCCTTCGCGGGGGCTGCATCGAGCAGGGGGCGATGTGGGTGGTGCCTTGGCTCAAGCGGCTTGATCTCGCACAGCAGACCTTCCAGCGGACCGAGCCCGCACTGCGGCTGCCACTCCAGGCCTCGGAGTATGTTCACGGGCATCTGTGGTTTACACCATTCCCGACGGAACCCGTCGGATGGATGATCGAGCAGGCCGGCCAAGACCTTTTCCTCTTCTCCTCCGATTACCCACATCCCGAGGGCGGCCGGGATCCCCTTAGACGCTTCGAGTCTTCGCTCGAAGAGATCTCCGAAAACGCGAAGCAGCGCTTCTACTCCGCCAATTTCGCCGATATGATGGGGTTCTCGGCGTAGACCAAAGAGCTGGTCGTCAGAGCATCGCGATCCCGGATTCGGATCCACACCGAATATCTACCTCTCCTTGGAAGCCGGATGCGATGGAGCATCTCTCCTATTGTATCCCCTCTATCTGACGCTAGAACGTGTAGCGAATCCGCATAGAGACTTCATCTCGTTCCGCAAGTGCGGAGAGTCCGTCGTACTTCGAGAGGGTGTCGAAGCCCGGTCCGTTGTTGCCGAGCGCCGCCTGTTGAATCGGGATGTTGAGCTTGTGCGGGGTACCATAGAAGGTCGCGAGTCCGAGGGTCATGGAGAAGACTTCGCTGTACCGATAGGTGAGGCTCATGATGCCGGCCCCGGACGTACTTCCGACGTCGTGCACAAATGTGAGGCTTGGCAGAAGACGATCCTGGAAATAACCCGTACTGACTGTCAACGTGCCCAGCAGCGAGAATGGACCATCTACTGCCATCCAATTTTGACCCTGATAACCGTTGATGTAGCGCGTGAACCACTGCGTATTGAAGAAGAAAGTACGGTTGGCGTTCAGGAAGTTGATGAATGTCGGACGGTCCATCGAGACCGTAAGATTGAGCGTGTTATGAGTGCTGAAGCCCGAGAGACGATCACCGTTCGGGAGCTGCTCGGCATTACTCCAGCTGAACTCGACGCCCCAGTTACTCTTGGTGGCATCGTTCGCGAAGTCCATCGCAAAGCCAAGGATGTTGCGCTTAGGGTATTGAAGGTCGAGTTCTGCGCCAGACAGCCAGAGGAAGTCGCGACGCCCGAAGGTGCCGTTGCCCCCCGCTCTGAGCTCGGGGCGCTGGGTGCCCGCTAGCGAAAACAATGCGGCGACAAGACTGCAGGTCTGTGGCCGGGTGATGTCGCACAGGCCCGTTGTATCCGTTGCCTTCGAGAGAATCGTCAGCACTTGGAGCAGGTTGTATGAGAGCGCCTGCATTTCGCTGTTGAACGAGACGAGCGGGCTACCATTGCCGGGGTCAAACGGAGCGAGGAGGTGCGTGCCGGTCATGGTGAGGCAGAAGCCCGCCGGCGCGGCGCCGGAGATTGTGGGACTCACGCACCCGTCGATTCTTGGATCGTAGGCCCGCCCGAAGCAACTGAAGGGACCGCATGCTCCCGGGAGCGTATAGAGCGCTCCGCCCACAACGCGCGTCGCGACCGGTCCCCCTGGCTCAAACATCGGGAACGCTTGGAGCAGGACGCTCGCCTCGGAATTGAACAGGTCGATGCCGTTGCTGCACCGCGTGCCATAGAAGGGGCCGCAGCCAAGAAGCGCCTGCTGCTGCGTGGTGAGGACGCTGTCGAGATTGTTCGGAAATGTCGGGGTGATCGGATTGAGCTGCGGGAGGTTTGGAACGAGAGGCACGAGCGCTGGATTCGTCGCTTTAACCACTTGCTGTAGGATGAATCTGCCAAACAACCCCCCCGCGAGCGCGTCAGAGATGACGTTTGCCACCGTCGTCCCGCCGAGACCAGGGACCGTCGCTTGGCTGCTGATCAGGGTGAGGGCGCACTCGTTTCCGAGATTGAGTCCTTTGACGCCTGATGCAAGCCCCACCGTCGCAGAGCAGAAGACGTCGAAGAGCTGGCGATTTCCCGCATTGAAATTCAAAGCTTGCTGTTGAACCACGGGATCCGCCGGATTGACGTTGTCGGGATTGGGTCCGTAGGGGCTCCCGCGGCTATCGAGGGGGTGACCAGTGAATGGGTCGACATTCCGTTGGTAGGCATTGAAGTTGTTCGCTGTCCCGAAGTCGCTGTAGCCATAGTAATCGGTGATTGCGAAGCTGTAGCGATCCCATCGGAACTCGATGCGCGCACCACCTTGGAGACCTTCCAATTTGTCGTAGGGATTCGGGGGGCGAATCTCGCCAGCGAGACCCACTCCGATCACTCCGTGGCCCACGAGCGCAGCGGATTTTGCACAGACAAGGAAAATTGTGTACGGCTCCCCACAGCGGCCGAGATCGTTTGGCTTGAACTTGTCGAGATCTAGAGCCACTTCTAGCTGTACGTCCTCAAGGGGTCCCACGTTGTAGAAGGAGTAGACTGCACGGGCCGCCCATAGAGGGATCCGCGTCTCGTCCAGAGTTCCGAGGCTGGTAAGGCCGAAGTCAGTGGGATTGAACTGGTCCTGATTGCGGAAGAGCTCTGTTTTTCCCCAGACGATGGTTTGCTTGCCAAGGCGGAACCAGAGACGCCCGTCCAGCATTTCAAAGTGGATGTAGCTCTCTTTCAATTCGTACGTGTCCTGGCTTGCGCCATAGTTCCATGCCAGCTGGTTCTGAGTGAAGTTTTGGTCGAAGGAACCAAACTGGCTCCGTTTCTCGCGAAGGGCCTCGGACGGGACAAATAGACCGTAGGCGCCGCCGGGTATCGTCTCGAGGTCGGGAACAACGGGGCGCAGCGGAAGCCCCGGCGTCGGGTCATGGACGTTCGCCAGCGCAGCAATCGGAACGATTGTAACCCCAGTATTCCATGGCCCAAGCGGAAAGACGCTAGGTCCTAGCGTTCCGTCTACCTTTTTTAGAGCGAAACGAATGTTATTCACGGGCCCAAACGTCCTATCGAGCGAAGCTTGTTCGGCGCTCCCGCCGAGCGCGACGAGCTTGTCCAGAGGCGGCACCGACGTAAGAGGCAGCAGCCTGCCGTTGGCCTGCAGCGGTACTTCAGGGTTGTTGATCGGGTCCGGTAGAATCCCCGTGAAGCCACTCGCTTCGGCGTCCGTAAAGTTCTTCGGCGCGCGACCTGCACGGTCACCCCAGAAGTTCGTGGGCCGAGATAGGCCACACAATTTTGTCCACACGCAGTCGTAGCGCGCCTCGACACGTGCATAGGAGTGGATCTCGCTGAACGGGCCCCAACCCTGAGGCGCCAAGTTCAAATCGAGCTCAACGTTCAGGACGTTGGCCCACTGGCTCATATAGAAGCCATCAGTATGGAAGTTGTTAGAAATCATGCGGAGCTGCTCTTCAACGTCACCGTGAACCTGGACCCGTCCTTCCAGCAAATCGATCGCCCACGAGCGACTCGTCATCATTGACAGCGTGAAGGCAACGAAGGCGTGAGTCAGAAGTGGGAGGAAGGACTTTCGCCGGAGGGGACACGCACCTATTGCGAGTACCCGGCTTGCGAGTCCCACTGAAGCTCCTCTGTCGTCACTGGGCGGTGACGATCTAGACGACAAGCCAGGGCGTCACCGGGTCAACGGACCTCGACCCGCCCCAATCTATTTGACGGTGACGTCAGGGTCAATGGAAAAGTCTAGTGGTTACGTCCCCGCCCGCGGACCCTCTGAACTTCCATTCGGCCGGGATCTTGCCGGATCCAAAAAAAGATCGACCACGCACTGCCGATGTGTTCCTAAACCTCTCTAGCAGGCTGCGGAAAAACGAAACCGAGGCCTGCCGCAGTGCTCATAGATTGGCCTGTTTACTTTCGAGGGACTGACTCCCGGGGAGAAACGTGGCCATCTACGCAACGTCCAGCGAGTCACGAAATCCTTTTTCCGCACCCTGCTAGGGAGAGGAGTCGAGATTCCTCCCCACCTATCAGTCACTCGTGGTAGTCGGCGGGTCCAAACTTTGATGGACCCCCAGTGGCATGGTGAGCCTGAGGTGACGGGGCGTGAGGTCGTGCTTCCTCGCCTTGAACTTGATCGTCGGTTTGAGCATTCTGTCTCCTTCGTTTATCAGGCGCCCGAGTAAGGGGCTGGGAAAACGAGATCCTTCTTCACAAACACGTGGAAGCGATAGCCCGCACGGATCTCTATCGACGGCTGCACGTTCAGGTTGCGACGGATCATCTGGGAAGCCGCCTCGCCGAAGTTCTGGCCGAGCGCCGCGGCCAGCGTCTGTCGGAGATCCTGCCGTTGTGAAGTGATCTGCTGCGGGGAGGTTCCCTGACTGATCTGAAGCGCGCCGCTAATCACGCTCAGCAGTGCCGCGCTCCCAAAGACCCGGAGCATGTGATGGTCGACCCGATCCTCGAAGCCGGCGGCGCCTTCATCATCTACGCCGGGCATCGAGCCGATATTGAGCTGATTTCCGTCCGGAAAGATGAGCCTTTGCCACGCAACGAGGAGTCGATTTTGACCATACGTTAGGACGCTGTCATACACGCCAGTGAGCACTGTGCCTTGAGGGATGAGAAGGTGACCGCCGGTGACCGAGTCGTAGACATTTTCTCGGACTCTCGCAGTCAACATGCCCGGGAGATCGGAGTCAGCGCCAGTCACGAGTACAGCGGGCACAACGGCGCCCGCCGTCACTTCGTACGGCGAAAGAGGCGGAGTCACAAGATGGGCATTGACCTGCTCGTCTCGCGCTAGGGTCGCTTTGTCGAGGAACTCTCGCTTGGCGACTTGATTGTTCTCAATGAGGGTTGGGTCCGGATCCCGCACAAGCCCTTGTGCCGCCGCCAGTATCCGCCGTGCTGAATCAACGGCCGGTTCATTGGTCCTTGCCGCGCCGCAAGCGGGACCAATCTCCCGCGGCTCTTCGGCTCGAGTATGGCGGAAGCCTCCAACAAGGGGCGGAGCTTCGTAGGCCCGGCGACGCCGCACCTCCTCTTCGCTCTGGCCAGTCGTGCTTCCGGTCGCAAGCGATGAGCTCTCCTCGAACGAATCCGGCGGCCCGGCCTCGGACGGAGGTTCGTGGACGGTGGTTTCTGAACCGGGAGGCACCGGAGGCACCGCGACGCCATCAGGCTGGCTCCGCCAGAAGGGTTCAGGCGCCGGGTTTAACTTGGGCGCATCCGCCTGCGCCGAGCGGAGGCGTTCGCTGTTCTCCACCAACGTTGCGGTCGCCGCAAGAATCACCCCCACGAGCACCGCTCCGAGCACGACGAGGGCACGCCGGTTGAGCCGTGTGGTCGTCGGCTCAGGACGAAGCTCGATCCCGGCGGGAAGCTTTCGTCGCGCGATTCGTTTGTACAGCCGTGTGATCGCTGAAACGATGGTGCCAAGCGGCCCAAAAGACTTCACGGCGTCTTCTCGAGGGCTGACGTCGCGGCGATCGGGTGAAGGCGCCGGATCGTGACTTGCTGCTGGTGGGAACCCACGCCCAAGACAAGCACCGCGCTGGCGAAGAGCTTGTCGACGATGTAGTAGCGACCTCGGAACCGGTAATTGACGAGCGATCTGTCACCGCTCGCAGTCTCGACGAATAGCGCTGGTGCTTCGGTCACGCGCATCGACGGAGGCATCTGGAGGTACACGTGAATGCCGTCGTCGAAGACCTGTGTGGGACGCCAGGGAGTGTCGTCTCCCTCGATGGAGTAGCCGAAATCGAGGTCTTCCGGACGAACGGTCGGCCCCGAGGCCACGACCCGTTGCGTCTCTTCGGCCCGCAGCTTCGACTCGCGCTCCTTCGCGGCCGTCCAGTGGGCAACGGTCTCCTGGGGATAGTAAAAGCGGGCGCTGCGCACGTACGCGCCACTGTCCTCCGTCGTGGAAATGAGTCCTAGGTGGTAGACACGACGAGTCGTCGAGATGACGAGGTTCGTCGAGATCTCGGGCTCCGTGGGTTTTACGACGACGTGGGGAGCGCGCGCTTCGGGTGGACCGCTCTCCATTGGCTGGGCGTGCCACCGAAGCGGATCTCCGAGGGCCACATCGAGCACTTCTTCGCCGGCCTCGAGCTCGATCTCACAGACGCGAAGCGGCTTGCAGGTGAGAATCGGCTGCATCTGGCCGTAGGGGAAGATGACGAACCCGGCTTGCGCGTTACGAACCACAGGGGCTGCGCCCGTCTCCCGGAATCGGCGGATCGCGGACTGAATTTCCGGGTCCTGGGGGCCTAGGAACTCGAACCCGCTGGACGGAGGCGGCGCGGGATCTGCCGCCTCCGTCCTGGGTTCGTCGGACAGGCGGGTGGCGGCGGCGAGGTCCTCGACAGCGAGGGGCGCCGGGGAGGCGCACGCCAACGCCGCCGCCAGCGGCGCGGCCGGGATGGCGCGCCGGAGAGACGAAAGACCGTGGGACCGAAACAGCATTCCGAAACCCTCCTGGATCTAGAGCCGACGGCTCCAGCTGATCTGGGTGACGTAAAAACCAAGCGGGTTGTGGGTGATCTGGTCGGGGGTATGGGGCGCATCAATTTCCACCGTGAACTGTCCCGTCCAGCGCTCGTCCCCAATGGTTTGTCCGTCGACGGAGCGCTGGATCTCGCGCCACTCCGCTTGCCAGGTGTTGGAAGAGACCTGGAGGAGGCTCTCCACCTGCGCCGTAACCGTCCGCCGCTCCATCACGGCGAAAGGACTTTCCGCTCGGAAGTGTTCGTTCAAGAATGTGGTTGCGGCCCCACGCGTTGTGCGATAGGCCGCTTCTAGGATGTTCTTCTGGGCCGTGCGGTCCGCTGTCACTTGACGCACGCGCTGCACATAGTCCTGGATCTGCCAGGCGATAACGCGCGAATCGGTGACCGTCGTAGCCTCGGCGGGTCCGAGGACGAGACTTCGCCCCGCCTCGTCGACGCGCACGATGTACGGCACGACTTGGCTCCGAGAGGCAAGCCACGCCATCCCGCCTGCTTGCGCTGCGTTGGAGATAAGCGCGGCCACTGCGAGGATCTGCCAGTTGCGCTTGGCCGTCAGGAAGTGGCGGTAGCGCTCGTTCCATACGCCCTTCGCCGCTTCGTACGGGTTCTCAGGCACGCGCGTCGTCATGTGCGCTCCTTGGCGTCGCTGCTCACGGTGGCCGGAACGGCTCCTTTGACATCCCCACTCTCTGCGACCTCGCCAGATTCGCGAGTGGGGAGAGTGGTCAAGACTGTGGGAGGGGCACTTTGGACGAACCCTGGCCGGGCGACTGCGAAGCGGACCGCGCGGCGATCGCGGAGATAAGCCGCAGTGCTCGCGTGACTTTCCCCCGCAAGCCGGTGATACGTCGCTCGGGCCGCCGAGGTACCGAGGGACATTCCTCCGTGCACGACAGCGCCAGTCCGGCTGCCTCCGCTTCGGCGGTGGTCGGCGGCAAAGCGCCCCGCCTCGGTCATTGCCGCAGTCATGCGTGCCGCGGGCTGCGCAGCGCCGCGGGCGAGTGCGAGCGGTAAAAACGCCCAAGAGGCGCCCATGGCTGCCGACCGCAGCGCGGTATCGAGATGGGTGGCAACGCTTCCGCCGAGGAGCCCCGAGGCGTATGCGGGCACGTTCCACGCGACAAAGGCATAGACCAGGGACCCCGCAAGCACTTGGAAGAACCCGGGCGCACTTCCGCCGGCGGCAGCAATCATCGGCTGCCAGGAGGCCGCAAGGGCAGTACCAAGGCCGATGATCAGATAGAGAAGGAAGAGCTTTACGCCGGTCGAGACCGCGAGCGAGAGGTATCGTTCGGCGAAGGGCAGCGTCCAGCTCGAGCCCGCAAATCCCAGGAGGAGAACACCTCCTCCGATCACGATGCACATTTCGACCAGCGCGATCACCAGGTTCGCCGCGATCACCACGAACGCGAGGAAGATAAGCAGTGACACGAGCGCCGCGAGGAGAGCTCCGGCCACCGCGCTGAGCCATCCCGAGGCGTTGACCCCATTCCAGACGCTGGAGGAGACGAGGACTCCTTGGTCGAGGACGGTGCTCGGGTTGAGCTCCTGGAGATTCGCACCGGCCGCTGCGGCGGCCTGCTTCCCCGCCGCCACGAAACCTTGAATCACCGCCGGCACCCATACGTTCGCCTTCAGCAAGACGGCCCAGAAGAAGCCGAGGGTCAGCAGCCGGCGGAGGAGTCCCACAAGGATGGGATTCAGGTCGTCCTGCTCGAGGGCCCACCAGGCGGCCGACCAGGTGAGCTCGATCGCGGCGAGCGTCACGAAGAGGCTCTTCGCCACCGGGAGGAGTGCCTGGTACCAGGCGGCCGTTGCCCGAAGGAACTGATTCACAAGATCGGTCAGGATCGTGGTTTGCATCGCTTGTCTCACTCGGCTGTTCTTTCAGTTCGCAACTGCTGACACGGTGATCGTGTCCGCCTTGTGTCACCGCTCCCGGTGAACGAGGTCGCGAAAGGTTCAGGGCCGTGGCACGACGCCAAGGCCCTCATCCGGCCGGGAGACCGGCGCTGTCCCGGCCCCCGTCCCCACGAACCGAGAGAACGCGGCGTCGGCTCCGTCACGACGCGCCTCTTCGGCTGCGGCGTAGGTGTTCTGCGAGGTGATCTGGGCCGCGACGAGCTGGCGGAGCTTGGTTACCTCCGCGATCTCGAGGCTCGCGAGCTGATTTCCGACCTGGATGGCTTCGAGGCGGCTGTCCGTGGACTGGTTCGCAGCGCGAAGCGCATCTAGCTCGGCCTGGATACTCGAGGCGTCGCCGACGTTGCGGCCTGCAGAGATCAGTGTTCCGCGCAGCGTGTCGAGCGAGGACTGCGACCACTCGCGGTAGGAGTGGTTCCAATCGGTTGGCGGGATATAGCCGGGGAAGCGCGCCTGGAACTCACTCGAGAGATTCCCGAGGTCGTAGGAGATCGCATGTCCCACCTGGATCGCTCGGGCGAGTGCCTCGAGCGTCCGGCCCACCTCGCCCCATGCCACAGTGCTGCCGCCCGTCGAGTTCTGCTGAAGGTCCTTCAGAATCAATACGAGCTGGTCGAGCTGGCTCGCTTCGTTGGACAGCATCTGCGCCTCGTTCGAGAGCTGGCTTGCCTGCTGAGCCACGCCTTCGATCGATTCGACGGCAGAGATCACGTTCTCGACCAAGTTTCCCAGATCCATGACGATCATCTGACCATGCCCGGGCAGAGGCACCACGAGCAGAAGAAGCATCACGGCAACAATTCGACCCCACCCCCTCACTTCGTGATCGTCACGTCTTCGCATTACGCAGCTCCTCCTCCCCGTGCATCCACTCTTCCGCTGCCGCAGGAACGCCCCGCACCTGCAGCCAGGCAATCGGCCAGCGATCGCCTTCGACATCGACCAGTGCCTGAACGCGCCTCCGATCCTCGGGCCCGGCGACCCCGATAAAGGACAAGGCAATGGGGCCCAGCGCGAGCTCAATGAGGCGCCTCCCGAGAGGCGAGAGCACGTAGTAGTGGCGCTTGGGTACCGAGTCTGCGATGAGCTCAATCTGGCGGGAGCTAAGACCCAGCTCTCTGTACTGAGCGCTCGAATGCGAGGAACGCGCTTCGGGATTCGGGAGAAAGATTTTGGTCGGACAGGACTCAAGGAGTAGGTCTCGCTTTGGAGAGGCGTAGACTTCGGCCAGACTCTGGCTTGCGAGAACCACGGCGCAGTTGCGCTTGCGAAGAACGCGCAACCACTCTTCGATCTTCGGGGCAAAGACAGGATGATCGAGCAGAAGCCAGGCTTCCTCGAGCACCAAGAGGGATGGAGCACCCGCGAGCCTTTGCTCGATTCGGTGGAAGAGGTAGAGAAGGACCGGGATCACGTTGGCCGGGCCTAGCCGCAGGAGGTGCTCGAGCTCGAAGACCTGGAAGTTCCCTGTCCCCGAGAGTCCGTCCGACTCGGCATCCAAGAGGCGCCCCATGGCACCCTCGAGTGTGTAGTGGCGGAGACCGTCTCTTACGTCGTGGTGCTGCACCGTGTGCACGAAGTCCGTGAGGGTCCGGCTCTCGCCGCCGCCCAGGCGCGCAAGCGCAGAGGCAATCGCAGCCCGGTGCGCAGGTGTGACTTTCACGCTCTGAAGCGCCAGGAGACTCTCCACCCAGTCCTGAGCCCACATCCGCTCACCCGGGTCGTCGACGTGGGCGAGCGGAGTAAAGGCCAGTTCAGCGGCCTCCGGGCCTGCCACGTCGTAGTGGTCTCCGCGGACTGCCTTTGTCAGGACAAACGCGGAGTAGCCTTTGTCGAAGGCGAAGACCTGGGCACCCTCGTAACGCAGAAACTGCGCCATCAGCAGGCCGAGCAGCGTCGATTTTCCCGAGCCCGTGGGGCCAATCACGAGGGTGTGACCCACGTCCGAGACGTGAAGATGAAATCGAAAAGGTGTGCAGCCCGACGTATTTGCCGTGAAGAGCGGAGGCGATCCCACCGGATAGAACGGGCACGGATTCGTTGGCAATCCCGGAAAGATGCTCGTCGTGGGAATCAGATCCGCGAAGTTGAGCGTATGGACGATCGGCCGGCGGACGTTCCGATAGCCGTGGCCCGGGATCGAGCCGAGGAAGGCCTCGAGCGCGTTTACCGTCTCGACCCGGGCGGCGAACCCTTGGTGCTGAAACTCCCGGAGTACGACCCGCGCCTGTGCCTCGAGATCTCCAGGATCTTCCCCGAAGAGCAGTAGGACGTTCGTGTAATAGCCAAAGCGTACGAGACCCGATGTTGCCTCGGTAACTGCATCGTCAGCGTCCTCGGCCATGCGCACGGCATTTCGGTTTCCGAAGGTGTCGCCGCTATAGCGGAGGGCTTCCTTCACCATCCCCGAGAGTCCCTGACGCCTCTGCCACCAGTTCCGGCGGAGAACGCGCAGACGCGCCTCTGCTGTCGCGGGATCGAGCGAGATGAAGCGGTTCGACCAGCGATAGGGGATTGGGAGGTGATTCAAGAAGTCGAGAATCCCCGGAAACGACTCCGCTGGATAGCCCGTGATAGCGATCGGCCGGATATGAAGCGAACCCACCCGTGGCTCGAAGCCACCTACGAGATCCTCGCTCCCGATGAGATGATCCAGGTCGACGGGGACCTGCGGAACGCGCAGGGAATGCGAGAGGCCTGTCGCGCACGTGTGGAGGAAGCTGAGGACCTCCTCCGAGTCCATGCGCTGAAGTACCAGGCGGTCCGATAGCGCGTCTTCGAGCTCATCTCTTCGGCGGAGGAAGCCCAGAAGGACTGACTCCCAGCCCGGGAGCGCACGCTGGGCGTCACGCCCGTCGACGAAAAAGTCGCTGACCTTCGCTTGAACGTCCGGTGGGGGCAGATAGCAGACAGTGAACACGCAAAGGCTTTCGTAGGTCGCTCCGGCCAACAGGTATTGGCGGCGCCGCTCCTCATCGATGAGGAGGGACGTCGTATCCGGAAACGCTCCCCGCTCCGGATACCCGGGCGCCGGTCGTCGAATGGTGTCCGCTTGGACCATCCACCCGTTCCCGAGGTCACGGAGCGCGCCCGATACTTGCGCTGCGAGGACTGCCAGCTCATCCGCCATGGCGGACTCCATGTCTGGCCCCTCGTACCGCCAAGCGGCGACGAGAGACCCGTCCTTCTGGAGGAGGGCGCCCTCCGAGACCAGTGCGAAGGCATTCAGGAGATCTGCAAATCCCTGAGGTTGCTTTCGATACTCGCGCAGCACTCGGCTTCCGCTCCTACTCCGAGAGAGGGATTGAGGGGTGGACGATGGCTGTCCGGGCCCTGGGAGCTCCGGCGGCGGGATAGAAGGGCCGCAGCCGGACGTGGCGCACGTAGACGTGCCGGAATGAAGGATCGGCTTTTGTAATCCTCGCCAGTGCCCAGTGACCGACCGTGAGGAGGACGACCACAATCGACGCTGTGTACCGGGAGACACCGATCCCGAAGAGGAGTGCGATGCAGATAACTCCATTTGCGAGTGTGAGCTCGCGATCCGCACCGGCGAATAGAATCGGGCGGACCAGCGCAGCATGGATAGGCATCCGCCGCTGAATCTCCATACCCGCATCTCGAGCACTACTCGCCTGCATCCCAGCTCTTCCCCCTAGAAGGTCGCACCCACGAAGCCGAGGGCAGAAAGGAACGTGAGTGCGCCAAGCGCCAAGGCTCCACCGAATGCAATTCCGAAGACCTTCTTGAACGCCCCTCCGGCTTCGCCGAACGCGAATAGGAGACCCGTGAGGACCACGGCGATGGTAATCAGCACGCGCGCCACGGTTCCCTGGAGGTTGTCAAGAATGGTCGTAAGCGGCGCATCCCACGGCATGGCAGCGCCCGCAGGCGCTGCCCACGCAGGCGCTGCATGCGCGACCGCGAGAGCGACTGCAATCACCATGAGCATCAACGATTCTTCGGTCGACGTGTCTTGCCTGAAAGACCCGCGGTCCCTCGAACAGCGTATCCACCTCATAACTACCCCCTTCTGTGAGCTAGACTTCGCGAAGCCGAAATCCGTTGGCGCGCTCGTAGCCTTCCACGCGAATGACCTCCGTGACCCGTCGCCCCGTCGTTGTCCGCTCGATCGCGACGACGAGATCGACCGCCTCTGCGATGAGCTGTGGCTGTGAGGGCACGCCCGCTTCCTGAACAAGCTGATCAAGGCGGGAGAGAGCGGCGCCCGCATCATTGGCATGCACGGTCGTAATTCCCCCCGGATGACCAGTATTCCATGCCTTGAGCATCTCGAGCGCCTCTCTCCCCCGTACCTCGCCTACGACGATCGTGTCGGGTCGCAGGCGAAGTGTCGCCCGCACCAGACGCGCAAGGTCGGCCGACTCGCAGGTCCGCAGCGATACAACGTTCTCACCTCGACATTGGAGCTCGAGCGTGTCCTCGAGAATCACAATCCGCTGCGCGGGGCTACCCAGTCGGAGCTTTTCGAGCAGCAGCGCGTTAGCAAGCGTGGTCTTCCCAGAGCCTGTCCCCCCGCAGATGACCACGTTCCTCCGGTCACGAATCGCGTCACATAGTGCATTGCGATGGGTCGCATCCAACTCACCCGCAGCCCGATAGTCCTGAAGAGAGCGAACCACCGAGCTGTGCTTCCGGATGGCGAAGATCGGAGCCCGCGACACTGGCGGAACGATGCCTTCGATGCGAGCGTCGTAGCCAGGTAGCTCGCACTCCAGAATTGGGACATCGGCGTTGATCACGCCCCCGCGGACGGCCGCCACGGTGCCGAGCAGGCTCTCTACTCGAGTCGACACAATCACGATTCCCGCCTTCTCGACTCCCTTTTCAAGACGATCGAGCCAGACCTGTCCGTCACTGTTGACCATCACCTCGACGATCGAGGGGTCATCGAGAGTCTCTAGTAGCTCCCGTCCCAATTCGCGCTCAAGCTTCTGCCGGAGACGGCGCACGTGCTCTGATCGCGAACTAGACATCGTGGCCTCACTTGTCAATGTCATCTCCCTACGAGTAAGGTCAGCGAAGCCGACACTATGTATTCAGGTGTCTGTCTACAACGAGAATCGTCGGGAAACGCCGAGAATCTACGAGAAATATCTCTGCGGCAACTTGCAGCGCTAACAACATTCCCCAGTCTCCAACCGCTGCCATTCTTTGGCCTATAGCGCTCTACAACGCAGACATAAGACGTGACAAATGCACCACGTTGCTCGCGCGCAACTGGCGCTTCTGAGGTGCAACACAGCCGCGCCTAGCGATGTCTTCGAGCGCACAACACCGTACGTCGCACCTTCCGATTATCACTTCTCTACAGTTGCAAGCGTCGGTGACACTCGGGGTCGGTTTTCAACGCGCAGCTACCGAGAGCCTCCGCTGCACGTCGACATACAGTTGGTTAGCGTACGAAGATCAAAGAGATGGAAAAGGCGCAGGCTGCTCGCGACAAGATGAGACTAGTCGCCTGAGAGCTCTCGCAATGAGACATCTCCAGCAATCCAAGCGGGATACACGCTCGCCAGCAGGGATGATGCCGCAAGGCATGATATTAGGAGGATGAACTCAGCCGGATCCGCAGAAAAGCTCAGTGCCCAGCCAAGTGCCTCGGGTAGGACGTTAGTGATAATCGGGTAACTAGCACCGACACCCAAGGCTATCCCCGCGGCACCGCCACCGAGCCCGAGCAAGAGGCCTTCGAGTAATTTGATCAACCGGATTTGCGCTCGTGTAGCTCCCATGGCCAGAAGGAGAGCCCGATCCCGCGCTTGAGTCGTCACACTGCTCAACATGAAGCTTGATATGGCAACGGCCCCCAAGAGAGCCGTCATCAATGCTACACTGGCTAGGATACCTCTTAATCGCCCAATCTGATTCGTTACAAAATGCGCGAGCCCGTCGCCATAGGTAAAGAGCAGCGAGTGTTGATCTGCCAGGCGGTTGCGAATCGCGGGAATCACAGCGGACGGGTCTCCCACTGTCCAGAACACGACATCGCGAGAACCCTGGCGTGGCCACAGCTTGTCAAAGACACCGATATCCATATTGAGAGATCCTGCTGGCCCCGCGTAGTCGCGAATCAGCCCAGCGACGCGAAATCGGTGGGCACCTTTAGGCGTGCTGAGCGTCACGAGGTCGCCTGCGCGTGTGCCAAAGTGACGCGCGAAGCGCTCTGAGATGGCAACCTGTCCGTTCGTCAGTTCCGCAGCTACAGTGCGCGGGTTGCCACCAACCACTTGGAGCTTCCCATACTCGCCCAGAACGCTCATGGTTCCGGCGACCAGCAGCGCTTCTTCACCCCGGTAGATGATCTTCTCGCTTACCTCTTCGAAAACAGCCTTAACCTTTGGCGTTTGTCGAATGATCGCAACAGTTTCGGGGGAGATGACCTCCGTCGGCTGTGTCGAGAAGATATGGTCAGTCGTTACAAAGACGCCACCGTTGAATTGATTCTCTAGCCATCCGTCGAGAGTGTGCGCCGCACTTCGCGTCAACGTAAGGCTCATCGTAACACCAGCGGTAACCGCCCCAACACAAGCAACCGTCAGCACAGTTCGACCACGACGCGCCGCGAGTCCGGTACCGATCAGGCGTCCTATCCCAGGCAATATCAGGTCCAGAAACTGACCGCTAGCCCGCAGCGCAAATGAAAGAACCATGTCCACAGCGATTCCGAGTACGGCAAAGCCCGCTACTAAGATCGCAGCCACACGAACCAGCGGGAGGCCACTTGCTAGAGCTGCCGCAACAGAGGGAACAGCGATTAGGCCGCATGCCAGGACGCACTTTCGACCCCGTCCTGATTGGCCCTCCGTTCGATTTTCGACTCCGAGAGCGGTGTCGAGTGGAGAAAGGTGGCTAGCCCGCCTCGCAGGCCCGAGGACCCCGACGACAGACACGATTGCACCGACGACTGCACCGGTCGCGAGCGTCGAGGCTCGGAACTGCAGATGCTGCAGCTCCACTCCTTGAATGAAGGTAGAGAGCCATGAAAGCCCCCTGAGAAAGCTCTCCGAAAGAAGCCGGCCAGACACCAAACCAACTCCTGTGCCTAGAGCGGCCAGCAATCCCGCATCGATGTAGAGGAGTCGCCTTAGGCGCTGAGGCTCTAGGCCAGCGGCATGCAACAGCGCGAGCTCCGGGGTGAGTCGGTCAACAAACCAAGAGAGCGCACCATATGACACGAGGGATGCGACGAGGCTCGCAACTGCGATTAAAGCGGACACGATGATCTGGAGCATGAGAAGAGCATTCTCGACCCAGGCATTGTGTTCCGCGGAGCGCCGAACGGTCCCCCGATCTCCGATTTCTGACCGAATTGCCTCAATAACCTCGGTCTCCGAGGATCCCGGCGAGAGCACAACATCAATACGGTCGAGCCAACCCTTCCGTCCCATGGAAGCCTGCAGAGCACTGACCTCCATCACACCAATGTCACCGCCGTAAGCTGCTGCGACCCCTCGACGTGGAAGAATCCCACGAATCGTTACCCTATGCAGTCGCCCGTCCGATCGCACGGAAAGGGTGTCACCCGGTCGAACGTTGAGCCGGCGCGCGAGAGGTGCCGAAACGAGCATCGCGTCATCGCCACGCGCTAACGGCAGCGATTCGCCCGCCACCGCATAAGGAGAGTAGGACCGAACGGCGGCGTCGCTACGAATGTCAACACCTAACACGTGGACACTTGAACTACTTGCGTCGTCTGGATTAATGCGCAATGTCGCAGTAACGAGCGGCGCGACAATTCGCACTCCCGGGACTGCAGCAACCACGGCCACGAGTTCATCAGACACTCCAAGCGTACCACCAACGATCTCCACTTCTGCCACTCCCGCCAGGTTCTCTGCCGTCCCGGTCAGTTCAACCTCTACGCTAGTGGTACTCATCTCCAATGCTGTGGCGAGTGTTACGCTCGCTGCAATCGCGAAGAGTGTGAATAGAGACGGTGTCCGATGACGACCTAAATGGGCACGCAATGCCAGCAGGAGTGGAAGCGGGAGTTGGAGATGCGATCTCATCTTGGCATTCCGACTAGAAGGCTCTCTACCCACGGACCCTCATCCACCGGCGGTGCTCAAAACGTGGAAATCAGATACGCCTGGAGAGGCGCCTTATCGGCGCGTCACTCTCGATGTGTCCATCGCGGACAATCACCGCACGGTCAGCGCACGTTGCTGTACTTAGGTCGTGAGTGACTAGGATGATTGTCACGCCTCGGTCCTCGCGGATTCGGCGGAGATGGGCCAGCACTTCACCTCCCGAACGGCTGTCTAGGCGGGCGGTCGGTTCATCAGCAAGGATCAGATTCGGACTCATTACGAGGGCTCGTGCTATCGCTACCCGTTGCATTTCGTCGGCAAAC
>Ga0116216_10000268_pt1 | contig 47267 bp, 42 predicted proteins | sample Sb_taG_11_FD_89696 | JGI IMG/M metagenome (GOLD analysis project Ga0116216, IMG submission 89696) | Peat soil microbial communities from Weissenstadt, Germany - Sb_50d_3_AS metaG | ecosystem: Environmental > Terrestrial > Soil > Wetlands > Peat | place: Germany: Weissenstadt | collected 2010-09-21
ATGAACTTGGCAAACCCCGACATGGTGGGACATACCGGGAACTGGGATGCCATCATCGCGGCCCTCGACGTGGTCGACGAGTGCCTCGGGCGCCTTGAGGTGGCTGCGCTCGAGACGGGATCGATCCTGCTCGTCACAGCCGATCACGGCAACGCAGAGGAGAAAATCGACCTCGCCACAGGTCTGGAGCTCACCGCGCACACCTGCAACCCAGTGCCGTTCATCGCCGTCAGCAAGCCTGCCCTCGGCCGCCTCTCAGACGGGGGCAAGCTCGCCGATGTAGCGCCGACGATCTGCCAGCTGCTCGGGCTGCCGCAGCCCGAGCTTATGACCGGCCACTCGCTCCTATCATAAGAATCTAGCAACGGACATTTGAAGCAACGGACCTTCAGGTCCGTTTTGTCGCCGCCAAACCTCACGGGGTCGGAGTCGGAGCCGCGGGTGTCGGCATCGGACCCGCAGGCGGAGGCGGCGATCCAGCAAGCGGCGTTGTGGAGCCATTAAAAAATGTCACAAAGACCTTCCCATCCGTATTCTGGAAGATGCCCATGTCGATCACCTTGTCGATCGTCATGTGCGTGTTGCGAAAGCCTCCGCATTTCGCGCCCATCATGCCTGAACTATCGGGATTCCTATCCGTCGAGCTCGCCCACACAGCGACGAGCTGGCCATTTGAATACTGCATAAAGGTCAGGACGTACGAATTGCAATGCCCTGAATCGCCGGTTAGCACTTTGACTTGATCGCCGTTCGCTCGGGTGATCGTCGCGCAAACATCCCCTGCCTCGCATTCCTTTGCAGCGGATGCGACCTCCCCGTTTGAGTAGTAGACCGGGCCCACGGAACCGTCGGCGAGCGCCGTTGCGGGCGCGCTGAGCATAACGAACGCTGCAATGAACATAGCAGCGATGCCTGACAATCGCTTCATATCCCTATCCTCCCTGGATTTCGATACGGTCATCGCCGGCCGGCTACCTTCGGTCGTCCGGCCAGTCAGCATCGCCTCGGGTCATAACTTGGCAACAATCCGGTAGCGCCGTGGCCAAATGGCCTGAGTACCTTGAGCCTCCACCTACCTCGCGGAGGCTTCCTTTTATGAGTGCTCCCGATGCTCTGGCCGCAGCGGCCGCTGGTATGCGCGCGCAGGCCGATAAACTCGACGTCATCGCCGAGAATCTCGCCAACGTCTCGACCGTCGGATTCCGTGCTCGCGAAGCTGCCATTGACTCGTTTGGCGATGAGCTGAACACGCGCATTAGTTCGACAACGGCGCAGGGCACGCTGCGGCGTACGGGCGTGCCCACGGATCTCGCCCTGAGCGGACCTGGATACATCACGCTCGCGACGCCGGAGGGCGTTCGCTACACGCGCGACGGCCGCATGTCGGTCGACCCGCAGGGATACCTTTCCGACGGACGCGGCAACCGGGTCCTCGGGTCGCTCGGCCCCGTGCGCTTTCCGCACGGTGCCCGCATCCACGAGGACGGCAAGGTCGTCGTCGCGGGTGCGGCGATCGATCGTCTGCGTATCGTCTCCTTTGACGTGCCGTGCACTGCCGGCGCAGATGGGATGTTCGATGCCCCGCAACAACGGCTGCCCTCTCGCTCGGCAGCACGCGTGCACGCCGGCTATCTCGAGGAATCAGGCGTCGATGCGATCGCACAGATGAGCGAGCTCATCGCCGTGCAGCGCGCCTACGAGGCGAACCAGCAATCCGCCACACGCACGGATGAGTCGTTGCGCCGCGTCGTGACCGAGCTGCCGGCGGTGCGCTCGTGAACCGCACGTTGTCCGTCGCGGCTGCCGGCATGGCGACTCAGCAAGCCGTCCTTGACGGCATCGCTGCCAATCTCGCCAACGTCGACGTGCCGGGGTTTCGGGTAAGCCGGACAGATTTCGCTGCCTTCATCAACCCCGATGGCCGGGTCGCCGCGCCCGAATCCGGCGTCGCGCACCGGCTGTTCACGCAAGGCCGCCTCGACCTCACAAGCAACCCGCACGACCTTGCTATCGACGGGGAAGGCTTTTTCGTCGTCCTGCCTCCTGGCGGTGGACGCGCTTACACGAGAGCCGGAAATTTCACACCCGACGCATCGGGCACGTTGCGGCTTCCCAATGGTGCTGCGCTTGAAGGCGTGCGTCTTCCGCCGGGTAGTGCGAGCTTCAGCGTGGACGAGCGTGGAAAGGTGCTCGCTCAGGTGGCGGGGCGTAGCGGTGACGTCGGAGCGGGGCGCATCTCGCTCGCCGTGTTCGCCGATGCGCCGGCACTGTCGCTCGGCGCTGATGGGCTCTTCTACCGGACGGCCGCAGCTGGGCGCCTGCAGACCCTGCCGGCGGGACCGCCGCTCGGCGCGATCAAGCAACGATATCTGGAGCGAGCCAACGTGACCGTAGTCGCCGCCATGATGGCGGTCCTCGCCGCGCAGCGTGCCTACGAAGCCAACGCTAAGGTCGTGCAGGCGGCCGACGAAATGCTACGCCTGGCCAATAACCTCGAGCGCTCGTGATGCAGATGCCGGCGTCCGCTGTGCACGACACAGCGCAGCTTCGCTACCTGTGCGGGCAATTCGAGCAGGTGCTACTGGCCTCGCTTGTGCCCCGGTCGCTCTTCACGACCACACCGAGCGCTGATGAGGACCCGCAAGTATCCGGCGCGCCGCCGTCAGGGATAGACGCGGCGATCTTCGCGCAGGCGCTCGCCGCTGCGCTCGAACGTGCGGGCGGCGTCGGCTTGGGCTCTCAGATGTATCGCTCGCTCGTCACGGTGTCGTCATGATCCCGCGCGTCGAGGGCGATATAGAGGAAAGCGCGCGGTTGTATGCCCTCACCCGTTCGCCCCGGGCACGCGAGCGCGTCTGCGAATTGAGCCTGCCGCTCGTTCGCAGGCTCGCCACGAGCATCTTGCGCCGGCTGCCCTCTCACTTCACCGATGACGATCTCATCGGCGACGGTTGCGTCGGGCTTTTGCGCGCCATCGACCGCTTCGACCCGGAGCGCGGTATGAGCTTCGAAAGCTGGGCAGCTCGTATCGTGCGCGGCGCCATGCTCAACGGTCTGCGCCGGATGGACACCGTCCCCGAACGCGTGCGGCGCGACGCCCGCAACCTCGATCGATCGCGGTGGCAGATCGCCCAGGTTGAGGGCCAGACGCCGACCGACGCCATCGCGGCCGTGGGGGCGGGCTTGAGCCGTAAGAAGCTCGAGGCCGTCCTGCTCGCCTTGCGCCGCGCCGTCCCCGTCTCGCTCGAAGCTCCCATCCCGCAGCCCTTCGACAATGTCGTCACCCTGCGCGACCGGCTTGCCGACCACGGCGCTGATCCAGCGCTCGCGGTCTCGTGGAGTTCGCTTCGCTCGGTCGTGGCGCAGGCTGTGGCCAAGCTGCCGGATCGCGAGCGCACCATCATCTCAAGCTTCTACGGCGGTCAGTCGACGTTCCGCACCATCGGCGGTCGTCTCGGGATCAGCAAGCAGAGGGTTTCGCAGATCCATTGCAGCGCGATCACGAGCCTGCGGAGCATCCTGTCCGCGCAGCTGCGCGACGCGTGACCGTACGCGCATCCGGCACGCCGCAGGCAGCGGCGCTGGCCGCCGCGCCAGGCGCGGTGGAGGCTCAGGCCCCGCACCCCTCTTCGGGCGTCGTGGTCGGCGGCACACCGAGCGGCGATGTGATCGTGATGAGCCAGCGCGCCCTTTCCATCATGCAGGCAGGCCAGCTCGTACGGGCATTTGTGATCGCGGGCTTAGAGACGATTCGACGCAGCATCGTGCTCGGCTCCAACCGGACGCTCTTGCTCGAACACGGGATCTATCAACTCGTGTAGTTAGACTCGTGTGACGGCGCTCTTGGCGCAGGGCGCTTGTCTAAGCAGCGCAATCGTCCCGCAGTCAACCGCAAGAAACGCCAAACCCAGCGAGAACGGACAGAGCGTGGAAGCGACAAACCCAAGGCGACATCTTTGGATGTCGAGGCGAACTATTTGGGCGCTGGCCCCGATCATACCATGAGCCGAAAAGACCTTCGTCGGAACATGGTGCTTATAGCAGGTGCTATTGTCTATCTTACCGTGACCGGAATATTCGTGCCGACAGGCAAGTGGGACTGGACTTCCCTGGTTGTATTCGTTCCTATAACTTTGGTTCTTGCATTTACCCGAGCACCTGTAAGTTGGTTTATCGGCATCGAGCTATGTCTCAGCATCCTGTTCTTCAACGTCAGGGAACTGTTTGGGAGCGGCTCGGGGCTTGGCGATGCGCTCGAGGGCTCGCACGTACTGCTCGGAGTACTGTGGGGGGCTAGGCTTGTCGCTATACAGCTGCCCGTCTATTGGTTAGTGAAATTTCTCGCTCGGGATCGAACGGCGTAACGCCCGTCTAGGGATCGCAGAGAACAGCAGCGAGCTGGCGTCGTGTGCTTAGACCTTTGCAACCGCGCTCTTGATGCCCGGGTGCTGATCCTCGATGAGTTCGAGCTGGCGGGTCAAGAAGTTGCGCAGATCGTGCTTGGCTGCGGCGGTCTTGTCGGCGACGCGTTGCAGCTCGGCCTTGGCCTCGGCGATCTGCTGCCGCACGCTACGCAGGTCATCCTCGACGTCCATCTTCGCCCGTTGCTTGACGATGTCGACCTCTTTATGCGCGCTCGCTTTGAGTTCGTCGGCGGTGCGCTGGGCGAGCACGAGAGTGCTGCGCAGGCTGTCCTCCATGGCTTTGAAGTGCGAGACTTTCTCCGAGAGCTCGGCGACTTGCGTCTCCAGGCGGGTGCGTTCTTCGATGCCGGCCTCGAGCGTCTCGATGACCTCATCGAGGAACTGATCCACTTCCTCTCGGGCATAGCCCTGGATGGCCTTCTTGAACTCCTTGTGCTGGATGTCGACCGGAGTGATCTTAGCGGTCACGTGGCGGGCCCCTAGTAGCCTTCGTAGCCGGCCGCGGCGGCCATCTCGGCGTCGTGCGCGGTCACGGGCACGTTCGCCGGCACGAAGAGGTAGATGCCCTCGCCCAGGCGCTGCATCTTCCCGTCTACCGTGTAGACCACGCCGCTCAGAAAGTCGACGATGCGCTGGCACAAAGCCCGGTCCGCGCCGACGAGGTTGACGACGATATGGCGGGCGGCACGGAGGTTATCGGCGATCTCGGTGACCTCGTCAAAACGGCGCGGATGGAAGATCGAGACGCCCCGGCAACGGCCGCTCTTGCTCTCGGGGAAGAGCAGCACGTTCTTGCGCGGCTCATCGGCCAGGCCGACATCCTCGTAGTCGTCGTCGACATCGTTCCCGGCCAAGAAGTCCTTGACTTTCGCCCACATGCCCATTGCGTGTGTCCTTCCCCGTTCGTCAACGAATAGGTTGGATGAAAGGTCTGTAGTTCCTGGACTTGTGAGTTCGTCCGACCGAGCGCAGATGCCTATCGCTTTATCGTGCCATCGTCGTCGGCGAGCGTGCGCCGAAAAGCGCTGTGCCGATGCGCAGCATGGTCGATCCAGCAGCGACGGCGAGCTCGAGATCGTCGCTCATGCCCATGGAGAGCGTGTCGAACTCGGAGTGCACCAGGCGCAATTCCTCAAAGCACGCGGCCGCGCGCGCGAATGCCTCCGCCGTCGACGCTGGATCTTTGGGGCCCATGGCCATGAGCCCGCGCGCGCGGAGATTGGAGAGCGCGCCCAGCGCGGAGACGAAATCTGCCAGATCGCCCGAGACCAGGCCTTGCCGCTCGTCGCCTACAGCGTTGAGCTGCACGAGCACGCTCAAGGACTTGTGCTCCACGGCGGCGGCATCATCCAGCGCTCGCGCGATTGTCAGATCGTCGACGGTCTGCACCACGTCGAAGATCGCGGCGATCCGCCGGGCTTTGTTGCGCTGCACGCGCCCGATGAAGTGACGAGCGATCCCTTTGGGCCAGCGGACGAGGGCGAACTTCTCGGCCGCTTCCTGATAATAGTTCTCACCGATGTCGGTCAGGCCGGCGGCGATCGCAGCCTCAGGCGCCGACGCTCCAAACCCTTTGGTCACGGCGAGAATAGCGATGCGGCGCGGGTCTTTGCCGCTGCGGGCGCTGGCGCTGGCGATTCTGGCGCGCACCGCTGCCAGCGCGCTTGCGACGTGCGACGGGTCGATCTGGGGCATGCGCGAGCTGTTCCCAGACCAGGGTTGATATTACTTCAGCCGGACGCCGTTGCGTCGCGCAATGCCGCCAAGCGCTGCTCGCTCCAGCTCGCATACCGGCCACCGACGATCGCCGTGCGCGCGGAGCGGGTCAGCTCGCTCAAGAAAGCGATATTGTGCACGCTCACCAGTCGCGGCGCGAGCATCTCGCCGGCGCGGAAGAGATGGGCCAGATACGCGCGCGTGAACGACGCGCAGACGGGGCACTGGCACTGGGCGTCGAGCGGGCGCAGGTCGCGTGCGAACGCTGCATTGCGCAGGTTCAGCCGCCCTGACGTGGTGAGCGCCAGCGCATGGCGGGCGCTACGCGTCGGATACACGCAGTCGAACATGTCCACGCCGCGCGCGATGGATTCGATGAGGTCTTGAGGCGTGCCCACGCCCATCAGATAGCGTGGCTTCTCGACCGGCAGCTCGCTCGTGCTCGCGTCCACCATGGCGAGCCCCACATCTCGTCCTTCTCCGACCCAGAGCCCCCCGATCGCATAGCCGGGGAAATCCAACGCCGCCAGATCCTGCGCTTGTCTGCGGCGCAATGCCTCAAACGTCGAGCCCTGCACGATCGCGAAGGTCAGCTGGTCGTCGCGCCGGATCGCGCGCTTGGCGCGCTGCGCCCAGTCCAGCGTGCGTTGCGCGGCATCGCGCGCACGAGCTTCATCGACGCCCGCCGGAACGAGGTCATCGAGCACCATCGCGATATCGCTGCCGAGCGTCTCTTGCAGCGCGACGACTGACTCGGGCGTGAACGAATGGCGCGATCCGTCGAGGTGCGATGCGAAGTGGTAGCCATCGTCATCGACGCGCGATAACCGCGCGAGGGAGAAGACCTGGAAGCCGCCGCTGTCGGTGAGGATAGCGCCGGTCCACGACATGAACGCGTGCAGGCCACCGGCGTGGGCGATGAGATCGGCGCCTGGCCGCAGGTAGAGATGATAGGCGTTGGCGAGGATGATGCCCACGCCGCAGGCCGTGAGCTCGTCAGGCGTGACCCCTTTGACGCTGGCCTGCGTACCCACCGGCATGAACACCGGCGTCGCCACATCGCCGTGCGCGGTGTGCAGGATGCCTGCTCGTGCGCCCGCGTCGCGCGCCTGCACGGTGAAGCAGTTCATGGGGCGCCGCCGGCGCGCAGGCGCTCGACGAGGCCCGCGAAATCCTCGGGCCACGCCGCCGTAAAACGTAGCGCCGCCCCTGAGAACGGATGAGTGAAAGCCAGCTCGGCCGCATGCAATGCTTGCCGCCGCATGGTCTGCCCCGGGAAGCTGTGCCCGTACACATCGTCGCCGACGATCGGGTGGCCGATGGCCGCACAGTGCACGCGGATCTGATGCGTGCGGCCGGTCTCAAGCTCGAGACGCAGCAGGGCTGCCGAACCGGGCGCGCTCTTGTCCGGCTTCGCGACGGTTGGGAAGGTCTCGACGATGCGGTAGTGCGTCACCGCACGGCGTCCGTCGTCGCGCACGGCGAACTTGGTGCGGACGTGCGGGTCGCGCCCGATCGGCGCTTCGATGACGCCACGCGCGTCGTGCGGGATGCCGAAGACGACGGCGTCATACGATCGCTTGATGCGGCGGTCGGCCATCGCCTGCGTCAGCGCTGTCATCGCCCGTTCGCTCTTGGCGATGACGAGCAGACCGGAGGTGTCTTTGTCCAGCCGGTGGACGATGCCGGGCCTGCGCACGCCGTTGATCGCTGGTAACGGGCCGAGCTTGCCGAGCAGCGCGTTGACGAGCGTGCCGTCCACGTTGCCGCGCGCCGGGTGGGTCGCCATGCCAGCCGGCTTATCGACGACACAGAAGTCAGGCTCGTCGTGCACGATGTGGATGGGTATGTCTTGCGGCGCGGCGGAAGGATCGCGGGCCGCCGGCACGTCGATGCGGATGCGCTGGCCGGCCTCGACGATGCTCGCCGGTTTTGCGGCGCGACCATCGACGAGCGCATGGCCTTCGCGGATGAGCAGCGCGCACGCCGTGCGGGATCGTTCGAGACGCTGCGCCACGACGACGTCCAAGCGCTGGCCCGCATCCTCAGCCGTGGTGGTGAAATCGACTTCGTCGTTCATTCTTCCGCGGGAGCGGCCTGCGGGATGTGTGGCGGTTCTTCGGGTGGCGGAAGCGGTGCATCCGGCGCGTCTGCTTCGTCGGCCTGCAGATCCGGGGCCGCGGGTTGCGCGACCACGGCGTCATGGTGTTTCTCGCGGACGAGCATCTGCAGCAGCAACAGGCTGACCCCGATCGTGATCGCCGAATCTGCCACGTTGAAGACCGGCCACACGCGGAAGTCGATGAAGTCGTGCACGTAGCCGAAGCGCAGCCGGTCGACGATGTTGCCGACCGCGCCGCCGAAGATGAGCGCAAAGGCGACGTGCACTTGCGCCGCCGCTCCTTCCCTTCGATACCACAGATAGAACCCGATGAGCACGGCCGAGGCCGCTGCGGTGAGCAGGAGCGGATGCGTGCCGAACAGCCCGAACGCGCCATGGTAGTTCTGCACGTACGTCAGGTAGAGCACGTGCGGGATGATGATGCGGCTCTCTTCTGGCAGGAAGTGGTTGGCCACCCAGCTCTTCGTGACATGGTCGACTCCGATGACGGCGAGCGCGAGCGCCGCCAGCTGGACTGATCGCATGATCGCTTAGTGGCCCTTTCCCTGTTGACGCAGCAGCTGGAGGAACTCCGCCAAGAAGTTGCCGACGCCCGGCAGGTGCGATGCGATGATGCGCTGTGCCACCGCGACGATGAGCGAGACAAGCACGGTGGCGCCGAGGATCGTGCCCAGACCGCGCGCCATGCCGGCCACGAAGTTCAACCAGAGCAGCCGCCCCGGTTTCTGCAGAAGGCCGACGTAATCGCCCAGATTCATGCGCTCGACGATCTTCGCGAGCCTGTCGACCTCACGCGTTATCGCGCGCATCGACTCGGCGCGTTCGTCTTCGCCGATGCGCTCCGCGTGGGCATCGGGTGCAGCAACGGGCCGAGGAGCATTCTCGGGCTGCTGCACTACTGGTGGAGCTCCCGTTGGACCAGCGCCTGGATCGTCCTGACGACAGTCTGTAGATCGCTCACCGCGCGGTAGACGAAAGAGTCTTGCCCGCGGTGCGCGTCGATCCCCAGGATGAGCGCGGCGAGGACGGAGGCCGCAGCTCCCGCCGCTATGCCGCCCAACAGGTTGCTGGCGAAGACGCGCCAGGCGTTCGACCAATAGCGTCCGGCCGGCCCCGCGCCGAGGCGCACGAGCGCATGGCGAAGTTCTTGCAGGCTGTGCAGCTGATCGTTCACGCCGGCTGTGGGCTCTTTGCGGGGCGGTCATACGACGCCACCAGCGCCTCGATGCTTTGCCCGGTGATCCAGCTGATGTACACGGGGACGAGCGGCAGCACGCACGGTGATATGAATGAGACAAGCCCGGCGATGAACACCGCAGAACCCGTGATCACGTCGCCGGATGCCTCGGGGCCAGTGCCGACGTTGGCGAGCGAGGGAAACGTCTGGTAGAGCCAGCCGGTGAAGCGCAGGAACGAATCGGTCACGAGCACGACGCCCATGGCGACGACGATGGCCCCCGCCACCATCTCGATCGCGCGCAAATAGCGCTTCATGCGGTTGAGGAGCGGCAGCACGTATTGCAGCGCGATCGCGGTCAGCAGAAACGGCACGCCCAGCCCCAGCGAATAGATGAAGAGCAACGCCATGCCGTGCGACACGGTCTTCTCCTCGCTGGCCAGCGCGAGCACCGCGGCGAGTATCGGGCCGATGCATGGTGACCAGCCCGCCGCAAATCCGATGCCGACGAGGAATGAGCTCGGGTAGGTCGCGCGCGCAGTGTGGATCTGCAGGCGCTTGTCCATGGCTAGAAAAGCGAACCGGAACAGGCCCAGCATGTTGAGGCCAAGAACGATGACCACGATGCCGAATATCCGGGTGATGATCACACGGTATTCGGCGAATATCTGACCGATCGAACTCGCCGTCGCGCCCGCTGCGACGAACACGAGGGTGAAGCCCGCGATGAAGACGAGCGCATGCGCGATGACGTTGCGGCGGATGGTCCCGGCAGGCAGCGGTGATAGGTCAGCAGCTTGTGCTGGGGTCGGCATCTAAAGCTCTCGCCTCTCTCGTGTTGTATTCAGTATTAGGAGGTACTACCGTGCTCGCGATGCTCGCCACGGCACCTCATTGGTTCACGTATCCCAACATCAATCCGGTCGCGTTCCATGTCTGGCGGCTCGATGTCCGGTGGTATGGGTTGAGTTACCTTTTCGGCGCAATTCTCGTCTACCTCCAGTTGCAGAGCCAGCGAAGCCGGGAACGCACAGGCCTGAGCGTCGATCAAGCGCAGGAGCTCGTCGTCTACGCCATGATCGGCGTCATCCTCGGCGGCCGCTTGCTGTTCTTGATCGCCGATATCCTCACGCCAGTGAGCTCGGGCGGGCACGAGGCCTCATATTATCTGGAGAATCCAATCGAGATCATCGCCATCTGGCACGGCGGCATGGCGTTCCATGGCGGTTTCGTGGGCGCGCTCGTCGGCATCTGGCTCTTCGTCCGCCGCTCGAAGACGAGCTTTTACAAGGTCTGCGATGAGATCGCGCTGTGGATGCCGGTCGCCATCGCCTCGACGCGTTGCGTCAACTTCATCAATGACGAGCTGCCTGGACGGCTGACCGATTCACCGGTCGGCATCCAGTTCCCGGGATATGACGGCTACCGCTATCCCTCGCAGCTCTTCGAAGCGATCGGCATGCTCGCCATCGTACTGCCGCTGGGCTGGGTGCTGCATGGTTGGAGCAAACGCCGCGACGGGCTCGTCTTTTGGGGATTCATCGCGGGCTACGGCCTCGTGCGCACGATCGTCGAGTTCTATCGCGAGCCGGGCATCATCTTCTGGGGTCTCACCGGCGCGCAGTACCTCACCCTTGCCATGCTCGTCATCGGCGTTGTGATGATGTGGCGCGTGCAGCAGGCGCCACCCGAGCCCGTGCGCACGAGCGCCTCGGGGCGCGTGCTTGGCAAGCCGGGCGAAGGGGCTTCAAGATAAAGGAATCGATGTCGTACGAATTGTTGACTGCCATCGCGTCACTGGGGACGTTCCTGGTCATCGCGGCCTCGGCGATCGCAGCTTTGATCCAGCTCGGCCATCTGCGCTCGAGCAATCAGCTCCAAGCAGTCAGCGCTCTCGCACGCGATATGGATGCTCAACTGCCACACTTGGGATATGTCTATAACGAGCTCCCGATCAAGATGGAGGACACTGCGTTCCGAGAGGAGATCGCTTTGCTCGTCAATCCCGACGATCATCCGGAGCTGTCGATGGCCATCTTCTTCGATCGCTGCGGGATGCTCGTCAGGCTCAAGCTCATGGACGAGCGACTTATCTTCGAACACGGCACGGGCGCTACCGCCATCGTCATCGGTTGGCACAAACTGGAGGACGTGATCGCGATCCGCCGGCGGCATGCTCCGGATGCATATCGGAACTTCGAATATCTCACCGTCCGCGCTCAGGCATGGCTTGCGCGCCATCCCCACGGGACGTTTGGGGCGGGAGAACCGCGCTTGCCCGTCACCGACCGCTGGGCCGCCGTTGAATGATCGCCGTTTTTGGCCCGCGCTGCAGCAACAGACCTTTGCGGCACCGGACCTTTAGGCCCGTTTTTTTCGTGACCGATTCAGCCCGCTCGTGAAAGCGCGATGCGCATGCCGTCGACGCTTTCTGACCTGAATGACGGCTCGAAGGCGGCACCGTTGAGGCCGGTCGCCAGCGTTTCGCCCATGATGTAGTCGCGGAACGTCGTCACAGCTTCTGCCATGTCGCCTTGGGCGTCGATGCGCAGCTGGATGCGATCGCTGATGTCGAGCCCAGCTTGCTTGCGTGCGTCCTGCACCGCGCGCACCGCTTCGCGCGCAAGACCTTCGAGCTGCAGCTCTCGGGTGAGGCGCGTATCGAGCGCGACAAGCATGCCATCGCCTTCGGCGAACGCGAAGCCGTGCGCCGACTTGCTGTCCACGAGCACGTCCTCGGGCTCGAGCGTGAAGGTCTGGCCATCGGCCCCCACCTCGAACGGTTTGCCGGCCGCGACTGCGGCGGCGACCGCTCGGGCGTCAGCGGCAGCGAGCGCCGCCCGCACGGCCTGCATCTGCTTGCCGTAGCGCGGTCCGAGGCGCGGGAGATTGGGCCGTAGCGCATACTCGATGAACTTCGCGTCCAATCCGACGACCTTGAGGTCTTTGACGTTGAGCTCTTCCAGGACGAGCTCGCGGAATCGCGCGAGGGCCGCATCATCGGATGGCGTCCGTGCCCGGACATGCGCGACCCCTAGCGGCTGGCGCGTCTTGACCTTCGCTGCGGCCCGCGCCTGGCGCCCGAGGTCGACCGCTTGTTTCGCCACGCCCATGGCTTGCAGCAGCGCCTCATCGATGGCGGAGGCGTTGGCCTGTGGCCAGGTGCACAGGTGCACGCTGTCGGGCGCTGCGGCATCGACCGGCTTCACGAGATAGAGGTACAGCGACTCTGCCAGAAACGGCGTGAACGGGGCGAGCAGGAGCGTGACCCTGGTGAGGCTCTCGTACAGCGTGCGGTAGGCGGCGTTCTTACTCGCGCTCTCGCCGCCTCCCCAGAAACGATCCCGCGAGAGCCGGACGTACCAATTCGAGAGGTCGTCCACGAAACGCTCGATCGCGCGACCCGCAGCGAGCGCGTCGTAGCGTTCGAGCAGTCGCGTGACGTCCGCGGTCAGCTGCTCGCAGCTTGCCACCATCCATCGGTCGAGATCGGTGCGCTGCGAGAGCTGCACGTCGGACGGCATGCCCACGCCGTCGGCGTTGGCGTACATGGTGAAGAACTTCGCCGTGTTCCACAGGGTGTTGATGAGTTTATGCGATCCATCTTCCACGAGATCCAGCGAGACGCGTTTGGCCTCGCCTGGCGGGCTGCCCGTGAAGAAATACCAGCGCAGCGCGTCGGCGCCGAGCGTATCGAAGATCACGGCGGGATCGATGACGTTGCCACGGCTCTTGCTCATCTTCTCGCCCGCCGAATCCACCACGTGGCCAAGACAAATCACGTTCTTGTAGGCCGGACTGTCGAAGAGCAACGTCGCGATGGCATGCAGGCTATAGAACCAGCCGCGCGTCTGATCGACCGCCTCGGCGATGAAGTCCGCGGGAAAACTCTCTTTGAATACGGCTTCGTTCTGGAATGGATAGTGGAACTGCGCGTAGGGCATGGAGCCAGAATCGAACCACGCATCGAGCACCTCGGGGACGCGGCGATACTCGCGGCCATCGTGCGTGAAGGTGATGTCGTCGATAGCGGGCCGGTGCAGGTCAAGCGCTGACAGATCGCGGCCGCAACGTTGCGACAGCTCAGCGACCGAGCCGACGCAGATGAAATCGGTCCCATCGCTCCACAGCGGCAGCGGTGTCCCCCAGAAGCGTTCGCGCGACACCGCCCAGTCGATGTTGTTCTCGAGCCAGTTGCCGAAGCGCCCGTACTTGATGGTCTCGGGGTACCAGTTGATAGAGTCGTTGTTGGCGATGAGCTCGCGCTTGCGCGCCGTCGTCCGGATGAACCACGCGGTCTTGGCGATGTAGAGCAGCGGATCGTCCGTGCGCCAGCCGAACGGGTAGTTGTGACGGTACGTCTCGCGGCGGAACATGAGACCGCGCCGCTCCAGATCCGCCATGATGGGCTTGTCGGCGTCCTTGAAGAACAGGCCGGCGCCGACCGAGACCTCAGGAACGACGTGGCCGGTGAAATCGACGCTGTAGTAGATGGGAAGCTTGTGCGCCTTGCCCAGCGCGAGATCGTCAGGGCCGTAGGCAGGGGCGACGTGCACGATGCCCGTTCCGTCATCGGTCGTGACGAACTCGGCGGGGATCACGTAGTAGCGGTCTTTCTCATCTTTGCAGTAGTCGTAGAGCGGCTGGTAGCGCACGCCCGCAAGCTCGCTGCCGGTGAGCGTCTGCTGCACGCGGATTGGCTCGTCCCCGAAGACTTTGCCCAGCAGCGGCTCGGCGACGACGAGCTTCTCGCCGGCGCGTTCCACCACGCAGTAGGTGACCGTTGGGTGCACCGCCAGCGCCATATTCGCAGGCAGCGTCCAGGGCGTCGTGGTCCATGCCACAAGCGACGTGGTCGGGTCGTCGACGCGACGGAAACGCACGAACACCGATGGGTCGTCGACCTCGCGATAGCCTTGCGCGACCTCGTGATCGGAGAGCGTCGCGCCGATGCGCGGGTCGTAGGGCACCGATTTGTAGTCTTGCACGACGAGCCCGCGCTCCCACAGCTGCTTGAAGAGCCACCATACCGTCTCGATGTATTCGTTGCTCAGCGTGTAGTACGCGTCATCGAGGTCCACCCAGTAGCCCATGCGCTCGGTGAGCCGGTTCCAATCGTTGATATAGCGGTAGACGCTCTCGCGGCAACGCCGCGTGAACTCGGAGATGCCCACCTCGGCCTCGATGCGGCTCTTGTCGAGGATGCCGAGCTCTTTCTCGATCTCGTGCTCGACCGGGAGCCCGTGCGTGTCCCAGCCAGCCTTGCGCCGCACGAAGTAGCCACGCATCGTCCAAAACCGCGGATACAGATCCTTGAACGCACGTGCGAGCACGTGGTGGACGCCTGGGCGGCCGTTCGCCGTCGGCGGTCCCTCGTAGAACGAATAGCGCGGGCCGTTCTTCGTCTGCTCGAGCGAGCGCGCGAAGATGGATCGTGCGCGCCACAGCTCGAGCACCGACTGTTCGCGCATCGCTGGATCGACGCGCTCGGGAATCGTGGGAAATTTCGCCGGCGGCTTCTTCATGCGCCCGCTCTAGCGCGACGTGCCGGCATGGAGCCTGCGAAAGATCGAGTCTCTCGTGACGATGCCGACCAGCTCCGCGCCCTCGTACACCGGCAGTTCATCGACGCCGCATTCGTGCAGCCGCGTCAGCGCCGCACGCGCCGACTCACGCCCCGTCAATGCGGGCGTGCGGGAGATCGGTATCATCACCGAGCTCATCGGCGTCTGGCCCCACAGAGCGAGCGGGATACCCGAGGTATGGCGCACGTCAGCGAGGCCGACGAGCGAACCTTGATCGACCACGGGATACGCGGCGCCCGGCCGGCCCGCGACCTCGCCGATGAACGACGCGACCATGGTGTTGGCAGGCACCGGGATGAGGGTCTTGAGCATGCAGTCGGACACCTGCATCTGCTCGAGCATGAGGTCGATGCGTGCCTGACGTGCGGACATGAAGGCCGCTTGCGCGAGGAAGGTGGCGATGACGATCCACCACAGCCCTCTGACCTCGTGAAAGGCGAGTATGAAATACACGCCGGCGGCTGCGAGCAGGGCGGCGACCACCATGCTCGCCCTGGCCGCCCAGAGCGTGGCGCGCGCCTGGCTTTTTTGCCACATCCACAGGAGCGAGCGGAGCACGCGCCCGCCGTCGCTTGGAAACGCGGGCAGCAGATTGAACACGGCGAGCATGGCGTTGGCGAGTGCCAGATACACGCATAGCGTCGCGACCCACAGCCAGCCGAGCGACGACGCTCCGAGGAAGAGCAGGAGAAACACGACCGCCAGCACCGCGCTGAGCGCGGGCCCTGCCACGGCGATGCGCAGCTCGTCGGCCGGCGAGCCGGGCTCGTTCAAAATGGTGGCCACCCCGCCGAAGAGGAAGAGCGTGATCCCGCCGATGGGGATGCCGAGCCTGCGCGCGACCAGCGCGTGCGCGAATTCGTGCGCTACGACGCTCGCGAACAACACGAGCGCGGCGATGAGACCGAGCACGATCGTGCTGCGCTGGCCCAATCCCGGTGTGAAGTACGGAGCGACGGCGATCGCCGACCACGCGATGAGCGCGTAGATGATCAGCCAGCTCGGATGGATGCCGACGTCAATGCCGGCGATCCGGCCGATCTTCCAAGTCCAGCGCAGACGCATATGCTAGGTTGTTTCAGCCGTCACGAGACGGAACCTTCAACCAGCTCTTGCAGCCAATCGAAGGCCTTCGACGCCAGCGCCGCTTGCGATCGTGCGGCGTCGTTGAGATGCGACGACAGCGCGCTCCGCTTGGTCCACAGCGACTCCGTCAACTCGTCTGCTGTTCCCGGTTGCAGCGGCGCGAGCGGATAGCGCAGGCTCTCGCCCAGCGCGACGATTTTGGGATCGTATGGCACGGCGAGGAACGGCACGCCGAGGCGCGACGCCAGAATCAGCGCGTGCAGGCGCATCCCGACCACCGCCGTGCAGCGACGCAAGAGCGCGGTCATGGTGGGCAGATCGTAGCCGCCGCCCACCAGCACGGGCGCCGTACGGCAACGGCGGATGATCGAGACCGCGGCCTCCACGTCTGCGGGCCGCTGGAAGGGCACGAAGATGACTTGCGCACCGCAGCGGCTGGCGAGGATGTCGACCACGCGCGCGATCTCGCCGCCGATCTTGTCGAGCATGCGCGAAGGGCGCACGATCACCGCCACGAGATCTCCTTGGCTTGAGATGCCTTCGCCGGCGAGCGCCCGCTCCGCATGTTCCGTCACGGCATCGGGAGCGAGGAAGACCGGGTCTGCCGCCAGGCGGACGTCGACGCGCGGCACGAGCTGGCGCAGCAGCTGTCCACTCGCCTCGTCGCGCACGATCCCTAAGTCGACGTTCGCGCACGCGCGCCCGACGATGAGCCGGCCGGTGAAGCTCAAGGGGCCGATGCCCTGCGCGAAGATGACGGTCTTCGCCCCTGCGCCTTTGGCCTCGTGGATGAGACCCGTGTAATACAGCAGACTGCGCAGACTCGTGGCCGATTGCAACAGGCCGCCGCCGCCGCTCACGAAAACATCGGTCTGGCGCAGCGCATCGGCGATGCGCGTCGCCGACGCGCGCGGCACGGCCTCCACGCCGAGCTTCTCCGTTTGCTCAGGGCGACCAGAGAGGACACGTACCGTATCGGCCGGGCGCCTGCGGCGCCACTCCTCTACGAATATCTGGAGGATCGCATCGTCACCGAAGTTGTCGAAACCGTAATAGCCGGAGAGGAGCAGGCGCGCGCCGGCTGCGTTCATCGTGTGGCAGCAGGCTCCCGCGCGAAACGGCGGTAGCCGGCAGCGACGAGCCTGATGACGATCGCCAGCAGCGCGCCGAACAGCAGGCCGTTCACGATGCGCACGACAGCGATGAACAGCGGCGTGTGGATGTGGCTGAACGTGTCGATGACGTCGGCGAGCGCGATGCCGGCCACAAGCACGATGAACCAGCCGGCAGCGCGCCGCGCAGCGGGCGCGAGCACCGGCAGCAGCATGAGCGCAGGAAAGCCGAGCAAGAACTCTTTGAAGCGCGGGCGCGCGCCGACGAGGGTGGTCAAGAAGCCTCGGAGGTGGGTCTCGAAGCCAGACACGCCGACGTCGGGCTGGTTGCCCGAACGCATGAGCAAAAGCGTCGCGCCCGCAGCCGCGAGCAGCACGGCGACGAACTGCCAGACCCGCAGCGGCGCACCGGCGACGGCACCGGGACGCTGCGCATCCCCGAAAAGCGGCGAGAACGTGTAGAGCGCCACGAGCACGAGGGGTGGCGCTAGCAGCAGGAGCTTGATGCCGACGAACTGTTGGACTTCGATCATGAACGTCGCCTGCGACAGCAAGCCGACGACGAAGAGACCGCCGAGCGCCGCGACGCCGCTGGCGCGCAGCATGCAGACCAGACCATCGCGGGTGCCACGCACGAAAGAACGGTCATCGGGGAGTGCCGGTGTCCTGAAGTACGGCGCGAGCGTCGTGCCCGCGAGCACCGCAAAGGTGAGCGCCGCACCAAGCGCCCACACTTGGCGCACGATCGCGTCGTGGCCCATAGCGGCGGCCGACCAGAACGCGACCGTGGTCAGCCCGAAGAAGACCACAGGCATCCACGGCTTCGCGACGCCATAGACGTCGAGCAGCAGCAGAAACGCCCCCGCCGCTCCGATGGCCACGATGAAGTAGAGCAGATCGAGCTTGAGATCGTCGAGGAACCCCGCTCCGCGGCCGAAGTTGATGAAGCCGTAGGCATGCCCCGTGCGAAAACCGTTCTGCGCCAGGCCGTCACGCAGCAGGCGCAGCATCTCGAGATTCGTGGCCTCGGCTGATTCGGTGACGAATGAGCCGTCGGGCAGCTGCCGCTGGATGAAATGCGGGAATGGCCGCAAGTAGATGACCCGGATGTTGCGCTCGCGCACGCCGAGCAGATAGCGCGCGACGACGACGTCGAGATCGAGCTTGTCGAGTTCGACCTTGGAGATGGCTTGCACGCGGACGGTTTGATTGACGATCTTGCGGGCCAGCGTGATGCTGCCCTTTTGCACTTGGTCCTCGGCATATGCCTCGACGTCGCCGAACATGACCGTCGTGTGCGCCCGGAAGTTGTCCGCGGTCGCGTCGAGATCGAAGGGATAGCCCAAGACTGCGTTGCTCGGCCCCCAGAAGATGACGGTGCCGACGCGTCCGCCCTGCAGCATCTGCCCGAACGTCGCCGCGATGCGATCCGGATCCATGCGCTCGTTGTTCTGGACGCGAGGATCGACGAGCAGACCGTCGCGGCGCACTTGATCCGCGATGTCCTGCGGAATGCCCAAGCCCAGCCCGTTGAAGAAATCTATCTGTGTCTTCACCGCGACCAGCGCCGGCAGGCGTGCGCGCAGGACGGCGACAGAGCTTGGTTCGAGCTGGGTGCGCAGCACTGAGACGTAGCGCTGCAACGTGGGCTGGTCGTAGACGATGAGGTACACGCTATTGGGATCGATGCTGCGCGTGCGGACCATGGCGTCGAGCAAACGGTCCTTGAGGGGTGAGAGCCGGGCGGTGTCGATGATCTGTTGACCGGTGAGCGCGAGCGCGTGACTCGTCGTGTTGACGCGCTGGCCTTGCTCTTCGTAGACGGCAACCGACGTCAGACCGGCGCGGCGCATCTCGCGCATGAGCTCGTCGATGTCGTAGCCATAGGAGTGCGCGAAGTCCGCGAGATCCTGCTGGTCCATGGTGATCTCGACGGTGCGGTTGCGGAGTTCGAAACGCAGGCGGTCCGCGGCGACGATCAACGCGGCGATCGCACCTGCGATGACGGCCCACAGCGCAAGCCGCCGCACGAAAGAACCCTGCATGCCGCTGCCTTTGAGGTCGGCCCTAGGCTTGCCTTCGCTCGCCGAGCGGTGCTGCGGTACGTTCGTGCCGCTTACGTCTTCGTCTTGAGCTTGTCGGCTGCTTCGCGCAGCTTTTGCGCCGCGACGTCGAGCGCGTGCGCAGCCGTCTCGATGGAGACGCGGAAGACATACTCGCCGCGCTCGGCCGCAGCTTTGGCGAAGGCGCTGGCCTTCTCGTTGATGCGCCCGGTCTCAAAGCCCAGCGATTCAGCCGACCAGCTCTGCTCGTCAGCCACGAGTTGGTCGGCTTGCTGCTCGGGCGTGCCGAGCGAGGCGAGCTGGCTGCGCACGAGATCGACGTCGATCTCGGCGCGCGCCGCATCGTGCGCCCGTTGCTCGCAGGCCGTGACGATCTGATGATAGAGCCGGTCGACGACCGACGTGCGCCGCGACGGTGCCAGAGGCAACGCAGTGTTGACGCGATCCAGGTACTCGTTGAGCGCCTGCGTGGCGTCGCGTGTCATGAACATGGTTGGATTCCTCGCGAGATTTTGGAGCAACGGCCTTGAAGTGTGGACTTTTGAAGCAACGGACCTTTAGGTCCGTTATCACCCTTATGCCCGTCCCCAGCGGACCCCTTGCCGCTACATACTCGGGCGGTAGCGCAAAAGTGACAGGCGTGAAGCGCCTGGCCTGCAGGGCTCGCGACGCCGTTCGCCGACACCTCTGACATGGCGTCAGTCAACCTCACCTGCTCCGTGTGCTCCGCCGATCATCCTTGCGATCGCTGCGCCGCCTGCACCCGGGCCTTGCGCGCCGCAGGCCACTGCATCACACAGAGCTCGCGCTATGACGCGCTACGCGCAGCGGCGGTAGGGACGTATGGTTTCGACGCCTGCGTGCTTCCCGTGGCGCGGCACGAACCGGCGCTGATCGACGCAGCGAGCGCGCTGCTCGCACGCACGCGCGTGGCCCTGCTGGTCGAACCGGGTGCGCCCGGCGTCGCCGCGCTGCCCGAGGCCTTCACCGTCATCGAAACGGCAGATTGGCACGGGCTTACCTTTCCCACCGACTGGGTCGCGAGCACGGCCGCGACGCCGCCGGAGCCCGACCACGACACCCGAGTCTTCGCAGAGCTGTCCGTGCCGGCCGCCGACGACACAGACGTCGAGCTCGCACGCCGGCGCCTAAAGGGTATGGCTCGCCGCGTTCAGCGCGAGCTTGGCGCAGCCGGCTTTCCTGAAGACGCGAAGCTCGATCTGCTCGCGACGCTCGAGGATGAGATCGCGTGGGCGAAGATGAGCGGGGTGTGCTTCGGTCTCGTGCTCATCCATGTGGCGAAAAAGGACGGGTCGTCGAAGGCCGACGGCATGGAGCGGCTGCTCGGTGCGTTGGGCCAGCACGTCGAGCGCGTCGTGCGCGCGAGCGATATCGTCACCCAAGGCAGCGACAGCGTCGCGGTGATCGTGGCCGAGGCGGCCGCGGATCAGACCGGCGTCGCAACCAGCCGGATCAAGAAAGCTGTCCGCAAGGCGCTCAAAGAAGCGGCCGTGCTGTCATCCACCGTCGGACGGGTCACCCTCGGTATCGCCGTCTACCCGACGCACGGAACGACGCGTGCCGCGCTTTTGGCGAGGGCTGCCGCATCGGCTTCTCAGGTGTGAGCACCGAGAAACGCAGGTGTCCTATCATTATATCCCGGCAAACCATTCGTAGTCGCGATCTTCCCAATACCCGCCGCGACCCAGCCTTCCGCCGAGCGCCGCCACGACTTCGATCCGCCGCACGTACTTCGCGCTCTTGTAGCCGAGCTGGGTGGGCACTTTCAGGCGCAGCGGAGCGCCGTTCTTGACCGGTATCGGACGGTCGTTGAGGTCGTAGGCGAGCACAGCTTGCGGATGCGCCGCCTGGTGCATGTTGAGCGACTCGTAGTACAAGTTGCCCTCCCCATCGTCGTCCATGCAATGGAAGACGACGTACTGCGCAAGCGGCTTGACCTCGACCGCGGCGAGCAGGTCGGCCACAAGCACCCCGCTCCATTTGCCGATGACGCTCCAGCCTTCCACGCAGTCGTGGCGCGTGATCTGCGAACGACGCACGAACGTACGGCGCAGGCTGGGCATGTCAAACGATGCCGGCCGTTCCACCATGCCGTCGACGCGCAGCGAGAAACCGCGCCAGCCATCGGTGCTCCAGCGCTGGTACGCGTCCGACGATGGCGGGTAAAACCCGTTTTGGCGGAAGTCCGAAGAGATATCAGCCGGGCTATACTCGTGGGCCAATGGTTGGCCGGCGCCCAGGATCGCGAGGTTGAGGCGTTCGGGCGCCAACAGCAGACGATGGATCGACGCGTTCTCGTTCAGCGAGGTGGCGATGCGCGCGCACCCGGAGAGCGACGCCGCGGCGACGAGACCGACAAACGACCGGCGGTCCATCTTCATACTGACTTCCTTCCTTTGACGACGTACCAGCCGGTGATCATCGAGCGCAGGTTGTTGATGAGGCCGGTGAGCGCGACCATCACGAGATGCACGACGAAGAACGCCATGAGCGCGATCATACCCCCGAAATGCCAGATGCGCGCGAACTGCCTGCCCCCGAAGAGCTGCGGCAGCCACGGCAGCCAGGCGTCGACCGAGGGTGAGAGCGCAAGACCGGAGGCGACGACGATCGGCACGACGATGAAGATGATGCCGACGTAGCTCACCTTCTGCAACGGATTGAGCTGAGGTTCGCGCGGCAATCTCCACGGGACGAGGTGCGTCCGCAGCGTGTGCGGCAGCTCGCGCAGATCCGCCCGCGATGGCAGCAGCCGCAGCGCGAAGTAGGCGTAGATCACCCCGCACACGACAAGCACCCAGGCGAAAAAGATGTGCCAGCGCCGTCCGTCGGCGAGATCCTGATAGGTGGGAATCGTGGCCCACGATGGGAAGGCGCGACCGATCTCGCCGCCCATGCCGTCAGGGCCGTAGCCCAGCACGTGCGTTGTGTTCACGCGCAGCGAGCCGATCTGGACGTAGCCCACGGGGTTGCCGGCGAGCGGCTCGTCGGCGCCGATCTTGAACACCGGCCGATCGAAATGCGACACATCGGACGCGTACAGCGCCGGGTGTGCGTTGAAGATCTGCATGCCGCTCATGGCGAGGATGCCGAGCGCCAGCGCTGCGATCCAGTGCGTGAGGCGGACCGGCAACGGATGGCGGTAGACTCTTGGGCTAGGTTTCTTCACGTGAGGCATACGTATGAAAGAGTGTCCCGGATGAGCGGAGCAGCACGGATATCGCCGCCGAATCCTCGCGACGTCTGTCCTTCGCGCAAAAATCGACAAGTCCGTCCTCGACCAACGCGTTGCTGCAAATGTCGCCTTAGGGGGATTCCATGACGTCGAAGAGCATCAATCACGCCGCTGCCTGGGTCGGTGCAATCGTCTTCTTCCTGTGGGGGTATGTTTGGTTCAATCTTCTCTTCAAAGCGCAGACTCAAGCCATGATGACCCAGATGGGCACGGCGACGAATCCTACGACGCCGATTCCGTACATCGTCGGCTTTCTGATGGCGCTCGTCTTGGGCTACGGTTTTGCGATCGCCCTTGCCGATAGCGACAACCCGACCGCCGCACATGGCGTCTCGTTCGGGATTTTCATGGGCGTCGTGTTCTACGCGAGCGTCACGCTGACGTCGACCTTGTTCTCGGGCCGCCCCTTGAGCTGGTGGTGGCTGAACATCGGCTGGGCACTGATCGGCTTTGCGCTTGTCGGCGCTATCGTCGGTGGCTGGAGAAAGCGCTCGACGCAGGGCTAATACTGGCGGCTCGTCCGTGGCTGCCAGCCCGCCGGGGGCGCGGGCATCTCATCCGGCACCGCCACCGGCGTGATGCCGATGCTCTTGCAGCTCATCGGCGGTGGAAACGATGCGACCACTGCGTCGGGGATCTGCGCGTTGGCGGCGGGCAGCGGCGACGACGTTCCCGCGAGGCGCGCCGGATCGAACCCGCCCAGCAGATCGGTGAGCGCGGGGTTGGTGTCGCGCGGACCACGCGGAAGGTAGGGCTTCTCGTCGGGCAGCGAGCCGAGCAGCGGCAGGTCGAAGAGCGCGCTGAGGAACTTGGCAAACGAGCCGTGGTCGCCCGGGTCTGAGATCACGGCGCCCGATTTAGCGTAGGGCGAGATGAGGATGAGCGGCACGCGCGCTCCGTCGCCGCACGGGTGACCGTCGGGGCACTGCTCGAACACCGGCGGCGGGACGTGGTCGTAGAACCCCTCGGAATCATCCCATACGATGATGATCGCTGAATCGCTCCAGTACTTGCTGCGCGCGATCGCGTTGACCATGGTGGCGACCATCGCTTCGGAGAGCTGTGAATCTGAGTAACCGGGATGGTCGTCGTCGCCGCGAAACGCTGTGCGCACGTCAGGGTCGGGGTTCGCAGGTTGCCAGCCGGCAAGATTGCGGTAACCACCTTTGATGAACACGACGCCTCGATCGGGCAGCGTGCCGCCCTTGATCGCAGGCAGCACCTCGCTCAGGTCGTGCACGTTGTTCCAGAGCGCCGCGTTCTCGCGCACGTAGCCGAAATATTGCGCCACGTTGTGATGCGTCACATACGCCGGGTACGTGCCGCTACCGTCATCTTTGAATCCCTCTTGGTACCAGCCCCACGGGATCGCGCTCTTGCCCGAGCCGGCGAGCGTCGAGATATCGTCTTTGATGTCGTCGTTGTCGATCACCGCAGAGGTCGCCGAGGCTCCGCTGAGCGTCAAGAAGAGGTTGGCAAACGTCAGATCGATCTGCTTCGCCTTTGGTTCGCCGCCATGGTACGGGCCGTACGCGGGGTAGAGATCGTCGACCACGGGGACGCCCGGACCGTTATCGCTTTGCCCGACGACCTGCGAAGGATGGCGTGCCCATTGCGTCTCTCCGGTCTGCGCTGCGATCAGGTCGATGTTGCCCGGCGTCGACGGGCCGTACATGCCCTGGAAGATATGGTCGTAGAGCGCAAACGTCTTGGCATATTTCCACAAGAACGGAACCATGTCGCAGTCCTCATGCGCCATGGTCAGGATGCCCACGCGCTGCGCATCCTCCAGCGTCGCCCCCAGCCGCAGCATCCGTCCTTCTTCCGCGCTGACGTAGAGGTCCATCTTCCCGCCGTCGGCCTTGGTGATGAGCGCCGGGCGTGAATGATCGGCGTCGGCGAGATCGGGATCGGCGATGCGGAACGGGCTGATCCATTGATTGCCGATCGGATCGTACTGACGAAAGCCGTGCGCACGCGCCTCGTCGGTGGCAAGGTTGTCGGCGCCGGGGAACGTGCCGAAATAGGAGTCGAACGAACGGTTCTCTTGGTAGATGACGAAGACGTGCTTGATATGTGCGCGCAGGTTGGTGAGCAGCGTCTGCTGGTCCGCATCGTCGGCGTGCAACGATACAGGCGACGCGACGGCAAGGCTCAGCGCCAACCCGGCATAGAGCGCATATCTCGATAGCACCTGCGCCATCCTGTTCATCGTAGGGCCTCAGCGCGGATCCGCCCGGCTTTGACCGCAGCGGAGAACTCGTCGTAATCGCTTTCGTTTTGATCGGCGTACGCGCAAGCGAACTCGACGATGGCTCTATCGAAGGGATCGCGCTGCCCGATGTACCCGGCGATGAAGGCCGGGTCGCCCGCGCGTGCGTGCGCGCGGGCGAGCGCCCAGCCGCAAAAGCCGGCATACTCCTCGAGATCGGGCGCCTTCATGTTCTCGATGTCGGCCGAAGCCTTCATGTCGCGCAGCTGGCGGATGTAGAAATCGCGCCCGTCCTCGCGGCGGATCCAGCCCAAGAACATGTCGCTCGCAGCCTGCATCAGCCGCTGGCCCGCCACCACGCGCTGACCATGGTTCTCATAGCGGCTCTTGCCGGCATACCGCTCGAGCACCGATGGCATCGCCTCTTTGATCTGGAGGAAGAGCGGATCGTCGTCTCCCGCCATGAAGAGCGCGATGCCGCAGCGCGTGCCGACGCTTCCCACACCGACCACCTTGATCGCGCTGTCGACGAAACGATAATGGTCGAAGAGCGCGCGCACGTCGTCGCGGAGCGTCTGCCGATAGCGCTCGAACGACTGGCGCGTATGCTCGATCAGCGCATCGTTGTGCTGCTTCGGATGGAAGATCAGCGGCGGCCTGCCGATGATGCGAAGCCTCCCTTTGACCACGTCGGTCAGCTTGGGCAGTTCGTGGGCGCCGGGATGCGAGTGCACGATCTGACTCGGTGTGGCTTTGAAGGCGACGCTCTTCGAGCTACGGATGAGGCCGCTGAAAGCGCTCACGTCCAAGCGCGAATACCAGACATCGATGCGCGTCATGGTCGCGTAGGCGGCCATGCGGCTGCGGTAGCTCTCGACTGCGGCGAGTGCCGCCTTCTTGCAGGCCTTCTTGCCGAGCTCGATATGCCGCCCTGCGACGACGACGCTCGCGCACAAGCGCTTCACATCCCACTCCCACGGCGCCGGTAGGGTCTCGTCGAAATCGTTGATGTCGAAGATGAAGTTACGTTCGGGCGTCGCGAATGCGCCGAAATTGGCGAGGTGGGCGTCGCCGCACACCTGGACCTTCAGACCCGTGACGGGCGTGCTCGAGAGATCGCTCGCCATGATCGCCGCTGCGCCGCGCAAGAAGGCGAACGGCGAGACGAGCATCCGGCCGTAGCGGATCGGGATGAGATCCGGCACGCGGCCGAGGTTTGATTCCTCGAGCTCGGCGATCGGATCCGGCCGGTTGGCGGCAGGTTGCCATCCAGCTTGGCTCGAGCGCGGCACCTTCTGCCGCCGAGCTCTGCCTGCGGCCATCCGGTCGGCGATGCTCGCGCTCCCATTGCTTGAGAACGGCGCTTTGGTCTTCCGTTTCGCAACGGCCGTCGGCATCGTGATCCCCTTTGTGAAGGAGGGCGCTAGGCACCGGTACATCTCCTTGTGGCACGGTTCAAAAGGCCCCTTTCGCGAAGTTCTAGATTTCGCTATACTTGAGTCAGCGCTATGTCAGCTCGCTGTGTCGTGTTTCCGCAGGATCGATCCGAGCGCTGGGTGCTTTCGCCCGGCGTGGCATCGGTTCGCCAGATCGAGATCCGTAACGAGTCTGACGCCCCTGTCGAGTGCCACCTGAGGGTGGAGAAACCGGCATCGGCCTCTGCGTCGCCGGCGGTGCTCAGCATCCAGCCGCACCACGCGCGGACCGCCGACATCATCTTCCTCGCCAACTGGTCCGCGGAAGAGGAAGGGGTGCTTGCCGTTTCGCTGCGGGATCCTCAAGGCGCGCAGCTCGCGGTGTTCACCCACGAACTCGTCCCTGCGGAGATTTCAGATTGCGGCATCGCCGTCGACATCAAGGAACCGATCCTCGTCGAAGGAGCGCTGGCGGGCTTCAAACTGTGGTTTTCGATCACCAGCCGTAGCGCAACCCCGCGTGTGTTCGAAGTGGATTTTGTGCCCCATCCCTCGCTGCGCTTCCCCGAACGGAAGACGGTGACGCTGGGCCCGGGTGAAGCCACCGCTTTTGAGGTGCCCGTCGAGTGGAACCGCGCGGTGCGCGACGTCCATTGGTGGAACCATCCGCTCGTCATCGAAGCGATCGTCCCCATCTCGCGCGGACGCCGCACTGCGACGCTTTCCTGGGATGTCGTCGAGCGGCGTCTCAATGGGTATGTGGACGCGGATGATAAGGTGGCGAGGGTGATCCCGACCGATGCGGCAGAGGTCAAACGCCCGACCTTCATGCACAAGACCCCCGGCCAGCTCAGATATACAGAACTCGTAGAGCTCAAGAAGCTCGAACAGGCCGTCGTCGGCAGCGGGCACGTACGCACGTCCGCGAAGGCGATCGCTGAGGCGAGCACGACGCCGCAAACCGCGAAGCGGGTGCCGCTCGCCCCGATCGTCACCACCGGCATCGCGCTGCTCGCGCTCGGCCTTGGCGTCTTCTTCTACTTGCGCCCGCCAGTCGCGCAACCAGCGACCACCCCTGTCCACGTGACCCCACCCGAGCTCGCGACGTCGGTGCTGATCCATCGGCCGCCTGCCAGACGTGTCGTCGCAACAGGTCCAGTCGCAAAACCGATATGGACCAGCGTCGCGGCCACATCCCAGTCGGCCGTCGCCGCGGTCGACTCGTCGCGTGAAACCGTCGCCGCGCCCACCGCTGCCGCACAGAAGACGGTCGCGCTCGCACCGGCTCGCAGGCCGGCTCCGCTCCCAACCATCGATCGCAATGCGATCGTCGAACTGAGCGGCGTCGATGCCTCGTACACGTCCGGCGGCAGAGCGGTGAGCGTCGCTTGGACCGGTTCCGCGCAGGCTAGCGCCACGGTCCAGCTGCTCGATGTCGGCGGCAAGATCATCGCCACGCGCTTGATCCGGGGCGACCGCTCGACGACAGTCGTCCGTCTTCCCCGCGGCTACCGCGGCTCCGTGAGCGTTCAAGTCATCGCCTTCGGCTATCATGGCGAGCGCGTGGTGCAATCAGCGTCGCTGTCGTCCGGCGGCTGATCGCCCGTGGCGGACAAGCAGCAAGACATCCTCAAGAAGTTCAAGAGCCTGGGGTTCACGGAAATGGGCCGATTGAAGAACGGCAATGTCTTCGTCGAGCTCAAGAGCAACGACCCGGTGCGCGCGGTCGTGGCCGTCGATGGCACGGTTACGGCGCTCTCGGGCGATCTCTCCCGATTCGACTGGCGATCGCGCTCCTCGTAGGGCAGCCGGTCGCAACACCGGTTGTGTAGCCTTTTGGGTCCAAAAGTCCTAGGCGTATGAGGCCCAATGAGTGCGAAAAACGTGCGCTCGATCAATGAGCGCTATGCCAGCTTACGGCTATCATAGTGCCAAGACGACTCGATTGATTCAGCCCCATTTGCGTGGGGTCAACAGCGGGTCGCCTATTTTATTTTCCCGGGGATGCGCGATCCGAGCACACTTATAGTATGGCTGTGCCGATCTCGGCGTTGGATCGAGATGCCACGTTCCACGAACGGCCGTAGGAAGGAACGCGCGCCGCTGCAGACAAGGCCGATGCGTTCTACTTGTGATCCGTCTACGGAAGGTGTTGCCGGTGATGTCAAATCATCCGTTGGTCAGGCTTTGGTCTGGCGTTTCGCTCGCCCTGATCGTCATCGCGTCAGTCTTCGCGCAAGGTCTGACCGCGCGCGCAGCGGTGCATGCGGTGCGAGAGCCTGTGCTCGTCCAGCCACCTGCGCACCTCGATGCGCCGAGACAGCTCTCAGATGCCGCAGCCGCCGGACGTTTTCTCGGCCACGTCGATCCGTCGATGCGCCTCAGCGTCTCGCTCCTCTTAAAAGGCCGTCATCTGGATGAGATTCCGGGACTGCTCATGGCGCAGGCGGATCCGCGCTCGCCGATGTTCCGGCACTGGCTGACGCCGCAGCAGTACGGCGCATATTTTGGCGCCACGCCCGAACAGGTCCAGCAAACGCTGGATTTCTTGCGCAGCCGAGGGTTCACGATATCCGTCGTGACGCCCAATAACCGCTACATCGTGGCGCGGGCGCCGGTGCGCACGGTCGAAGCGACCTTTGCGACGTCGATCGATATGTGGAGCTCGTCGAAGGGGCTCTACTATGCCAATCGATTCACCCCGGCCGTTCCAAGCTCTCTCTCGTGGGTGCAAGGGATCACCGGCCTCGATAGCTACCACCTCGTGCACTCGCACATGATCGTGGGTTCCCGGGGCGGCTCTCCGCACCCGCAGGCGACCGTAATCCCCGGCCATTTCTCATTTGGCCCGCAGGACCTGTACACGGCGTACGACTTCAATCCGAGCTATACGGGAACCGGCAAGGCGATCGCACTGCAAGTGGTCCGCAACTTCTTGTTGTCGGACGAATTCAGCTACGACTCGCAATTCAGCATCAGCAACGCCTCGTTCACAAAAGTGTTCCTGGATGGCACCTGTGCCTCGCCGTGCCCGATCGCGACGAGCTTAGGCGACGCTGGTGAGACCGCGCTCGATACCGAGGTATCCCATGCCGCTGCTCCTGCGGCAGCTCTCACCGTCGTATCGTCCAATGATCGGCTCTCATCGTCGCAATTGCTCGCCTTTCAGTACATCGCCAACGTCCTCGCATCGAAAGTGCAGGCCGTGAGCTCGAGTTACGGTCTGTGTGAGAGCAACGTCGATCCGGCCGCGCGCGACGGTATGGTGGCGGCTATCGATCAAGGCGTGCTCGAGGGGCAGGTGTGGGTAGCGGCAGCGGGAGACGATGGCTCAAACGATTGTAAGAGCGGTCTCCAGGACGTCGACTTCCCGGCGTCTGCGCCCCATATCATCGCGGCTGGGGGCACCACGCTCAACACGGTGAACTTCCTGGGAAACGTCGTCAGCTACAGCAGCGAGTACGCATGGAACGATAGCGGCTGTGGTGCTGGAGTCGGCGGGGCGACCGGCGGCGGCGTGAGCCGATTTTTCGGCAAGCCCGCCTGGCAGAATCTTGTGACGTTCAGCGACGGCGTTCGCGACGTCCCAGACATCGCGGCAGAGGCGGACCCCTTCCAGCAGACATCGTTCCCAGCGAATTGTCCGACCGGCGGCGGTTACTGGGTGATCACCGAGGGGACATGGCAACAAGTCGGTGGTACGAGCGCGGCGGCTCCGTTGTGGGCCGGCATCTTCGCCGATCTGTCTCAGGAGCAACGGGGCAATCTCGGCCTTGTGCACCCGGCGCTCTACAAGCTCAAAGGCACGCTCGCATTTCATAAGATCACCATCGGCAACAACGCTTTTGGCGGCGTGGCTGGTTACCCGGCGGGAGCGGGTTACAATCGCGTGACCGGACTCGGTTCGCCCGATGAAACCCAGCTCCTGAAGAAGTTCGCCGAGACCTTGCCGCCAACGCCGGAGCCCACCGCCTTCCCGGGTCTCTTCCCGCACCCGACGTCGACGCCCGTCGCCAAACCGACGGCCCGGGCATTCATCCCGATCGAATTGGACGCGAAAGGATTGAACGACATCGGCGTGTTCAATGCGACGGTCGGGGCCGGTCAAGGCGGCCAGGTGCAGATACTACTCGCGGCCGGTCGCCCGATCGATATCGCGCCGGCGACGAGTGGAGCCGCGGTGTACGTGCTCAGATTCGGCGGCGCCATCGATAAGATCACGACCAACGTGAAACCCTACACGTATCTCGCGAACGTGTTCACGACGGGCGCCGGGAACAGGGTCGGTGCGATGGCGGTTAAGGGGACCTACGCGTACGTGACCAATTGGTTCGACGAACACGTGGTGAAGCTCAATCTGACGAGCGGCCTCAGCACGCCGATCACGGTAGGCCACGGTGCGTCCGCCATCGCCCCCAATCCGGTGGCGACCGCTCTGTACTTCACCAATACCGGGGACGGCACTGTCGGGGTGATCAACTCGACAACTAATTTGCTGGTGCAGACGTTTAAAGTCGGCGTTAACCCGACGCGCATCGGCGTCAATCACGCCGGCACGATGGCCTATGTCGTCAATAGCGGCGACGGCACGATTTCGCCGGTAGCGCTTGGAGCGACGGCTGTTCCCGGCACGCCCGTCTACGTCGGCGGTGAGCCGACGTCGATCGCGATCAGTTCGAACGACGCGATCGGGTTTGTCACGAATCTGTTCTGCCCAGAGACCACGGTCAAGTGCAGCCCGACCGGCAACAATTCCCTCGGGGTCGTCGAGGTGCTCACCCTGAAGACGCACCCGATCGGGGTCGAGTGCTGCATCATCGTCGGCCAGGGTCCCGTGGCAGACTCATTCGAACCCACCGGCCACTATGTGTGGGTGATAAACGGCGGAAGCAATTCCGTGACGATCATCGACAGCTTTACGAATTTAGTGATCGGGACATTTTCGACGACGCCTGGGACGTACTCGGAATGGGAGGCGTCTAGCCGGTTCATCCAAACGACTCCGAAGTGACCCTTGGAGCTGAATTAGGGCCTTTGGACCGCAGCGTCGGACGGGCCGCTAGGAGTACAATTGGCTTAGTCGCCCGGGTCATACCAAGCGATCGGAGCGCGATGAGGCGCTCTCTCCGCAACGCAACAATGGGAGAAACTCCTCATGTACGATACCCCGAAAATAATCGCCACGCTCGATGCGACCGAGGTGCTTTCGGTAGCGAGCGGTACGTGTAGCGTCGTCGGTACAACCTGCTAATAGCAACGACTCGCACATAAGTCAGGGGAGCGCAACCGCTACGGCGGGCCTCCCCTTTGTTTTTGCCTACCAGTGCTGGGTGAGGGTCACCGTGAGGTTCGGTGCGGGTAGCTGATATGCGTCAGTTGCGATCGGACCGGTCAATCCGGGATATGGCACGCCGCCATTCGTGAGCGTGAACTTGCCAGCGTACGCGTCCGTGAGATTGTTCCCCGCGAGCACGATGCTTGTATGGCTCAACCGGTACGTGACACTTGCCGCTACCGTCGCAAAAGCGGATTGGTTGAGGTCGTTGTTCGAGCTCTCGTAGGCGACCCCGGCCGTCCATCCGAATCTGCCGCGCTGTTGTTGCAGCGAGAATGTCGCCCGATGCAACGGCACGTTTTGGAACTGTTGGCCCGGGACGAGGTTACCTGCGGAACCGGCGAGTGCCGCGGGCAGTGCCAGAGGGTAACCCTGGTTGATATTGTAGGCTGCCTGCATGCTCAGACCTCCGCGCAGTGGCGCCTCGACTTGCAGCGCAAGGCCCCGCCACATCGAATTTGCGATGTTGATCGGGTAGCTGAGCATGGGGGTGCTCGGTGATGCGCCCTGCGGTATGTACTGAATATCATCGCCATGCTGATCGACATGGTAGAGATCGAGCTCGCCGCTGAGCGCATATCGGCTCAGGCCGAAGGCGTGTTCGAGATCCAGTTCGTACTCAAACGTGTGGTCGGCTGTGAGGTTTGGGTTGCCGACGCTGATCAGGCCGCTCGGATCGGGCGGCGGCAGCGGCACGGGGACGATCTTGTCGGCGAGCGCGGGCGCTTGAAATCCGGAGCCCAGCGACGCGCGGATGATGGTCTGGGCTTGTGGCCGCCAGACGACCGCAGCGCGCGGGTTCAAGCTCGTGCCGAACGTGCTGAACGTGCTCAGGTATCCGACCGCCGTGTACTCGAGACGGGCGCCCCCGTTCCACATATAGCGTGCGAGAAAGGTGTGGTTTGTCTGCGTCTGGGTCGTCGAATCGAGCCCCGCGCTGCTGGCAGACGCGGTCGCGCTTGCGAATGGGCGCTGCGCCGCTGAGAGTGCTTCGTCCCCACCGCTCGAGCCGGCGGGCACGGTTAACTGCTCGCCTTGTGCTCGTGCGACGATCGTGAGGTCAGCGTTGGGCAGCAGCCGTTCGTATTCGAGGCTGCCGTTGTTCAGGACGTCGGCCATGTCGAGTAGATACGAATTGTAGCCCTCCGCCGGACCGGTCACTGCTTGTCGCGCATCCGAGATCATAAACCCGGCCGTGATGAACGCCGCGGGCGCCGCGCTGTTCGAATGCCCGAGCGGCACGCGCGCGTTGGCCTCATAGAACGTCGTGACGTTGCTGCGCTCGGATCCCTGATAGCTTGCGAAGACGGCGCCGGGATCCTGATCGGCTGGATTTTGGGGGCTGCTCAACGGGGCTGAGAGATCCTGATTCGATCCAAACGTCAGCACCGATGCCTCGATGATGCCATCGCGCGGCAGGGCATAGGTGAGCTTGGCCAGAGCGTTCGAGCCCGTGATCGCGCTGCCCAGGGTGGCCGGCTCGCCCGTGCTCTCATCGATGACGGGGAATGCGTTCACCTCGCCCTCTTGGTAGAGGCCTCGGGCTTCGAACGCGTAGCCGACCTTTTCGGCGCTGCCGGTGGTCGCGACCGTGTAGCCGTCGGAGTTGAAACTGCCGAACGAGTAGCGGAGCAATCCTTGCGGCACGACGGTCGGTTCGAGCGTGTGGAAATTGAGCGTGCCGCCCTCGGTGTTGGCGCCGACGAGCGATGCCGGCGCCAGACCGTAGACGATCTGCACGGTATCGAACGCGGACGGATCGAGCAGCGACAGGTCGAAATCGCCCGTGTTCCCGTTGTTGATGGGATTGCCATCGAGCTGGATGATAGCTTCCTTGGGATCGTCGCCGCGCAGCATGACACCCACGGGCAGGCCTGTCGCACCTCCGGCAGGTCGGCTGAGCGTGACGCCAGGCTGTTGGGAGAGTGCGCTTGCAAGATTGGGCTCACCACGTTCGGCGATGGCTTGCGCATCGAGTTCGGCGCTCGGCGCTGATCCGGCGGATAGCGTGCCCGTCGGCGTGATGCGGATCGTGCCCAGCGACTGAATCGCCGCGACACCGGACCCGGTTACGCGAATCACGGCATAGAATGGAGTACCTGCGCCGAGAACGATCGGCTCGCCGAGCTCGGCCACGATCGAACCTGTCCGCACGACGACGGAATAGGTGTTTGGCGGGATGTCGTCAGCTGAACAGCGGCCGCTGCGGTTGCAGCGTAGCGTTATCGTCTCAGCAGCGCGCGAAATGTCTGTGCCGGATACACCGGCTGCATGGATCTCCACCACGCCGTCGGTGATCGGCCTGCCCAGCGCATCGATGAGCTCGACTTCGAGCCGAGCGTCTCGCGGCGAAGTTGCCCACGCCGGCATGCCGACGGCAAGCAGCAATACAACGAATGATCCGGCGAGCAAGGGTCGTAGCATGAACGTCGACCAAGGTTTAACGAGCCTTGCGTGGTCCCCCCTTGTGTATCTGCCGGCACGAGGGCGCCATGGTCGAGGACGCAGCACGTCGAACAAGAACGTGGCTCATTCATGGTATTTTCGAAGCCCAGGCTCGGCTGGGTTGCGGCGCTCGTCATCGTTGTGCTCGTCGCGGCGGGTATCGGCACGCTCGTGCGCACGCTGGCCAGCCCGAACGCTCTATGGACGGTCGTGCAGTCGTGCGTCGCGCAACAGAGACAGGGCCACGTGCCGCCAGGGGAGTGTGCGTCGGTCGATCTCAATGACAAGGTCGCTATTTTGCGCTCGCTTGAGGGCCGGGTTCAATACCTCGCGATCCCAACCATCCGCGTGACGGGCATCGAAGATCCCCAGCTTGAGGATCCGCACCTCCCGAACTACTGGGCGCTGGCATGGGCCGCTGCTTACCATTATCTGCCTGCTAGCGTGACTAAGAACCGCGCCAATATCGGACTCGCCATCAACTCGATTCCGGGGCGCAGTCAGAACCAATTGCACATCCACATCTCGTGTATCAAACCGTATGTGCGAGACTTGCTGCTCGCCGATCAGAGTGAGATCGGCACGACCTGGTCGCGCCCGCTCCTCAAGGTCGGTGAGGACGCGTACCGCGCGATGCGGGTGCAAAGCCCGACCCTAGCCACGGCGAATCCATTTCTCTTGTTGCGACAGTTGCCGGGCGCTGCTCAGCACATGGGGCTGCACACGCTCGTCGTCACCGGTGCGAGCTGGAACAACGGGCGAACGCAGGGTTTTTATATCCTTGATGATTACGCGCACGACACGCCTGATGGTCCCGATGATGCTCATGGCGAAGGTCTGCTAGATGAAAATTGCTCGGGGTTTACCGAACACTGAAAGTCATTTCTCGCCTTTAGGTCTTTTTGCTCCACTTCGCGCGTTGCGTTCTCTGAAGCTCTCGTGTATCTTGATGGCATCCACCAGATGCTACATCGCGCATCTGTTCGAGTATTCCGCCAAACGAAAGGATTATAGCCATGCGGAATAGGGCATTCCAACTTTGGCGCGCGTGTGGATTCGTCATGCTCAGCTTTGCGTTGGGAGGGTGCGGCGGAAACGCCGGTACCCCATTTGTGCCCAGCCAGAGCGTCGCGAAGCCACCTGCGCTATTCTCTTCCACGGGCTCTAGCTCGGGGTTCACCGTGACCAGCAAGACATTCGCTAACGATACGACAGTTCCACAAAGCATGGTCTACAACGGCGTCGCTGGGAACACGTGCACCGGTAAGGATAGGTCCCCTCAGCTTACGTGGACGCACGCGCCAGCGGGCACGAGGAGTTTCGTCGTATTGATGTTTGATCAGACAGCGAGTTTCACCCATTGGGGGATGTATGGCATCCCGCCGACCACGACGAGTTTGCCCGAGAATGCGGGCGTCGTGGGAAGCAAGTATGGCTCGCAAGTGATCAATGATTTTTTCGCAGCAGCGAAGTACGATGGCCCATGTCCCCCACCTGGACTCGTTCACCATTACGTGATCACCGTGTATGCGCTTGACTGCGATCCGAGCCTGCCCTCACCGCCTGGGTTCCCCCCAGTTGGTGAAACGCTGCTTTTCGTGCTGTTGGAGAGCCGGACGCACATCCTCGACACGGCGAGCATCACCGGGCTCTACTCGACGTAGTCACAGCATCTTGATTCGTGGCGGCTTGCGGATACGTATACCCGCAAGCTGCCGCCTACCACCCAAGCAGGCGATGGAGCTAATTTGGCTTCCAAAAAAAGAAACCGGCGGGATGCCGGTTCCGACGCAGACTTGCCAACAATTATTATAGCGTTTCTACGATGATGGCGCAATGGGGAGCAACGTCAGGCTTACGGTCATAGCTCCCCTCCGTTTTGGCGGAGGCTGGAGGCGACGGGAATCGAACCCGCGGCGCTTGACTCGGCAAGCCTGCGTCGGAACCATCCCACCCCCAACCTCAAGACTTATCACGCAAGTATCCCTATCGGCCAGTCATGTGAACGGGATGTGAAGCATCAGCGCCTGCTAATCAGGCAGGAGAAAGGAGGCGGCTTTCCAGCCGCCTTCTTCTGTCGGGTCACTCGCCGCGTTCGTGAAAGAGTCGTTTCCCCGAACCGGTTATGACCACTGGAAGGCTCGAGCCGTCTGGCAGCACGAGCTTCTGGAAGATGAGCAGTACTTCGTTCGTATTATTCTGATATTGGAGGTGAATGTAGCTTGTGCGCACGAGCGCCCCTCCTTCGTAGACTTTCGCCAACAGCATGCCCGAGCAGTCGTGGTTCACCGTGAGCTTCCCCGAAATGGTCTGAAAGGTGGCGTTGCCACCGAGGCTATTGATTTCTGTCCCGACGAAGTTTCCCGCGTTGTCCGAGCTGTAGTTCCCCACTGCCCCGACAGGAACCGGACCGGATGGGAGTATGCCCACTCCGTTGTACGAGAATCCGAATGATCCGGCAACGCTGGCGAGGGTGCAGCCATCGCTGCCCCAAGCGCGCGCCGCGGAGATCGGCCCGGCGCTGAGCGCGGCGAACATGGCCGAAACGAACACTGCTATTACGAGGTTGCGTTTCATAAGCGTTTCTCCTCAAGCTTGAAACTTGGCTTCACCCCGACTCGAACGGACATTCGTGCGTCGTCGAGAGCAAGTAGTGAAGTGCCACCCACATCATAGACGGCGTGCGTAAACGCAGCGTAAAATCAGCGCTCGTTAAGTGGTGTGGTATGGAATTGAGAACTCGGTGTGGGCTGATTCTCGGTCGGCCGCCGAATTTTACGCTGGGTTTACGATGCGCCGCTATAGTCCAGGGGTCCAGGCTTCCACTATTGAGAGGAGTACCTGACATGAGAAAGTTGTGGGTTACTGGCCTACTGGTTATCGCCTTTATACTCGCTATTGCCGGGTTCGGTGTGCGCGGATTGGCCGTGGGCTCGCCCTCAGTTGAGTCAACACCTGTACCGCTCCCGCCGAAGCCTGACTTTTCGACGATGCGGTATTTGCTCGGCGCGTGGGACTGCTCGACGAAGAACTCTCGACGGCCATCCTTGGCCAAATCTATGACCACGAACTCGCTCGATTCGACTGGATACTGGATCATTGGCACGGACGTAGGCTACCCGACGTCGTGGTATCCGTATGAAATCCATGGCCTCGACAAGCTCACCTACGACTCAGACGCCAAGCGTTGGATCGACGTCTACACCGACGATCAAGGCTCGTATGGCATCCAAAGCTCGCCCGGTCTCCAGGGAAACACTGTTGTGTGGAGCGATGCGTTCTTCACGCCGTATCGCGACGTTACTGCTGAATCGGCGATTACCGAGACGAGGATCAGCAGTTCCAAGCGAATCCAGCACTCAACGTTCAAAGTGGCCTCAGGTAGGACCATTACGTTGGATACGGTCTGCACTCGGGGGACCTAGATCCAAGAACACTCCTTTACGGCAGCGCTGAAAGCACATGGTGACGCGAGTGCTCTCGCAACCTGCTGCAATGTCTCGCTTCGACTGGATCATGGCCATCTTCATGGTCGTGCTCTGCCTCGGCGCGAGTTTGGATAATTGGGCTCACTTTCATGGGAGAGTGGACGAGAGCTTCTTCACTCCCTGGCATGCAGTGCTGTATGGCATGATGGCGCTGTTCGGTGTCGTTCTCGGTTCCGTCGCCGTCTCCAACGTCACGAAGGGATACGCGTGGCGGCGATCGCTGCCGCCAGGTTACATGCTGTCTTTGGTGGGCGTGGGCCTATTCGTCATCGCCGGCTTTGCGGACCTTGGATGGCACCTTGTCTATGGGATCGAGTTCGACACCGCCGCCTACGTCAGCCCCACCCACCTGCTTCTCCTCGGCTCCGCGTTGCTCGCGGGCACCGGTCCCTTGCGCTCCGCATGGCTGACGTTGCGGCCGTCGACGACCGTCGGTTGGCACGCGCTTGGACCGATGCTGCTGAGCGCGGCGTCAACAGTCGCCGCGCTCGCGATGTTCACCCAGTTCACAAGCCCTATCGTGAACACGTTTGCGGCCAGAACTGCATCGGCAGCGCAAAGTGCGGATGCCATGACGCCACAGTCGGAAACTTCTCCCACCAGCAGCCCGCATGTCCTGGACCTTCGCGGGGTCGAGCAGGCGTTTGGGGTCGCGCAAGTCGTCGTTCAGGTCGTGCTGCTCATGAGCATGGTTCTCTTGCTCTTGCACACCTGGAGGCTACCCTTTGGGGCTCTGACCTTGCTCGTCGTCCTGCCGTCGACGGTTCAGGCGATCATGGTGGACACTTATTGGTTGGCCCTCGCGGTTCTCGTGACGGGGCTCGTTTCAGATATCGTCGTGCGCTTGTTCCGCACTCCGCTCGCGGGGAAGCGACTATATCTGATAGCTTGCCTCGTGCCGACGTTGTACATGATCTCGTACTTCGCCGCTATGTGGCTCACCGTGGGCATCGGTTGGCCGGCGACGTTGATAGCGGGCTGTGTAGTGTACGCGGGCGCGACGGGGCTGTTCTTAGCCTTCTTGATCGACTGGCCGATCAGGTACTCGGCTATGTTGGTGCGCTCAGCCACCGGATCGGACGAAAGCTCGTAGTAGACTCAGCGAAACGGTAATGAGACAAGCGTAGAGAAGCCAGGCTTCCCCGTAGCGGTCATACGGTGTTGCGTAGCCGCGTCCAACGCTCGCGACGATGACGCCCCGCTGATGGAGCCCGAGCTGGGTGACGATCGTACCGTGAGGATCGATGATCGCTGAGATGCCAGTCGCAGCTGCCCGCACGATCCACCGACCTGTGGCCGCCGCTTGGATGACCGAAGCGTCAAAGTGTTGGTACGGCTCTGGTGTATGGTCAAACCAGGCGTCGTCGGTGGCCACCACGATGACGTCTGCGCCCGCGTTGACAGTGGCGCGTGCGTAAGGGGCGAACGCTGATTCATAGCAGATCAGCGGGCCCCACGACAGACCGGCAGCCGGAAGCGCATTCGGACCCGGACCCCGCAGAAAGCTTGACGCTTTGTCCATCAACGGCAACCGCCGGAGGAGGTTTTCAAACGGCAGATACTCCGCGAACGGCACGAGCCAGCGTTTATGGTAGATCCCGCCGATCGAACCGTCAGGCGCGAGGTCGATGAGCGCGTTATAATAGCCGGCTGGGGTCGGCGAGTCGAGCGTGCCGGCAAGGATCCAGACGTGATTCGCCGTTGCGAGCGACTTGAGATGGTCGAGCAACGCCGGATCTTGCGGTGCGGACGTCGCGATCGCCGTCTCGGGCCAGACGACGACATTCGCTCCACGTGCAGCCGCCTCTCGTGTCAGCTCAGCGTACGCCGCCTGCGCTTGATCGAACGAGTCGGATTCCCACTTCACTCGTTGCTCGACGTTCCCCTGAGCGACAGCGACGCGCACCAAGGACGGCGCAGCCATCGGATGGTTCGCGACATTCGCAGTCGCGACGACGATGACGACGCCGGCGAGTGCGATGCCACCCGCGGCGCGCTGACGCTTTGACCCGTTGAGCGCCGCTGCCAATGCCGCATTCGTCAGTCCTATAACAGCTGTGAGAAGGTAGACGCCGCCAAACGAGGCGAGGGGCAAGAGCAACGGCACGTGCGCCGCGATCAGCCCAAGTTCGCCAAAGGGCATGCCCAGCGACCCTTGTGTGCGAACGGCTTCGAAGAGAAGCCACGCGGCAGGGATCGCAAAGATCGACGCAACCGAGTACCTCCCTCTCCCGACAAGGGAAGCTACAACAGCGGTCGCCGCCACGGCCAACCCTTCTATGGCCGCTAAGAGAATCAGGGCGACGACTGACCACGCTCCCACGAAATCAAACACCGTGAGCGACGTCCAGAACATCAGCGCGAAGAATAGAATGATGCCAGCGAACCATCCCCACCAGAGCGCTCGTGCCCAAGACAGCCGCGACCAGAGCACGATCAAAGGCACGAGCGCCACAAACGCGATCGCAGACAGGTTGAAGGGTGGGAACGCCAGGATGAGCATTGCCGGCCCGGCGAGCGATGATCCCAACGTCAAGGCAAAAGAGATAGGGTTCTCGGCTCTGGCATCCGTGTTGATGCCGCGAGCGCCGAGCGTCAAGATCATGGGCGTACTCTAAGGGCGTAGCGTAAACCCAGCGTAAAATGCGCCCCGTCGCCGGGCAGATATCTCCCCCAAACGACTGTTTGGCTACATCTCACGATCGATGTTTTACGCTACGTTTACGAGACCGGGCTATGCTCGAGCCGCTCTAGTTCGCTCGAGGAGGGCTCGACATGTCAAAGCGTTGGATTTCTGCTATCTCATGTGCGTTCGCACTGTTGCTCATCGCCTACGTGGGATGCTCCACAAGCTCTGTATCCCACATACTGCCAACACCGGTTCCCAGTAATCTGCGCCCCACGTCAACTCCGTCGCCGCTCTCGATCTCGACAACCATCCCGCTCGCGATGGCCACAGCGCTCCCAATACCAGCTATCGCGGGCTATGCTGGCACCTTCCAGCTCGCCAACAATAGCGCCCCAGCAGGCACGACTGTTACCCTGACCAGCTATCGTAACGCCCCATCGGGTGCCCCTGCGCCAATGGCTCTCACGCGCATTCCGTCACGATGGGCACGTCCAGGGCGATCGATCACCGCAGTCGGGAACGCGATTTTCTGGGTCAGTCAGCAATACTCGGTGGCCGTTTCTTTTCAGGGCTTCCCGATCACCTCGTGGCAGGTACCGGCAAGCTACAGTAGCGGCTCGCTGGCATTGGAAACCTTTGACGGCGCGACCGATGCGCTCCTCGACACGGAATTCGATACCGGTATCAGCGGAAATGTTGCCACATTCCCAGGCAGCTCGACGACTTTTGCGGTCGTCACCGGAGACACGTATTGGTGGGAGCTTATCTCGGGCAAACCGACACCGACGCCAACTCCTAGCCCTTCTCCCTCCCCGAGCCCATCGCCCTCGCCGTCACCGTCACCGTCACCGTCGGCAAGCGCTAGTCCAGCTCCGCTCCATATAGTCTCTGGAACGCCGCCACCCGGAATGGTGGGGCAAGCCTACGGGGAAGTTCATGGTATCTGCACCTGCTTGTGCAAGAGGCCGGGATGTCGCCTCACCTGGGTTGGATTCGCGCTCTCGTCAAGTGGCGGCGCAGGCCCTGACTCGTGGACCTGGGCGCCGGTGCGTGGCTCATCGCTGCCACCTGGGTTGACTCTGCGGGCCGAGCCGTTCGTGAGTACGGCGATTGCCGGCACTCCGACGACGGCTGGAATCTATAGGGTCGCGATAACGGTGACGGACTCTGAGTCGCCTCCCCGGCATGCCAGCGCGACGTACCCGATAGCCATCGCAACGCCAACACCGCCACCGAGCCCAACGCCGACGCCCATGCCGATTCCTTCGCCGACCCCGACGACCGTCAAAGAGTACCACGTATCGGTGAGCGCCAGTCCGGATGACATCGTTGTGGGACCAGATGGCGCCTTGTGGTTCACTGAAGACGGACCCACGAACGTCGCAGGCCGCATCACGACCTCGGGCTCCGTGACGGAGTTCCCGGCGACACCGGGAACTTTCGCCGGCGCGAGAGGCATCGTCGCCGGTCCTGACGGCAATCTGTGGTTTGTCGAGAACGGCCGTGGCGCCGTCGCCAAACTCACGCTGTCCGGGCACATCACGGAGTACTTCACACCCACTCCGGGTACCGATCCCACGCGCATAACACGTGGGCCAGACGGCAATCTCTGGTTCACGATGACGTCGGCCGGCAAGATTGGACGGATCACAATGGCCGGTGTCATCACAGAGTTCAACGTGCCGGATGCAGGAAGCTGGCCCTGGGATATCCGTACGGGCCCCGACGGTGCCCTCTGGTTTACGGAAGCCCAAGCCGGCAGGATCGGTCGCATCACAACCGCAGGTGTGATCACCGAATATGCGGCGCCCGGAGCGATCGAGCTCAGAATAGGACCAGACGGCAACCTATGGTACGCTCCAGCTACGTCCGGAAGCAACTACGGCATCGGTCGCATGACCACGAGCGGCGTGCTAACGTTCTTCTGCTGCACGCCAAACAATGCGCTCAACACCGGCATGACGGTTGGCGCCGACGGAAACATCTGGTTCACAGAGTCAAACCAGGCCGTGATCGGCCGTGTGACGATGAAAGGAGCGATCACGACCTACAGCGGAGCGACTCCTGGGGCCGGGCCACTTCAAATCATCCCGGGGCCACATGGCGACCCACACATGTGGTTTACAGAGTTCCCAAACAACAGTATCGGCGAAATACACACGTAGCCGTTCCTGAATAACACGCACAGACGCCGCACGCGCGCATGCGGCGTCTGCGCATTCTGGCTCCTTGACGACTTAGGACCTCTGTGCGGTGACCTCACCACCCCAAGCTGCTCCTGCCGCGGCACGGCGGCGCGATCGGTAATAGCGCGAACGTTCTTGTGCCCTAGCTGCCACGGCGGACTCTCCAATCTCATCTGCAGCGAATGCAAGCCGGACAAAGGCCCGATCTATCTCCAGCGGCGCTTGGTGCGCATTCTCCTCGAGAAGGTTGAGAGCCCGATGCATCAGGTCAAGCGCATTGGCCGTGCGCTGGCGGCTTGCATCGCGAGCTTTGGCGAGTTCCACGCAGTCGCTCCAGCCGATGATGCCCTGTGGGTAGGACGCGTCACTGAGACCAACGACGACAGCGTGGGCGGCTTGCGCATCTCCGGCAAGGTTTCGCTGCAATAACGTGTCGACCCTCAGGAGCGCCAGGGCCTCTGCGTAGCGCGGCAACCTCGCAACGTTCCCCTCGGCCGTGGCGCGCTCAAGGCTGGCGATAACGTCGTCCCATTGCTTGCGTTGATTTGCGATCTTAGCTGACATGTAATGCCCCATCAGCTTGAGGACGGGCGCAGCATGGATGGGAGCGCTCGATAGTTCATGACGATGAGCGGCTGCTTCGCCTGCCAGTTGCATGCCGAGCAAGAGCTCCGACTTAGCCTCGTCAAACCGGTCCAAGAGGTACCAGCAGGCAGAACGCGCTTGGCGGAATGCGGCTTCTGCCATAGGCGACGAGCGGCGTGCCGCGTCTAGACCACGTCGCGCGCTCTCGAGCGCATCGCCAAACTGCCACCAGGTCAGTTGCGCGAGCAAGAGTTCCTCGATGGCTGCCACCTCGATGTCGGAACGTCGAACGCGCTGTGCAATATCGCTGGCTGAGCGTGCGGCCTCCAATGCAGCATCTCTCTGCCCGAGCTGGCGCGCCGCGTTCGCGGTCTGCACACCCGCTTCTGCCTCTAAGACCTCATCGCCGCAGACCACTGCAATTCGGGCCGCTTCAGCCGCCTCTGACTGTTGCTCGAGTGTCTGAAAGGCCACACCCTCCATGACTGCCAGATCGAGTATGGCCTGGCTCCATTCGTGGAGATCTTCTGCCGAGCGCGCCGCGGCGACCGCCTCGCGTGCCCGCTTGATCGCATCATCCACCGCCCCAATCGCCAGCGCGGCGCGGGCGGATGTCCCAAGGAGCCTAGCCAGCACCTGGTCGCGGGTTGTCGAGCGCTCGAGCCTGCTTGCAGCCGCAATGCCGGCGTTACATCGGTCGAGTGCGTCTTGCGCCGCGTTCAGTTCGAGCGCTGCCCCTGCGGACTTGAGAAACGACTGCGCAGCTGCGAGGAATTCCCCGGCGGCTTGGAAGTGTCGTGCGAGGCGCAGCGATGCCTCGAGTTCGCCACTGGCAGCCAATCGCTGGGCGAAGGCGCGGTGAAGCGCCGTGCGCCGACCGGCATTGAGTCCCTGCCCTGCGACTTCGCGAACGAGATCGTGGGTAAATGCGAATTGAGCGCCGGCGGGCGGTTGGCTTATGAGACCAAGAGCCAAGAGGTCATCAAGCGCGTCTAAGACCGTCGCCTCTTCGAAGCGAAGCACGAAGGCCAAGTCCTCCGCGTTGGCCGTTGGTTCAAGCGCCAGCGCGCAAGCGACCGCGCGAGGAGTGTCGCCACGGGCCTGCAGGCGCGTTTCGATAAAGCGCTTGACGGTATCGGGCAGTTCCATATCGGCGTCGATCCGCTTGACGAGCTGCCATAATCCACCCTGGCGCACCAGCGCGCCGCCGTTGACCAGTGCATTGAGCAGTCCAGTGAAGAACAGCGGATGTCCGCCTGATCGGCTATAGAGAGCATCAAGCACCTCAGGTTGTTCATTCCCCAGCGCTTGCGAAAGCGCCCATTTCAGATGCTTGCGATCGAGGCGCACCAGGGGGATCTCTTCAAACTCCACATCCTCAAGGCGCGAGCGCGTCGTTGAGACTCCCTCGGGCCGCAATCCCGCCACGACCACGTGCTGCGATGAAGCCTCCCGTACCAGGGCGATGAAGACCTCAAGCGCGTCTCCAGTCAGCTCGTGCGCGTCGTCGACGATGATGGTCGTCGGCGCGCTCAGGCACGTCACGATCGCTCGTGCGATTGCCGAGGTAACATCTCCGCCGTGCGTACGTACGAAGGAGTCGAAATCATTCATTTCGACTGAGTGGAAGACACCCTGCCAGGGGCCAAAAGTATCGGAGGTACCACTCGAGCATCGAACGTGCAACACGCGATGACCACTTTCTCTGGCGATGTGGGCTGCTCGATTGAGGAGTGTCGACTTCCCGATCCCGGCCTCGCCGTACACGAAGGTGATGCTGCCGTGCCCGGCAGAGGCGTCCGTGACCTTCGCGACGAGCAAACCGAGCTCGGCTTCGCGTCCTGCGAACGGCAGACTCAGCTCGTCCGGAACCACGGGTTCGACGACCACAACGCTGCCAAAGCGGGCTTCGAAGGGGGCAGACGGTTTCTCGCCGATCTCTGACAGCGCTTTGCGGCAACGCTCGACCCATAAAGCGGCCGAAGAGCGCCTCCCAGCCGTCAACTCGGCGTCGATCAGCGCCACATACGCTTCTTCATTGTATGGATTGCGAGCGATGTAGAGTTGGGCAGCCTCGGCGTCCTTCGATGTCTTGACGATACGAGCTAATACCGACTCGTACAGAGATGCGAGTCGTTCACGCTCGGCGACCGCCCAGTTGTCGTAGTCGCCTTCGAGGAAATCGCCGCGAAAGACGTCAAGCGCTTGCCGCGTTGTATCCTCGCGCGTGGCCAGTTCGGTGAAATGCTCGGCGTCGACGCTTGTCTCGGCCGTCCAACGAAGTGTCGACTTGGTGGCCTGCACGAATTGGTCTGGATCGACACCCGCGGTTCGCAAGCAGCGGCGGATCGACCAGAGCGCGGTCTTCAGGCTGTCGCGCGCGCGATCGGGGTCCGCTTCAGGCCAGAAGAGCTCAAGGAGGCGCTCTCGTGCAGCGTCCGCCCTGCGGTTCATGATCAGAAATGTCATCAGGGCTCTAGCCTTGCGGGTAGCGGGTCCTGGCGTTGCCAGCCCGTCGACCTGGAAGGAAAAGCCCCCTAGCGTTATGAGCGCCGAGTTCGACATAGCCACAGCCTGGATAGTCGCCCCGTGTCTATTTTACGTTGCGTTTACGATAGCACGGTATGGTCAGTTCTCTCCCGTGAGTTTCTCGGAAGCGGCCCGTCGTTCCGCCCCAAACGAGGTTTTCAGCTTGACCGAACCCTTTGGCGAAATGCCCGGAAGCTTCGTGGTTATGTTCTTCCAAACCAAGGCCGGAGAACTGCGTTGCCGTGTGACGGACGTCGCCAGCAGGGAGGCTTGGATAGCGCGCAGCGCTCTCGACCTGTGGCACCTACTCGTGGAGCGCCGGGATGCCCAAAATGGGTCCGAAAACCCGCCGTGACTGGACAGTCTGATGGGGTTGCGCTGCTAGCAAGCCGAGGCGCAACGTCGAACATCACGAGACCCCCTGGGCGTGGTGAGCGTATGCCGCGTCGCGTTCTCTGGTTTTGAGGTGACGCCGGAACGGATGGAAAACTCACCGCCGCCTGAGGCTATCCGATCGAACGTTCTGCGGGCCGCAAAGGTCGCGGGCGTCATCGCGATCGCGATCTTCGCGGGCACATTCCTCGCATTTTGGATCGCGCGTACGTTCAATCCCTCGGCCTATGGCGATTATGGGTTTGTTATCGAGGGGAATTGGAGAGTACCCTATGTCGAGCCCGGTTCATCGGCCGAGAAGGCGGGCATTCTGGCCGGCGACAACATCGACCGGCCGCAATCACCTTCTGATCGGTTTGAGCTAGACCGCCCGGCTCAGCCATATGCCGGTCAGCGGGTGACCTTCGTCGTCGAGCGACAAGGCCGTCACCGGAGGGTGACGCTGGAAGCACGTCCCCTGCCCCGTCTTCCCGCAGCCGGCACGATATCACAAACGCTCCTTGAGGTAGGGTTCGTCGCGTGGTTAGTCGTCGGGGCCCTACTAGTTCTCTTGCGCCCGAATCGCGTGACTTGGAGTTTTTATCTTTGCGGCGCAGCGATGGCTTGGGTTGTCGGGCCAGGAGTCCCGTCGTACGTACCGGTCACATGGGGAGCCCCGTATTTGCTTATCTGGGATGTTGTGGCGATTGGCGGACTTACCGGCTTTCTCGTGTTTGGTCTCCGGTTCCCATCCAACGCGGTCGCAGGCTGGCGCAAGACCATCGATGATCTAACCCCTGTGCTGTTCGTGGTGTTTGCTTTAGCTTGGGTGTGCAATGACCTCATCTTTTACTATGGGGTGGGACTCGAGATCGGCCGGTGGTCGCAAGCGTATTATTATTGGTTAAACGCAATAGCCGTACTGGTGTTCCTCGTCCCTAGCGTGGCCAGTTTTATCGGCACATTCCGTCATTCGGTCGGGTTAGAGCGAGAGAGGACAAGGTGGGTCGCCGTAGGATTGGCCTGCGCTTGCATCGGGATGTTGTTCTTTGCGTTGGTTGGACTAGACGTCTTTCCCGCATGGTTTACCTATGGACTCGCGCCGTGGCTATTCGCTCTCGGGCTAGCACCGATCGTCGTGTTCCCGCTTACTGTTGCATACGCTGTGATCAGATATCGCGTGATCGACGTGCGATTCGTAGTGAGCCGGGCACTCGTGTTTGGCGTCATCGCAGCGATCATCGCTGTCATCTTCATCGCATTGGATAAGGCTCTCAGCGCCAAGGTTGCCAACTCCCCATCGCAAACCGCTATCTATGCCGGCGTCGCACTTCTCGTCGGATTCGCGCTGAACGCCGCTCGGCAACGAATCGCGACGGTCGTCGACTCTTTGTTCTTTCACCAATGGCATTGCACGCAGGCAGAGGCGAACGCGGTTGACGATCGGATACACCGCGCCGTCTTAAGGACGGATTGCTACGAACCGCTCACGAGAGGGATTGCCGAGGCATTTTCACTTGCGTCGGTCGC
>Ga0116216_10000269_pt1 | contig 47141 bp, 46 predicted proteins | sample Sb_taG_11_FD_89696 | JGI IMG/M metagenome (GOLD analysis project Ga0116216, IMG submission 89696) | Peat soil microbial communities from Weissenstadt, Germany - Sb_50d_3_AS metaG | ecosystem: Environmental > Terrestrial > Soil > Wetlands > Peat | place: Germany: Weissenstadt | collected 2010-09-21
AAGGTCCGCCCCTCCCCGTCTATCCCGTCTTCGGGGCCAGCGACCTCTACGTGGTCGAAGCTCCGTCAACTTCCGACTGTGCGCACGGCTCCTGGGAATTCGTCGCTCAGTCGAGCTCCACGGGTTCGAGCACCGGGGCCGGCTCGAGCTCTCAGGGCGCCACCAATTCGTCTTTGAGCTCCGCTCTTGCCGGCACCTCCAACCGCGCGCGCCGGGACGGTTAGAGGCCGACGGGCCCGCGTCCGTCTCGCTCCGGGTCGGGCGTAGGCTCCCGACGTGACACCGCTCCCGCAAGGGGCGCAGACCGAAGCGTTCGCTCCGGTTGATTCGCTGGCAGGCCCCGCCGCTTTGTCCCGGGCATTCGAGAGAGTGGTCGAGACCGTCCGAACCGCGTACATAGGACGCGAGCTCACGGTCCGCTTGGCGATCTGCTGCCTCATGGCAGAGGGGCACCTGCTCGTCGAGGACCATCCAGGAGTCGGGAAGACGACGCTGGCCAAGGCGCTGGCCAGGTCGCTCGGCCTCGAGTTCGGCCGCGTCCAATTCACTGCGGACCTGCTACCGGCCGACGTGACCGGTGCCGTCGTCCTCGATCGCAACAGCGGCGAGCTGTCGTTTCGTGAGGGCCCGGTCTTCACCAACATCCTTCTGGCCGACGAGCTGAATCGCGCCTCGCCCAAGGCCCAGTCCGCTCTGCTCGAGGCAATGGAGGAGCGTCAGGTCAGCGTCGACGGAACCAGCCACGCGCTTCCGCGACCTTTCATGGTGCTCGCGACGCAGAACCCCTACGACTCGGCCGGTACCTTCCCATTGCCTCACAGTCAGCGCGACCGCTTCCTGCTACGCCTGGAGCTGGGTTACCCCGACCCGGATTCCGAGGACGAGCTGCTGGCGACGATCGAGACCCGGCCGCTGCCCGAAGAGCTCGCAGCGGTCGCGAACCCAGTGCTCCTGTCGGACTTCGCGACCGCTTCGAAGGCCGCTCACGTCGCCGCGGAAGTCCGACGCTACGTCCTCGCGCTCGTCCACGCGACGCGCTCGCACCCTGACCTCGAAGTCGGGGCCTCTCCGCGCGCAGGGCTCGCAGTTCTCAAAGCGGCGCGCGCGGTGGCGGTCGCGCGTGGGCGTGGTTACGTCACACCGGACGACGTCAAGCTCGTAGCCGAGCCGGTGCTCGGGCACAGGGTGATCGTGCACGCCGCGGCCGATCTCGCCGGAGTCACACCATCTGCGACGCTCCGCGAGATCCTCTCCCGGCTAGCGGTTCCGGTCGGCACCGACTTCTGACCGGCCGGGGTCACATCGAACACGTGCTTTCGTCTCGAGGTGTGACCCTCGCACTCGGAGCTGTGGCGCTGGCGGTAGCCGGAGCTGCATACGGCGTCGAGGAATTCGAGTTGGTCGCGTTCTCGGTGGTGGTGCTGTTCGCCACCGGCCTGCTCGTGACGTGGTCGAGGTCCTTCGACGCTCGTCGCTCGCTCGTGGTGGGGATCCGAGTCCCCGTGTCCGAGGTCGTGGTGGGACATCCCGCCACGGCCGAGCTCACGGTCACCAACACCGGCACGCGCACGACGGGACCGGTCCAGCTCGAGGATCCTGGCCGCCGCTGGAGCCTTTCGCATCCCGGGTTCTCCGGGTTATCCGGGACACGCGTCCCGAGCGTCCCGAGCACCGGGACCGCGGTGGCGGGGGACCTTCGCCGATTCCTCGGGGAGAAGATGAAGCTCGGTGACCCGGTTCGCCTCCCGGGCCTTCGTACCGGAGAGCAGGCGGTGGTGGTGCTGCCGGTGCCGACCTCCGCTCGCGGACTTCTTACCCTCTCGCCTCTCGGCGTCTGGTGCGAGGACCCGCTGCGACTCTTCGCGTGGAAGGTGGCCGCCGGACCGCCGACGCACGTCCTGGTGTGCCCCTCTCCCGAGCGAGCACCGACAGGCCCCGCAAGCGATCCGGTGGGCGGCGCGTCTCGCCCCTACGACTCCGACGAGCACGAGGCCGCCCAGACCCAAGGTGGCGACGAGTTCAGATCGCTGCGACCGTACGTCCCAGGCGACCGGATGACCCGGCTGCACTGGCCCTCCATCTCGCGAACCGGCGAGCTCACCGTGCGCGACTTCGTCGAGCCCGCTTCAGGCTGCGTCACCATCCTGGTGGACCTGCGGTCCTCGGTTCACGAGTCCGAGCTCTCGGACGAACCGATCGCATTCGGGCCGCGCCCACCCGGTAGGTCCTCACCCTCGACGCGAAGGTCGATCGAGGCGGTGATCTCACGCGCTGCAGGCTTGGGACTTCGCGCACTCGACCGAGGTCGCGTGGTCGAGCTCTGCACCAGCGCCGGTGAGCGAGTCGAGATCCCCCCGGGCCCCAGCGCCGGACACGACCTCCTTTGCGCGTTGGCGGTCCTCGGGCCGACATCCGGGTCTCACGCGGGCGCCAACCGCTGGATGCAGGGCTCGGCGCAGTCGGCGGTCTGGGCCGCCACCCACACGGATCTCGCCGACATCCTGCTGGTCACCACGCGTCCGGGGGAGACCAGCGCGCTGCCCGACGCGCTGGCCGCACGAGCCGAGAGAGTCGTCGTCGGATGAGGGCGAAGCAGGGATGGGCCGTCGAAGCTTCGCTTCTCGCCACCTCTCTCGCATCGGGACTGGGAGCTCTGCGGCTCACCAGCTCGCCCGGAGCGGCGCGTCTGGTCCTTTCGGTCGTCGCCACGGTCGTAGCCGGCCACCTGGGTGTGGCGCTGATGCAGCGGATGGGTCGCTTCCGGCCGCCCGCGGGTGTGGCGCTCGCGAGCGGTTTCGTCTTGGTGGCACTCGTGACGTCGTGGATCTCCGTGCCGTCCGCAACCGTGTACGGGATTCCGACCGCGAGAACCGTGAGGGCGCTGTTGCATCTGTTCGCCCAGGCGGGAACGCTCATCAGGTCGCACCCCACACCGCTTCCTCCGACACCCGGGGTGGTGCTGTGCCTGACCTGCGGAGCGGGGCTCGCTGCAGTCGCTGCGAGAGCCCTCTTCGGAATCGTCACGGCGAGGCCGAGGCGCTCGTCTGTCGCGCTCGTGTGCCTCGTCCCCACCTTCGGTCTCTTCGCCTACAGCGCCGTGCTCAGCTCGTACGTCGACCGCGTCACAGGGGCGATTGCGTACATCGCGGCTGCGACGGTGTTCCTAGTCGTAGCTGACCTTCCTTCAAGGTCCTCGGAGCGCGCGCCGGCCGGGACCCCGTCAAGGCCGCGCCTCGTCGCCCTTCTTCGCCCGGGGCGGGACGGCCCCGAGGATGCACCCGGTCGCACCGGGCTCAGATCGGGGCTCACCAGTGCCGCGCTCGCGGTCGTGCTGGCTCTGGTCCTCAGCCCCTCTCTCACCGGCATGCGGCTGGACGCCCTGCCTTTCCGAGGCGCCGCGGGACCCGGGGCATCGGGCGTCTCGGGGGCAGGTGAAGGCTCGGGTGGAGGTGGAGCAAACAGCGCCTCGCCGCACGGCGGCATCGGGGTGATCGACCTGATCGCCAACCTCCAGGGGGTGCTGTCGAGTCGCTCGCAGCAGGTGATGTTCAACGCCCGCAGCCCGTTCCCGACCTACTGGCAGGTCGGCACCCTCTCGGTGTTCAGCGGCTCGGAGTGGACCCCCGACCCGGCCACCGCTCAGAGCACAGGGCAGCTCCCCGTCGGCGCGACCTCGTCGTCCGAAGCGGACCGCCTGCCCGTTCTGCCGCAGCCAAACACCCCGTCGACATACTCGACTCAGCTCTCCCTGGTCGGTCTCGAAGGACGACTCCTGCCGGTCCCCCCACAGACGGTCTCGGTCTCAGGGCCCGGCACGACCTTGGACCCCGCGATCGGCACGCTCTTCACGGGGAGCCCCTCGAACCAGTCCTCTGTGGGTCTGACGTACCAAGCGGTGGCGAAGACACCCCCAGGATCGTTGTCCCCGACTGGCGCAGGATCTACGACCCCAACGGTCACTGCCGACGAGCTGGCTCCTTACTTGGCACTTCCCTCTTCGGTCCCGAGCATCGCCGTCACACTCGCCCAACAGATCGTCCAGGGAGCGAACGGCCCGGCGGCCGAGGCCGAGGCGCTCGCCAAGTGGTTCGACAGCGGCCTGTTCCGATACACGCTCGACCCTCCCCCGACGGTGCCCGGCGAGGATCCCCTCACCTCGTTCCTCTTCGTCTACAGAGCCGGCTTCTGTCAGCAGTTCGCAGGCGCGTACGCGGTCCTCGCACGCGCGGTGGGGCTGCCGACGCGGCTTGCCGTCGGCTTTGCGACGGGCACGCCCGTGGGCAACGCCAACAAGAAAGCGCAGAGCAACTTCGGCACCACCTACAGGGTGACCGGCGCCGACGCTCACGTATGGCCAGAGGTCTATCTGGGCCCCCGGACCGGGTGGGTATCGTTCGAGCCCACGCCCCCCGCCGGGAACGAGCCGAACCCGGTCGGCGTGATAGAGGGCAACCAGACCTCGGCTTCTATAGGCGCTCAGCCTTCGACTCCGACAACCCAGGCGAGACCGTCGCGCACTGCGGCCAATCGCGCCGCGACAAGCGGCCCTGCGCGCCACGCAGACTTCTGGCCGTACGTCGCCGTAGGCGCCCTGTGTGCTCTGTTCATCGGGGGCCTTGTGAGCTTCGCCATATTCGTCCGGCGGATCTCGTTGGCCTCACGGCTGAGGATCGGGCGCTCGCGCCGGCTTCGCCGAGCTGAAGGCGCCGACGCGCGTGTGCTTCTGCGTCTGGAGCGGGCCTTGCGCGGACTGAGGCGAGCCGGGTTGGGCAGGCGGCCCTCCGAAACCCTCGAAGAGCATGTGGCGCGACTTCGAGACCGAGAGGCGACGGCCCAGCTCCTGGCGGCTCTCGAGGCCTACGAGAAGCTCACCGACCTGGCCGAGAAGGCGAGCTACGCAGCGGACCATTGCACCGACCAAGATGCGGCAGAGGCGGCGCTCCTGTGCGATAAGACGATCTCGTCGCTTCGTCCTCATAGGATCCCCGTCGGCAGATAGGCGCCTCGGACCACTGCGGCGCGAGGATGGAGCAACCACCCCGGGCAACGACTCAGGAGGTCACGGTGACCGCACCGAAGACACTCGGCGTCGAGGAAATCGACCTGTCAGATCTCGCATTCTGGACCGAGCCATGGCCGATGCGTGAAGCCGCGTTCCACACGCTTCGCAACGAGAGGCCCATTGCGTACTTCCGAGAGCCCGAGTTCGAAGCCGAGAGCATCATCGAGGTCCCGCCGGGGCCGGGTTACTTCGCGATCACCCGCCATGCCGACGTCGTCGAGATAAGCCGCCATCCCGAGCTCTACTGCTCGGGCCAGTCCGGCTCCACGATCGTCGACATGCCTCAGGAGTTCCTCGAGTTCTTCGGCTCGATGATCAACATGGACGACCCACGCCACTCGCGTCTGCGGCGCATTGTCTCGGCCGCCTTCAACCCACGCATGGTGAAGAGCGTGGAGGAGAGCATCCAGAGTGCCGCCGACGACATCATCGACAAGGTGCGCGACCGGGGTGAGTGCGACTTCGTCACCGAGGTTGCCGCCCGCCTTCCCCTCAAGGTCATCTGCGACATGATGGGCGTGCCCGAGAGCGACTACGACCTCGTGTTCAATCGCTCCAACGTCATCTTGAGCATGGGCGACCCCGAATACGTCCCGGAAGGTGACGATCCGCTCATGGCGTTCCTGAACGCCGGGAACGATCTGGCGCAGCTCATGCAAGAGCTCGCGGCCTTCCGCGCAGATCATCCGACCGACGACCTCACCTCGGACCTACTCCACGCGAACGTCGACGGGGAGTCGCTCAGCCATACCGAGCTGGCGTCGTTCTTCATCCTCCTGCTCGTCGCAGGCAACGAGACCACCAGAAACGCGATCAGCCACGCGTTGTGGGCACTCGACCAGCACCCCGATCAGCGATCGAAGTGGATGGCGGACTTCGAGGCGGTGGCCCCGACGGCCGTGGAGGAGATCGTGCGCTGGGCCAGTCCCGTGATCTTCATGCGCCGGACGGTCACACAGGACACCGAGCTTTCCGGGCACTCGTTCTCCGAGGGCGACAAGGTGATCTTGTTCTACAACTCGGCCAACCGCGACGAAGACGTGTTCGAGGACCCTCAGCGCTTCGACCTGTTGCGCAACCCCAACCCCCATGTGGGGTTCGGAGCGGCCGGCCCGCACTTCTGCCTCGGCGCGCATCTTGCGCGGCGTGAGATCACTGTCATGTACAGAGAGCTCTTCCGTCGCGTCCCGGACATCCACTCCACGTCGGAGCCGGTTCGCCTTCGCTCCAACTTCATAAACGGCATCAAGCACCTGCCCTGCGCCTTGTCCGGGGCGTGAGCTCTCCGCCGTACGACCCGTTCGACCCAGAGCTCTGGCGGGACCCCTACCAGACGTACAGCAGGCTCCGCGAGGAGGATCCGGTCCACCTTGTGGAAGGCCGGGACTTCTGGGTCCTGTCGCGCTTCGAAGACGTCTTCGACGCGGCCACCGACACAGAGACCTTCTCTTCGGCCGAGGGGCTCACGTTCGTGAAGGACGAGATCTCGAAGCTCGGGCTCGCGCCCACGCTGGTCATGATGGACCGTCCTCGTCACACCACTTACAGGCGCCTGGTGAACCAGATGTTCGCTCCGCGCCGCGTCGCCGAGCTCGAGGAGGAGGTCAGGGCGTTCACCGCAGCATGCGTGTCGCGGATCGCCGAAGCGGGAGAGGCCGACCTGGTGACGGAGCTGGCCGGTCCGCTTCCCTCCTATGTCGTGGCGATGTACCTGGGCGTCCCGGAAGGCGACCGCGACATGTTCGGGGCGTGGAGCGGCGCGATCGTTCAGGCCAATTCGCTCGGCAGCGTTCTCGACGCGGCCGGCGCCATTCGCGAGCTCTACGAATATTTCACCGCCCTGATCGACGAACGGCGCAGCGCTGCCGAAGACGACATGATCTCGTGTCTCCTGGGGTCCCAGATCGACGGGAGGTCGGTCACGCTCGAGGAGATCCTGGGGTTCTGCTTCGTCATGATCGCGGGCGGCAACGACACCGCGTCGGGCTTGATCTCCCAGAGCGCAGTCGCGCTCACCGAGTTCCAGGATCAGCGCAAGCTACTCCTCGACGATCCCTCGGCAACAGGCCGTGCCATGGACGAGCTGCTGCGCTTCACCTCACCCGTCCAGGGCCTCTCGCGCACCACGACGCGCGAAGTCGAGATACGCGACAAGGTCATCGCCCCGGGCAGCAAGGTCCACCTGCTCTACGGATCTGCGAACCGCGATCCGAGGGAGTTCGGGACCGACTCCGAGCACCTCGACGTTTCCCGGCGAGTCACCCGCATGCTTGCGTTCAGTTCGGGACCTCATCACTGCCTCGGGGCCGCCGCCGCCCGCCTCGAGGGAAGAATCGCCATCGAGGAGCTGCTTCGGGTCATGCCCCGCTTCGCAGCCGACGGTAACGCGGGGCGCTACGCTGCGGGCCCCTTTACGCGGCGATTCGAGTACCTGCCGGTCCGGGTGGACGGGTGATCGGAGGAGCAATGAGCGATTCGACGATGAGCAGCCAGATGGGTCACGGGGTGAACCAGCGAGCGCTCATCAAGATGACCCCTGAAGAAGTCGACGCCTTCCTTCACGAGCGCAGGCCCGTCACACTTTGCTCGATCAACCACGACGGATCCATCCATGCCGTGGCGATGTGGTACGGATTCCTCGAGGGATCCGTTGCCTTCGAGACGAAGGCCAAGTCCCAGAAGGTGCAGAACCTCCGGCGCGACCCTCGCATGACGTGCATGGTCGAGGACGGTGACTACTACGAGGAGCTACGCGGCGTGGAGCTCGTAGGCCGCGCCGAGATCGTCGAGGACCCCGCCAGGATGTGGGACCTCGGAGTCGATCTCTTCGAGCGTTACCACGGTCAGTACACAGAGGAGCTGCGCCCGTTCGTGGAGACGATGCTTCACAAGCGCGTCGTCGTGAAGCTGCTCGTGGACCGTGTCGTTTCCTGGGACCATCGCAAGTTGGGCCTGCCCCCGTCGCACTAGCCCGCTACGCACGGCCCGGCGACCGCCGCGTCGCTGGGTGCGGTTATGCGAGAGCCAGGGTGTTGGCGCTGCGGAGCCGGCCTGCGAGCACTTTCACCATCCGACGCCCGATCTCCGAGGACGTCGTCAGGAGCAGCTCGAACTCTCGGCAATCGAGGACGAGCAACTCCATGTCGGTTTCCGCCACCACGGTCGCCGTGCGCGGGCCGCCGTCGAGCACGGCAACCTCACCGAAGAAGTCACCGGGACCGAACTGCGCGATATCGGAGCCGTCCCTCGAGCACCTGGCCCTGCCCGACACCACGACCACGACCTCGGTTCCCCGCGCACCTTGATCGACGAGCCGCTGTCCGGCCGGGACGGCGAGGCGGGTCCCGAGATTCGTGAGGCCCCTGAGCTCCTTCGGAGGACAACCTTCGAACAGTGAAATCTCTTCGAGATCGTTGACGCTCTCCCTCGAGGTGATCCGCATCGATATCTCCTGACACATTTCTTGACTGGCTTCGCACCTGTCCGCCCGGTTCGAAGGTACCGGCCGTACGTTACGAGAGAATGACGAGGACGCGAATTCGAGGCGAAGTCTCCAATAACGCCCGTTGAACACCACGAACGCCCAGGAAGCCTTCGGCTTCGTGCTCAGTCGAGCGTCGAATAGCGCTTCACCATGAGCGTCTCGCGGTCGACGAGGTCGAAGAAGCGCCGGCACACGGGTGAGCTGTCTGCCAGCCTCTCCCCCTCGAGCGCTTGGGGCTGCGATTGCCACAACGTGACGACGAGCCACTCTCCGTCATCAGAACGGGCGGTCGTTCGCCGCAAGAACCCCGGAAGGTTCGGGATGAACTCGGTCTGCATGGCGCGGTCCGCGCGCAGGAAGTCGTCTTCGTCGGTGTCGCTAGCGAGCCGGAAGGTGACGGTCTCGACCACAGCCATCGCACAACGTTAGGCCTGTGTATTCTCACTTGCAGGAGGAGCGATGTCCGACGACTGGGCGCGGCCGGTAGTGCACTGGGAGATCGAGGCGATCGACGCTGACCGCTTGCGTGGCTTCTACGCTGCTCTGTTCAACTGGCAGATCGGACCCGGGCCGATAATGCAGATTCCAGCTGGGGTCGGAGGGCCCGAGCCCGGGCCCGGTGGTCACATCCGCAGCAGCGAGCGCAGTGGCGTGACTCTCTACGTCCAGGTGCGCGACCTGCGCGAGTCGCTCGAGAAGGCTTCGGAGCTGGGGGGCACGGTGGTGGCCGAGCCGTTCGACCTCCCCGACGCTCCGACGTTGGCGGCGATCACCGACCCGGAGGGCAACCCGGTCATGCTCGTTCAGCAGTGAAGCTCGAGACCCACGGCGAGACCGCCGGCGCTCATGCGCTGCGGTTGAGGGGCGGAGCGTCGAGCCCGCAGTGAAGGCACTCCGTGGAAGACCGGACCCGCGGTCCCACCTCCACCAAGGCAACCTTCTCCTCCGCTGCGGTCGGCGGGTTTCGGATCGCGATGGCTGCGAGCGCGCCACCAAGCGCGCAAGCCGCTGACGAAATCAGCACAGCTGTCCGGAAGCCGGATGACAGCTGGTGTGGATGCAGGTACGCCCGTCCCGTCAACCCCGACAGCCAGGGCAGGATCGCAACAGCGACGAGTCCGGCAACGCGCGCCACGTCGTTGTTGACCGCAGAGGCGACGCCTGCATGCTCGGCCGGAGCCGAGTCCATCGCCGTCGCAGTGAGCGGCGCCACGACGACTGCGAGGCCAACCCCGAAGACCAGCACCGCAGGCAGCACGTACTCGACGTAGTTGCTTCCCGATACGGCCCTCACCAGCAGCGCCATCCCTCCTGCCACCACCAACGGGCCGACCGACATCTGAAGTCGCGGGCCGATGCGCGTGGCGAGCCGTCCCGAACGTGCGGAGAACACCAGCATGATAACGGTGATCGGCATGAGGGCGATACCGGACTCGAGGGGGGAATAGTGCGAAACGCCCTGTAACACGATGGGAATCAAGAAGAAGGCTCCTCCTAGCGCCCCGTACACGGCGAAGGTGACCGCGTTGGTGGCACTGAATTGGCGGCTCTTGAAGACGTCGAAGGGAAGCATCGGGGAGTCCACCGACCGCTCGACGAACGCGAAAACCGAGATCGCCACCACTGCTATCCCGGCGGACACGAGAACCGCGGGATGGCCCCATCCCTCGCTCGAGCCTTGGATCAAGGCGTATGTCATTCCGGCTAGGGCCAGTACCCCCGATACAGCCCCCGGCACGTCTATGCCACGGGTGGTGGACGGGTCGTGAGACTCCGGCACGTGCCTGGCGCTCACGGACAAGACGAAGAACGCCAGCGGGATGTTGATGAAGAAGATCCACCGCCACGACGCTGCACTGACCAGATAGCCCCCTAGGACGGGGCCGGCGGCCGCCGCCAGCCCGCCCAACCCGGACCAGGCCCCGATCGCCCGGGCTCGGTCTTCTGGAGCGAACGAAGCCTGCAATATCGCGAGGCTCCCAGGTGTCAGCAGTGCGCCTCCAACCCCTTGCAGGCAGCGCATGAGGATGAGCACGGACGGGTTCGGGGCGATTCCGCACAGAGCGGAGGCGATCGCGAACCAAGTGATCCCGATCATGAAGATCCGCTTTCGGCCGAAACGGTCACCGAGCGACCCGCCGAGCAACAAGAAGGCACTGAGGGTCAGCGTGTAACCCGTCACGACCCACTGGAGAGGTCCGAGCGGAGTGTGAAACTCCCGGCCCATCGGGCGAAGGGCGATGCCCACGACCGTTGCGTCGATCGTGGCCATTCCCGATCCGAGAACGGTGGCAGCTATGACCCAGCGACCCTTGGCGGTGGAGTAGCCAAGCTCCTCCACCTGTCAGCGAGCCTTTCGGGGCCCCGCCGGATCGGGCGTGCCTTGACGAGGGGCCGGCTTCGATCTCGGGTACTCCATCGCATCGGAGACGGCGTCGGCGACTGAGCCTCCGAACTCGCGCTCGACGAGCCACAGAGCGAGGTCGATGCCACTCGTCACCCCTCCGCTCGTCACGAGATCCCCGTCGTCCACCACCCGGTCCTTGACCAAGGTGGCGCCTGACGCTTCGAGCTCCGACCAGGCCGAGTGATGGGTCGATGCCCTGCGCGCACCTATGACGCCCGCTCTCGCGAGCAACATGGTCCCGGTGCACACCCCCGCCAAGATTCGAAGGCTTGGGTGCGAGCGGGCCGCCGTGAGGATCGGCACCCAGTGTCCCCTTTGCGCCTCTCCCCATGCCCCCACCTCGGCGCGGGCCAGCCATCCACCTCCCGGGACGATCAGGATGTCAGCTCCCGGCTGGTAGACGCCGTCGGGCTCGAACCTGAGTCCGTGTGAGCCGGTGACGATCGGCTGATGCTCGCGCGTCACCAGGTGGACGCTCAGGTCGCAACCAGCGCTCGCCGCATTGCGCAAGACCTCGAAGGGCCCGAGGGCGTCGAGCTCGTCGAGGCCGTCGAACACGACTATGTCAGCGCGCACGATCAATTATGCCGGGATAGAACACGTTTCACAGCCGCTGCTACTGTCCACCCGGGTCAGCGATCGTGATCGGCGCCGGCATTCGGCGCGGCTAGGAGGGGAGATGATCCTGGACCGTTTCCGGCTGACGGGCCGGTCGGCTGTGGTCACGGGCGCCGGTCGAGGGATAGGTGCTGCTTGCGCAGTCGGGCTCGCCGAGGCCGGATGCGACGTCGTCATCTCCTCGCGCACAGAGGAGCAGCTGCGCGACGTGGCCAAAGCCGTGGAAGGGGCAGGGCGACGAGCGGTGGTCGTGCCGGCTGACTTGGACGACCTCGATTCGGTGTCGGCGCTGGCAAGCGCGGCCAAGGAGGCATTCGGCCGCCTCGACGTCGTGGTCAACAACGTGGGGGGGACGATGCCGCGTGCATTCCTCGACACGAGCCCACGTTTCCTGGAGGCGGCATTCCACTTCAACGTCTCCACGGCGCACGCACTGACTCGTGCCGCAGCGCCGCTGATGCTCGAAGGTGACGGCGGCTCTGTGGTTAACATCACCTCGGCGATGGGACGGCTTCAGGGACGCGGATTCGTCGCTTACGGGACCGCCAAAGCCGGCCTCGCACACTTCACCAGGCTTGCCGCGGTGGACCTCGCTCCGAGGATACGAGTGAACGCCATTGCGGTCGGATCGGTCGCGACGTCGGCCCTCGAGATCGTGCTCACGGACGACAACCTTCGAAGCACCATGGAGGAGGCCACTCCTCTTCGACGGATCGGGGACCCCGAGGACATCGCGGCTGCCGTCGTCTACCTGAGCTCGAACGCCGGCTCTTATGTCACGGGCAAGGTTCTCGAAGTGGACGGCGGGTTGGATCGTCCGAACCTCGACCTCGGCATGCCCGACCTGTGAACCGTCCCACCCGCGTCAAGATCGTGGGCGGTCGAAAGAAGTTGAAAGATGAAAGAAGTCGAAAGAAGGAGGAGTGATGGGAAGTCCTGAGACAGTCGTGCGCGAGTTCTGCGAGCTGGTGTCGACGAAGGACCTCGAGAAGCTCAGACCGCTTCTCGCCGAGAACGTCGTGTACCACAACATTCCGATGGAGCCTGCAGAAGGGATCGACGCCACGCTCGAAGCCCTCTCGATGTTCTTCACCATGTTCCAATCGATGGAAATCCAAATGCTGAACCTCGCATCGAACGGAGATGTCGTGCTCACCGAGCGGATCGACGTGCTCTCCACCGACTCTGCCACCGCCCCGGTGCCCGTCATGGGGGCATTCGAGGTTCGGGACGGGCGTATATCCGCGTGGCGCGACTACTTCGACCTCGCCCAAGTGGCAAAGCTCCTCGGTGGCGAGTGAACCGGGCGTCGCCACGCGGCTGATCGGGTAACACCCATGCCCGTTCCCTTCGACGAATATCCGCTACACCAGGTCCCTCTGTCGATCCGGCACATGGCGACCAGCGATCGCAACTCCTACGACCGCTGCTACTTCAATGCGCACGACCGAACCGGTGACGTGTTCTTCGTCTCAGGCCTCGGTGTCTATCCCAACCTGGGCGTGATCGACGCGTATGTCACCCTCGCGCGCAGCCCGCGCCAGACGACCTTGCGCCTCTCGGACGCGCTCGGCGACGATCGCTCGCTCCAGAAGGTCGGGCCCTACAGGATCGAGGTGGTCGAACCACTGCATCGTGTGAGGCTCGTGTGCGAGGCCGAGGAACACGGGATCTGGTTCGACCTCAACTGGACCGGATCCTTCCCCGCAGTCGAGGAGCCGCAGCACGTCATGCGGCAAGGCGACCGCGTGATCCTGGACGCCGCTCGCTTCGCGCAGGTAGGCACCTGGTCGGGAACGTTGCGAATAGACGGCGACGAGCTGGAGCTGTCCGACGACCGCTGGGTGGGGACCCGAGACCGGTCATGGGGCATTCGACCAGTCGGCGAGCCGGAGCCGCCCGGCCGCGCGGCGGCTGAGCCCGATGAGAGGTTCGGTTTCTGGTGGACGTACGTACCCCTTCGCTTCGAACAGTTCGGTCTCTTGGTGATCGCGCAGGAGGACGGCGACGGCAATCGAACCATGAGCGATGCGGTACGCATTTGGCCGGCCTCGTCCGCGAGGGCGCCTGAGCAGCTCGGCTGGCCGGAGATCGAGGTCGCTTACCGACCGGGAACCCGTCAACCGTCGGCGGCAAAGCTGCAGCTCGGCACCCGCGGCAAGTCGTTCACCGTTGACGTCACCACGTTGGGCATGGTCGCTCTCAACTGTGGGCCTGGATACGGCGGAGACCCCGACTGGGCACACGGATCCTGGCGTGGGCGTGGCTTCGTCGAGCGGGTCGATGTGGACCTCGAGGACGCACAGGTCGCCGCGCGCTCTGCGTTCGGCGTGATCGACCACGTGGCTCGCGCCACTTGTGACGGAGAAGAGGGATGGGGGATGTTCGAGCACGGCACCTTCGGCCGTCACCAACCGTCGGGTTTCGACGACTGGTCCTCGGTAGCGACCTGAATGCGAGATCACGACGGCGGAGACGGAGCTCCTGCCGGTGCGGCGGAGACCGTCGTCGGGGCCGGCGCAGCTCAAGGGAATGAGGGACGCCCTTCGCTCAAGATCTCCACGCGCGACCGCGACGAGCTCGAGCGGCGCCTCACCGCCTGGCTGCGGGGAAAGCTCGCCGGCGCGCAGATCACCTCTTTCGAGGCACCCGAGTCGAACGGGATGTCGAGCGAGACGCTTCTCTTCGACGTCGCCTACAACGAGGGTGGTTCGCCCCACTCGCGACGCTGTGCCGCACGGCTGAGCCCGGACCCGGCAGCAGTTCCCGTGTTCCCGGTCTATGACTTGGGACGCCAGTTCCGCGTGATGCAGCTCGTCAAAGAGCGCTCCGGGGTGCCTGTTCCGGGCACTCTTTGGCTGGAGGAGGACGAAACTCCGGTCGGGGCTCGGTTCTTCGTGATGGAGCGAGTCGACGGAGAGGTCCCGCCTGACGTGATGCCGTACCCCTTCGGGTCGTGGCTCTCGGAAGCTCCCGAGGCCGACCAGCGTCGCCTCCAGGACTCAGCGGTGCGCGTCCTGTCCGAGATCCACCAGATGCAGGTCTCTCCGGGGGACATCACGTTCTTGGAGTTGGAACGTCCGGGCGACACCGCCCTCAGACGTCACGTGGCCGATCTGGGCGCGTACTACGAGTGGGTGTGCTCGGACGGCGTGCGGTCCCCCCTCATCGAGCGGGCGTTCAAGTGGATCGACGACCACTGGCCCGAGCACGAAGGGCCCACGGTGGTCAGCTGGGGGGACGCCCGGATCGGGAACATGATGTTCCGCGACTTCGAGCCGGTGGCCGTCCTCGACTGGGAGATGGCCGCCGTCGGACCGCCCGAGGTCGACATCGCGTGGATGGTCTACCTGCACCGCTTCCTCGACGACATCGCGATCTCCGCCGGGCTTCCGGGTATGGGTCGCTTCATGCACGTCGAGGACGTCGCCTCGCTCTACGAGTCCGCCTCGCGGTACGCCCCCCGAGACCTCGACTTCTACACGCTCTACGCCGCCCTTCGGCATGCGGTCGTGATGAGCCGGGTCGCACGCCGCCAGGTGCTCTTCGGGGAGATCGTCATGCCAGAGGACCCCGACGACATGATCATGCACCGGACGAGCCTCGAGGAGATGCTCGCCGGCACCTACTGGCAAAGATTCTGAGGTCCGGCCTGCCGTCCAGCAGGGCCTAAACCCATGACTCTCTCTGTGACTCGTTCAGGCGGCCGGCGCGGGCCAAGCTGGGGAAGTGACCTTCCCCCGAGGGGTCTCCCCGTTCTCGAGATGAAGGTTCGCCGGTGACCTACCACCAGGACATGCCCGGACCCCCGGGCGCACCGGGTCAGCCCCCGCGGGGGCCAGGAGGGGGACGCCCGGGGGGGATGTCCGGTCGGCCTTCTCGTTACCCGCCGAAGCGGTCCTTCTGGCAGTCCGCCTCGAGGGCGGCGTCTCGAGCCGCAGCCGGCGCCGGAAAAGGTGCCTCCTCCGGCACACAGCGACTCACGGTGTTTCTCGGGGGGCCCGAGCGCGCCAGGGTCATCGTGGTGCTCGCCTGCGTGCTCGCGATGGCAAGTGCAGACGCCGCGACCGTGGGAGCGGCTGCCACGTCCCTTCGCGCTTGGTTCCACATCGGCAACGGCGATATAGGTCTCCTGGTGGCGGTCAACTCGATCGTCGGCGCAATCGCCTCGGTGCCGTTCGGGATGCTCGCTGATCGAGTCAGACGCACGTGGACCCTCTCGTTCGCCATCGTGATCTGGGGCCTGGCGATGATCTCGAGCGTCACTGTCGGGCACTCGTTCGGCAAGTTGCTCGTCACGAGATTGTTCCTGGGCGGCGTGACGGCCGTGGCGGGACCTGTCATCGCATCCCTCGTCGGGGACTACTTCCCCGGAGGCGAGAGGGGCAAGATCTACAGCTACATCCTGACGGGCGAGCTGGTCGGGGCGGGCGTCGGGTTTGCTCTGACCGGCGACGTCGCAGCTCTCTCGTGGCAAGCTGCCTTCGTCATCCTCGCTCTGCCGGCATTCCCGTTGGCGTGGGCGGTGTTTCACCTTCCAGAACCGAGGCGGGGCGGCACGGCGCCTTTCGCTCCCGACACTCGAAGCACCGGCGGGCCGGTCCACGATCGACGTTCAGGAAGTGCTGCGGGAATCGACGAAGCCGCCGGAGCGGCACAGAGCGCTGCCGCCTCTGCCCACGGAGGGGGATACGCGGGGACCACCTCCTACACTGCCGACTACAAGGAGCAGCCGCCGGGTGACGGACCCGACGGGCAGGGCGGAGGTCACTCTCCGGAGGTGACCGACGCACAACGGCTGGCTCTCGAGCGCGGCATCCGACCAGATCCGCAGCTGGTATCGCGCGCCCGGGGCAAGCGAATGGGCTTGATATCGGCGACGCGCTATGTGCTGGCCGTGCGCACGAACGTCGCTTTGATCATCTCGGGTGCCTGCGCCTACTTCTTCCTGGCGGGCATCCAGACCTTCGGGGTCGAGTACGTGACGACGGTGGACCACGTGAACAAGGCGTTGGCGAACCTGCTCATGCTCGCGATCGGTGCGGGTGCCGCAGTGGGAGTTCTCGTGGCTGGTCCTCTGGGCGACTCGCTGCTCCGACACGGCCGGCTCAACGGCCGGGTATTGATCGCAGCGGTCGCGGCTTCGCTCACGGTCGTGTTCTTCATCCCGGCGTTGGTGAGCAGCAGCATTCTCACTACTTTGCCGTATCTGCTCTTTGCCGCTGCCGCACTTTCGGCACAGAACCCACCGATCGACGCCGCACGTCTCGACATCATGCCCTCGACGCTGTGGGGCCGGGCGGAGGGCATCCGCACCTTCCTGCGGACTGGGGCTCAGGCGCTGGCGCCACTGCTGTTCGGAGTGCTGTCGGACAACATCGCAGGCGGTCACGCTTCGGGACTGCGCTGGACGTTCATCATCATGCTCCTGCCGCTGAGCGCGAGCGCGGTGTTTCTCTTCAGGGCGATGCGCAGCTACCCCTTCGATGTCGCGACAGCAGGAGCGATCAGCTCTCCCGAAATCTGATCCGACCAGGAGATCGCGGCGCTGGAGCGCCGGGACGCGTCAGCCGCTACCGCCCCACATGCCCTCGCACGTCGTGAGACCCCCGACCAGGCCGCTACGCAGGTCGGCGTCGTTGTCGAGCTCCTTGATGGATCCCGAAGGAGGGAAATTCGCCCAAGTGAACGCCACGATGCTCTGAGCGCCGGCACGGCAGAAGGCGGCCGTCTCCGTCTGCAATTGCCCAGAAGTTGGAGGGTTCGTTCCCCAGGCCATCGGCGTGCCGAGCAACGGCTCGTTCGACGGGTTCCACCCTCGTGCGCGCAGTGCATCGAGCATGAAGGGCATCAGGTTCTTCATCGAGAAGTCGCTGTCCGGCTCGCCGTCTCTCGCGTATACGCCGAGGGTGACGAGGTCGCATGCACGAGGCGAGAAGTTGAGCAACTCGACATTTCGGAACTTGTTGCGCTCGAGGGTCGCGGGTACGTATGGACCTCCGGGGGCTGCCCGGTAGTCCAAGGTGGCACCGAATCCGCACACCGTGGGCCGAGGGGTCGCGAGGCCTCGGTTGCTGGCGGCGACCAGAGAGCGGACCTGCTCGAGCAAGCTCACGATGTTGCCCGGATAGTCGTCGAGGATGTAGTAGCCCGCGACCGATGCCTGATCGCGATCGTTGGCCAGAAGCTCTCGCACATGGTCGAGCATGTAGGTGCGGTCAGCGGCGCTGATCGGGCACGGGGTGGTGACGGTTATGCACGACGGATACTTGGCGAGGACGTAGTCTGAGACGAAGAACATGGGATCCGGATCGATGTACCGGACTCCGTTGCCCTTGGGAAACAGAGTCCCGCTTTCCGCCTGCGCGTAGCCCGAAGGCACAGGAGGAACGGATGCGTTGTTCGTGATGGAAAGGGTCAGGCCCGTGGCCCTGAAAGCCGCCGTCCCCGGGCCGGTCAACTGGTACGCACCACCCTGGTGCAGTACGCCGGCCCAGCGAGCGGGTGGCGTGCTTCCGCTGCTCCAAGAAGCCACGACGGCGATGCCGGCTACGACGAAGGTCAGCGAAAGAAGGATCCGTATCCGGGTCCTACGGGTCGCCGAGGTGGCCGCCGCTCTCATCGGGGCCGGAGTGTAGCGAGCGGCGGCTAGCCGACTACTCGCGGTGAGGTGGTCCTAAGCGCCGCGACAGGCGTTCTACGGATCCACGCGCGGATCGGCCCGCACCGCGAGCACCGCCAGGTCGTCCCCCAGCTGGCCTCCGCTCAGGGCCAAGACCTCGTCCGCTATCGACTTGACGATCACACTGGCGGGTTGTCCGGTGCACCCTCTGATCGTGCGCTCGAGGCGCTCCTGACCGAAGAATCCGTCGGGGCTCTGTTCGTCGCCCGTGTTCGCCCGTGCCTCGAGAGCGCCGTCGGTCACCATGACCAATGCGTGTCCCGGCCCGAGCCTCACTGGACGCACACCGAAGCTGGCCAGGGGGAGGACACCGAGAAGTGGCCCCTGCACGCCGACAGCCTCCACCGTGTCTCCCCGGAGCACTAGGGGCGGAGGGTGCCCTGCGCAGACGATCTGCAGGTCCGCACCGGCATCGTGGACCGAGAGCTCTGCGTAGACCATGGTGCAGAACCACTCGGACCCCGTGGTCTCGTCCAGTGAGGTGTTGATCGCCGCCACCACTGCGGGAGGATCGAGCCCCGCCCGCGCCGCGACTCGCGCGCCGTGGCGAACCTGAGCGGTGAGTGCGGCCGCAGCCGGGCCGCTCCCCGACACGTCGCCGATCATGAGCACCCACCGGTTGCCCGCGAGGTGGAAGACGTCGTAGAAGTCACCGCCGACCTCGACCCCTTCCCCCGCAGGATGGAAGGTGGCGGCGACCTCGAGCCCCGGAAGATCGCTGAGCGCAGGAGGCAAGAGGCTCGCCTGCAGCGCGCGTGCCACGTCGGCTTGCCGCCTGTGGACCAGTGCATTGTCGATGGCCACAGCTGCGCGCCTGCTGAGCTCCTCGGCGAACGAGATGTCGGTGGCGTCGTACGGCTGAGAGGAGTCGAATCGGAACAACCCGAGCAGGCCGAGCATCTCGCCTCGTGCGACAAGAGGGACCGCCATCGCAGAAGTGACGCCCATGCTCCTGAGCGTCCTCGAACAGCCTTCGTCGAGCACCGCCCGATCCTGGGACGCGCCCTCACCCAGTCCCAGTACAGCCGAACGCCCGCATTTCATCGCAAGACCGATCAGCTCGTCTCTCGCTTCGAGACCTTCTTCGGCGTCTGGCTCCGCGAATCGCCGTTCGGTCGTCGGGTCACAGTGCGCCAGCGCGACACGGCGCAACACCCCGATCTCGTCGAACAGGTGCACCGTCGCCATATCGGCGACTTTCGGCACCATCAGGTGAGCCGTGCTGTTCAACGTCTCGTTCACGTCGAGCGACCACGAGAAGAGAGTGGAGACATCGGCGAGGAATTGGGCGTTCTCCGCGACGCGTTCGAGTTGCTCGAGCCGCTCGGCGGTGGCGGTTCTCGGAAAGAGCGACGTCGCTTCGGAAACACGACTCGACTCTTCTCTCGCGATGCCTCGCGCAACTTCGCCGCCCACCGCGGACAAGGATAAACCAGAAGCTTTTGCGCCGGTCTCGGGACCGCAAATCACAGATAAGGTGCGGCGATGACCTCAGACAGCCCTGATGCACGCATGTCGGGAACCGTCGAAATCGGCGGCGAGCTCACCGTGAACCGACTCGGTTTCGGGTCGATGCGGATAACGGGCAACGGCATCTGGGGAGATCCGCCGGACAGGGACGAAGCCAAGGCAGTTCTGCGCCGATGCATCGAGCTGGGCGTCGACTTCATCGACACCGCGGACTCCTACGGCCCGGAGGTATCCGAGACCCTGATAGCCGAGGCTCTGCACCCGTACCCCGAGAACCTGGTGATCGCGACAAAAGGTGGACTGGTGAGACCTGGACCCGGCCAGTGGATTCCTGACGGCAGGCCAGAGCACCTGAGACAAGCATGCGAGGGAAGCCTCCGCCGTCTCCGCGTCGAGCAGATAACTCTGTACCAGTTCCATCGGCCGGACCCCAAGGTCGCGCTCGAAGACTCCCTCGGGGAGATCCTCTTGATGCAGCAGGAAGGGAAGATCCGGCACATAGGCGTCTGCAACGTGACCGAGGCGGAGATGCGCAGGGCGCAGGCTGTCGCATCGATCGTGTCCGTTCAGAACCGCTACAACATCTCCGACAGAACGTCTGAGTCGATGGTCGACCTGTGCGAGAAGGAGCGTCTCGCCTTCCTGCCATGGGCCCCGATCCTCGACATAGACCGGCACGACGCTGTGGGACGCGTCGCGGCCGCTCACCGGGTCACCCCGAGGCAGGTGGTCCTCGCCTGGCTCCTGACCCGCTCTCCTGCGATGCTCCCTATCCCGGGAACGGGCTCGGTGGATCATCTCGACGAGAACGTCGCCGCAGCCGCGATTGTCCTCGGGACCGACGAGATCGAGACGCTCGGGGAAAGCTAGGAACCGGAGGCCTGAGGCGGGCGCTTCATTTCTTCGACGAGCTTCTGGAGCAAGTCACGAAGCTGGCGCTGCTCGGCGGCTGTCAAGGTCCCGAAGAAAGCGGGTGGCTCGAGGAGCTGGTCCAGGAGCTCGGACCTGACCTGTTCGCCTTTGTCGGTGAGCACGACCGTCTTGAACCGGTGGTCGTCGGGGTTGAACTCTCTCTCTACGAGGCCCCTTTGTTCGAGCTCACGTACCTGCATCGTCACGTACGAGGGGTCGCAGTGCCACTCGCTCGCCAGCTTTCGCATCGGTACCGGCTCCCCGGTCGCCATGGCAGGCGAGATCACCGACTTGATCAACCCAGGGGTGAACCCCGTCGCCTCGCAGATGCTCTGCATGCGGTCGTGGACCTCGGGGCTGAACAAGAAGAGATCGAAGATGCTGTTCCAGGCCTGCCGTGCAGCGGGAACCCTCCGGGCCTCTGCCGACGGTCGTCGGGCCTTGGAAGCCACGCGACCCGTCACGCTTTGGAGCCTAGGCACCACGGACGGCACCCTACCTCTCCGATGCCCTAGTCAAGAGGTCGGTCATTGCTGCATTTCCTCCCTCGAATCGGGAATCGCTCCCACACACCACCGGTTGAGTTTAGTGAAGCATCGCGAGCCTTGAGGTTGCTAAAGCTCAAGGGTTGACGAAACTCAAGTAATATGGGAGGCTGCTGGAGGCAACAGGAACGGCACTCCGGTTGCCTGCCCACCGCCTCTTCCGGCGAGGGCGACTTGATCCGTCTCGGCACCTGATCGAGACCGCCCGCTGTCGGAAGCTCGGGCTGCGATCTCGAACCCGCCAAACGCACCGCACGTCACGAGGACCATCGAGGAATGCCAATGACAGTCGACGAAGCCCCCCAGAGCGACCTCACCCCCGAGGGTCTGCCCGACCCTGACGCTTCTTCGTCGAAGCGCCCTCTGGGGCTTGCGCTGGTGGTCATCTCCGCAGCCCAGCTCATGGTCGTCCTCGACGCCACGATCGTCAACGTCGCCCTGCCGTCGATCCAGCGCCAGCTTCACTTCTCAGCGGTGAACCTCGAGTGGGTGATCACCGGATATGCGCTCGCGTTCGGCGGCCTGCTCCTGCTCGGTGGACGTACCGGCGACCTGTTCGGCAGACGCCGAATGTTCATAAACGGCGTGCTGCTGTTCACGTTTGCCTCGTTCCTCGGCGGCCTCGCCCTGGACCAGGCATGGCTGATCGCCGCGCGCGTCCTTCAGGGAGTCGGCGGAGCCATCGCGGCTCCTACGGCCCTCTCTCTCATCGCCAGCACCTTCCCCGAAGGTCCCGGGCGAAACCGTGCCATGGGTGTCTACGCGGCGATGTCGGGAGGTGGCGGCGCGATCGGCCTGCTCCTCGGCGGGATCCTGACCGACATCGCTTCGTGGCGGTGGGTGCTGTTCGTGAACGTCCCGATCGGACTGTTCGTCGCCTTCCTCGCGCCTCGCGTGCTGAAAGAGACCGATCGCCAGACCGGCCGTCTGGACCTGCCTGGAGCACTGACCGTCAGCGGCGGCATGACGAGCCTCGTCTACGGCCTTGCCCACGCCGCCTCGAGGGGCTGGGGCAACCCGGGAACCGTCGTGCCCCTGGTGGTGGCGGGTGTGCTACTCGCAACGTTCATGAGAATCGAGACGCGCAGCGAGCACGCCCTCATGCCCCTGCACATCTTCTCCGACAGAAACCGCGCCGGCGCCTACTCGATCATGCTCACCCTCGGTGCGGCGATGTTCTCGCTGTTCTTCTTCCTGACTCAGTTCGTCCAGAACATCCTCGGATACAGCCCGCTTCGGGCCGGTCTCTCGTTCCTCCCTCTCACAGCTGGAATCGTGATCATGGCCGGATTGATGTCGAAGTTCGTCGGCAGGATCGGCACCCGCCTGCCCATGACGATCGGACCGTTGATGACGGCGGGAGCCCTCGTCTGGGTCTCGCGAATCTCGGTCCACAGCGGGTATCTCGAAGGCGTGCTCGGCCCGGCGCTGCTGATCGCTGTGTCGATGGGGATGGCCTTCGTACCCCTCACGCTCACCGCAGTCTCCGGCGTCCGCAACGAGGAGGCCGGGCTCGCGTCTGCCTTGTTGAACACCGGACAGCAGGTCGGCGGGTCGTTGGGCCTCGCCATTCTGGTCACCGTGGCGACCTCGGTCACCCGCGGTCAGCACCACGTCTCCCAGGCCGTGGCGATAACGACCGGGTACGGCGCCGCTTTCAGGGTCGGTGCGGGTCTAGCCCTGCTCGCTTTCCTGATCGCCCTCGTCTCGTTGCGCTCAGGGCGCACCCGGAGTGCCGAGGTGCCTTCGCTCGAGCCGGCGTTCAGTGCCGACGAGCTGGTGGCCTGAGGCTCGATGGCCTGGTGGCTCGGGTCTTAGGTCCGGATCGCAGTGTCCACCAGGCCGGCGACGCGGGACACCGCCTCTTCGACCGCCTCTTCGACAGACGGACTCAGCTCCGCACCCTGAGCGAAGTCCTCGCCTTCGATTCCCACGACTACCGCTCGGACAGGAGCGCGTCCCACGGCTCTGGCGAGCCGGAGCACCCCCGCCAGTCCGATCCCGTGGGTGCTCGACCTGCGGGCGGTCTCTGCACTGGTGGCGCGCGCTTCCGGTCCCGGCGGTCCCGCCGGTCCCGGCGGTCCGGGCAGCAGCGCGACGCCAAGCTCGATCACTGAGATGGTTCCCGGAGCCAGGTCGGATCGAGTCGCGTCGATGACGACGGCCAGCTCCGCTCCGTCCCACTCACCGAGAAGGTCGAGAGGGTCGCCCAAAGGACCGACGACGTGGATGCCCGACGAGGCACCGAAGGACGTCTCGACCCGTTGCGCGAATCTCCTCGCGACGACCGGACCGATCCCGTCGTCACGCCGGAAGTCGCTTCCGATCCCGGCGATCACGATCCGCGATCCCCGGGGTGGCGCGAAGCGCTCGTCCGTCAGTGCCTCAGATCGCGTCACTGGCCGCGCTCGACTGTCACGTCGAGGAAGTGAGCAGCACAAGAGATGCAGGGGTCGTGATTGCGCACCGCCTGTTCGCAGCGCCTCGTCAGATCGTCGTCGGAGAGATCGAGAGCGCCTTGGACGACTCGTCGCAGGTCGCCCTCGATCGAGATCAGGTTCTGGGAAGTGGGCGGCATGATCCGCGCCGAGCGGATCGTCCCCTCCGCGTCGAGCTCGTAGCGATGGAGCAGGAGCCCTCGTGGTGCTTCCGTCGCCCCGCCACCGACGCTCGCCTTCGGCACCACCGTCGCCGCGGGTGGTTCCGGAGGCTCGTAGGCCTCGACGAGACGAAGCGCCTCGTCACACGCGAACACGAGCTCCACCGACCGCACCACGATGCTGCGGAAGGGGTTGAGGCACGCGGCCCCGAGGCCCGCCGCATCGGCCGCCTCGCGAGCGACCGCAGGCAGCACGGCTGAATTGAGCGCGTATCTGGCAAGGGGTCCGGTCAGGTACTCCCGGCTACCTCCGAGCCGGGCGTGAAGCGCCGTCGAGTGAGCGACGTGCTCCTCGACCGCGAGGGAGGCGAAGCCGGCCGGGTCGGTGTCCAGTCCCTCCGAGGACGAGATCCTGCCGGACTCGATCGGATACGCGTCCTCGCCGCGCAGTGCCACGAAGCAGTAGTCCTCCTCCACGTCCGGAAAGTCGAACGACGACACCCACTGCGTCGTCACCAGAGCGGTGTCGCGGGCCCTGCGCAATGGCTCGGCCAACGCCCGAATCGCCGACACCTCGGGCGCGCTGTAGAAGCCTCCGACCCGCACGTTCACCGGGTGGACGGCGCGACCTCCGACCGTTTCCATCACCAAGTTGCCGGTGCGCTTCAAGTCGAGGCCGCGTTCGACCGCCGAACGGTCGAGGGTCGCCAACTCCACCGCGTCCTCACACCCCAGGAAGTCGGGTGCGTGCAGCAGGTATACGTGCAGTGCGTGGCTCTGGATCCACTCGCCGCAGTAGAGGAGCCTCCGAAGTGCCGCGATCCGCGGTTCCACCGACACCCCGCATGCATCTTCCATCGCCGCACACGCGCTCATTTGGTATGCGACGGGACAGATCCCGCAGATGCGGGCAGTGATGTCCGGAGCTTCTGTGAAGCTTCGGCCCCGAAGAAGAGCCTCGAAGAAGCGCGGGGGTTCGAAGATATTCAACTCGACGTCGGTTACGGTCCCGTCGCGCACCGCGACCCGAAGAGCACCCTCGCCCTCGACTCTCGCGAGAGCTGCGACGTGGACGTCACGACTTGCGTGGCTACCGTGGGTCATTTGCCAAACTCTCTCTCTTGAATTCGGGTGCGTTGGCGTTGAACGTACGGAAGAGACGCGACGCGTCTACCGGCTCGAGCCCTTCTCCGATCAGCCTTCCTGTCAATGACGTTGTGTTCGCGGTTTCGGCCGGACCGAAGCAGCCGAAACAGCCGCGGTTCACAGCAGGACACAACGCTCCGCACCCGGCGCGGGTGACGGGTCCGAGGCAGGGTGTTCCTTGCGCCACGAGTATGCAGACCGTCCCCCGGGCCTTGCACTCCTGACACACGCTGTATCCGGGGATCCGTGGCCGGCGCCCGGCGAGGGCAGCAGTTATGACCTCGAGCAGCTGATGGCGGTCGATGGGGCACCCGTGGAGCTCGAAGTCGACGGGGACGTGGGCGGATATGGGTGTCGAGGTGTCCAGGGTCCTGATGTACTCGGGATGCGCGTACACAGTCGACACGTACTCGCCGGCCGAGGCGAAGTTGCGCAACCCCTGGATCCCGCCCGCCGTCGCGCACGCGCCGATCGTGATCAGTTGGCCCGAAGACCGACGTACTTCCTGGATGCGCTCGGCGTCCTCAGGCGTGGTGATCGAACCCTCCACCAATGAGAGGTCGTAGGGCCCTTCGAAGTCCGCGCGCGACATCTCGGTGAAGTGGGCGATCTTGACCGCGCCGGCCAGAGCGAGCAGCTCGTCCTCGCAGTCCAGAAGACTCAGTTGGCAGCCGTCGCAAGACGCGAACTTCCAAACTGCCAGGGTCGGGCGGACCGCGTTCGAATCATGCGATTGCCGCGGCTCGCCTGTACCGGTCATCTATCACTCGCAGTCATCGCTTCGGTTCTCATCGCTCGTGTTGGACGAGAAGCTGCGGCACAGCCCCCGCGTAGTCGACCACAGGCCCATCACGGCACAGGAGCAACGGACCGAGCTGGCAGTGTCCGCACAGACCCACTCCGCACTGCATGTTCCTCTCGAGCGAGATACGTATGCGTTCGGGACTGACACCTCGGTCGACCAACGCTCGGGCGCTGAACCTGATCATCACCTCGGGACCGCAGACGAGGGCCACAGTTCCCGCCGGATCGAACGCGACCGTGTCGAGCAACCCCGTGACCACTCCCACCGGCCCTCCCCACTCCGGTCCCGCTGCGTCGACGGTTACTTCGACATCGGTCCCCAAGTCGCGCCATCGGCGGAGGTCCTCCGCAAAGACGATCTGATTGGGGGTGCGCGCACCGATCAGGACAACGAGGTGCCTCGCTCCACCTGACGCCGGGTCCGCTGCCAACTGGGACACACCCATGCGAAGAGGAGCGAGCCCGATCCCGCCCGCGATGACCAACGCGTCCTTGCCCGCGAGCTCGTCCACTCCCCAGTGAGTGCCGAACGGCCCCCGCACACCCACGACGCTCCCCGGCCTGGAGCTGCACAAGGCTCTCGAGACCTGGCCCACTGCTCGCACTGTGTGGTCGATTCTTCCGCCGTCCTCGGTCCCCGACACCGAGATGGCAGCCTCCCCGACGCCGAACGCGGTCAACATGTTGAATTGTCCCGGAAGGGCGTCCGCGACCGGCGCGTCCAGCGGTTCGAGGGTCAAGGTGACGACGTCTTCGGTCTCGTGGCGAGCCGCTGCAACACGGTAAGGCTCGGGAACGAGAGGCCCGTAGTGCAACTGCGCTTCCAGCTCCGCTCGGGCAAGGGCCTGCGATGGCGCCTCAGCCGGCGACGTCATTGCCATAGAGGTCTAGAAGTCTCAGACGCGTGGCTTGAAGGCGCTGGAGGATGACGGCACCCAAACGCTTCATGAGCTCGTATCCGAATGCAGGATCGGCCTCGGCCTTCGACCGCAGGCAGGTCGCGTCGACCGACACGACGCCGACCGGGTCGAGAGCGCGAGCGTCGAAGCTCCATCGGTAAGGAGGAAACAACCAGGACCAACCGAGCACCTGACCGGGCGCCAAGGTGTCGATGACCATGGCTCCTTTCGCCGGGGATCGCACCTCCAATGCAACTCGACCCCTTCTGAGCAGGTAGAGCGTGTCAGCCGGCTCACCCTCGACGATCAGGAGCTCACCGGGTTCGAAGGCAACGTTGCGCGCACACCCGGCGACGAGCTCGGCTGTGTCGCCCGGGAGTCCCGCGAACAGCGGATGGTTCGCAACGAGCTCGGCTATCGACTCCGGCATAGGGACATCCTCCTCTTCTGGTCCTCACCCACGTTCGGCGTCAACACTTTTCGACCCGGCCTCTCCGGCTCGGATGGCGACCGCCTCCTCGGTGATGTCGATACCGACGGGACACCAAGTGATGCAACGGCCACATCCCACGCAACCCGAAGAGCCGAACTGGTCCCACCAAGTCGAGAGCTTGTGGGTCATCCACTGCCGGTAACGCGACCGGGTGGACGAGCGCACCGGTCCCCCGCTCATGTAGGAGTGTCCGAGGTCGAAACACGAGCTCCAAGACCTGTGGCGCTCGACGGTGCCGTCGATGGTCGTGGTGTCCTCGACGGTGCTGCAAAAGCACGTCGGGCACACCAGAGTGCAATTGCCACATGCGAGGCAGCGTTCGGCCACGTCGTCCCATCTCGGGTGTTCTAGGTTCCTCGCCAGAAGGCCCGGAAGATCGTCGGTGTCCAGGCGACGCCCCATGTGCGAGTTGGCATGCTCGAGCACCGCTGCCCTGGCGGAAAAGTCGGTGTCGTCGGCCACACGGGTCTCGACGTCGGCCAGCACCTCCGCCCCCTGTTCGGAGCCGATCGTGACCAGAAATCGCTGGCCCCCCGAGTCGAGAAGCTCGGTGAGAGCGAGGTCGAAAGCTCCTGTGGCCGCGGGCCCCGTGCCCATCGAGGTGCAGAAGCAGGTACCCGAAGGCGTGCCGCACTCGGCGACCACCACGAGACCGGCTCGCCTTCTCTTGTAGAGAGGATCCCCGCTCGAAGTGCCCATCACACGGTCGAGCACCTCGAGTGCGGCGAGCTCGCACGGCCTGACACCCACCAGCGCGGCCGAAGGCGCATCGTCTCGGGTCTCCTCCAAGCGGACCGTGCCGTCGGTGACTTGGGCCCTCCAGACGACAGAACGAGACGGGAACACGTCCGCCTTGATCGAATGCTGGCCCACGGCCCACGCGAAAAGAGCCGAGTCATCCGTGTGCTCGAGCCTGTAGCTGCCCGGGGCTTGGGTGTCGTGCCATCCTTCGGGCAGGTCCTCAGAGCTGTTGACTTCGCCCAGAGCGATCGCGCCTTGGCGCACGACCGGTCCAAGAACGCGATATCCACGCGTGGTGAGGCCGGAGATCAGCTGATCCAAGCCGTCGCGATCTATGACGACGGCGTCGCCGAGGGGCACGCTCCCGAGGCTACGGCGGCGAGCGCTGCTCGGAAAGTGCCTTCGTGCTCATACCGCGGGATGAGGTGGCCCGGGGTCAGCCTCTGGCTGCCTCGAAGCAGGCTTGCATCAGCTTGAAGCTGCGGGAATCTCCTGTCATGCCGATGGACATGCGGTTCATGACGTATCCCATCGCAAGCTCGAGATCCGGGTCCGCCCAGCCGGCCGAGCCGCCCATGCCGAAGTGCCCGAACGCCCGTGGGCCCCCGATCCCACTCGCCGCGATGATTCCCCGGTTCAAGATGAACCCGAGGCCCCACTGGAGGTCGAGGCCGAAGAGCACCGCATCGGGACCGCTCGTCTCCTGGCGCGACGCCCGGTCGAGCTGCTTCTCCGAGAAGGTCCGGATCCTCTCGCCCGAGGGGCCGACCACCTCACCGATGCAGGACGCGTAGAGCAGCGCGACCGATCGTGCGTCACTGATGCCGTTGGCCGCCGGTATCTCCGCCGCGTACAGGCGAGGGTCGTCCCACACGGATGTGTCCCTCAATGCGCCACCGGGGGCATTGAGCGCCTTGGACAATGGCCCGTCGTGCCCGAGGAACGTCTCGATGAGCTCGTTCACAGATGACGTGTCGGTGGTGCCGCCTTTATCACTTTTTCCGCTCGTGCTGCCTTTACCGCTCGTGCCGCCTTCGCCGGCAGGAGGTCGTAGCGAGAAGGGGACAAGCGGGGCGACACGCACCTCTTCTCCAGCGGGCAGGCCGATGAAGAAATCGGCGCCGATAGGACCTGCAATCTCGTCGCGCAGGTACGAGCCGAGGCTTCGGCCGGTGACCCGCCTGACGACCTCCCCTACGAGCCAGCCATAAGTCGTCGCGTGGTATCCGTGCTTGGAGCCCGGCGCCCACGACGGGGTCTGGACCTCCAGGGCCTTTATCACCGGGTCCCAGGCGATCATGTCCTCGAAGGACATCGTGCCGTCGATCCACGCGAGACCCGCCCGATGCGCGAGGAGATCGGCGACGGTCACATCCTCTTTACCGGCTTGCGCGAACTCCGGCCAGTATTCGCGCACAGGCGCCTCGACGTCGAGGGTTCCCTCGTCGGCCAGGCGGTTGGCACACATTGCAGTCGCGCCCTTGGTGGTGGAGTAGACGATGACCGTCGTGTCCTCCTGCCAAGGACGGCCATCGGACTCGTCGGCGGTTCCTCCCCAGAGGTCCACGACCTTCGATCCTCTGTGGTACGCGGCGAAAGCGGCTCCTAGCTCGGTTCCGCGTTCGAAGTTGTGCTCGAAAGCTCGTCTGACGTGCTCCCAGCCCGGAGCCACCCATCCCGAGATCGCAACCACGCTTTCCTCCCCGTCGCTAGAAGCCCGTCCCGAAAGACCGTAGAAGGCACTCGCGCGGTAGAGGAAATCGGCTCAGCCTTCACCGGGCTGGCTGGGCCCCATCGCCCGCCAGACTGCGTCCAACGCCCGTCCCGCCCATCCGGGTCGACTGCGGCGTCCACTGACCGCTCGGGCGATCACCGCACCCACGAGCATCTCGAGCGCGAGGTCGAGGTCTGCATCCGAGTCGAGCTGACCGAGCTCACAGGCTCTCTGCAGCAGTCCGCGGGCATATTCCATCCGAGGCCCGACGACCCTCTCTCGGTGCAGTGCCAGGGCCGTCGGGTCCTCCCGGTTTGCGAGAAGAGCCCCGACGAGCTCCACACACGAGCTCGCGAAGCGGTCGTCGAAGTCCAACAGGAAACGCTTGAGGTCCGCTCTAGGGTCCTTCGAGGTTTGCGACGCTCCCCAAACTGCCGCCTGTTGAGCGATCGCTGCCGTAACGAGGTCGGCCTTGTCGCGAAATCGACGGTAGACGGTCGCCCGCGCCACTCCCGCCTCCGCTGCGACGCTCTCCATCGAGAGTCGCCCATAGCCGATGTCTGCGAGCTGGCGAAGCGCCGCTTCAGTGATGGCCTTTGTCGCCCGTTCGTCCCTCGGTCGGCCAGGGAGGCGGACCAGGAGCTCGGCCTTTGCGCTCAACTCGCCGCCCCCGGCGCCTCGTCGGTCCGCCCCGCACCAACCGCAGCCGGCGGGGCTTCGCCGACACGCTCAGGCGCCTCGGCACCCTCCTCGCCGACCGCACGCGGGGAACCTGCCACTCCCGTCGCCACGAAGTCCCTTTGTCTTACCAGTACGTATGCGAGCACGGCACCCAAGAGCGCGAGCACGCCGCCTATCAACATCAGCTCGTTCAGAGTCGCGGAGAACCCCACGCGATACGCGTGCACGAGGCTTCTTCGAGCGGCCGGTGGGAGCTGAGAGGAGTGTGTGAGCGCCTGGACCTGACCGGCGGTCAGGGCAAGGTTCAGGCGGCTTCCCCCGAATGCGACGACTTCGCGACCGACCGACGTGGCGGAGAGGGTGCTGACGGTGCGGTGAACGATCTCACTCTGGAAGATGGCTCCGAGCCCGGCGATACCGGTGGCTAGACCGACTTGGCGGAAGGTCGAGTTCGCACCCGACGCCATGCCGCTCCGACGCGGCGGTACGACGGCGACAGCAGACGAAGCGAGCACCGGGTTGATCATCCCTATCCCCGCCCCCGCGACGACGAAACCCGGAAGCAGCTGTGCCCAGCCCGAGTCGAAGTGCGTCCTCGCCATGAGCAGCTGCCCCACACCGACGAGGACCAGCCCTGCACTGAGCATGTACCTCGCGTCGAGTCTCACCGTCAGCTTTCCTGCCACCGGGGCAACGGCGAACGCGAGCAGCGTGATCGGCAGGAATCGGACACCTGCCGCCATCGGGCTGTAGCCCAGGTCGTCCTGTATGTAGAGCGTGAGATACAGGAACATCGCGAAGATCGATGCTGAAAGAGCAAACGCCGTGACCGAGACGCCGACCATCGCCGGACGCTTGAAGAGCGACAAGTCCAACATCGGATCCTTCTGGCGCAGCTCGGCGATCAAGAACACGATCATCAGGACCACCGCGCCGACGAGAAGACCCACTATCTGAGGACTTCCCCAACCCGAGGTGTTGCCGCGGACGAGGGCGAACACCAACATGAACAGTGATGCGGAAAAGGAGGCGAAACCGATCCAATCGATCCTGCGGGTGCTCGGGTCCTTCGACTCGGAGATCCGCGTGAGAGTCACCGCGATCGCGAACACCCCGATGGGCACGTTGACGAAGAAGATCCACCGCCAGCCGATGCCCGACGTGATCGCGCCGCCCACGAGAGGACCCACCGCCACGGCGCCTCCGGTCACAGCCCCGAACACGCCGAACGCCGTACCCCGGTCGCGCCCATGAAAGGCTGCTGCGATCAGGGCGAGGGAGGTGGCGAACATGATCGCCCCTCCAACTCCTTGAACTGCACGCGCCAGGTTCAGCATCAACGAGCTGTTCGAGACCCCGCAGATGAAAGAGGCGATCGAGAACACGCCGAGCCCGATCGCGAAGACCTCGCGTCGACCGAACATGTCGCCAATTACTCCCGAGGTGAGGAGAAAGGCGGCAAGGGTGAGGGCATAGGCATCCACGACCCATTGCAGGTCGCTAAACGAGGCGTGTAGCGATCTCTGGATGTTCGGCAGGGCGACGTTTACGACCGTGATGTCCAGTAGGAGCATGAAGATCGCGATGCAGACCGCGATCAAGGTCCACCACTTGCGCTCGATTGCCGGCACACGTCCTCCTCTCGGTCTCGAGAGCACCCGACCCGCTGCCCGGGATTTCGTCGATTTCAAATCCAAGACGTAGTGTATTGAAATCCTCCTCTCCGTCAAGCCCGGACGCTCCACGACCATGTCCGAAATCCGCCAGACATAGGCGGCGGGCCGTGCCACGATGGCGAGGTGATCGAGGACTTCGAGCGCTGCTATCGGGCAGTTCAGAGTCGCGACGCCCGTTTCGACGGGTGGTTCTTCACCGCGGTGACCTCCACGCACATCTACTGCCGGCCGAGCTGTCCCGCGATCACGCCCAAGAGGCAGAACGTCCGCTTCTATCCGACCGCCGCGGCGGCGCAGCAGGCAGGCTTCCGCGCGTGCATGCGATGCCGACCGGATGCCGCCCCGGGCTCGCCGGAATGGCTGGGACGCGCCGACGTCGCGGCGCGGGCGGTGAAACTCGTCCTCGACGGCATCGTGGACCGCGAAGGCGTATTGGGACTGGCCCGCCGGCTCGGCTACAGCGAGCGCCAACTCCATCGGGTGCTGGTCGCCGAAGTGGGCACGGGCGCGGTGTCCCTGGCCCGTGCACAGCGCGCCCAGACCGCTCGGCTGCTGCTCGAGACGACTGAGCTACCTGTGGCGAATGTCGCCTTCGGGGCAGGTTTCTCGAGCGTCCGCCAGTTCAACGACACCGTCAAAGAAGTCTTCGCTCGGACTCCGTCGGAGCTGAGGCGCACGGTGGCAGCACGCAAGACGCGCCATCGTGGGTCGACGCCACCCGTCGGAGCGATCACGCAGACCATCACGTTGCGGCTCGCGTACCGCAAGCCCTTCGCGGCAGCACCGCTGCTCGAGTTCCTCGGTGCGCGAGCAATACCCGGGGTCGAAGCTGTCGAAGCCACCACCTATGCGAGAAGCTTGAGGCTGGATCACGGCGACGGCACCGTGGAGATGACACCTGCTGACGGGTACGTCGACGCCGCGTTCTCACTCAGCGACCTTCGAGACCTGACAACCGCGGTGGCGAGGTGCCGCCATCTGTTCAACCTCGATGCCGACCCCGAAGCGGTGGACAGCTGCTTGGGTGCCGACCCGATCCTTGGTCCGCTGGTCCTGAAGGTTCCAGGGCGAAGGGTCGCAGGGTCCACCGATGGGTTCGAGATAGCTGTCAGGGCGGTCGTTGGACAACAGGTGTCCGTCGCCGGCGCTCGGCGCATTCTCGGAAGGCTCGTCTCGGGCGTTGGACGCGCCGTTCACCACTCCGGGGACGGGATCACACATGTCTTCCCGTCGCCGGCCGAGATGGCTGAGCTCGCGGAGAGGCGACCCGAGGCCTTCCCGATGCCGGCGACACGGCGCCACGCCCTCGCGGCGCTCGCCGAAGCTGTTGCCCGCGAGCGGTTGACGATCGACCCGGGGTCAGACCCGGACGAGCTCCGAGCGGGCCTACTGGCGCTGCCCGGCATCGGCCCATGGACCGCGTCGTACGTGGCCATGCGTGCGCTCGGCGATCCCGACGCCTTCCTGCCGACAGATCTCGGGCTTCGGCGCGCCGCGGCCCAAATTGGCATACGCGAGGACGCCGCCTCGCTCACACAGCTGGCTGAGCGTTGGCGACCATGGCGCGCTTATGCGCTCGGTCATCTGTGGTCGGTCCAAGGTGATCGGGAGAGAACGACCTTCACGAAAGAGAGTGCAGCATGAACAAAGTTGTGAGTATGAAGAGCCCGATCGGGGTGCTGACGATCGAGGGAAACGAAGAAGCCATCACCCGAATCGACCTACCCGGGTCGTCCGCGTCGTCCGCGTCGTCCGGGTCGCCCAGATCAAAAGGCGATGGCGGCACGAAACGAGCGGGCCCGATCCGGCGAAGCGGGCGCGAGATGCTCGCTCCCCTCGAAGAGGCGGTCTGTCAGCTCGAGGAGTACTTCGCCGGTGAACGCACCGAGTTCGACTTGCCTCTCGAAGTTGCGGGCACCCACTTTCAACGCGATGTCTGGTTCGCACTGTCGGAGATCCCTTACGGGAAGACGGTCAGTTACGGAGAGCTCGCAGAGATGGTGGGACGACCGAAGGCGTTTCGGGCTGTCGGCCAGGCAAACGGCTCCAACCCGATTCCCATCGTCCTTCCTTGCCACCGCGTCGTGGCAAGCGGGGGTCGAATCGGCGGCTACGGAGGCGGGCTTCCGATGAAGCGACGACTCCTCGCCCTCGAAGGAGTGGTCCTCCCAGATTGAGCGATCTCTCGAACGTGGAAACCGGCGAGGCGTCGACGAACTCTGGCGGAGCATCGTCGATGTCGGGCGAACAAGCGATCAGCCAAGCAAGCCTCGAGGAGATTCGAAGCTTCTGGGACGCCGATGCGCCCACTTACGACAATTCTTCCTCGCACCGGCCCCGCGACCGAACTGTGCAGGCAGCTTGGACAGCCGCTGTGGCACGCCTTCTGCCGCCGAGTCCGGTCCGTGTCCTCGACGCAGGCGCGGGAACGGGATTTCTGAGCCTCATCGCCGCACGACTCGGTCACAAAGTGACGGCGCTGGACCTGTCCCCTCAGATGCTCGAACAGCTTCGCGTGAGCGCCGCCGACGAAGACCTCGCCATAGAGGTGGTGGTCGGCCACGCCGACAGCCCACCGGATGGATTCGACGTGGTCATGGAGCGCCACCTGTTGTGGACTCTTCCTCGACCAGGTGACGCACTTGGCTCTTGGAGAAACGCTGCTCCGGAAGGTCGTCTCGTGCTCTTCGAGAGCCTTTGGGGAAGCGTCGATCCCTTCGAAGCGGCCAGGTCTCGGGTACGTGCTCTGCTCAGGAATGCACGTGGCCAGGCACCTGACCACCACGGCAGCTACTCCGACTCCTTGCGATCCTCGCTACCACTCGGTTCGGGGACTCCACCCGGAACCCTGATCGAGATGGCCGAGAGCGCTGGGTGGCGAGGAGTGCGGCTCGATCGCTTACGGGACGTCGAGTGGGCGGAGCGAAGTGCTCTCCCGGCCATCGAACGCTTGGTCGGAGTCACACCCAGGTTCTCCATTGTTGCGGATTGACGCGAGACGACGCGCTCGGCTCACATGACGAATATGGAAGGTGGCGGCGATCCAGGTGGAATTCAGGCACCGGTCGTCGTCGATCGACCCGACGAGAGTCGCCTCGTCGTCGAAGAGGAAGGCTCTGTGGCCGAGCTCGTGTACGAGCGCGAGGACGACCGGCTCGTACTCGTCCACACGGGAGTGCCCGACGCCATGGGCGGGAAGGGGGTTGGAGGGGCGCTCGTGAAGGCCGCAATGCGAAAAGCCGCTCTGGGTGGTTTGACCGTGGTGCCTTGGTGCCCCTTCGCCCGAAGGTGGCTCCGCCACAACCCTCAGATCGCGGGGACGGTCACGATCGACTGGACGTCGTAGCCTCTCTCACCACCTCGCTTGCTGCTTTGTCCTCACGAATTCCCTCGAACCGGGGATGGCGCAACATGCCATCGCGGGTCCACTCAGTGAAGGTGACCTGACAGACGAGCAAGGGTTGGACGAAATGCGTGCCACGCTCGAAGCGCCGGAAACCGGCGAAGGGCGATTGCTCGATCTCCAGCTGGCCCAACTTCGCACGCAGGTCTCGCAGGGTTCTTTCGTCGAAACCGGTTCCGACCTTGCCGGCGTAGACGAAGCGCTCACCCTCGTAGTGGCCGAGCAGGAGAGCACCGAAACCGGTGCGGCTACCCGCAGGTTGCGTGAAGCCACCTATGACGAACTCCTGTCCTACGCTGCACTTGAACTTGAGCCAGTTCGGCGAGCGTCGTGACGAGTAAAGGGAGTCTGCCTTCTTCGCGATGATCCCTTCCCAGCCGCGGGAGCACGCCGACTCGAAGTATCCCTCTCCGTCAGTGTTCCGGTGAACTGTGAACCGAAGAGGTCCGGTGAACTCGATGGCGCTCCTCAGGACTCTCTTGCGGGCACGAAGTGAAAGCCCTCGCGTGTCGTAACCGTCGAGGTGGAGGATGTCGAAGGCGTAGTAGATCACTCGGACAGTGCTCTGCCTCGCGCGGGTGGGATCGATTATCCCGGAGCGTTGCTGCAACAAGGCGAAACTGGTGCGCCTCCCCTCGAACGCAACGATCTCGCCGTCGATGACGAAATTGTCCTCTCTCTGCGCGGCGAGATTCTCTGCTATCTCCGGATACGTTCTTTCGAGTCGTTGCCTCTTTCGCGAAAAGAGGGACACGGCGTCGCCAGACCGGTAGGCCAGGCATCGGATCCCGTCGAGCTTGCGTTCGAAGATCCAGCCGGTGTCCGAGAAGCGCCTGTCGGTCAGCGTCGCGAGCATCGGGTCGACCCACGACAGCTGGTCCGTTCGCGAGAGCCTTTCCCGTTCAGGCGCCGAAAGGGCGGTGAAGGCGTCGGGGGTCATCGGCCGTTCACGATATGCCCGTGAAGATGTTCATCGGCTCCCCAGAGGGGCTCGAGCGACGTCGGATACCGTTAGGAGCCTTGGGCTTCTACAGAGAGCAGGTCCTTCCTCGTCTCGTCGACAGAGCTTGCGGTACCCGGGCCCTCCAACACTGGCGGGCAGAGGTGACCGAGGATCTGAGCGGTCGCGTCCTGGAGATCGGTTTCGGATCCGGTCTCAACGTCCAGCACTACCCACCACAAGTGGAGGTGGTGCTGGCGGTGGAACCGGCCGCCGCGGCGAGACGGCTTGCATCACGAAGGATCGAGGCGGGAAGCGCACGCGTCGAGCACGTCGGCCTGGACGGGCAGTCCGTCCCGCTCGATGATGCGAGCTGTGACTGCGGTCTGTCCACGTTTACCCTTTGCACCGTCCCCGACCCCACGAAGGTCCTGTCGGAGCTTCGACGCGTCCTTCGACCCGGCGGCCGGTTCCACTTCCTCGAACACGGGATCTCGCCGGACCCGTCGGTGGCGAAGTGGCAGCACAGACTCGACCCGCTCCAGCGCAGGTTGGCAGACGGGTGCCACCTGACGCGCGATGCGGTGGCTCTCGTGAAGCAGGCAGGCTTTGTCGTAGAGCACGTCGAGCAGCGCTATGCGAAAGGACCGAAACCCTGGAGCTGGTTCACGCTGGGCGTCGCTTCGAACCCGACCTAGCCACGAGGTCGCTCAGTTCGCCCTGGGTCCCCGCCATCTAGGGTCCGTGCTGTGCTAGGCATCGAACGGCGGCAATCAGCATCCCTTGCGTTGGTAGCGGAACGAGGAAGAACCATGGGTAGGACGCTGACAGTCGAGACCCCCGATGGCGAGATGGATCTCTTCGAAGCCGAGCCCTCGGGAGAGACCCGAGGTGCGGTAGTGGTGGTCCAGGAAGCGTTCGGGGTTAACGACCACATAGAAGACATCTGCCGTCGCTTCGCCGGCGAGGGATATCTGGCGGTGGCGCCACACCTTTTCCACCGGAGCGGCGACCCGGTGCTCGACTACACGAACATCGAGAAGGTGATGCCGCATTTTGAGGCGCTGAGCGTGGAGGGGTTGATGGGCGACCTGGACGCGACGCTCGACCATCTGTCGAAAGCGAGTTTCAGCGGAGCCCAGGTCGGGGTCGTGGGATTCTGCATGGGCGGGACGGTGACGTTCCTCGCAGCGGTACAGAAGGCGCTCGGCGCGGCCGTGACCTTCTACGGAGGCGGCATCGCGGAGGGGCGATTCGGGATGCGCCCCATGCTGGAGCTCGCGCCTGAGCTCGAGACACCCTGGCTCGGACTTTTCGCCGATCTCGACCAGGGAATTCCCGTCGAGCAGGTCGAGTCGTTGCGGACAGCGCTCGCCGGGTCGAAGGTTCCGGCCGAGATCGTGCGCTACCCCGAGGCCGGGCACGGCTTTCATTGCGATGCTCGCGGCTCCTACCACGAGGCGTCCGCCAAAGACGCTTGGCGCCGCACACTTGACTGGTTCTCTTCTCACCTCAGCGCCCGCCGATAGCGAAATCGTCTACGACGATGCGCTGCTGCGCGCCCCCGGGAGGATTCGAACCTCCGACGCACGGTTTAGGAAACCGACGCTCTATCCTCTGAGCTACGGGGGCGGGTCTTCCGCGTGAAGCTCCTCGTAAAAGGCCGCGGCGGAATTCCCAGAGATGCTACCCAGCGTGGCCGGGTCGATCGGAGGCTCGCTGCTTGCGGGAAGACAAAGCCCGCGGCGGCTCACCGTCAGCTTTTCGAGAATGCCAAGCACGCAGAGAAGCCGGAAGGCTCTGCTGACTCTCGTTGAGCCGAAAGTTTCTCGCTCCGGGGTCGTTGTTCCGATGTGGATCGAACCGGTTGTCGGGCCCGGAGGCGAGACCATGGGACGACCCATCCGTCGCAGTAGCGCTTACGTGAGGAGGCGGCAGGTGAGACGAGCGGTGCAGATTGGCGGAGCGGTGGCGGCTATGGCGGTAATCACATTGATGTTCGAAATGCCGGCGGGCGCGAGTACTCCGCCGATCAACCTCCTTGGGCCGAGCATGACCTTCATCACGCTCCCGGGCAATGACACGGTATACGTGTACAACGACGGCAACCAGGGCGCCTGCTACGGGATTCTGGGCTCGAACAGCGCCAACAACCCCGACGACGGCGCCGAGCTATGCGTCTTCCCGACGGGCAGCACGGACACGATCCAGCTCGTCGAAGGCAGCCAGCCGACCAACATCCAGATCTGAGGGGCGCACTGGCCTGTCGCGGCTCAGGGCGATCCTTCGCCGCCGGTGTCGGGGATCACCCTGGAGCCTTCCGAATGGCCTCATCGCGCCAGGCGGAGAACCTGGAATCAGCCTGACTCTTCGAACAGCTTTGTCCCGGCCCTCGACAGCCGCGCGAACTCTTCTTGAATTCTTCGAAAATTCACCCTGCCGGACTTCACCCCGCAACACCTTGACGACATGATTACGGCATGCCAAGCGGATGGGCCCGAAAGCCCTCTGGTCCCCCCGTCGAAGTACGAACGAGCGCGAAGCGGCGCAAGACCGCGAGCGCGTTCTGGCAGGACGGGCGGGTCGTCGTCGTCCTGCCGGAACGATTGCCGAAAGCCGATCGGGTGGAGCTCGTCGACGGCCTCGTCCGCCGGGTCCTCGCCCAGCGGCCCCACGTCACGACCTCCGACCGCGATCTGCTCGTGCGCTCGGCTTCACTGGCCGACCGCTATCTGGGGGGAGTCCGGCCGGCGTCGGTTCGCTGGGTCTCGAACCAACAGCGCCGCTGGGGTTCTTGCACATCGCGCACCCGCGAGATACGCATCTCGGACCGCCTCCGGGTCGTCCCCGGGTGGGTGCTCGACGCGGTTCTCGTCCACGAGCTGGCCCACTTGATCGAGCCCACGCACTCCGCTCGCTTTCGGAGGCTGGCGGCTCGCTATCCGCGCACCTCGGAGGCCGACCTCTATCTGGCCGGGTTCACGTTGGGCCTCGAGTCCGCCGACCGCTGAGCCTCTCCTGCGGCGCCTGGCGTCGGGAGCCCCTGAACCCGGGCGCGAGGAAGCGGCTCCGACGGCGTTCCCCCATCGACGGGGAGCAGGGGGGCAACACGCGCGAGCGGCTCATCCTGCCTGGGACAGGAGGTCGGTGTGGCGCTCTGGCGGTCGGCCCTGCACAAGCGGGTCTCCGAGAGGCCGCGCCCTCGTCTGAAGCCTCGTCGGGCTACGTCTCTCATCTCCGCTCTGTTCGCTGTCGGCCTCGTGACGGGATTCTCCGTGGCCGAGACCGCAGACCATTCCCATGCGCACCTGCCGAGCTCGGCGGCACCCGGCACCATCCCGGCACCCGAGGCCCGCCAGGCGGTCACCGTGCCGAAGCCGACGAGCCCCACCACCACGGCGCCAGCTGCCCCCCCGACGACCACGCCGCCGCCGTCGGTCGCGGCGAGTGTGGCCGCTCCCGCGCCTCCGGGCCCCTGCACCCCGGGGAACCTGTCGATCACGACGTCCGCAGCCGCCGCCGACTATCCCCCCGGAGAGGTGGTCGACATCACGACCAATCTGCGGGCGGTCTCGAGCCCCTGTGAGCTTGTCCCGGTGCCGGCAGGCGCGTACTCGTGCGGAACGAGCATGGTGGTCGACGACGCCTCCGGTTCACAGGTCTGGCCGATGCCCGAACAGGGAGAGCAGTGCGCCCAACCTTCTCCGACCTTGCTCCGACCCGGCTACGGAGAGAACGTGACCTTCGCGTGGAACCAGCAGTACGTCGGTCCCTCCTCGGTTACCCAGACTCAGATCCCCCCGGGGCAGTATCAGGCCTTCGGGACCTGGACCTGGAGCGCGGGAGCCGGCGAGCCTGCCTATACGGTCACAGCACCGTCGGTGTCGTTCACCATCCAGTAGGGCGCTCGTAGCGCCACTCCCGGCATGCGCCCGTGAAGATGGGCCGGGTGGGACCGCTCAGGCCCCTGCCCTGTCGATCACCGCACGCGCCACGAGCTCCTCGAGATACGGGGCATCCCACCAAGAGACCTGAAGCTGCTTCGCCCGGCGGAAGTAGAGCTGGATGTCGAACTCGACAGTGAAGCCGATACCACCGAAGACCTGTTGGGCCATCGCCGTGATGTCACGGAACGTCTCGCACGCGAAGAGCTTGGCCATCGGAGCCAGGCGCTCGACCGAACGCCCGCTGTCGCGAGCCCAGGCCGCTTCGTGCACGAGGGTCGTCGCTCCGTCGAGCGCCGTGGCCGCGTCGGCCAGATAGTGGGAGATCGACTGGAAGGCACCGAGGGGCTTGTCGAATTGGTGGCGGTCCTTCGCGTACTGGACCGTGATGTCGAGGGCATGGCGCGCCCCGCCCACGGCCTGAGCGGCAAGCAGGATGCACGCGTCGTGCATGACGGCGTCCCAGGTTCCCCAGCCTGATCCCGTCCCACCGAGGCGCTCGTCTTGGGCTACGGCGACTTCGCTGAGCTCGACGTCGTACTGGTTGTCCGAGGATATGGAGTGTTGTTGGGTGAGCCGGACACCGTCCGCGGACGGATCGACGAGGAACAGATCGACCTCCTCGGGAGCCTCCCCAGTGCGAGCGAGGACCAAGAGGCGCTGTGCGGAGGATGCGAAAGCGACGTGGCGCTTCTGGCCGCTGAGGCGGTGGCCGCTCCCATCGGCCACGGCACGCATCCGCACACCCGAGGGACCGCAGCTGTTCTCGGGCTCGAACCACGCCGGGCTCAAGATGGCCTCTCCGTTGGCGATCGGCGCCAGCCACTGGTCGCGCTGGGCCTGTGAGCCCCCCTGGGCGAGCGCCCCGCCACAGAGGACAGCGCTCACGAAGTGCGGGACCGGAACGAGCGCCCTGCCCAATTCCTCGTAGAGGACCACACCCTCGAGAGCGCCCATGCCGGCGCCCCCGTGCTCCTCCGGCAGCGTCAGCCCGATCAGGTCGAGTTGACTCAGCTGCTTCCACAACTCGACCGAATAGCCGACGGGGTCGTCCTCGAGCTCGCGCACGACGCTCAACGGGCAATACGCCTCACAGACCGAGCGCACCGTGCGCCTGAGCATCTCCTGCTCGGAGGTGAACTCAAGATCCAGCACTGCATCTCCTCATGGCTTCCAATCTCCCCCCCTGCGCGTCCAGGGGTTGTCCGAATCGTCGACCTGCACCGCGACTCGCGCGTCGCAGCTCGTCTTCACCTCACCGTCGACCGAGAGGGTGATGTCGACGCCCACCCAGCCGCAGCCCGAGTCGTCGACACCCGCCTCATCCACCACGGCGTCGAAGGTCATCGTGTCGCCCGGAAAGACCGACCCCCTCATCCGAAAGCGCATCCTGCCGAGCCGCCCGTATGGTCCTGTCCAGTCGGTCACGAACCGCTCGAACCAGGAGGCCTGGTTGGGAGTGTTCAAGAAGATGTCCTTCGTCCCATTGCGGTTCACGGCAAAGTCCTTGTCGTGATGCATGGGCCGCCAGTCGCGGCTGGCAAGGGCGCCGAGCACCACTGTCGTGGCGGAGACGTCGTACGAAAGCCGTGGGAGGCGGTCGCCCTTCGCCACCTCGCCGAGCAGGACCGAAGACTCCGCCGGGCCGCTCTCTTCGCTCGCCACCGAGCCGGCCTCGCTCGGCACGGCGGTGTGCGGACCGTTCACGGCTTCTGGTTCGCGTAGGACCTCGGAAGCAGGCGGGACCGGAGGGGAGCTCGATCGCCGGTAACCGAACCCCGTGTAGCTCTCCACGCCGACGAGAACCCCCGATTGGTTCTCGTACTCGACATCGATCGCCCAGAACCGGCCCGTTCCGAGCTTCGTGGTCTTCTCCTCGCTCACCGACCTGAGGATCTGGCGCGTCCTGAGCACGTCACCGAGACGCACCGGTTCGTAGAAGACGATCGTGTTGTCGGTCATCACGGCTTCGGGAAGTCCGAGGCGCTCCTTCAGGTCGAAATGAACCTGCAGAGGGAGATGAGGCAGTTCACGCCCGGGTGCCCAGTGATGGGGCCGGAACCACACAGAAAGCATGGTCGGAGGCGCGATCGCACCACCGGTGATCGACTCGGCCACCGAGTCGTCCCAGAACAGAGGGTTTCCGTTCTCGACCGACGCGCATGTCGTCCATATGTACCCGCGTTCCACCGGGAATTCCGCGCTCTCCTCGTACTGCGGCACGCCTATGAGCTCCTGGACTCCCACGAAGGCGTCGGCAACCGAGGTCATGCCACGACCCCCCGCAACGTCAGCTCCTCCACACGCGATCGCTCGTAGCCGACGCCGACGAGAAGCTCTTCGGTGTCGGTGGACTCCTCGTCGGGCACCGTGACCGGCTCCGTCAGAGGTGGCATTCCTGCGAGCACGGGCCCGACCTGGCGGAAGCTCCCGTGCCGGTCGGACTTGGCCTCCACGAAGGATCCGCTGTGGGCGAACTGCTCGTCGGCTGCGAGCTCTGCGACACTCTGCACTGGCGCGACGCAGGTGTCCTCCCCGGCGAGCTCGAGGACCCACTGCGACATGTCCTTGGCGGCGAACGACGCCGAGAACGTCGTGCGGATCTCAACTTGCGAATCGTCGTCGTACTGGCGGGGGATCAACTGCTCGCAGCCGAGCGCCTTGCACAGATTGGCGAAGAACCTCGCTTCGATGGCGGCGACCGCCAACCATCTCCCGTCTCGCGCACGATAGGTGCCGTAACAGGCGTAGTGGCCGCTCAGCACGTCGTGCCCGGGAGCTGCGTCGCGTCCTGTGGCCAGGTACTCGTCCACCGCCAGCGACATGATCCAGAGCACCCCGTCGGTGACCGACACCTCGAGGTGCAGTCCGCGTCCGTTCGACGCGCGACCAAAGAGCGCTGTTGTGATCGCGAGCGCAGCCTGCATTCCGCCTGCTGCGGAGTCGGCGATCGTCGCCCCCGGCAGCGGAGGTCGGCCCTCCTCGCCCGGCTCGCTCATCGCCAGGAACCCACCGACGGCCAGATAGTCGAGGTCGTGCCCCGCCCAGTTCGAGCGCGGGCCGCTGCTGCCGTACCCGCTCGTCGAGCAGTAGACGATTCCCGGATTGCGCGAGCTGATCGTGGAGTAGCCGATCCCGAGCCGGTCTGCAGTGCCGGGGCGAAAGCTCTCCACGAGCACGTCAGTGCGCGAGGCCAGCGCCATGAACGCCTCGAGCCCCGCGGGATCGCGCAGGTCGATCAACGCTCGGCTGGTTCCGCGCTGTGCCGCGTAGGCATAGAAGGGTGGAACCGTGTAGGAGCCCTTTCCCGGCGGCGGCCCGATCTTCACGACTCGTGCGCCGTAATCGGCCAGAAGCCTCGTCGCCCGCGAAGCCGGCCCGACGCTCGAGAGGTCCAAGACCGTCACCCCTTCGAGAGGGCCTGTTCCGCCGGCCGGCATCAGAAGTTCTTGGGGAGGTCGAGCTTTCGGCGGGCGATGATGTTCTTCTGGATCTCCGAGGCCCCGCCGCCGATCGTGTCGATCACGGTGTAGCGGTACGTCGACTCGGGGCGCCCGGCCATCGGGGCGTCGGGCGTCTTCACGCGCAGCTGCGAACCGGGCCCCCCGATGTCCATCGAGGCGTCGGCGAGCCGCTTCGACAGCTCGGTCGCGTAGAGCTTGTACTGCGAGGCCTCGGCTGTCGGCGCCGCGCCCCCCTTGGCGGACTCGGCCACGAAGCGCAGGCCCAGGACCCTCGCCACCTCTGCCTGTGTCGCGAGCTGCGCCAAGCGGTGCCGCACGAGTGGGTCATCCCTCAGCGGTTTGCCGTCTCGCTCCACCGTCGACACGTACTCACATAGCACCTCGAGGCGCTGTGCGATCGGCGAGAAGGTGAACATCGTGAACCGCTCGAGGTCGAGGGCTTCGGAGATGTACTGGAATCCCCTGTTCAGCTCGCCCACCACGTAATCGTCGGAGACCCACACGTCGTCGAGGTAGACCTCGTTCGTACGTTCGTCACCCATGGTCCAGATGGGCTTGATCGTGATCCCGGGATGGTCGAGGGGAACGAGGAACAGCGTTATGCCGTGGTGCTTGGGTGCGTTCGGGTCGGTGCGTGCGCCGACCCAATACCACTCGGCGAAGTGAGCCGACGTGGTCCAGGTCTTCTGCCCGTTGAGCATCCATCCGTCGCCGTCTCGCACTGCCTTCAACTGCATCGAGGCCGCGTCCGAGCCCGCGTTCGGCTCGGAGTAGCCCACCGCGAATTCAACTTCGTTGCGAAGGATCTTCGGCAGGAACTCGCGCTTGAGCTTCTCACTGCCGTGTCGGATGAGGGTCTTGCCGATGATGCCGACGCCTTTTCCGATCTGGGGCCCGCCACGGCGGGCGAGCGCCTCGTTCAGCAGGTGCTCGTAGACCCCGTCGGAGTCCTTACCCCCATACTCGGTGGGCCAGGTGATGCCGAGCCAACCCTTTGCGCCGAGCGAAGCCATGAACTGCCTTCTCGGGGGGGTGTCGACGATCTGGGCCATGTTCTCCCTGGTCACGTCGAAGACCTCGGGATCGTCGTGCTCGTCGAGGAAGCGCTCCACCTCCTCGACGAACTGCTGCTGCTCCTCGGAGAACTCGAAGTCCATCCAGCTCCAATGCCGCCGTTTCTGACTGTCCGTCAGATCGTATCCTCCATCCTCCCAGGTGCCCGAAGGTGCTGGTCCAGCGCTTATGACTGGCTGGCAGGCCGGGTACGATCGGTCGCCATGCGAGGAGTGTTGAGCGCGGCTGGATACGTCCCCTACCGCAGGCTGCAGCGTTCGGCGATCGGGTCTTTCCTGGGCAGCGTCGCTGGCAAGGGCACCAGGTCGGTCGCCTCCCACGACGAGGACACCACGACGATGGGCGTCGAAGCCGCACGCCTCGCCCTCGGACCCGTACCGGCGTCGGCGCCGGATGCCGTCTGGTTCTCCACCACTAGCCCCGCGTACCTGGACAAGACCAACGCCACCACGATTCACGCCGCTCTGCGCCTTCCCCAGGAGGTGTCGGCTCTGGACTTCGGCGGTGCGCTTCGCTCGGGTGTGGGATCTCTGCAGGCTGCGCTCGCAGGAGCCGGGACCATCCTCGTGGTGACGTCAGATCAGCGCGACGGTCTTCCCGGTGGCGCAGACGAGTCCGCCGGGGGCGATGCAGCTGCGGCGCTGCTCGTGGGAGAAGACACGCCCGGAAGCCCCGTCATCGCGGAGCTGGTCGGCACCGCGTCGGCGACCGACGAGTTCACCGACCGCTGGCGAGCTCCTGGGGAGAAGCGGTCGAAGGTCTGGGAGGAGCGCTTCGGCGAGACGAGGTACGTGCCCCTCGCCCAAGACGCGTGGTCGAGAGCGCTGAAGTCCACCGGGCTGGATCTCGAGCACGTGAACCACGTCGCGGTGACGGGAATGCACGCTCGTGCGGCCCGAGCAGTCGCGGCAAGGCTCCTCGGCAGGGACAGGCAAGCCGTGGACGATCTCGCCGTGTCGGTCGGCAACGCCGGAAGCGCTCATCCCGGCCTCCTTCTCGCCTCGATGCTGGAACAGTCCCAGCCCGCCGACGTGATCGCCCTCGTGAACCTGGCCGACGGCGCAGACGTCCTGCTTCTGCGGACCACGTCGGCGATCGCCGGCTGGTCTCCGAAACGGCCCGTCGCCGAGCAGATACGGACGACGGCCGACGTGTCCTACGGGAAATTCCTCGCGTGGCGAGGCATGCTCACCCCCGAACCGCCTCGTCGGCCTGAGCCTTTAAGGGTGCAGTCCCCTCCCGCGTGGAGGTCCAAGGGTTGGAAGTTCGGTTTCGTCGGATCGCGTGATCGCTCGAGCGGCGCGCTTCATCTTCCCCCCGCCCGTGTCTCGATGGTCGGTGGAGCGGTCGACGAGATGGAACCCGTCGTAATGGCGGACACTCAGGGGACGATCGTCACCTTCACCGTCGACCGCATCGCCTACTCACCGAGCCCGCCGATCACGTTCGCCGTCGTCGACTTCGACGGAGGTGGGAGGTTCCCCGTCGAGCTCACCGACGTGGACGCCGACTCCGTCGTGGCGGGCGGGCGAGTGGAGATGACCTTCCGTCGTCTCTACAGCGCTGACGGCATCCACGACTACTTCTGGAAGGCTCGACCGGTGCGAGTTGCCGCTGAAGCCCCGACGAGCTGAACCGCCACCAAGAGCTGTTTCGAAGGAGGAAAGCCATGTCATCGCACGGAATTCGCGACAGGGTGGCGATCGTAGGTATGGGCTGCACGCCGTTCGGCGAGCGCTGGGACAAAGACGTGGACGACCTCATCATCGAGGCCTCCATGGACACCTTCGAATCAGCGGGGGTCACGAAGGACGAGATCGACGCCTACTGGCTGGGTACAGCCACCTCGGGGTCGAGTGGCATGGCACTCGCCAGGCCGCTTCAGATCCAGGGTAAGCCCGTGAGCCGCGTCGAGAATTTCTGCGCCACAGGCTCCGAGGCGCTTCGGGCCGCGTCGTATGCCGTGGCGTCGGGCGCTTACGACATCGCGATGGCGGTCGGAGCCGAGAAGATCAAAGACGGCGGGTATCAGGGCATCGCGGTTTCCAATCCAGCAGGCGACGGCACGGCGCGCACCCTCACCGCTGCTGCGATGTACTCGATGATCGTCCCCGCGTACTCGAAGAAGTACGGGATCGACGAGGACGAGCTCATGGACGTCCTCGCCATCATCGCCGCCAAGAACCACGCCAACGGCGCCAAGAACCCGCGCGCACAGTTCCGAAAAGAAGTGTCGAAGGAGACGATCCTCGGGTCCCCCCGAGTCGCCGGACGGCTCGGGGTCTTCGACTGCGCGGGAGTCGCAGACGGTGCAGCGGCCGCGATCGTGGTGCGGGCAGAGGACGCGTAGCGCTACACCGACAAGCCTCTCTACATCAAGGCG
>Ga0116216_10000270_pt1 | contig 47123 bp, 35 predicted proteins | sample Sb_taG_11_FD_89696 | JGI IMG/M metagenome (GOLD analysis project Ga0116216, IMG submission 89696) | Peat soil microbial communities from Weissenstadt, Germany - Sb_50d_3_AS metaG | ecosystem: Environmental > Terrestrial > Soil > Wetlands > Peat | place: Germany: Weissenstadt | collected 2010-09-21
CCCCGCTCGGGCCGGCTGATGTCGATGCCGAGCTCCTCAGCTGTCCGGAACACGTCCTCGTCGAGCTCTCGCATCTCGATCTCCTCACCGGTGGTCGAGAGCACCTCGACGTTGAGGCACAGCGACTGCATCTCCTTGATCAGGACCTTGAAGCTCTCGGGGATCCCGGGCTCGGGGATGTTCTCCCCCTTCACGATCGCCTCGTAGACCTTGACCCTGCCGAGCACGTCGTCGGACTTGATCGTAAGAAGCTCCTGCAGCGCGTACGCGGCGCCGTAGGCCTCGAGCGCCCACACCTCCATCTCACCGAACCGCTGCCCTCCGAACTGGGCCTTCCCGCCGAGGGGCTGCTGGGTGATCATCGAGTACGGCCCGGTCGAGCGGGCGTGGATCTTGTCGTCGACGAGGTGGGCGAGCTTCAAGATGTACACGTAGCCCACCGAGATCGGGTTGTCGTAGACCTCTCCCGTTCGCCCGTTGAAGAGCGTGGCCTTGCCGTCCGGACCGATCAGGCGCGTGCCGTCCGCCGAGTCGGGGTGCAGCCGCTCGAACAGGCGGCGGATGGTCGGGTGCCGACCGGCTTCCTCCACCTCGTCCCAGTGCGCGCCGTCGAAGGCGGGAGTCGCCACCCACACGGCAGGATCGGTGCGCGGACGGGTCTTCGCTGGGTGGCCATTCGTATGAGCACCGTTTCCGGACACACCGTGGGCGTCGGGCGCCGCGGAAGTACCCGGGTCCGCCCCGTCGGCTTCCCATCCCCAGCGAGCTGCATAGCCGAGGTGCGACTCGAGCACCTGGCCGACGTTCATCCGGCTCGGGACGCCGAGGGGGTTCAGGATGATGTCGACCGGAGTGCCGTCGGCGAGGAAGGGCATGTCCTCGAGCGGGAGGATCTTGGAGATCACTCCCTTGTTCCCGTGGCGGCCGGCGAGCTTGTCGCCCTCGGAGATCTTGCGCTTCTGGGCGACGTAGACCCGGACGAGCTGGTTCACGCCCGGCGGGAGCTCGTGGGAGTCCTCCCGGGAGAACACACGCACGTCGATGACCTTCCCCGACTCGCCGTGAGGGACCTTCAGCGACGTGTCTCGCACCTCGCGTGCCTTCTCGCCGAAGATCGCGCGCAGGAGTCTCTCCTCGGGGGTCTGCTCGGTCTCTCCCTTGGGCGTGACCTTGCCCACGAGGACGTCGCCTGCGTCGACCTCGGCTCCCACGCGGATGATCCCGCGCTCGTCGAGGTCGGCCAGGATCTCCTCGGAGAGGTTGGGGATGTCGCGCGTGATCTCCTCGGCGCCGAGCTTGGTGTCGCGGGCGTCCACCTCGTGCTCCTCGATGTGGATCGAGGTGAGCACGTCGTCGCGCACCAGGCGCTCGGAGATGATGATGGCGTCCTCGAAGTTGTAGCCCTCCCAAGGCATGAACGCGACGAGCAAGTTCTTGCCGAGGGCGAGCTCCCCGCTGTGGGTAGCTGGACCGTCGGCGAGGACCTCTCCGGCGTTCACCTTCTGGCCCTCGTCCACGAGGACCTTCTGGTTTATCGAGGTGTTCTGGTTCGAGCGGCGGAACTTGGCGAGGCTGTAGCGCTTGCGCCCGAGCTCGTGACCGAGGCGGTCGCGCTGTCCGGCGCGGTACTCGACGATGACGTGCTCACCGGAGACCTCGGTCACCGTGCCTTCGCCCTCCGATATGAGCACGTCCCCGGCGTCGCGTGCCGCGCGGGCCTCGACTCCGGTCCCGATGTAGGGGGCCTCGGGGACGACGAGGGGCACCGCCTGCTTCTGCATGTTGGCGCCCATGAGGGCGCGGTTGGCGTCGTCGTGCTCGACGAAGGGGATGAGAGCCGTGGAAACCGAGACGATCTGCTTCGGCGACACGTCCATCAGGTCGACCTCGGCAGGGGGCACGAAGTCGATCTCGCTGGTCGTGCCGTAGGAGGTGGAGGTGGCACCGACGCGCACGCCTGCCCCTTGGGGGCCACGACGGACGAGGACGCGCTCGTCGGCGAATCGGTTGTGCTCGTCGAGCTTGGCGTTCGCCTGGGCGATGACGTGCTCCTCCTCCTCGTCGGCCGCGAGGTAGACGATCTCGTCGCTCACACGGCCGTCCACGACGCGCCGGTAGGGGGTCTCGATGAAGCCGTACTCGTTCACGCGCGCGTAGGTTGCGAGCGCCCCGATCAGGCCGATGTTCGGGCCCTCGGGCGTCTCGATCGGGCACATGCGCCCGTAGTGGGAGCTGTGGACGTCTCGGACCTCGAAGCCCGCGCGCTCACGCGAGAGGCCTCCCGGGCCGAGCGCCGACAGGCGTCGCTTGTGGGCGAGGCCCGAGAGCGGGTTGTTCTGGTCCATGAACTGGCTGAGCTGGCTCGTGCCGAAGAACTCCTTGATGGCAGCCACGACGGGACGGATGTTGATCAATGTCTGGGGGGTGATCGCCTCCACGTCCTGGGTGGTCATGCGCTCGCGCACGACCCTCTCCATCCGGCTGAGCCCGACGCGCACCTGGTTCTGGATCAGCTCACCGACCGAGCGGATACGGCGGTTCGCGAAGTGATCCTGGTCGTCGATGCGGTACCCGGGCTCCCCGTCGGCGAGGTGGAGCATGTAAGTGGCCGTGGCCAGGATCTCGGAGGCGCTCAGCACGCCCTGGTCCGGGGCTGGCCGCTCGAGGTCGATGTCGAGGACCTCGCAGGCGCGCTCGATCTCCGGACCGAGCTTGCGGTTCAGCTTGTAGCGGCCGACACGCGTGAGGTCATAGCGCTTGGGGTTGAAGAAGGCGTTCTCGAAGTACCCGCGGGCGGCTTCGGCCGAGAGGGGCTCGCCGGGACGTGCCCGCTTGTAGATCTCGAGGAGTGCCTCTTCGCGCGTGGGAGCGATGTCGCGCTCCTTCTCCCACTGGCCCTCGAGGAAGTCGAAGTGACGCACGAAACGGTTCAGGAACGCCTCGTCCTCGTAGCCGAGCGCGCGCAAGAGGGTGAACAGTGAGAGCCGGCGCTTGCGGGCGACGCGTGCTCCCGCCGTGACGTCCTTCGAGGGCTTGGCCTCGACGTCGAGCTCGATCCACTCGCCCCTGTAGGGGTGGATCGTCCCGGTGACGATCGTCTTCGGGTCTCGGCCCGGCTGGAAGATCACGCCGGGCGAGCGCACCAATTGGCTCACCACGACGCGCTCGGTGCCGTTGATGATGAAGGTGCCCTTGTCCGTCATCATCGGGAAGTCCCCCATGAAGACGGTCTGCTCCTTGATCTCGCCGGTCTGCGCGTTCATGAAGCGTGCGCGCACGAACACGGGAGCCGCGTAGATCATGTCCTTCTCTTTGCACTCTGCCTCCGTGAACTTCGGCGGCGGGCGCAGGTCAGGGTCGGTCGGGTCGAACTCCAGCTCGAGGCTCAGCTGGCCCGTGAAGTCCTCGATGGGGCTGATGTCCGAGAAGGCCTCAGCAAGTCCCTTGTCGAGGAACCAGCGAAAGGAGTCGCGCTGGATGGCGACGAGGTCGGGCAGAGGCAGTACCTCGTCGAGGTTGGCAAAGCTGAAGCGTTCGGGGCTCTTTGACCGTGCAGGCAACGGCCTTCCTCCAAGGTGCGATGTGGGTCGGTGGGGTCTGGCTGTGAGGGTCTTGCTGTCTTGCTGCGGGGTTGGTTCGTCGGGTTACTGGGGCGCTGGCGACTTCCTGCCCTTGTTGCCCTGGGACCGGCCGACGGCAGCCGGTACCCGAGGGAGGGCGAGGGAGCAGGTGGGATCGATAAAGGCGGACAGGGCGCGCTGCATCAAGCCGTCGAAGGCAGGGTGACGCGAAAAAGGGGCACGGCAACCGAACAGCATACGCGCCAAGGCGCGGGGACGCAACCCCCAGTTTGCGGCCAGAGACAGGCTACGGAAAGGCCGGGTCCCCGTCAACCATTTCGGGGTCCTGGGACTACTTGACCTCGACGGTGCCGCCTGCCTCCTCGAGCTGGGCCTTGGCCTTGTCGGCGTCGGCCTTGGAGACCCTCTCGAGGACCGGCTTGGGGGCGGAGTCCACCAGGTCCTTCGCCTCTTTGAGGCCGAGGCTCGTAAGCGCCCTGACCTCCTTGATGACCTGGATCTTCTTGTCGCCGGCCGCCGTGAGGACCACGTCGAACTCGGTCTGCTCCTCCTCGCCGCCTCCGGCCTCTGCGGCGCCGCCGGCAGCGGGAGCCGCAGCGACCGCGACAGGTGCGGCGGCAGTGACGCCGAAGCGCTCCTCGAAGTCCTTGAGCAGCTCCGAAAGCTCGAGCACGCTCAAACTGGCGATCCCGTCGAGGATCTGGTCCTTGGAAAGGGTCTTCTCAGCCATCTTGGTTGTTCTCCTCCTGGTCAGGGGACGTCTCTGTTTGGTCTTGCGCCTCGGTCGAAGCGGCGGCCTCTTCGGTCTCTGCAGGCTCCGCGGGCTCTGCGGTTTCAGTCGTCGGTCCGGGCTCTGCGGTTTCAGTAGTCGGTGCGGGCCCTGCGGCATCGGTCGTCGGGGCGGCTTCGGCCACGACGGCGGCCTCGGTTTCCCCGGGCTCCTCTCCGCCGACGGTGCCGCCCTGCTTCTCGACAAGCGCCGAGAGCCCGTAGGCGAGGTTCCTCGGCAGGGCCTGGAGGAGCCCTGCGAATTGCTGCATGGGTGCGGCAAGCGCGCCCGCCAGTCCCGACAGCAGCACCTCACGAGAGGGCAGGTCGGCGAGACGCGCGAGATCCTGCGCGGACAGGAAGCCGTCTCCGAGGAGCCCGCCTTTGACGACGAGGCTCGGGTTGGTCCTCGCATAGTCGCGAAGCGCCTTCGCCACGGCGGTTATCTCGCCGGAGACGAACGCTATGCCGGTCGGTCCCGAGAGCAGCTCGTCCAGGGTCTCGTGACGCCCACCTGCGATGGCGAGCTTCACGAGGGTGTTCTTGTAGACCTTGTACTCGCCGCCGGCGCTCTGAAGGGCCCGCCGCAGCTCCGCCATCTCGCTCACGGTGAGCCCGCGGTACTCGGTGAGGACCGTGGCAGCAGAGGAGTCGAGACGGCCGCGTACCTCTTCGACCACAGCCACCTTCTCGGGCCTCGGATTGTCCATCGCTGCTCTCCCTGTTCGCTGGTGCTCCTCGGTGCACCGGCCCAGCGCCCCTTAGGACGCATTGGCTCAGGCCGTCACCGCGGGCCACCGGAAAGGGACTGGACTTCAGCCCGTGCAGTGGGGTTCGTGGTCGTCACCTATTCAGGCGGGCGAGGAGCCCCTTAGGCGCACGAAGGCGCGACCGGAGGTCTGCGGCGACGGCTGTTCTTCGATCGGCTGACGAGTGTAGTGCCTCTCGAACACCGCTTACGCGGGTGTCGCCAGCTCCTCGACCTCGCGCGCCTTGGCGGGGTCGATCCTGATGCCGGGTGACATGGTCGAAGAGAGCGTGACCGAGCGGAGGTAGCGACCCTTGGCGGCAGCCGGCTTGGCGCGCACCAGCTCGTCGACCACGGCGTGGAGGTTCTCGAGCATCTGCTCGGGTGAGAACGAGCGCTTGCCGATGGAGACGTGGACGTTGCCGACCTTGTCGGTGCGGTACTCGACGCGTCCACCTTTGAATTCGGTGACCGCCTTGCCAACGTCCGTCGTGACCGTCCCCGTCTTCGGATTGGGCATCAGCCCGCGGGGCCCGAGCACTCTACCGAGCTTCCCGACCTGACCCATCAGGGCGGGCGTCGCTATCGCGATGTCGAAGTCGAGGAAGCCCCCCTCGATCTTCGACACGAGGTCGTCAGCTCCGACGATGTCGGCACCCGCCTCCCGAGCGGCGGTCGCATCCTCTCCGGCTGCGAACACGGCGACGCGGGTGTTGCGCCCGGTCCCGGCCGGAAGGCTCAAGGTCCCGCGAACGATCTGGTCGGCCTTGCGAGGGTCCACACCCAGACGGATCGCCAACTCGACGGTCTCGTCGAACGAAGCGCTAGAGAGACCCTTCAACAGTTCGACCGCTTCGGCCGGCGCGTAGAGCTTCTCCCGGTCGAACTGCTCGGTGGCCGCCAGATACCTCTTTCCTTTGTGCACTTGGGGTTCCTCTCTCAGCGGGAGACCGCGACGCCCATCGACCGAGCGGTTCCCTCCACCTGGAGCTTCGCCGCCTCGAGGTCGTCGGTGTTCAGGTCCGGCAGCTTGACCTTGGCTATCTCGGCAACCTGCGCGGGGTTGATGGTCCCAGCCTGTTCGCGCCCGGCCGCCGCCGCTCCCTTTTCCAGACCGGCGGCTTCGCGGATCAGAAATGGGGTAGGTGGGGTCTTGAGGACGAACGAGAACGACCTGTCCTCGTAGATCGTGATCTCGACCGGCACGACCTGGCCACGCTGGTTCTCCGTGGCGGCGTTGTACTGGCGGCAGAACTCCATGGTCTGCACGCCGTGCGGGCCGAGGGCCGTCCCGACCGGGGGCGCGGGCGTCGCGCCGCCGGCGGGCAGCTGGATCTTCACGACTGCAAGTACCTTCTTCTTCTTCGGCGGCAAGACTGACCTCCTGTCGGATATGGCCGCGGCGGTGAGCGCGGTGCTCTTCTAGAGCTTCGCCACCTGGCTGAACTCGAGCTCGACCGGCGTTTCGCGGCCGAAGATGTTCACCAGGACCTTGAGCTTCAGCTGGTCCTCGTTGATCTCGTCGATCTGGCCCGAGAAGTCCGCGAACGGGCCCTCGCGCACCCGCACGGTCTCGCCCACCTCGTACTCGAGGCGCGGGCGGGTCTTCTTGGTCGGCTCGGCGCCGCCTTCGACCTTGACCTGCAGGATGCTCTCGACCTCGCGACGAGAGAGCGGGGTGGGCTTGGTGCCCGGACCGACGAACCCCGTGACGCCGGGGGTGTTGCGGATCACGGACCAAGAATCGTCGTCGAGGTCGCACCGGCACAGCAGGTACCCCGGGAACACCTTCTTCTGGACGATGACCTTCTTACCGCCCTTGAACTCGACGACGTCCTCCATCGGAATGACGACCTCGAAGATCCGGTCCTCCATGTTCATCGAGACGATCCGGCTCTCGAGGTTCGACTTCACCTTGTTCTCGTATCCGGCGTAGGTGTGCACGACGAACCATTGACCGGGTCGGTCGTAAGGACTCTCGACGAATACCTCGGACTCCTCGTCGAACTCGTCGAACTCCCCCGACTCGTCGAAATCGCCGGTCGCATCGAGGATCGGCTCCTCTGGCGCGATCGTCACCTCGTCTGGCGCGATCGTCACCTCGTCCGTGGCGACCTCTTCGAGGGGCATCGGCTCAGCGGAAGCAGCTCCGTTGTCGCTGACGGTGGAATCGGCCAGGTCGAGGGCCTCGGTCTCGGAAGTGGACACGGCCCAGACCGACTCCTCTTGAGCAGGCACACCCGCCGACGCGGTGTCGGACTCGTTCTCGGAGCTCTCGGGCTCCGTGGGGAAGTCGCTCATGACCTTCTGCTCACGAGCTCGGGGTGCTGGGGAACAAGTGGATGACGGCGTGCGAGAAGGCGTAGTTCAAAACGAAGATCAGCGACACGAGCAGTACGAGGGTGATGAAGACCACCGTCGCCGAGTTCACGACCTCGGGCCGCGTGGGCCAGGCAACCTGTCTCAGCTCGGAGCGCACCTCGCGGCCGAACTCGGCGACCCGTCCGGGGAACGACATCTCGGGCCGGGGTTGCGGACGAGTACGCGGGGGCTCGGTTCGCCTGGCCGCGGGAGAGCCATCGGCCTCCACTTGGCCCTGGCGCTGCATCATGCGCTTCATCTCTCGGTTCACGACTTCGTACGCCTTTCGACTGCGCACCTCTGCACGAAGGTGGCAGGGCAGGAGGGACTCGAACCCCCAACCGCCGGTTTTGGAGACCGGTGCTCTACCAGTTGAGCTACTGCCCTCCGGCAGCTCGGGCACCGCTTGCCCCCAGCCGGCCTTTCGGGGGCCCGGTCATGAAGGTTACTCCTTCGTCGCCCCAACGGCGCCCCGGCACGTGCCTCTGCACGAGCCCCGACCCTCTCTCGGGCGGGCACCCGCCCGGGCCCGCGGCCCTGGCACCCCGTGGCCCCGACGGCCTTAGCGGGTTTCCTTGTGCAAGGTGTGCCGGCGGTCCCACCGGCAGTACTTGTTCATCTCGATCCTCTCCCGGTCGTTCTGCCGGTTCTTGATCGTGATGTAGTTGCGACGCTTGCACACCTCGCAGGCCAGCGTCACCTGGACCCGCTTCTCGTTCTTCGCCATCGCCTGCTCCTGAAATCGTCCTAGTTCTGTCGTCTGGTAGCGGCGGCGGGACTCGAACCCGCGACCCCACGATTATGAGCCGTGTGCTCTGCCGACTGAGCTACGCCGCCGAGGGGTGAGCCCCCTGTCGGAATCGAACCGACGACACCAGCCTTACCATGGCTGTGCTCTGCCGACTGAGCTAAGGGGGCGGCACAGCACTTCTGCAGCGAAGAAGTGTAGTTGGTCGGTTTGAGCCCACCCACTCCCTGTATCGGCCTGCATCTGAGCCCCATTGTTCGACCCACCGGTACCATGCCCCGATGCGGGTCCGCCTTGCGAGCCCAGACGACGCCGAGGCGATCCGGCGCATCTACAACAAAGAGGTCACAGGCTCCACTGTCACGTTCGATCTCGTGCCTCGGACCCTGAGAAGCCAGAGAACCTGGATAGCTCGCCACCAAGGGGCGCACCCGGCATTGGTCGCCGTGGAAGGGTCTCGTGTCTGCGGCTTCGCTTCGCTCTCGCCGTTCCACGAGCGAGCCGCCTACTCCACCACCGTCGAGGACTCGGTCTACGTGGACGAGGACTGCCGCGGCAAGGGTGTGGGCAGGGCCCTCCTCGACGAGTTGCTCGTGCTCGCGACGCGACAGGGCTTCCACACGGTGATAGCGAGGACCACCGCCGACAACGGGGCTTCCATCGCACTTCACCAGGCCTGCGGGTTCAGCCTGCTCGGAGTCGAGCGCGAGGTCGGCCGCAAGTTCGGGCGTTGGCTGGACGTCGCAATCCTGCAGAAGATGCTCTGAGGCCTCGGTCCACCTCGCGCCTCCGGCCGGCGGCCGGCGGCCGCCCGCAGAGGGCAGCCGTTTCCCGCTCAGGTCCCTGCGTAGTCGAGGCTCGGGCCCGGCTCGTCGATCCCACCGGGTGTTCCACCACCGCGCCTGCGCCAGCGCGACAGCGACCGTCCCCTTTCGAACGGGGTGAGAGGGACGGTCAAGATGCCGAGGCACACCAAGAGTGCAAAGGCGACGGTGAGCGGGTTGGCGTGCAAGAGGTCCGAGACCAGCTGCCTCCCGCCTGGAAGGCCGAGGAACACCGATGAGATCGACAGCCCGATGATGAGCGAGCGCATCTTCCCGGCGGCCACCGGGGCGAGGAGGATGAGCCCCCACGAGAGGTACCAGGGCTGAACCACCGGGCCGAGGGCCACGACTAGCAGCATCGTGAGACCCATGGCGCGCAGGCTTCCCACGCGATCGGAGTTCAGAAGCAGCCACACCCCGGCTATCGCCGCGGCGCTCAGCCCGATGAACCGTGTGACCGAGAGCATGGTGTGCAGCGGGACGCCGATTCCGACGAGATGCGCGACGTCGGTTAAGAAGATCCCCACTCCGGTCGACGGCGCAACCCACGACCGGACGGTCCCCGGGGTCGCCAGGTTCAGCACCCAGCTCCAGCCGAGGCCGGTGACGAGCGACAGTCCGCCCATGATGGCGGTCGCGATCAACCCCGCGGTGACCACCGGCCTTATGCGGGCGCGAAGAGGCAGACCTATCCCCGTCCAGTCCCAGGCGATGTACAGGATGCCGAGGGCCGCAGGGACCTTTACCGCAGCGGCCAGCGAGCAGAGGACGATGCCCGCGACCGGCCTTCCACGTTTGGCGACAGCGATGCCGGCGAGAAGGAAGCCGAGCATCAGAGCGTCGTTGTGAGCCCCCCCCACCAGATGGAGGGTGGTGACGGGGTTGAGGACGGCCAGGGTGAAGACGTAGCCGGCGTCACGACGCATGCTCCGGGCGAGAGTCGGGATGCTCACGGCGATCAGAGCCACGCCCACGAGAGAAAGCAGGCGGAGCATCACCAGATCGGGTAGCTCGTGGTGCATCGACAAGCTCGTGATGATGCCGTCGAGCTGCATGAAGAGCGGCCCGTACGGAGCGGGGGTGTTGAGCCAGAGCTTGTCCACCAACGACACCGACTGCACCCCGCCGAGAACCCCTGGACCGTAGTGGTAGGGGCTTATGTGATGGCTCATCATCTCCCCTTGCGCCACGTAGCTGTAGACGTCGCGACTGAACAGCGGGGGCACTATGAGCAGGGGGAGGATCCACAAGCAGAAGATCCACGCCAGCTTGCGGACCGGGACGCCTCCTAGCTGTGCGGTGGTCCGGATGAGGCTGTACCAGGCGCGCATGAGCAGCAGCAATCCGCCGTACACGGCCACGAGCCCGAAGAAGAGCCAGTGCGTAGACGGCTCGGACCCGGTGGCGGGAACCCCGAAGAACCAGGCGCCCGCCTGCTTCAGGACGAAAGGTGAACGCTGCTGGGAGACTCCGGCCGTTATCGCGGTGACGGCGACGAAGCCGAGGATCGCCGGGCGCAAGAGCAACCTGGAGACGTCGGCTTCCCCCGCGACGGCTGGGACGTCCGGGCCTACCAGCGCGCTGAAGGGCCAGCGCGACCTCACCGCCTCGTCCCAACGCGTCAGCCGGTCGAGCACCGCTGTCACGACGGGAAGGGTTAGGAGACGGGCCGCGACGGCGCGAACCAGGGTAACGAGGCGGACGAGAAGTCCACGGAGATCGGTCTTCGTCTCCACGCCGGTCAGAATCCGCCCCATCAGGTGGGTCGGGCCTCCAGGGTCAGATAGGTGGTCCGCCTGCCCCGCAGGCCGACCATTACGGACATCCGAACGGGCACGGGCTCCGGCAGGATCAGCCAACTCCTGCTCGAAAGGGGGCTCCGTCGTAACGACATTGTAATGAGCCCTCGCCGCGAGGCAAGTCAACACCGGCTGGGCCGAGGGAGGTCGTTCGCACATCTCGGGAGGCCGGTCGCAACCTCACGAGGACGCGCAGTGGGCCGGGAAGGATTCGAACCTTCGAAGGCAACGCCGGCAGGTTTACAGCCTGCTCCCTTTGGCCACTCGGGCACCGACCCGTGCGTGACGTTACCCGAGCGCGGCGCCCTCGATCTCCCGATCGGACCCGGAGCTAGGGTGTCCGCGTGCCCACGTTCGACGTCGTCTCCGAGGTCGACATGCAAGAGGTGCGCAACGCTGTCGACCAAGCCAACCGCGAAGCCAGCACGCGTTTCGACTTCAAGGGAACCGACTCGTCCGTCGAGATCGGCTCAGACGAGCTCGTGTTGCACTCTGCGACAGAGGATCGGCTGCGGGCCCTTCATCAGGTGCTCGAGGAGAAACTGGTTCGTAGGCAGGTATCGCTCAAGGCGCTCGAGGACAAGAAGATCGAAGAAGCAGCAAAAGGGACGGCCCGCCAGCACATCGCCATCCATGCCGGGATCTCCGCCGACAACGCCAAGCGCATCAACAAGTTCATCAAGGACATGAACCTGAAGGGCGTCTCCTCACAGACCCAAGGTGACCAGGTTCGGGTGTCGTCGAAGAAGCGCGACGACCTACAGGCGGTGATCCAGGCGCTCAAGGACGGGGACTTCGGCGTTCCCCTCCAGTTCACCAACTTCCGCGACTGATTCACCGACGCCAACTGGTTGGTGTTCGGCCCCGGCGGGATGCGGGTGGTGGCGGAAGAGCCGGTTGAAGAGCAGGAACTTGCCGACCCACAGGACGCCGTAGGCCGCGAAGTTGGCTCCAAGCACGATGATCGTACGTCCGAAGTGGTGGAAGTGGTGCGACGTGCTGAAGTTGTGCGCCACCGCCGCGGCGACCGTCGAAAGCGCCAAGCCGGCGAACGAAGCCAGCCAGAACGGCACGACCTCCTTCATCAGGTGCGAACGTCCCGTCTTGCCCCAGGCCCACCGGCGGTTCAGGTAGTACGACGGGATCGTCGCGACGGCGTTGGCGAAGATTGCACTGGGAACTTCTGACCAGAGGTGGACGACCCCGAAGACGAGGCCCAGGACGCCCAGGGACACTGCCGTCGAGACGACCGACACCATCGTGTAACGGATCATCTTCTTCCCAGACGGGGTCTGGTAGATGCCGATCAGCCGTTCGAGACCGGCTACGGGGGTGGCGCGCATTGGGCGCAACTCTACCCCTACGGCCCCTTCCTCATACCTCGCCTGGTCGCAGCGGGTGTCCCTCTCAGCTGGCTTTTATACAGCGTTGGCCGCGGCAACGGCGCCGAACCAAGACGCGCTCGGTTTGGGCCGGCGAACGAAATTCTCGCGATCCACCTCCACCAGACCGAACGTCGGCCCGTAGCCGAGAACCCACTCGAAGTTGTCGAGAAGGCTCCAGTAGATGTAGCCGCGGACCACGATCCCGTCGTCGATGCAACGGTGAAGACCCGAGAGCGCCTCGGCTACGAACGAGATCCGCTGTGAGTCGTCTGCAGTGCCTATCCCGTTCTCCGTCACGAGCACCGGGGTCCCGCCCGTCACCTGCGCAGCCCGTCGGACGGTCGCCTCGAGCGCCTGGGGCCAGTACTCGTATCCCATCTGGGTCAATGCCACGCCGGGATCGGGTGGAAGGGTCCGCGACGGTCCGATTCGCGCGCGGCTGTAGGTCTGGACCCCTACGAAGTCGTCTCCGTCTGTCGCCGCAAGAAAGACGTCCTCCGCCTCGTGCCGCATCTCCTTCAGGTTCTCCTCGCCTCCGTCGGCGGCCTGGTAATCCGTCATCGAGAGGGTGAGACCGACGGGGAAATCGCCGCGACCCGAGCGAAGCGCCTCCGCCCCGAGGCGGTGTGCGCGGCAGAGCGCTTCGCTCACGGTGTGGTGTCGCTTCTCGTCCTGGACGGCCGGAGGGAAGATCCCGAGCCGGTACCCAACGAACGACACGATGTTCGGCTCGTTGATCGTGCACGCCCACCCGACCAGGTCGCCGAGATGGGACACGGCGCGCTCGCAGTAACGCGCGAACGTCTCGGGCGCGTCGGGGGCCTCCCAGCCTCCGCGCCTCGCCAGCCATCTCGGGATCGTGAAATGGTTGAACGTCACTATCGGCAAGAGGCCACGCTCGCGACAGAGCGCGCAAATCGTCCTGTAGTGCTCGAGGGCCGCCACCGACCACTCGCCTTCCTCGGGCTCGATCCGGCTCCACTCGACCGAGAACCGGTAGGCGCCGAGCCCTAGTGACGCCACAAGGTCGACGTCCTGCGGCCAGCGGTGAAACGAGTCGCACGCATCTCCGCTCGGCTCCACACAGGGTGTCGACTCTGCGTGCTCGAACTCCCACCAGTCGTTGTTCAGGTTCTGCCCCTCGACCTGGTGCGCTGCGGTGGCGGCACCCCAGAGGAAGCTCTCCGGGAATCTCAGGTCGGGCATCTGACACACCGTAGTTGCAGCAAGTCGGTCGACCCCTGAAAGGATGTGATTCGTGGGTGAGGCACTCGACTCCTTGGTGAAGCTGCTCGACATAGAGCCGATCGAAGTCAACATCTTCAGGGGAGTAAGTCCCGAGGAACGGCGCCAGCGCGTCTTCGGTGGCCAGGTTGCCGCCCAGTCGCTCATGGCCGCCGGCCGCACGGTCGACCGGGGCCGGGTGCACTCACTTCACTCGTACTTCCTCCGGCCCGGTGACCCCACAGCTCCGATCCTCTACGAGGTCGATCGGATTCGAGACGGGCGGTCGTTCACGACCCGCAGGGTTGTCGCCATCCAGCACGGGGAGGCGATCTTCAACATGGCGGCTTCGTTCCACGTCGATGAGGAGAGCCCCCTCGTCCACCAGGTGCCGATGCCGCAGGTGCCGGGACCCGACGAACTGCCTCCACTCGCCGAGCGTCTCGAACCCCTTCGTGACGAGCTCGCCGACTGGTTCGCGCGCTCCCACCCGATCGAACAGCGACACGTCGGCGAACTCCCTTGGATGGCGCATCAGGGACGCGACCCGGTCCAACGGCTATGGATCCGCGGCGACGGGACACTGGGTGACGACCCCCTGCTGCACGCGTGCGTGGTCGCTTATGCGTCCGACATGTCTCTCTTCGACACGATGCTCGCACCGCACGACGTGCGATGGGTCGACGCAGAGTTCATGGGAGCGAGCCTCGACCACTGCATGTGGTTCCACCGGCCGTTTCGCGCCGACGAATGGCTCCTCTACGACATGGACAGCCCGGCCGCCTACGGGGCGAGGGGCCTCGCACGCGGCTTCCTGTTCACGCGCGACGGAACGCTCGTCGTGTCGATGGTCCAGGAGGGGTTGATGCGATTGGTCCCTCGCCAGTCGACCTGAGCGCATTCGAGCTCCCGCCGTTGCCGCTCGCTCTGGGCCCAATGCCACTAGAGGCGGGGCACCAGGGATTCACCGGCACTCCGCTACACGGATTCGGCATAGTGGGATGCCCACTCGGCAGCGGGTGCATGACGACTTGGGTCCGCCGCGGATAGTCGGTACCGGGCAGGCAGAACTTGGAGCCGCTCACCGGGCCTATCGACGCATTCTCAGAATCACAGGCGACCTGGTCGAGGAAGACCGCATTCAAGTTCGGAAGGGTCGTCGCGCCCGTGCACGCCGGGTAGAGGAGCTCGAGATAGGAGGGCGAGCTCTTCGCTGCACCGCCTCCGATCTCCGTGTTGCCGCTGTAGCAGTCCGTCGCGCCCGGCTCGAGATTGACCGCCGCGAAGTCACCGTTCGTCGGGTTGCCGAAGAAGCCGTTCGAGCCGTAGGTATTGCCGATGATCGCGTCGCCGGACTCGTCGAACAAGCAGGCGACTTGGGCCTGGGTACCACCCGTGCAGGGGTCTCCGCTGTCGGGATAGGGCACGAGGATCGTTCCCCAGGCACCGTTGTGGACGAAGGTGTTGTCCATGACGGTGTCGTTGCGCCCGCCCGAGATCGACATGCCGGTGCCCACCGGGCCGGCGGCTGCGGATCCCAGCGCCGGGACGTTCGGGTTGTTGTTGTCGTGGACGTTGTTGTGAATGAACACCCAGCACGAGTGAGTCTTGGTGATGGGGCTTATGCCGCCGTTGGGGCAAGCACCGTTCTGGGGCGGGGGGTTGTCACCGTTCTGGCTGTTGGTGTCGAACCCGTCCTCGTTGTTGTCGAACTGCGAGTTCTCGATGACAAGTTGGCCGCCCGAGTTTGAACCCGAGTACCCCAGCGCGTTGTATTCGGCCCAGGCGTGATCGACCGTCTGGTCGCACACCTGTTGGCAAGCCCCTATGTAATAGCCCGAGTCGTTGAAGTTGCTCGCGTAGGTCTGGTCCCACGTGCCGCCGCTCCAGTTGCTGGAGAAGATCCCGTACTGCGCCGCTGTCGACTCGTCGCCGTAATAGGTGCTGGTCGCGTTCAGGTACGACCCCCCGAATCCCCATCCGCCGACCTTCCTGCTGTCGGCGCCGCCGTTCCACCAGATCTCGTTGCCTGTCTGGCCGTCGCCCCCCGCGCCTCCGAGGAAGTTGCAAACGGTCAGGTTCTGCACCCAGACGTCGTTGGCCTTCCAGACCTCGATGCCGTTGAGCCCGAGAGGGCCGGACTTGTCCGAAGGCCCGAAATTCTGATCCGCCGCCTTGGAGCTGCACGGCGCCGAGCCGGGCTTGGTCCCGTCGACTATCACCGTGTTGCGGTTCATGCCGCGCAGCCACACGCCGGGTGTGGTGATGAGCACACCCGCAGGCATGTCGGGCTGTCCGGCCGGCACGCTCGACGAGTTCGTCTTGTAGTCGCCGGGCCCTACCAAGATCCAGTCCCCCGGCTTAGCCGCGTCGACGGCTGCTTGGATCGTGGCGAACTGCCCGGCGATGCCGCTGTAGGTGCCAACCCTCAGCACGCTGGCCTGTTCGCCCGTCAGTTGGATCCCGGGGCCTCGACCTCCCAGGGTCATCAGCGCCACCAGAGCCACTGCTCCCGCCGGCGACAGCGCTCTGATCCACGAGCGTCTCGATCGAAGCCGCAACTACCCACCTCCTCGTCAGAGGGGGTAACGGCGCTGGACTGCAGACCTAGCGATCGCCGATCGGCACGTACGGCCTGGGCTCGGATCCCACGAAGAGCTGCCTCGGCCGCACGATCTTGGAGTCCTGGTCGAGCAGCTCCTGCCAGTGGGCGAGCCATCCCGCGGTCCGGGGGATGGCGAAGAGGACCGGGAACATCTCCAAGGGGAAGCCCATGGCCTGGTAGATGAGTCCCGAGTAGAAGTCGACGTTCGGGTAGAGGCGCCGGCTGGTGAAGTACTCGTCTGCCAGGGCTATCTCCTCGAGCTTGAGCGCGATGTCGAGGAGCGGGTTCTTTCCCGTGATGGCGAACACTTCGTCCGCTGTGCGCTTGATGATCTTCGCTCTCGGGTCGTAGCTCTTGTAGATGCGGTGACCGAAACCCTGCAGTCGCCCGTGTCCCGCTTTGACGGACTCGACAAAAGCGGGGACGTTGTCCATCGACTCGATCTCCTGGAGCATCCTGATGACGGCCTCGTTGGCGCCCCCATGGCGCGGCCCGTAAAGAGCAGCGCAAGCCGCGGCGCAGCACGAGTACGGATCGGCGTGCGAGGAGCCCACCACCCTCATCGCCGTGGTCGAGCAGTTCTGCTCGTGGTCGGCATGGAGGATGAACAGGATGTCGAGTGCTCTGGCAAGCGTCGGGTTCGCGTCGAATCGCGGTTCCGCGACCTTCCACATCATCGACAGGAAGTTCGAGCAGAACTCGAGCGAGTTGTCCGGGTAGACGAAGGGCATTCCCACGCTGAACCGGTGGGCCGCCGCCGCCAGCGTGGGCATCTTCGCGATGAGCCGGATGACCTGACGCTGCCTGGCCTCGGGGTCGAAGATCTCCTTCGCGTCCAGGTAGAAGGTGGAGAGCGCCGCGACCGCCGAGACGAGCATTCCCATCGGATGGGCGTCGTAGTGAAAGCCTTCGAGGAACCGCTTGCGCACGTTCTCGTGGATATAGGTGTGGTACGTGACGTCGTGTCGCCATTCACTGAATTGCGCGGCCGTCGGTAGCTCGCCGTGGAGTAGCAAGTAAGCCACCTCGAGGTAGTTCGATCTCTCGGCGAGCTCCTCGATGGGATAGCCGCGGTAGCGCAAGATGCCCTGCTCTCCGTCGACGAAGGACACGGAGCTCTCGCAGGCGGCAGTTGCGGTCAGGCCCGGGTCGAAGAACCAGATCCCCGGCAGGAGCTTCTGCCACTCGCTGGCGGCGACCCCCCCGTGACGAATCGGTATCTCGAGTTGGTTGCCTGTCCGGTTGTCGACGATGGTGATGCTCTCGGTCACGAACTCGGAGCCTCCTGTCAGGTTCGTAGTCGATCCTATGACGCCACGGCAGGTCAGGTCACTCCAGGGCTGCGGGCGGCTGCCCGCGGAGTCCCCGAGCCGGTCGATGCGTTCGAGATCTTCTCGATGAACGACGCAGAGACCGACGCGGAGCGAGTGGGGTCACCGGTGTAGGCGGCCGTGATCGCGTGCACTCCAGCTGCCGGGTAGCTCACTGTGCAGGTGGCCCGGCCGTGGCTCACAGGCTGGGTCCCACAGCCCGAGATCGGGGTGGCGTCGTCGGAGAAGGCCACGGTGCCCGTGGCCTCAGGCAGACCCCCAACCGATGCTGCGACCGTGGCCAGATATGTGACCCTCCCACCCGCCGCCACGGTGCTCACGGAGGCGTAGACGGTCGTGGTCGAGATCGCCTGCGAGATCGTCAAGGGAAGCAAGATCGTCGCCGGGCTACCGGGCGCCGCCGGTGAAGTCGCGGAGACCCGAAGATTGTACGAAGCTCCCGGAGACACCGTGAGAGATGGAAAGTTCAACGCGATCGACCGTCCCGCGCTCACGTCGACACGACCTCGAGGCGAGACCGGGCCGGGACTGAACGTTCCGACCGCGCCTTGAGCACCCGAGGCAGTGAGTGAAGCGACGACTCCGACAGAGGTCTCGTCGACGTTTCCGGTGTCGACGAGGACCACCTGTACTCCGAGAGACGTCGTTGCCGGCAACCCCAAGCCCGACGCGCCATGCGATCCGGCCGGCGTGGTGACGGCATCCGAGATCGTGAGCGCATGGGTTGCGACGAGCGTCGGGGATCCGACGATCGCTGCAACGAAGTCGCTTATCGCCGAAGGAGCCCACGAAGACGGGTCCTGCACCCATGTCGAGACCGGCAGGCGGGCCGAGCCCGGGCCTTTTCGCACCGACGACCGGCACTGCGCCCACAACGCGTCGTCGGATACGAGCGAGGAACCAACAGCCTGCATGGCCGACACGGTGGATGCCTGATCGCCGGCTCCGTTTGCCACTCCCGTGGGACCGCCGAGGACGCCTTCGAGCGCGGCACGCAGGCTCGAGGCTGCTCGTGCTCTGTCCGCGAACGCTTTGTCGCAATCCGAACCTCGGCCCAGGGCGGGAGAAGGTGGCGAGATCTGCTGAAGCTGCGTCACTTGCTGCTCGGTCTGTGAAGCGAGCGAGTCGAGGTCCGAGAAGAAGCTCCCGCGATCGAGACCGGGTCCCTGCCGCAACAAGGTGGCGAGCAACGTGCCAGAGGAGTTCGACTGGGCCACGAGAGGCGTCGCAAGCGCGACGAACCCGCGGTCCACCGTCCTGTTGTACGAACTGGAGGCAGGCGATATCTGCGAGACCGCACCCACCGCCAGGACGACGATGATCGCCGACAAGCCCGCGGCTGCAAGGACGACGGTCAGCCTTCTCGTAATGGCGCGCCGCCGGCGAAGCCGACGGCCCGAACCGACCATTCAAAGGACCTTAGAGGCTCTTCGCGACCCCCTCGGCCCCTCGGACCGATCACCCGGCAGTCAGATGGTCGTCGGTAGACTGGTCAGTCGTGCCCGAGAGCACCCCCCTTGCACCACCTCCCCTCTTCGATCGCGCCCAGCAGCGACGTCGCAGCAACCGTCGTCGTCTTCGTCGAAGGGTCCTCAAGGTCGCCGTCATAGCTCTGGCGGTGATCTTCGTCGTGGCCGGATCGGCGATCGGGTACATCGTCTACCGGAACAACCAGATAACCCGTGTCAAGGTGAACGGCATCACCGCCGTTCCACCATCGGGTGCGGAGAACATCCTTCTCGTGGGGAACAACTCGCGGTGCGCACTGAACGGTCAGCAGTCGACCTCCTTCGGGACGTGTTCCGAGGTGGGAGGAGCTCGAAGCGACGTCACGATGCTCGTCCACATCGATCCACGAACACACAGCGCATCGATCCTGTCGATCCCTCGTGACCTGTTCGTACCGATACCGGGATCGAAAGCGGCGAACCGGGTGGACGACGCCCTCAATTCCGGACCTGAACGCCTGGTCCAGACCGTCCAGGAAGACCTCGGCATTCCGGTGAACCACTTCGTCGAGCTCAATTTCGACAGCTTCCAAGGAGTCGTGAACGCGCTGGGAGGGGTGTCGATGTACTTCCCCGACCCCGTGAAGGACTCGTACTCGGGACTCAACATCACCACACCCGGCTGCCAGTTCCTGAACGGAACACAGGCGCTCGAAGTGGTGCGCGCGCGTCACATGTACTACGAGAGCGGCGGGCGGTGGCTCTACGACGGTCTCGGAGATCTGAGCCGCATACAGCGAGACCACGAGTTCCTGAGGGTCCTTGCAACGGCGGTGGCCAAGAAGGGTCTTGGCAACCCACTCGCAGACAATTCCATCATCGGGTCTGTAGCCCCGCAGATCCAGGTCGACTCCTCGCTCGGGTTCGGGGACATCCTCGGGCTGGTCCTCACCTTCCACGCGGTCAACCCCGACGCGGCACCCACGACCACCCTTCCGGTGCTGATCGACCCCAACAGCTACATCTACGACGGCGCCAACTACGGCTCGGTCGTGCTGCCGAGCGAGCCACAGGACCAACAGACGATCGATCAGTTCCTCGGAGTCACACGGCCCGCTGGATCACAGGTGGCGCCCCAGTCGGTGACCGTCTCTGTGATGAACGGCACGGGCGCCGCGGACCAAGCCGCCACCACGGGTCAGGAGCTTGGTGCATTGGGGTTCAACATGGTCGGGGTCGGCGACTCGACGTCGGTCGGCCCCGTCTCGGAGACGACGGTCAATTACTCACCCGGACACGAAGCGGACGCAGAAAGAGTTCTGCAGTCGATCTCGGGGTCGGTGGTGATGGGCCAGGGACCCACTCAGGACGGCGCCGACGTCACGGTCGTGACCGGTTCGGACTTCTCGGTTGCCCCACCGTCTGCGCCTTCGGGCGCCGGTTCGGGGCAGTCGACCTCAGTCGGGTCCTCGGCTCCTTCCTCGGGGGGTTCTTCAGGGACGTCCCCGTCGAGTGGGGGATCCTCTTCGGCGACAGAGCTGTCGGCTCCTACCAACGCATCCGAGATCCTGCCCGCCTATGACCCGCGGTCCTGCAACCCCAAAGGTGGACCCGGCACCTGACCCTCGAGGGGTCGTGTGACGCGCGGTACCGGTGATCGACCCGCTGCTGTGCTGCGGTTTGTCTCAGCCGGCGTGAAGCCCGGCCGTGGTCTTCAACGCGCTGGAGGTCCGCCGCCAGTCGACGGTAGGTCCGATCGCCTCCAGGTCGACCCTGTCTCGGTGGCGGTCCACCACTGCGAGAAGCGACCTGATTGTCGATGGCTCGAGGAGATGCGGGACCAGGCCAAGGTCGAGCAGCTTGGTGTGCGCGGCGCGGTAGTAGTGCTCTTCCTTCTCGACGCGCGGGTCCTCGAGCGTGTCGATCTGCACGTTCCCGGGGTACGCCTCTGCGACCAGGTCGGCCATCTGCCTGACCGAGTACATCTCGGTGAACTGGTTGAACACCCTGAACTCTCCCTCGTCGGCCGGGTTGAGCAGGGCCAATTCGATGCAAGCCAACGTGTCGCGGATGTCGAGCACTCCGCGCGTCTGGCCCCCTCGCCCGTAGACCGTAAGGGGATGACCGACCACTGCCTGGACGCAGAATCGGTTCAGCACGGTGCCGAAGACGCCGTCGTAGTCGAAACGCGTGGCCAGGCCCCGGTGCATCGTCGTCTCGTCGGTCTCCTGGCCGTAGACGATTCCCTGGTTCAGGTCCGTGGCCCGCAGTCCCCAGATCCGGCACGCGAACTGGATGTTGTGACTGTCGTGAACCTTCGAGAGGTGGTAGAAGGATCCCGGCTGCTTTGGGAAGGGCAAAACGTCGGTACGACCCTTGTGGGTTATCTCGATGAAGCCTTCCTCGATGTCGATGTTGGGCGTCCCGTACTCGCCCATCGTCCCGAGCTTCACCAGATGGATCGTCGGGTCGAGCTCCGCTATCGCGTAGAGAAGGTTCAGCGTTCCGACCACATTGTTGTACTGGGTGTACACGGCGTGTTGACGATCGATCATCGAATACGGCGCAGAGCGTTGTTCTGCGAAATGGACTACGGCGTCAGGCTCGAAACGTCGAAGGGTGCGCTCGACGAACTCCGCGTCGGTGAGGTCGCCGACGAACGCCTCGATTCGATGCCCGGACACCTCTTCCCATGTGCGGATGCGGTGCTGGAGGTGCTCGATGGGAACGAGACTGTCGACACCCATCTCGAAGTCGTACTGACGGCGCACGAAGTTGTCGACCACTCCGACGTCGTGGCCACGCCGCGATAGGTAGAGCGCTGTCGGCCAACCCAGATAACCGTCGCCCCCCAGTACGAGAAACCTCACCCGATGACCTCCTTGGGTCGCGCCCGTCCGCCCGCTCACTGGCTGGCTCCCTGGCGCGCTCGCTCGTCGTAACGTCTTCGTCATAAAGGATGGCCCAGGAAGCTGGGAGGAGGCTGGGAACGGTCACAGAACGCGCTGTGAGTGTGTGAAGACCGTGTTACGCGAAGGTGCAGCTAGGCGCATGTAACAGAAAGTTTTGTCGCGATTGTCGTGATTTCGGCGCTGAGTGGATCCTTCGGTACGCTCCCCCCCGTGCTCGGCGCCGTGTACCACGTGAACTTCCTGCAGGCCATCATCATCGGCCTGATCCAGGGGCTGACCGAGCTGTTCCCGATATCGAGCCTCGGGCATACGGTTCTCATCCCCTCTTGGATCGGCGGCACCTGGGCCACGCTCGTGCACCAGGAGGCGAGCTCGGAGAGCCCGTACCTCGCGTTCGTCGTCGGCCTCCACCTCGCCACCGCCGTCGTCCTGCTCGGCTTCTACATACGAGAGTGGTCCAGGGTCATCGCCGGTGTGATTCGGAGCATCGTCCGGCGACGCATCGAGACCGATGCGGAGCGGCTCGGGTGGCTGATCGTCATCGCCACGATCCCGGTGGGCATCCTCGGAATCGCCTTCGAGCACGACTTCCGCGTGCTCTTCGCCAAGCCCTTGGCGGCGGCTCTCTTCTTGATGCTGAACGGCGTCATCCTCTTAGCCGGAGAACGTCACCGCCGGCTGGCGCGCAAAACACTCAAGCCGGTGCTGACCGGGGCAGGCGCGCAGTCACCAGCTCCCGCCGCTGCACCGGCATCAGCTGTCGGGCCGCGACACACCCGGTCTCGCGACAACAACCTCGTCCCGATCGACGACGAGGCAGAGGAGGAGCTCTCCCACATAGGAGTCTCCAGCTCCTTCGTGATCGGTCTCTCCCAAGCTCTGGCTCTGCTGGCAGGGATAAGCCGGGAGGGTGTCGCCATGGTCGGCGGCCTCTTCCGTGGGCTCGACAACGAGAATGCGATGCGGTTCTCTTTCCTCCTGTCCACCCCGGTCATCTTCCTCGCGGGCATCTACAAGGTCCCCGACCTGCTCGGCCACCTCGGCAACGGCATCCGCGGTCAGGTGATAGCGGGAAGCTTCGCGGCCGCGGCCACCTCGCTCTTCGCCGTCATGTTCCTCTCCCGCTACTTCAAGACGAGGACCCTTCTCCCCTTCGCGGCCTACTCACTGCTCTTCGGCCTCGCCTCCGCCATCCGCTTCGGGATCTTTTGACACGACCGCGGGGGCGCGGCCTGCACCGGAGGTGCCGTCAGTAGAGTGAAGCCGAAGGCGCCCTCTGGCGCCGCTCGCGCGCCAACGCCGGAACGGAGGGCTCGGCTTTGCGGCCACGACCCAGAGAGCTAGCGGCCCGACAGGTCCGAGAGGCCGCTCCTCGCGCTGCCGGAAACTGCGATCTTTCCGGGACGGAGCGTGCTGCCGGGGCGACTGGCACCGACCTGGTGGACCTCACCATCGTCCTCCCCTTCTACAACGCCGGCCCCCAGATCGAGAAGACAGTGGCGAGCACCGTCGAGGTGCTCGGTCGCGCCGGCGTCTCGTTCGAGGTCGTGGCGGTGTCGGACGGCTCGACCGACGGAAGCGAGAAGCTGATCGACGGGACCTTCCCCGAGGCGCTGACTCTCGTGGTCCTACCGAGTCGGGGAGGAAAGGGCCAGGCGGTACGCGAGGGGCTGAGACGCGGACGAGGCCGTTACGTCGGGTTCATCGACGGCGACGGTGACGTCCCTCCCGACCTTCTCGCCGACTTCCTCGCGATAGTGGAGGAGCAGCGCCCCGACGTCGTCCTCGGGAGCAAGCGACATCCCGACTCGCAAGTCGTCTACCCGGTCGCCCGACGGATGTACTCGTGGGGCTATCAGCAGCTCGTGCGGGTTCTGTTCCGCCTGGACGTCCGCGACACCCAGGCCGGGATCAAGCTCGTTCGCCGCGATGTCATGTCAGAGGTGCTGCCACTCATGGTCGAGCAGGGATACGCGTTCGACCTCGAGCTGCTGGTCCTCGCCAGGCTCCTCGGGCACGAGCATTTCGTGGAGGCGCCGGTGCGGATAGGCCGGCGCTTCTCGAGCACCGTGTCACCCCGGGTCGTGGCCGAGATGCTCGCCGACACCTTCGCGATCTGGTGGCGGCTGCACATTCGCCATGCGTACGGCGCGTCTTCTCAACCAGGGCCGACGAGGAGCCGATGAGCGCGACACCCGGGCCGTAGCATTCGCTGGGTGGATGGCGCCCGATCAGAGACCGGTGCCGAAACCCTCCCCTCTCTGCTAGCGGCGGTCTTCGAGACGAAGGGACCGGACCCGCTGGCTCCTGTCACCGTGGTCACCCCCTCCGGTTACGCGGCGGTGTTCGTGAGGCGCGCTCTCGCCCTTGGAGCGGCATCGGACGGACGAAGAGGAGTGGCCAACGTCAATTCGACGACGCTCGCAAAGCTCGTGCGAAGCCTCGGCGCGCCGCTTCTCGCCACCCGCGGCCTGAAGGAGGCATCACCCGCAGTCGACCTGGAGGCGGTTCGAAGCGCGGCCCTCGAGGCAGGGGGATGGTTGGAACGGTTCGCCTCTCACCCCCGATCCCTGGTGACTCTCGAGCGAGCCGTCTGCGAGCTGCGCCGCTGCCCAGCAGCCGCTCTCGAATCCGTCGGATCGCGAGATCCCCAGGCTGCTGCTCTGGTCATGCTCGTCGATACGACACGCAAGACGCTTCACGGTCAGGGGTACGCGGACGAGACCGACGTCGCGCGCGCGGCGCTCGAACAGGCGCGAAGCTCCCTGCCCTTCGAAGGGGGTCCTTTTCTCACGTGGCAGCTCGGCCGGTGCCCCAAGCTCGAGAGCGAGGTCCTGGATCGCCTCCATGCGCGGCGCATCGAAGGCGATACCTCCGCAGAGTCCGGACCTCCGTCGTTCACTGAGGTTCGCCCGTGTGCCGACCCCGAGGAAGAGGCTCGGACCGCGGTACGCGCAACGCTCGAGGAAGTGGAAGGCGGCGTGCCGCTTTGGCGACAGGCGATCTTCCACCCTCCCCGAGGGGGATATGCGCCGCTACTCCACCACCACCTAGAGAGGGCCGGTCTCGCTGCGAACGGGCCCGGCGTCGAGCACCTGGAACGGTGCGCTGCGGCGCGCTCGCTCCTCGGGCTCCTGGAGCTCGCCGCCGGGGACTTCGCACGCGATCAGGTGGCGGCATGGTTCGCAGCCGCTCCCGTGATGACGGGCTCGCCCGGCCGCGAGGTGCCGTCCACGAGATGGGACGCCCTGTCTGCGGCGGCCGGTGTGGTCCGCGGTCCCGAGCAATGGCGCGAGCGACTCGCGCACCATGCGGCTACCCACGAAACCGACGCCGACGAAGCCGAGTCCCTTTCGCAGTTCGTGGCAGGGCTCGTAGAGAACACGAGAGACCCTGGACGCAGCTGGGCCGACCATGCTGCTTGGGCAACACGCCTCTTCGATACCTACGTGGAACCACCGGCTACCAAGGTCCTCTGGCCCGAAGAAGAGATCGCAGCGAGATCTCAGGTGCGCGACGTGCTTCTTTCGATTTCCGAGCTGGACGCCGTTTCCGCGGGGACCGACCGGACCACGTTCCGGTTCGCACTCGAGAACATCCTGAAGAGGACCGAGATCTCCGACGACAGCGGCGGAGGGCGGCTCGGTGACGGAGTGTTCGTCGGCGCGTTCGGGGCCGCGCGTGGGCTTCGCTTCGAGCAGGTGGTCGTGTGCGGCTTGGCGGACGCTCTAGTGCCGGGCGCGGGCGGAATAGACCCGTTGCTGCGAGACGAGGTGAGGCTCTTCGACACCTCTGGGACCCTGCGCAGCCGCGCCCGGTCACGAGAGGAGCTTCGCGACGAGCTCGATTGCGCGGTCGCAGCAGGAGCCTCGAGGCGCGTCGGGACGCTGCCGAGTTGCGACCCGCGCACCGGGAGGGCGCAGTACCCCTCACGGTGGCTGCGCGATCTCGCCCCCGGGGACACAAAGTGGCGAACTGTCGACTCTTTCGCAGCCGCGGTCTCGGGCGATGGTCCAGCCCTTTCGGCCACCGAGCTCGAACTGCGCGCGCTCGACCGCTGGGTGGGCTGCGGGGGCGAGGTGAGGCGTTCGCCCGTCGCGGCAGCCGACGCGCGTCTTTCGGCCGGCTTCGAAGCCGTCACGAGCAGGCGGAGCGCCGGCTTCACCCGGTTCGACGGACTCGTGGGAGCGGGGACGGTCTCCCCGTTCGATCCCGAGACGCCGGTTTCGGCGACCAGGTTCGAGACCTACGCGCACTGCCCGCGGCGTTACCTCTTGGAGCGGGCATTTCGCGTGTCGAGGCGTCTTCTTCCCGAGGATCTCTGGAAGATCGAGCCCGTCACGCGGGGAAGCCTCGTCCACGCCATCCTCGAGGACTACGTAGCCGAGCGTCTCGACGGCGGGCAGAGGTCGCTCGAGCGTCTCCTCGCCATCGCGGGCGCGCACCTCGACGAAGCCGAGGAAAGCGGCTTGGTCGGAAAGCGACTGATGTGGCGCATCGATCGGGCCGCCATCCTTCGCGAGCTGAGGCGCTTCCACTCCGAAGAAGGCGACCTCCGCCCGCTGTCGGTCGAGCTCGCCTTCGGAGACGCAGACAGCGATTCCCCGCCGGTCACAGTGGCCCTCGACGACGGTCGCGAGGTCCACTTCCGGGGAAGCGCAGACCGGGTCGACCGAACGCGCTCGGGGCACCTTGTCGTCTCCGACTACAAGACGGGCAAGCAGTTCGGGCTCGCGGCGCTGCTCAAGGACCCCCTCGCCAACGGCACCTTGCTCCAGCTCCCTCTTTATGCGATGGCTGCCCGCAACCGCTTCGCCGGCGGGTCGCCCGATCCCGTCCATGCTCGCTACTGGCTGCTGTCGACTGAACGCAGCGCGCCCTGCTACCACCTCGTCGTGACGGACGAGATCGAAGAGCACTTCCGCCACGTCGTCGGCCGCATCGCGACGGGAGTGGAGGCGGGCTGCTTCCCCGGAGTACCGGGGGCCGCGACCTACGACGGTAGCTTCGAGAACTGCCGGCATTGTGACTTCGACGGCCTCTGCCCTCCGAGGCGCGAGCGCGAGTGGAGCCGCAAGCAGTCGGACCCCAAGCTCCGCCCCGTGGTCGACCTTCTCCACGGAGAGCTCCCCGTGTCGCTCGCCGGGGCCGTGGTCAAAGGTTTCGTCGATCCAGACGTGGAAGACGGCACCGAGCTCACTACCGCAGAACGCTCCGGCGTCGCAGGAGGTGGACGGTCGTGACCACGGCCGACGCCGGCGCCCGGCTTCGCATTCGCGACGACCTGGAACAGACGATGGTCGTGGTCGCCGGTGCCGGCACGGGAAAGACGACCGAGCTCGTAGAGCGCATCGTGAAGCTGGTCGGCTCCGGTGTGGCTCGGCTCCGCGACGTCGCAGCGATCACCTTCACCGAAGCGGCCGCAGCCGAGCTGCGAGAGCGAATCCGCTCCGCTCTCGTCGAGGCCTCGAACGAGCGCACAGGTGACCGTCTGATCCTCGAAGCGCTCGACGAGGTGGACGAAGCCGCCATCTCCACGTTGCACGCCTTCGCCCAGAGAATGTTGCTCGAGCACTGTGCGGCGGCCGGGCTCCCGTCGGGCTTCGAGGTGCTGGACGACACGGCGGACGCGGTCGACTTCGACGCACGCTGGGTGCGCTTCGCCGACCGGCTCCTCGAGGACCCCGCAGCGGAGCCCGCACTAGTGAGGGGCTTCACGACCGGGCTTAGGCACACCGACCTGCGCTCGGTTGCAAGGGCCCTTCACGACAACTGGGACCGTCTCGAAGACGCCGAGCACACCCAGAGCGCGCAAGGCGTTCTCTTGGCGCCGCCGGGCGAGCCCGGTGGGCTCCACGGGCCCGGCGTGATCGGAGTGCAACCGAGCTGGCCCAGAGTCCGTGCCACCCGCGTCTTGAACCCGCTCGAAACGGCATTGGACTTGGCCCACTGCTGCTCAGAGGAGTACGACAACCTCCTCGCGCACCTCCGCCTCGTCGTGGCAGACGCCCGCGCTCAGCTCGTCGCAGCGGGAGACGACGAGGAGGCGGTGTTGAACCTCCTGGCCAACCTTCCTTTCTTGCGGTGCAACCTCGGCCGGCAGGAGAACTGGGGCGGGCGCATCGAGGAGGTGCGCGCGGCATGCGCCACTGCCGAGGCTGAACGCACCGAGATCCTCACATCGGTTCGCCGGACGGTGCTCGGGGACCTCGTTCCCCGGCTGATCACGTTCGTCCTGGAGTCGGCGTCCGAACGGCGCGCTGAGGGGCGCCTCACTTTCCACGACCTCTTGGTGCACGCTCGACGCCTTCTGCGCGGCGGCGGTGAGCCTGTCGAGGCGCTGCGACGCCGTTACCGGTGGATCCTCGTCGACGAGTTCCAGGACACGGATCCGATTCAGGTCGAGCTCGCGGCAAGGCTCGCTTGCGAGTCCGAGGGAGGAGACGACCTGGCGTCCGCGCGGCCGGGAGGACTCTTCGTCGTGGGAGACCCGAAGCAGTCCATCTACCGCTTCCGGCGCGCAGACATCGACCTCTTCGATCGCGTGGGCTCCGAGATCGGGGAGCGGATCGTCCTTCTAACGAACTTCCGGTCGGTGCCCGGGATCCTCGACTTCGTGAACGTCGTGTTCGGTGAGCTCTTCGGGACGGCGCCGGTCGTGGGGCAGGCGCGACACCACGAGCTCGAAGGAGCGAGGCCTGCACTTCCCGACGACCTGTCCGAGGACAAAGAGACGCGAGGCGGGAAGCCCGAGCCTGCACGTCCCGGTCCCGCCGGTTCGAAGGCTTCGAGGGGTTCGAGGGGTTCGACGGCGGGTGCTGCCGGCGTCGCCCACGGAGAGACCCGCTCTGCTGTTCAGCTCTCGTTCGACAATCTGCGATCCGAGGACCCGGTCCCAGAGGACTCCGAAGAGGTCGAAGCGACCGAGACAGCGGGCGCGAGACAGCCCTCAGCCACTGCTACAGCCTCGTCGCGGGGCCGCACACCGGTCGTGCTTCTCGGAAATCAGCTCGAAGGGTCGGTGTCCGAGATCCGCAGACGCGCTGCGAACGATGCCGCGGCGTGCATCCGCACGATGATCGACGACCGTTGGCCCGTCGCAGATCCCGAAGACGGCCGGGCTCGAGCACCTCGATTCGCGGACGTGGCGGTGCTGATCCCGACGCGCACATCGCTTTCATCCCTCGAAGAGGCCTTCGAGGAGGCGGGCGTGCCGTACAGGGTCGAGGGTGCGTCGATGCTCTGGGGAACCGAGGACGTAGCCGACGTGCTCGCGGTCCTGCGCGCAGTGGACGACCCTGCCGACGAGATCTCCCTCTTGGCGGCGCTTCGCTCGCCGGGGCTCGGCTGCGGGGACGACGACCTCGTCGGCTGGCAGGCCGCTGGGGGAAGGTGGGACCTGCGAGGCAAGGTTCCCGAGGGGCTCGAGGACCACCCCGTCGCGCGCGCGATGGCGGTTCTCGACGCGCTCCACGAAAAGCGATGGTGGACGAGCCCGTCGCGGATGGTGGCCGACACGGTCGAAGACCTCAGGAGCTTCACGCTCGCGTACGCCCACAGACGGCCGAGGGACCACTGGCACCGGCTTCGCTGGCTGTGCGACCAGGCCCGGCTCTTCGACGAGACCTCGGGCGGGACGCTTCGCTCCTTCCTCAGGTGGGCCCAGGTGCAGGCTGAAAGCGACGGGGGGGCAAGGGGCGTCGGCCCCCCCGACCCGGACGACGACGCCGTGAGGGTGATGACCATCCACGGGGCGAAGGGGCTCGAGTTCCCCGTCGTCGTCCTCGCCGGACTCGAGCGACAGGACTCCGACGGACATCAGTTGCCAGCGGTCCTGTGGACCGAGGACGGTTCTCTCGAGGTGAAGGCCGGCGTGAACTTCCGTACACAGGGATACGACGAAGCCGGAGCACGCGACCAGGATCTCGACAACCTCGAACGACGGCGACTGCTTTACGTCGGCATGACGCGCGCTCGTGACCATCTTGTGATCTGCGCCCATCACCGCGCGAGGAACAGTGGATCCGACTCCTCGCTCGCGTCACGTCTGGTCGAGATCTGCGAGGCACACCCTCACCTTTGGCGCCGCCAGGCGTTCGATCCCAAAGCGACCTCCTCGAGCCGGCCGTGGGCGGGTGCGTTCGGAGCTGAGCGAGCCGCTTCGGAGGGATCGGCCGGCTCGGTGGGAGCCTCGGGAGCCGGCGCAGAGAGCGACGCCCACGGGTGGCGGGCCTTCGTCCAGAGCTGGGAGACCGACCGTCGAGAGCTGATCGGCACACTCACGAGACAACCCGTGACCAGTGCGACGGCGATCGGCCGGAGCCTCGTGACGACGCAGGCCACGGAGACTCGTGCATCCGCCAGCCAGGCGAAGGAGCTTCCGCGCACTCAGTCCCTGCGCTCGACCCCAGCTCGGCGCGGACCCGAAACGGCTTTGAGGATCGGCCGCGTCGTGCACGGCGTCCTCTCCGGCATCGACCTCGCCACGGGTCTCGACATGAGCGGACGCGGAGTCGACGAACTTTCTCGCTCATCAGCCGTCGCCAACGGCATCTCGACTCGCGCCGGATCGATCGCCTCGATGGCTCGACGCGCTCTCGATTCGCCGGAGGTCAGGCGGGCCGCCACGAGACGTCATTGGAAGGAGATGTACGTGGGTATCCCGGTCGACTTCGAGCCGGCGCGCGGCGCGTCACAGGGTCTCGTCGAGGGATTCGCAGATCTCGTCTTCGAGGACGACGACGGTCTCGTGGTGGTCGACTACAAGACCGACGAACTCGGGGACTCGGACGACCTCGACGAGCACCTCGAGAGATACAGCGATCAACTCGGCGTGTACGCCGCGGCGATCGAGACCTCGTGCGGGATGCCCGTGAGTCGCTGCACTCTCATCTTCGTCGGGGCTCGAGTCCCTGCCGAAAGAACGCTCAGTGGCCGAGAGCTCGAAACAGCCCGCAGGAGTGCGCTCGCGCTGGCGGCGACGGCGCTCGCCGGCTGAAGCTCAACCTCCCGCCACTCCCGGAAGCCGCGACGCTCGAAGATCCTTGCCTTCGGTCTCCCCCTCACCGTCGTCGTCGACCGGGCCGAGCAGCTCGAGCGCAGGTGCGCGAGAAGACAGCTCAGCAGCTTCGACATTCCTCGCAACCGAGTCGACCTGCTCCAGTGCCAGATCGTCCTTCTCCGCTTCGCCCACGACGCCCAGATCGTGGAACCGGCGTGCCTGAGGGAGCACGCTGCGCTCGAGCGACCCCACCGCCTTGTTGTACGCCTCGACCGCCGAGCGGAGGCTCCTGCCGGTCTTGCCCATGTGCTCGCCGAAGACAGCCAGCCGCCGGTAAAGCTCGCGCCCCAAACGACGGACTTCGCGGGCGTTCTCGGCCAGAGCCTCCGATTGCCAGCCGTACGCGACGGCTCTCAGCAGCGCAATGAGGGTGGTGGGGGTCGCGAGCAGCACGTGGCTTGAGACCGCGTGCTCCAGCAGCGAGGAGTCGTGCTCCAGCGCCGCGGCGAGGAGCGGATCGCCGGGCACGAAGGCCACCACGAACTCCGGTGAGTTTTCGAACTGCTGCCAATAGGCCTTCTTCGCGAGTGAGTCCACGTGTGAGCGCAATTGGCGCGCGTGCAGCTGCAGCTGTGTCCGCCGGGTGTCGTCGTCAGCCGCCTCGTTGGCGTCAAGGAACGCCTGGAGCGGCACCTTCGCGTCCACCACGACGTTCTTCGAGCCCGGAAGCCGCACGACGAGATCCGGGCGTAGCTGACCTTCGGCTCCACGAGTGCTCACCTGCTCGTCGAAGTCGCAGTGCTCGAGCATCCCGGCCATCTCGACGACGCGCCGTAGCTGCATCTCCCCCCAGCGGCCTCTCGTGGCCGGAGAGCGAAGCGCCGTGACGAGGTTGCGCGTCTCGGTCTGGAGCTTCTCCTGCGACTCGCTCAGGTGGTGCACCTGCTCGCTCAGCTGGGTGTAGGCCCTCTGCCTTTCGAGCTCGAGCAGGCGGATCCCTTCTTCGTACTTTCCGAGCTGGTCGCGAAGGGGGTCGAGCAGCTGGTCGATCGCCTGGCGACGCTGGTCGAGCTCGCCCTTCGCAACTTGCTGCGCCTCGCGCATGCGCGCGTCGGCGAGCTCGAGGAACTGCGAGCTGCTCTGGGTGAGGGCCTTCTGTGACAGCTCGGCGAACTCACCCACGAGCTGACGACGGACCTCTTCGAAGGCGGCCTGGCGCTCCTCGGACCTGGCCCGCTCGCGTTCGAGGGCGGTCGACAAGGACGTGAGCTGCTCCTGGGCCTCCGAAGCGCTGGTCGCTTGTGCCCGACGCTCGGCTTCCCTGAGGGTGGCGGCACGACCCGCGCACACCAGCCAAGCCACCAGGGCCCCGACTATCAGCCCTGCTCCAAGTCCTGCCGCGAGACCTACTATCACCTGGTCTTCCGATCGTTCGACCGCACGCGGCGAGCGTATCGGCAGGGTGTGTCGCTTTCGTGGACCGCCGGATGCGCCCTGCCGGCCGGCATGACGGTATGAGCACCGTTTTCAGGCATGGCGGGGAGTAGCGTCGATCCTGATGCGCAGAGCGCCCGTTCGGGCCGCACGCGTGGGGGCACACCGGCTCGAACCTCCGGGGTCGCCGGACCCTGGGAAGGCTCGTGCGACTCCCGCCGGTAACGGCAGCCGACGCTCCCTGAGAGCTTTCCCGCACGAGCAGCTCCTGGATGACTTCCGCCTCGCCTGTCTGTCGCGGGCTCTCGACGACCGCGAGATCGTCATGCAGAAGCAGAGCCGCGTGTTCTTCCAGATCTCGGGGGCCGGCCACGAGGTCCTGCTCCTCGCGCTCGCCAGGTCATTGCGCCCCTCCTACGACTGGTTCTTTCCCTACTACCGCGATCGGGCGCTCGTTCTCGCCCTCGGCGTCAGCGCGCGCGACCTGCTCCTCCAAGCCGTGGGTTCCGCAGACGACCCTGCGTCGGGCGGGCGCCAGATGCCCTGTCACTTCGGCAACGCGACTCTGAACATCGTCACCCAGTCGAGCCCGACCGGATCGCAGTGCCTGCCTGCGGTTGGATGCGCCGAGGCCGGCCGGTACATCGCCCGCCACCCACAGCTTCGTGGAGCCGGGGCGCACGGAGACGAGATCACCTACGTGTCCCTCGGCGAGGGGGCGACCTCCGAAGGGGAATTCTGGGAGAGCCTCAACACCGCGTGCCGACTCCACCTCCCCGTGCTGTTCGTGGTCGCCGACAATGGCTACGCCATCTCGGTCAGGGCCGCGGACCAGGCGCCCGCGCCGATCTCCGAGCTGGTCCGGGGCTTTCGCGGCCTCGCGGTAACGAAGATCGACGGCTGGGACTACGCCGCATGCCGGACCAAGGGTGCGCGTGCTGTCGCACGGGTACGAGCCGGTGAGGGCCCAGGTTTGATACACGCCCGCGTGACGCGCCCTTATTCCCACTCCTCCGCGGACTCTCAGGCGAAGTACCGCGATCCGGCCGAACTGGCCGAGGAAGCGGCTCACGACCCGATCGACACCTTCGAGCGCGCCCTTCTGGGCACCGGCCTCCTCACCGAGGAGGAAGCTTCGGCGGTCCGCGCCGAGGCGCGGGAGCTGGCGGCGCGTGCTGCCGAGGAGGCTCTCGCCGCGAGGCGCCCCGATCCTTCCTCCGTCACCACAAACGTCGTCGACCTGCGGCCAGTCCAGCTCACCGAGTCCGAGCCCGAGCCCGCCGGCGAGCAGAGCGAGCCGGTGATGATGGCCGAGGCGATTCGCCTCACGCTGCACGAGCTCATGGAATCGTCCGAACGGATCAGGGTGTTCGGCGAGGACGTCGCAGATGCCGACGTCGAGGTGCTCGAGCGAGTCGAGGGCAAAGGTGGCGTGTTCGGAGTGACACGCGGACTCCAACGGCGCTTCGGCACCGCCCGCACCTACAACACTCCGCTTTCCGAGTCGAACATCGTCGGACGCGGCATCGGCCAGGCGCTCAGAGGATTGAGACCGTGCGCGGAGATCCAGTTCTTCGACTACATCTGGCCCGCCATGCACCAACTGCGGAGCGAAGCGGCCACCATACGCTGGCGCTCGAACGGCATGTTCAAGTGCCCCCTGGTGGTGCGCGTGGCGATCGGCGGATACCTCACCGGCGGTGCAATCTGGCACTCCCAGAGCGGAGAGTCGATATTCGCGCACATTCCGGGGCTCCTGATCTGCTTCCCGTCACGGGCTCGCGACGCAGTCGGGCTCTTGCGAAGCGCCTTCGAGGCCGAGGACCCGGTGCTGTTCCTCGAGCACAAGCACCTCTACCGGCAGCACTACGCAGCCGACCGGATGCCGAAGACGGGCTTCCGAATTCCGTTCGGCAAAGGCGCTGTCGCGCGCAGCGGACGCCACCTCACCGTCGTCACTTGGGGCGCGACGGTGCAGAAGTCACTCGTGGCGGCAGAGGAGCTCGCCTCGGAGGGCTGTTCGGTGGAGGTGATCGACCTGCGCACGATCTCGCCTTGGGACCGCGACATCATCTGCGAGTCGGTCGAGCGCACGAGCCGACTCCTCGTCGTGCACGAGGACACGCTCACGGCGGGATTCGGCGCCGAGGTCGCCGCGTGGGTCGCAGAGCACTGCTTCTGGGCGCTCGACGCGCCCGTCGCCCGTGTAGCGGCCAAGGATACGTTCGTCGCATACGAGCCCTCGCTCGAAAACGCAATACTCCCGCAGGTGTCCGACATCAAAGCTGCGGCGAGGTCTCTCGTCTCGCTGTAGGGACTGCTCGGTGCGAGGGCTGCAATCATGGAGCGGCCGGGATGGACGGGCCCGCGGCTGACCTGACATCGAGCGCGAGCTGGTAGACCGAACTCGTGGAGCGGCAGTCGACCCAACGTATGGTGATCATCGGCGCGGGCTTCGCGGGGCTCGCCGCCGCCCGGGCAGTGGCGGGCAAGCCGATCGAGGTCGTGATCGTCGACCAGCACAACTTCCACACCTTTCAGCCGCTTCTATACCAGGTCGCAACCGCCGGTCTAGAGCCCGCCGACGTCGCCTACCCGGTGCGAACCATCTTCGGGCGCTACCCGAACATCATCTTCCGGCACGGAAGGGTCACCGGCGTCGATCTCGAGGCCCGCGAGGTCGCTCTCTCGGACGGAAGCCATCTCGCATACGACCAGTTGGTGATCGCCAGCGGCGCGACGGCGGGCTACTTCGGCATACGAGGTGCGTCCGCGAACGCGCGACCCCTTTACACGCTGGCCGACGCGCGCCGGCTGCGCAACCAGGTTCTCGGCTGCCTGGAAGCCGCGGACGCGCGCCCCGAGGACTACGACGACGGCGCGCCCACTTTCGTCGTGGTGGGTGGCGGGCCGACGGGGGTCGAGACCGCAGGCGCACTGGTAGAGCTCCTCGATGTGGCGATGCGCCGCGACAAGCTCCGCATAGACCCGGAGCGCACGCGTGTCGTGCTCCTCGATGCAGGCGACAGCCTTCTGACCGGGTTCAAGCCGAACGCCCGGCGCTATGCCGAGCAGATCCTGCGCTCTCGGCGGGTCGACGTGCGGCTGTCTGCTCCGGTTTCAGAGGTCACAGACTCGGGTGTGCGTCTGTCGAGCGGTGAGTGGATCAAGGCGGCGGTGGTCGTGTGGGCCGGTGGTGTCACCGTCGACGGGACCCTCGCTTCGTCGCTCGGCATGAAGAGTTGCGCCGGGGGACGCGTCGAGGTCGGAGCGGACCTCTCTCTCGAAGGACATCCCGAGGTGTACGTGGCAGGCGACGCCGCGGGGATTCCGTGGAGTCACGGGCTCAAAGGGCTCTGCCCACAGCTCGCGCCGGTGGCGATCCAGTCCGGGACCCACGCTGGGCGACAGGTCCTACGACGCCTTGCGGGAGAGCCGGCGCAGCCCTTTGCGTACCACGACAAGGGGATCATGGCGACGATAGGAAGGCGCGCTGCGGTAGCGCAGTTGAGGAAAGGACCCGTGCTTCGCGGCACTTTCGGCTGGCTCGCCTGGCTCGCCCTGCACCTCGTGTACCTGGTCGGTTTCCGAAACCGCATCGTCGTGATCGTCAACTGGGCCTGGCGGTACCTCGACTGGCCGTCGGGACCTCGCCTTATCGTCGCCGACGTGGACGTCGGGCTCGACGCCGAAGGTCCGCCGTAGGGCTCAAGCGGCGCCCTGCTGGCTGCCCGTCGGCTGCTTGCCTGGCGACGGCTCACCCGAAGGCTCGCCGCCCCGGGGGTCGATAGCCGCTTCGGCCCCAGGTGGACCGCCGTCGGAGCCGGACTCGGAGCGTGGCGCTCGAGCTGGGAATTCCAGCGGCTCGGGGACGAATCCCTGGCGGAGGGTGTTCTCGCAGACGACCTGTGTGTCGCAGAACTGCAACAGGTAGTCCGGGCCGCCGGCTTTGTAGCCGATCCCGGACATCGCATTGCCGCCGAAGGGTTGGCGGCCCACGACCGCACCCGTGATCGCCCGGTTCACGTAGACGTTCCCAGCCTTCAAGGTGCGCGTCGCCAGGCGGATGTGTTCCGCCGAGCGCGAGAAGACGCCCGCGGTGAGCGCGTACTCGCCCCGATTCGCGAGCTCCAGAGCGGCCCCGAAGTCGCCTGCGCGGAAGGTCGCGAGGACCGGCCCGAACAGCTCTTCGTTCGCGAGCCAGGAATCCGGGTCGACGTCGGTCACGATCACGGGACCCAAGAACCATCCCTCCGCCGGCACCTCCGAGCGCAGCTGTCGGACAGTCCCTGCTTCCGCCGCGCGCGAGATCACGGACCGGAGCCTGTCGCGCGACTCGGGGTCGATCACCGGCCCGAGCTGCGTCCCCGGCGTTCGCGGAGGACCGATCACGATCGACTTGGCAGCTTCGAGAACCCTCTCGACCACGGCGTCGTGCGCCGAACTTACCGCGATGAGCCTGCCGGCCGCGGAGCACTTCTGACCCGCGAAGCCGAAGGCCGACTGGATCACCGCCGGAACCACCTCGTCGAGATCAGCGTCGCTGTCCACGACAATCGCGTTCTTCCCGCCCATCTCCGCGATCACGCGTGCGACGCTGCGACGCCCCTCGCGACGCTGCGCCGAAGCCTCGAGGATCGCGAGGCCCACGTCGCGCGATCCGGTGAAGGCCACGATGTCGACCCGAGGATGAGACACGAGGGGGGCACCGGCCTCCTCGCCCGTCCCGGGTAGGAACGAGAGCACTCCTTCTGGGAGCCCGGACTCGGCGAAGACCTTGACCAGCTCGGCAGCGACTGCAGGCGCCTGCTCGGCCGGTTTCAGGATCACGCAGTTGCCCGTCACGAGCGCGGCCGAGGTCATGCCGGCGGGAATCGCGAGCGGGAAGTTCCACGGCGAGATCACTGCACAGACACCCCTCGGCCGGTAGACGAGCCTATTGTCCTCGCCCGGCGGAGAGTCGACGTCGGCCCCCGCTGCCATCTCGAGCATCCGTCTGCCGTAGTACTCGCAGTAGTCGATCGCTTCGCACACGTCCGCGTCCGCGTCCGCCCAGCCTTTTCCAGTCTCGCGAACCTCGAGGGCCGCAAGGTCCGCGCGCCGTGCGCGCATGTTCTCCGCAGCCCGAAAGAGCACCGCCACCCGCTCGACGGGCTCGACCTGTCCCCAGTCGACCGCCGCAGCGACAGCGGCTTCGACCGCTGCGTCCACCTCGGCCTTCTCGCACGAAGCCGCCTCCGAGACGACGTCTAGAGGGTTCGCGGGATCGACCGATTTGATCCTGCCGATGGTGCGGGGCACCTGGCCGGCGAGCATGGCGGGCACCTGGCGCGTCTGGCGCCTGAACTCGGCGTCGATCGCGGCTGCGAACGTGTCGCGCACCTCGCGACGGCGCCACTCTGCCGGCGGCTCCGGCCTGTACGGCCCCGGGGCAGCAGGGTCGGTGGGTGCTCGGCGCGTCTGGCTCGCAGGACCGGGGAGGTCACGCGGAGACGGCGGCGCCAGCAACTCCTCGAGGTCCTCACCTTCGGCGAAATGGTGACGGACGAAGCTCTCGTTGGAAGTGTTCTCGAGCAGCCTGCGCACCAGATACGCCATACCCGGGACGAGCTCGCCGACCGGGGCGTAGATGCGCAGGCGGAAGCCCGAGCGCCGGATGGCCTCGTGCAGGGGCTCAGCCATCCCGTACAGCAGCTGTATCTCGTAGGCGTTGTCGGGGACCCCCATGGATCGGGCGTCCACTACTGCGGCAGCCAGCGACCGGAGGTTGTGGGTGGCGAAGGCCGCTCTGAGATTGCCGCGGTTACCCAACAGGACGCGCGCAAGACGCTCGTAGTTCCAGTCCGTCTCCGACTTGTGCGCGAAGACCGGACATTCCCAGCCCTTCGCGGCGGCATCGACGGTCTCGGAGTCCCAGTACGCGCCTTTCACCAGTCGCACGGCGAGCGGAGTACGCCGCCCGCGCGCCCAGGCCGCGAGCTCCTCGAGGTCCTGCAAAGAGTCGCGAAGGTAAGCCTGGACCACCACACCCGCATGTAGGCGCTCCAACCCCGGCACCGAGAGCACTCTGCGCAACAGCAGGTGCGTCAGCTCCTTCTCCTCGTAGCTTTCCATGTCGAACCACACCGACACACCAAGGTCGGTTGCCCGCCGAAGGATCGGAAGTAGACGGTGCGCGGCGCTCTCGAGGGCTTCGGAGGCCGAGAGGGGCGTGAACACCGAAGCGAGGGCCGTCGCCTTCACACTCACACTCGCACGCGGGACCGCCCCGAGGTCGTCGAACTCGAGCAGATCGTCCGTCGGCCAAGTCCTCGACGCGACACCGAGCGCCTCGACCGCTTGAGCGAGGCGCGCAGCGTACCCGTCTGCCTCGGATTCGCTGTGGGTGTGCTCTCCGAGGATGTCGACCGTGGTCGCCGTGTGCCGGCGCCAGAGATCGCCGGCCGACTCAGCCACCTCCAGAGGGTCGGTGCCGATCACGAACTGGCGCGCCATCCGGTCGATCCCGCGTCTCGCCACCGCCGCCGAGATCCGAGCGCCCCCGGGGACGCTCCTCGTGAGACCCAGCCCCGTCCCGAACCAGCCGGGGAGCTCGAGGCCCTCGAACTCGGCGAGCAGATGGTCCTCGACGTCCTCGTCGCCGATCATCGCGGGGAAGGCGTCTACGAATCGGAACAGCCGGGTACGGAATACGGGATCCGCCATCGCCCGTGCGAGCAGGCGGTCACTCCACCAAGAGAGATGGAACGCCCGCGCGCGTTGACGACCACCGAGCTCAGAGATCCGTCCGGCGAGCTCGCGGATCGCACGCTCTCTCACGGGATCGTCGTTCACAGTGCGACCGTACCGCTCCTGCAGCTCGAAAGGCGCCGAAGTCACCTTGCGCGCAAGACGTCCTGGGTCTTCGGGTTCCTCACCTGTCGAAGGAACGGGGTGCAGAGATGGTCTGTCGCGAATGGGAGAACGCACCGGGAGATCCACGCCGCTGCGGCGAACGCTTCGACATGGGCGAGGACTCGGGCACCATCTTCTGTGAGCTCGACAAGGACCACAGTTCCGAGTTCCACCGCAGCTCGCCAGCGGGCTTCGAGTGGTGCGGCAGGGAGCTGTGGCCGATACCTCCTGAAGCGACCGAGGTCGCATGAGGCTCGCAAGGATCACCTAGGTTTCTCGGCGCTACCCTTGGGCGTGGCCAGACGAGTCGCGATGCCCTCGGACGACACGGTCGAGGTCTCGGAGAGCCTGGAGAGAATCGACCGGGAGATGATCCGGCTGTTCGCACTCGTAGGCGAAGGAGTTGCCGGCGCCACCGACTCTCTCCTGGCAGGCGACCGAGAGGCGGCGCGTGAGCTGGCCGAGAGCGACGAGATCGTTGACGCCCTCTACGAGGAAGTGGAGCAGCTTGCTCAGCGCCAGCTCGCCCGACGCGCCACGGGCCCCGAGGAGCTTCGCTACCTGGTCGCGGTACTCCGCATGCTGCCCGACCTCGAGCGAAGCGGGGACCTCGCGGAGCATGTCTCGCGTCGAGCCGTCAGGGGACTCGGGGTCGAGCTCTCCCCTCGCGCACGCGGACTGATAGAGCAGATGGGCGAAGTCGCCTCGGACATGTGGCGCGCGACGGCTGACGCCTACGCGGATCGGTCACCCGGCGTCGCCGAGCAGCTCGACTCGCTCGACGACGAGATGGACGAGCTGCACGTCACCATCACGGCCGAGATAGCGAGCGGCTCGATGCCACTTCCGGTGGCGATCGAGGCCGCCCTGGTCGCTCGTTTCTACGAGCGCTTCGGGGACCACGCCGTCAACCTCGCTCGGCGCATCTCGGTGCTCGCCGGCGCCAGCCCGGCAAGCTCGGGCTCACAACACTCCTCGGCTCGAAGGCGCTCCTGAGCCGACCGCCGCCACCACGCCGGCACTCCGGGGACTCGAGGGATCCGGAGCGCCGGAGCTTCAGGACCTAGACGGTTCTCGCTCGAGGATCCCCTCTGCGATCTGCACCGCGTTGAGAGCTGCACCCTTTCGGAGGTTGTCGCCCGAGAGGAAGAGGGCGAGGCCGTGCTCGACCGTGGGGTCGACGCGGAGCCTCCCGACCAACGAGACGTCGGTTCCCGTGGCGAGGAGAGGTGTCGGAACCTCCGAGAAGGCGACTCCGGGAGCTTGCTCGAGCAGCGACCGCGCTTCGGTGACCGTCAGCTGTCGCTCGAAGCGGGCGTTGATCGACAGGCTGTGGCCGCAGAAGACGGGCACTCTCACGCACGTGGCCGACACCGAGAGGTCTTCGATGCCGAGGATCTTCCGGCTCTCGTCGCGCAGCTTCTGCTCTTCGTTTGTCTCTCCGGAGTCGTCGCCGACGAGGCTCCCCGCCAACGGGATGACGTTGTGCGCGATGGGCGCAGGGAACTTCGACGGCGCCGGGTAGTCGACTGCCGCGCCGTCGAAGGTGAGGCCGGCCGCCCCTTCGACGGTCTTCTCGAGCTGCTCTTCGAGCTCTCGAACTCCGCTTAGCCCGGCACCTGACACCGATTGATAGGTCGAAACCACCATGCTGCGAAGTCCTGCCGCGCGGTGCAGCGGCCCGAGCACCGGCATGGCCACCATCGTCGTGCAGTTGGGGTTGGCGACTATTCCCTTGGGGATGAAGTCCAGCGCCTCTGCGTTCACCTCCGGGACCACGAGCGGCACGTCGGGGTCCATGCGCCAGGCCGAGGAATTGTCGATGACCCATGCGCCGGCGTCCGCGATGCGCGGTGCGATGATCCGTGACGCGGTCGCTCCCGCGGATACGAGGGCTACATCGATCCCGCGGTAGTCGGCATCCGAGGCGTCCTCGACCTCGATCTCGCTCCCTTGGAACTCGATGAGACGGCCAGCCGAGCGCGCCGAGGCAAAGAAGCGCACCTCGTCGAGCGGGAAATGCCGCTCGACCAGCACTGTGCGCATGACCGAGCCGACCTGCCCGGTGGCTCCCACGACGGCAACTCTCACCGTCGCGATCCTAAAGGATGAACACGGCTCTCCCGTGCGGCAGAACTCAGGCAGCCGAGAGGTCGAAGGCCCTGTGCAACACCTGCACCGCCTTCTCAGCATCTTCCTTGCGCACGACGCACGAAATGCGGATCGATGACGTCGAGATCATCTCTATGTTGATCCCCGCGGCTGCAAGCGACTCGAACATGGTCGCCGAGACTCCGGGATGCGTGCGCATCCCGGCACCGACCAGCGAGACCTTTGCGATGCCGTCGTCGCCGAGGACCTCGCCCGCTCCGATCTCGGGGGCGAGCGCCTCAGCCACCTCGAGGCTCGCCGAGAGGTCCACCTTGGGGACGGTGAAGGAGATGTCGGTGGTGCCGTGCAACGACATGTTCTGCACGATCGTGTCGACGTTTACCGCTCGGTCGGCGAGTGCCCTAAAGAGCCGCGCGGCGATACCAGGGCGGTCCGGGACACCCGTGACCGTCACCTTCGCCTCCGAGACGTCGTGTGCCACCGCAGTTACGATCGGCTGTTCCATCGAAGGGTCCTCCTCGACTACCCAGGTGCCGGGCTCCCACGTGAAGCTCGAACGCACGTGAAGGGGGATGTGGTGGTTGCGCGCGAACTCGACCGACCGCAGCGACAGCACACGTCCGCCGCTGGCCGCGATGTCGAGCATCTCCTCGAAGCTCAGGCGCGGGAGCTTGCGGGCTTCGGGGACTATGCGAGGATCCGCGCTGAACACACCGGACACGTCGGTGTAGATCTCGCACGCATCAGCCTTCAGGGCTACGGCGAGCGCAACGGCAGTCGTATCGGACCCGCCGCGCCCCAGCGTCGTTACATCGCGATCGGTGGACACTCCCTGAAACCCCGCCACGACCGGCACCACGCCCTGTGCGAGCGACTCTCGCAGTCTCTCTCCTTTGACCTCGATGATCCTGGCCTTCTGGTGGGTGGTGTCCGTGATGATCCCGGCCTGGCTCCCCGTGTAGGAAACGGCTTCGATTCCCAGGTCGGCGAGGGCCATCACCAACAAGGACATCGAGATGCGCTCCCCCGTGCTGAGCAGCATGTCGAGCTCGCGAGGGGGCTGGATCCCGCTCACCTCCCCGGCGAGACGGATCAGGTCGTCGGTCGCCCTGCCCATGGCGCTCACGACCACGACCACCTCGTCACCCTGGCGGTGGGTTCGTGCCACGTGGTCCGCGACGGCACGGATCCGATCGGCGTCACCGACCGAGGTGCCGCCGAATTTCTGCACGACCCTTGCCACGCGCCACGACGCTATCGGACCGTCCTGGGCTCACCCTGCGGGGCGACTCCGACCCCCTCGGGGCGGACCGGTAGGGTGTCGGGCCGTGCCCAGCGAGAAAAGAGCACGAAAGCGCGCCCAGAGGGAAGCCAAGCTTGCCGCCCTCGAACGCCAGCGAAAGAGGCGCGCCACGATCCGCCGCACGGTCACGGCCATCGTCATCGCCGGGGCCGCGGTCGGCATCTACGTAGCCGTGAACAACGGGAGCAAGACGAAGCCTCCCGCTCCGGGCAGTCAAGCGGCACTCGACGCGGTGGCCGTCAAGGCTGGGTGCCCCTCGAACCCGACCACGGCTCTTTCCAAGCAGTCCTGGTCGGCGGCACCGTCACTCACGATCAACACGTCCGCGACCTACAAAGCGACGGTCAAGACGGACGTCGGGACCTTCACGATTTCATTCGACGCGAAAGATGCGCCCCAGACCGTCAACAACTTCGTGTTCCTGGCGAATCACCATTACTTCGACTGCAACGCGTTCATGAGGGTGATCCCAGGGTTCATGAACCAGACCGGCAGCCGTAGTCAGAGCAATGGAGGCTCAGCCTCGGGGCCCGGATACCAGTTCTTGAACGAGAACGTCAGCCCATCGGGCGGGTACGTCGCCGGAGACGTAGCGATGGCGAACTCGGGACCGAACACAAACGGAAGTCAATTCTTCGTTCTGGCGGGTCCGTACAACAACAGCGGGTACTCATTGTTCGGACACGTAGCATCGGGTTTGACCGTCGTCGACAAGATCAATCACGACGGCAACTCCAACCAAGCTTCGAACGGTACACCGCCCAAGATCACCCACCGCATTCTGAAGGTCACGATCTCCACATCGTGACCCGTCCATCTTCAGCCGCGTCCGGCCAACAGGAGGCCCCATGAGCGTCGAGATCCCCGCTGCAGACGGATCGAGCCCGTCCCGACGAAGCTTCGACTCGGAACCTCCGATGTTCATCGACGCCTCGAAGCGGTACACCGCGCATATGACCACCTCCATGGGAACGATGACGATCGCCCTCGACGCCACGTCAGCCCCCAGAACAGTGAACAGCTTCGTGTTCCTGGCCCGCTACCACTACTTCGACGGGATCGTCTTCCACCGCATCATCCCGGGATTCGTGCTCCAAGGAGGCGATCCCACAGGCACGGGCCGTGGCGGTCCGGGCTACCAATTCGCCGACGAGCTGCCGCAGCCGGGACGCTACGAGCTGGGATCGCTTGCGATGGCGAACGCCGGCCCTGACACGAACGGCAGCCAGTTCTTCGTCATCTCGGGCCCTGACGGAATCGCACTACCACCCAACTACTCATTGTTCGGAAAGGTCGTCTCGGGACTCGAGACGGTTGCAGCCATCGACGCCGTGGGCTCGCGCTCGGGGAAGCCCTCGCGCACTGTCACGATCGAGTCGGTGTCGATCGCCGAGTCCGACTAGCGGAAGATCCGACTAGCGAAAGTTCAACGAGGCAGGGCGTCGAAGCCGGCCGGCTTGCCACTCACGAACACCTGGACCTCGCCTTGGCCCGTCTGACGCCAGCTGCCGTCGGGGTCGCGGATCAAGGCCGTCCGCTCGGGAATTCCCACCACTGGCAACCCGGGCGCAGCGAGTGCGATCGAGCGGTGAACCTTCTCGGCGTTCTCGTGGCCGAAGTGCGGTATGACCGCCAGCTGCTCCACCATGCCGAGCCCGACCGTGAGCGCCCCACCCCTGGGATCGACCATCGGGTCGGTGAGCACCATCGCCCCAGCCGACGACCCGGCCACGACCGCCCCGTCGCGCCAGGCCTCGAGCAGCGCCTCCCACACCAATGAAGCCTTCAGCACCGATCGCAGGTGCAATGGGGACCCTCCGCCGAGGTACGTGAACCTGGACGATCGCACTGTGGCCGCGTTGCTCTCTTCCTGTGCGTCGGGCCTGCGCAGGACCATGAGCCCGCGGGCTCTGCCACCGAAGCGGGAGAACCACGCTTCGGCCGTGGCGACGGCCTTCTCGGGATGTTCGTAGGCGGCTGCGGTGGGGAGCACGAGAACCTCCTGTCCGCCTGAGGTGGCCAGCAGCTCGGCGTCGAAGTCGCAGCCTTCGGTCCACTCATCGCCCCCCACCAGGGCCAGCGTCCCGACCGTCGTGCTCACGGCCGCCACATTAGGAGCAGTCGGCCCGGTGACGGGCCTGGAGGTGGAACGGGCACCTGCCGAGGCGACTGGCTGTGAATATGCTCGGCGGATGCCGAACGAGCGACACTTCGAGGGGAAGGTGGCGATCGTCACCGGCGCGGCTTCGGGAATCGGCAAGGCGCTGTCAGTCGCCCTGGCCGGACGCGGAGCAACGGTCGTCCTCGCAGACATAGACGAGGCCGGGGCCAAGGCCGCGGCGGACGAGATCGGGGCCGGGCCACCCGGAAGAGCTTCCGGAGTGGCCCTCGACGTCACCGATGCCACGGCCTTCTCGGAATTGGTCAGCGGCGTGGTGAGCGACCACGGGCATCTCGACCTGCTCTTCAACAATGCGGGGATCGGCGTGAGCGGCGAGGTCTCGGATCTATCCCTCGAGCACTGGAAGCGGGTAATCGACGTAAACCTGCGGGGGGTCGTCCACGGCATCGTCGCCGCGTATCCGACGATGGTCCGTCAAGGGCGAGGACACATCGTGAACACGGCCTCCCTCGCGGGTCTCATCCCGGCTCCGATGCTCACGCCTTATGCGATGACGAAGCACGGGGTGGTCGGGCTCAGCACGAGCCTTCGCGCCGAGGCCAAGCGACACGGGGTGCGGGTGAGCGCCGTCTGCCCCGGGGTTATCGACACTCCCCTTCTCGACAAGGCGAACCCGCCGGACCTGCCGGTTCCCGCCTCTGCGCCCAACGGACGTGCGTTGCTCAGCAGGACTATCGGCAAGCCCTACCCGCCCGGCTCGCTCGCCGCGGACGTTCTCGAAGGCGTCGCGCGGAATCGCCCCTTGATCGTCACCCCGCGCCACGCGCGCACCCCCTGGCGCATCTACCGCCTGTCACCGAGGCTCGTCATCGACTCGGCTCCGCTCGTGATGCGAAGGATCATGCGCAAAGCGTCACGCTGACCACGAATTGCCCGCCAGGCGGTCCTTGGCTACCCACCGGTAACATGGGACACCATGTCAATCAAGCGGGTGGGAATCGTCGGTTCGGGCATCATGGGAGCCGGCATCGCCGAGAGCGCTGCCGTTCACGGGTTCGAGGTGGTGCTGCGCTCGCGCTCCCAGGGCACGGCGGACTCGATGGTGGCCGGCATGGAGAAATCCCTGGCCAAGCAAGTCGAGAAGGGAAAGCTCCCCGAGGCCGAGAGGGAAGCCGCTCTGGGGAGGTTGACCGCCGCGACCGATCTCGGGGCACTCTCCGGGTGCGACCTCGTGATCGAGTCGGTGGTGGAGGACCTCGGGGTGAAGAAGCACCTCTTCTCCGAGCTCGACCGCATCTGCGGTGAGCACACGATCCTGGCGACCAACACCTCGACGCTCCCGGTCGTCGACATGGCCATGGAGACCGGGAGGCCCGAGAAGGTCTGCGGTGTCCATTTCTTCAACCCGGCACCGGTGATGAGCCTGGTCGAGATCGTGCGACCCATCACCGCCTCCGACGAGACGATCGCATCCGCGCAGGCCTTCGCAGAGGCCTGCGGAAAAGAAGCCGTCGAAGTGAAGGACCAGGCAGGGTTCGTCGTGAACGCCCTTTTGTTCCCCTACCTGAACAACGCCGTGCGACTGCTCGAGTCGGGAGTCGCCACGCGCGACGACATCGACACCGCGATGAAAGGTGGCTGCGGGTTCCCGATGGGCCCCTTCGCTCTCCTCGACCTGGTGGGCCTGGACACGAGCGTCGCGATCCTCGACGCCCTCTACAACGAGTTCCGTGACCCGCATTTCGCCGCGGTGCCGCTGCTGCGTCGAATGGTCGCCGCCGAGCTCTACGGCCGGAAATCGGGTAAGGGTTTCTACGACTATCACCGCTGACAGAACCGCCGAGCCTGAGGGGTGAGCGAGATGGCGCGTCGCGAACACGAGCGAGACTCGCCGTGGGTGATGCGCACGTACTCGGGTCACACCTCCGCCAGGGCATCGAACGAGCTCTACCGGACCAACCTCGCGAAGGGCCAGACCGGGCTCTCGGTGGCCTTCGACCTCCCGACCCAGACCGGCTACGACCCCGACGCCGCCGAAGCGGCGGGAGAGGTCGGCAAGGTCGGAGTGCCGGTCGCCCATCTCGGCCACATGGCTCAGCTCATGGACAGCATCCCGGTCGGCGAGATGAACACCTCGATGACCATCAACGCCACCGCAGCGTGGCTTCTCGGGCTCTACATCGCGAACGCACAGGACACAGGCGTCGATCCCGCGTGTCTCCAGGGGACCACGCAAAACGACATCGTGAAGGAGTACCTGTCGCGCGGGACCTACATCTTCCCCCCGGGCCCGAGCAGGAGGCTGACGGTCGACACCGTCGCGTACACCGTTCGCAATGTCCCGAAGTGGAACCCGATCAACGTATGCAGCTACCACCTTCAAGAAGCCGGCGCTACCCCGGTTCAAGAAGTCGCGTACGCACTCGCGACGGCCATCGGCGTCATCGACGCCGTACGCGACTCGAAGAAGGTCGACGTCGAGGAGATCCCCCAAGTGGTCGGCCGGATCTCGTTCTTCGTGAA
>Ga0116216_10000271_pt1 | contig 46989 bp, 38 predicted proteins | sample Sb_taG_11_FD_89696 | JGI IMG/M metagenome (GOLD analysis project Ga0116216, IMG submission 89696) | Peat soil microbial communities from Weissenstadt, Germany - Sb_50d_3_AS metaG | ecosystem: Environmental > Terrestrial > Soil > Wetlands > Peat | place: Germany: Weissenstadt | collected 2010-09-21
ACAACGTCGGCCCGTGGCCCGCGAGCCTGGGATGCACCACGAACTCGTACTCATCGATCAATCCCAGCTCCGTCAACGCCAGTGGGAGCTTCACACCTCCCACCAAGAGTCCCTTGCCCGACTCCCGCTTGAGTTGCTGAACGGCCTGGCCCAGATCCCCGCGCAGGAGTTCCGCGTTCCAATCGACCTGCTCCGAGGTGCTCGACACGACGTACTTCTTCGCCGCGTTGATCGTCTGGGCGAAGGGTTCCATCCAATCAGGTCTCGCTCCCGTCGGCGCCGGCGGCCGCCACGCTGCTTCCATCATTTCGTAGGTCACCCGGCCAAAGAGAAGAGCATCGGCCTGGTTGAGGTTCTCGGCCGCGTGACGATGCAGGTCTTCGTCCGGGGGGATTGCACGATGATCGCAGCACCCGTCCAACGTGACGTTGATGGAGTACCGAAGGGGTCGCATTTCGCAAGAGTACCGACGATGGGGTACAACGGCGATGTGTGGCTTCGACTCCTCGTTGCCGGCCCAGCGCCCTCAGTCGACGGTGACGAGCAGCGGTCGCGGCTCTCGGTTCTTGCCCCACACGATGGTGACGCCGTCACCGCGCATCATCGCCAAGAAGCGGGTGACCGAGAAGAAGATGGCAACGGCCGTCAGCCCATAGGTGATCGCCATCCGTTCGAGCACGAAGGCTCGGAGCGAGGATGAGACGAGGAGCCAGAAGACGATCCCGGCGTTGAGCATGAGGACGGCCGCCCAGAGCAGCGAGATCCGGATGAAGAAGCGCTGGACCAGCGGTCGAGCCATGACCTCGGGGCCAATGGGGCAGAAGTCGTGGGCAAATCGCTGGGTGACGGGGCGTCCGATGATGGCCGAGCCCACCAGGACGAGGGACACCACTACCGCCGTGGCGAGGGGCTGGGCGAAGTACAAGAAGGCGCTCCCCGTGACGAAGGACACCGCGGTGCGGACCGTGAGCAGGATCGTCCCGAGGGCAAGCAGCATCGAGACACGCTCCCCCCGCTTGAGCCTCCGGACCAGGGCCAGGTAGGACCAGGCCAGGGCGGCGATGAGCGCCTCGCGGAAGCCGCCGATCACAAGTACGGAGTAGAAGAGGGCGAAGGGGACTATCACCCCTTCGATCACTACCGGGCACGCGTGGCGCAGTGCCGCTCGGGGCGCGGGGAGGTCAAGGCGCGCTCCCTGTGACCCGTCGGGAGCCGAGAGGGCGAGGGGGGTCAGCCTCCGGGCCACAGGGGTGACCGGGATGCAGAGTCGGCCGGGAGGTGGATGAGCCACGCCAAGTACCGGTGCAGCCTCGGCCGGTCCGGGCGCAAGCCCGCACCGGCCGAGGGTCTCGTCAGATCGCCCGGACGCTCTTGGCCTGCGGGCCCTTGGGTCCTTGCTCGGTCTCGTAGGAGACCCGCTGCTCTTCCATCAGTTCGCGGTAGCCCGAGCCCTCGATTGACGAGTAGTGGGCGAACACATCAGGCGACCCGTCGTCGGGGGTGATGAACCCGAAGCCCTTCGTCGCGTTGAACCACTTCACAGTGCCTTCGGCCATGCCCTTACCTCATTCCTCCACGCATATTTCTTGCGGGAGAACCCGTAGGTGACCGGCAACGGCGCGCGGCCTGCGTGAATCCCGCCGCGAACTGACCGCCATGCTAGTCGATGGAGAGAGCGGGCGGCGGGCGGTGGCGCTCCCAGGCACCGAGTGGCCGCTCACTCTCGTCAGCGGCCCTCCAGCCCATCAATATTGAGACCTGCCGAATTGACGGACGTCAAGGGATGGCACCCGTTGCCGCACGTTGCATCTCCTGCGTGGAGCCGGGCAACTGTCCGCAGCCTGTCCCCGCACGTCGACTGGTCGCACGAGTCTCCGAGCTCACTGACCTCGTAGCACTCGAGAGTTGGCAATGTCACGAAGCCGTGACTGGGCGTTGAGCCACTCAGTCGATCGGCTGACTCGATCTTCAGGCAGGATGTGGTGCAACCCGGTAGGGCTGTCAGTTCGGGCACCGCACCGTCGGCAGACTGGTATGCGACCATTCGTTTCGGGTGCATGGTCCTGGTCTAGCTGAGCGGCAACGTGCACGGACTCAGATGAGGTCATGGTTCTCCCTGTGGACGCACCTGTCGAATCGCAGAGCCCGAAGATGACGCACGCTGCAAAAGGCAAGGCTTGTCCTTCGCTCTACCCTACGCCCAAGCAATGAAGGGCCATGGCCGGCCCCCGCTGGGCTACCGGAGACGGCTCGACCCCATCGGGATCGGCGCTGCCTACGAGATTTGGCTCGGGCCATGCTCGTCGAGGATCACGAGATCGAGATCCTGGCCCCCGACGGCCCACCGCTCCGGGGCCTGGTCCTCGACCCGGACCGGGACTACCAGCCCCAGGCCTGAGCTGGGGTTCTGGCGGTCTCCGATGTCTCGCGACATCACAGAACGCCCGGACAAGACTCGGATCGCGAAGCACGGTTTAGGAATGGCACAAGGACCGTCCACGCAATCGGTTCTCGTGACGTTCTCCCTGGTGATCGGGGGTACGCCGTCCAGCCAATCAACTCCAGTCTTTGGGAATCCAGGCAGGGGATTCCCAAGGGATTCCCAAGACCGCTCGACTGGGTGGGCCGGCGAGTCGTCTGGGGCTCCGCATGTCGCCAACGGGCGTTCTGCCGATCGGTGACCCGGCGGTGCAGCCCGCCGCGGGGGTACGTCGATGCGGCAACCAACATCCCGCTGAGGTGCCACCACGGTCCTGGCCCCCACGAATCGTCGGCAGGAATGAAGGCCCACCGGCGGCAGCGATCTCGGATGGCCAGCCCCTGGACCGGTATATAGACGATCGTATATAGTACCTGTATGGGGTCTCGTCTCGTCAGCAGTCCGACCGTTGCCGGAAGCTTGATCGTCTATGCACGCCTGCGGGCCCAGATCACGCAGCGCGAGCTCGCCCATCGACTCGGTGTGGCTCAGTCGGTGGTGTCTGCGTATGAGTCCGGACGTCGGCAACCGACCGTTCCTACCTTGATGCGGATCTTGGCCGCAGCCGGGTTCGATCTTCGCCTCCGGATTGAGCCCCACGATGATCATGACGAGGTGCTGGAAGCATTGGAGAGGCAACGTCCTCTCCATGAGCAGGAGATCTGGCGTGACCGACAGCGTGAAATTGTCGATGCCAATCGAAAGAGGCTTGAAGTCCGAGCATGACCGAGTCGGGGTCGGAAGAGTTCGATGCGGCGAGGATCATTGCCACTCTCAATCGCCATGGGGTTCGCTACGTCGTCATTGGCGCACTCGCCGCCCAGCTGCACGGGGCGCCTATCCCTCGGACGCGCGATATCGATGTCACGCCCGCTACGGACCGTGACAACCTAGAGCGGTTGTCCGCCGCATTGCACGAGCTGAGAGCTCGCATCAGGACGGCTGATGTACCCGAGGGTCTCAAGTTTGATCACGACGGCGCGTCATTGTCTCGGGCTCGGGTCTGGAATCTGACGACTCCTTTTGGCGAGTTCGACCTGTCCTTCGTGCCGAGCGGAACGGAAGGATATGACGATCTCCTTCGACGAGCCCACACCGTTGAGGCTTACGGGGAGATGGTCCCTGTCGCCGATCTCGATGACATCATCAGGTCAAAGGAGGCCGCTGGAAGACCGAAGGACATTCTGCACCTTCCGATACTGCTACAGACCAGTGACCGCCTCCGAGATCAGCGGGAGCATCCTCGACGGGAAAACGAACGGGACACCGATCTCGAACTCGGATCATGAACGGATCGCTGAACCCTTAAGCGGCTCTAGCGTCACGACCCTCTCCTTCGTGGCGTCCAGTATGATGCTGAACCCACCCCCGTCGCTCACCTCGGTCGCCGGGCCCGGGCGGCACCCGAGGGCCTCACCCCGGGAGCGGCGGTGATAGATCGTCGAGCGCGGGGCCCCGGTGACCCTGCAGACGGTGGCGAGGGGGACACCGATCTCGGCGCTCACCTCGGCCGCTTCTGTGGCGGCATCGAGACCCCCCTTTTTTCGGCCACCTTCTTCCAGATCTCATTCTCGAGCGTGAGCTCGCCGATCTTGCGTTCGGCCTCCCGCAGGCGTCGGTCGTCTTCGGTCGTGGCCTGGCGACCCTTCAGAGCCTCCTTGCCGGCGTCCAAGAACTCATCACGCCAGGCGGCGATCCTGTGCGCCTCCACCCCGAGCTCCCGACTCAGGGCCTCGAGCTTCTCGCCCCGCAACAGGCGCAAGACGACTTCCATCTTGCGGCCGGCTGACCACCTCGGCTTGGAGCGGAAGTCCTCAGTTCCTTCGTTGTCCACCGTCATGAGCGCCATCTTGGCCCTCCTCTATTCGGTGTCCAACTACCCAGGGTGCGCGAGACCCCGTGCTGTGACCTCTGGCCTTTGAAGACCTGCAATCCACTGCGTCCACTCCGTCGTCAACCCCGTTCTGTGCAGCTCGTGACCAAAATCTGATCACGTCGTCCAGCTGCCCTAGTCGTCGCGAAGTCACCACCTTTCGTACGCTCGGCTCAGCCCCCTGCGGCAGTTGGGTCCGCATCGACCAAGGGTGGTCCGCCCCGCCGAACACAGGCCGACTCACCGTCACCAGCTGGACTCGCGGCAACGCCTTTCAAGCGCCACCCTGGCGGTCCATCCTGACGGGGTCCCAAAGAACCCCTTATTGCGTTCCTCGGAGCTCCGAGGCAGTGGCGTTTAGGCGTCTTACCTGGCATTTTCTTAGCGCCCCCGGCAGGATTCGAACCTGCGACGCACGGTTTAGGAAACCGACGCTCTATCCCCTGAGCTACGGGGGCTCGCCCACCATTGTGGCCGAGGGCCGTGGCCCGACCGTCCCCCCTCGGGCGAAGGCCCGAACCGCCGCTCCCTGCCCGCCGAGGCCGGCCTGCCTGGGACCCTCGTCGGCGCGGCCGCCGAGGCCCGGTGGATCCGGCAGGAGCCCGAGGGCGTGCGGTCCGACGCCCCGTCCGGCTCGACGTCAGGGCGGCGAACACTGCCGCCTCGCCGTCGCACCCTCGCCGCACCGGTACCCCTAGCGCATCTGCATCAGGTGGCCTGCCGCAGACGCGTCAATCCGTGATCCGCGACGTTGGCTATTCGGTGTCCGCCGATACGCCAGAACGGTTTGCAAGCCTTCGTCATGGACCTTCGAGGGCGATCAGTTGATACTGAAGGCAAGGAACAACCGATCGGTAACCAACACGGTTGATCGTGGCCTGCCCTCCCCGGCGACGAGCTAGACGTACTCAGTTGCGTGGCGGACCGGTAACAGAGGAGCGGCAGCATGGGAGCGATTACTGATGTGCGGCGTGGCCGCTCACAGCGCTCCGCGTCGACCTCCGGTCAGGAGCCAGCAGGCGCCGACGGCGCACTGCTGACGAGCGGGCTCACGCCCGAGATGGATGAATGTCTCGGGCAACTGCCGGAGGCCGGCTACGCCGCCCTTCTCGATTCGGCCCTCGAGGACGAGGGCCGTGCGGCGCTGAAGACGGACAGGGACGATCCGTCGACAGGTCTCTCCCTCCTCCTCCACGAGGAGGAGGAGGAGGGAGCCGCGTCCGAGGGCGACGAGGGCGGTGTCGCCACCTCGCAATGGCCGCGGCGGCTCCTCAAGCTCGGCCGGATCGTGATCACCGTCTTCGTGGTCGCCGTGGCCGCCTGCTCGGCCCTGGTCGCGGTGGTCACCTTCTCGTTCCATCTGGGCATCCGACCGGTGCTGAGCGGGAGCATGCAGCCGACCTTCGACCCGGGCTGGGCCATCGTCACCCGACCGGTGCCGGTGTCCGAGCTCCACAAGGGCATGGTGGTCGTCTTCACGCCACCGGGCAAGGGTGCACCCTACGCCCACCGGATCGTGAGCGTGAGCGGGCCGAAGAACGCCCCTGTCATCACCACCAAGGGCGACTTCAACAAGCAGATCGACCCGTGGCGAGCCCGTCTCACGGGCAAGACCATCCCTGAGGTCATCGGGGCCGTGCCGTGGCTCGGCAACCTCCTCGTGGACATCCAGCACCGGGCGATCAAGCTCTCACTGATCCTCCTGGGCGGCCTGGCCGTCGCCGTCTTCGGCGCCTGGGCCATTCTCCGCCCGTACGACGACGGAGCGCCTTTGGACTGATGCAGCGCTAACAGGTCGTTCCAAAAGTTCCTTACTTGTTTTGTTCTTTCCGTTTCTATCCACTGAGAAGGAGATGAGAAAATGGCGGACGGTTCCAAGCGAATCGTTGGACATCGGAGGGGTCGAGTCATTCTGGCCGGCCTTTTCGCCATGTCGGTGGGCCTGGTCACGGCGGCGGGCGTCTACGCCGGGCTCTCGGCGACGGCGACCGGGTCGGAGCAAGTGACTTCGGGCTCACTGAACCTGACGCTGAGCGCCGACGTCGGCGCCGGCTTCAGCAACTTCGCCGGCAAGATGGCTCCCGGGGACGTCGACAACGTCTACGTCAACCTGAACAACACCGGGACCCTGGCCTCGGCCGCCGGCATGACCCTCTGGGTCGTCGGCGCTCCGGTGAACGCCCTGACCAACGGCTCGGCGCCGGGTGAGGGCCTCACGGTCACGATCACACAGTGCTCCGTGGCCTGGACGCTCGGCACCGGGGCCTGCTCGGGGTCGACCACCAACATCCTGAGCTCCACCCAGATCAGCACGATGAACACGGCGGGCACTGCGGTCAGCCTGTCCAATGTGCCGTCCCTGGCGGCGAGCGGCCTGCTGGCCCACCTGCAGGTGAGCCTCTCGCTCGTCGGCACGGAGACGTCCACCAATGGCGTCGCTCCCAGCCCGACGATCCAGGGCCTGACCACGACCCTGACCTACACGTTCACCGAGCTGCAGCGTGCAGCGGTCACGACCAACCAGTAACGCTGGAAGGTCAGCACTACCTACTGGCTACCGCCATGCAGCCAGGATCGCCACTGCGGTGGCGATCCTGGCGCTGGCGGTAGTCGCCGCGCCCATCGCCGCCGGGGGCGCCTCGAAATTGACGGGCGTCGCCACGGGGAGCGAGCAGGTGACGAGCGGCACCTGGGGGGCCTCAGCCTCGCCCACCTCCTTCTCGTTCAACTCGAACACCGAGATGACCTCGACGGTCGCCAACACCGGGACCATCGCCATCACCCAGATCTCCTACACCGTGACGATCTCCACCCCCGCCGGGGGCAACCCCAGGCTCACCCTCTTCGTGTGCACCGTCCCGTGGAACGCCAGCCACAAGTGCACCGGCACCCAGGCCCAGATCGGCGGCACCTACACGAAGGGCACCGTGACGACCAGCCCCTCCAATGAGGTCCCGGCGGTCGGCGGCGACGTCTACCTCCAGGCCACGAGCGCCGCCGTGAAGGCCGGCACCACGGTGACGATGACCCTCTCCCTCGCCGTGTCCTCCGCCACCCAGATCCGGGCCCCCATCACCACCAACCAGTAGGACCTCGTCCCCGCCGCCCCCCGAAGGGCTCAGGACCCCACGAGCCGTTCCAGGAGCCCGGCGTAGGCCAGCAGGTGCCGGTCGGTGAGGAATCGCTCGGTCACCCGTCGCCGGGCCCGCTCGCCGATCGCCCGACGCTCGTCGGGATCGCCGAGGAGCCCGGCGAGCACCGAGCCGAAGGCGTCGAGGTCGGCCGGGTCGTCCAGGAGGACGCCGGCGTCGGGGGCCAGCTGGTCGACGATGCCCCCGATGGCCGAGGCCACCACGGGCTTCCCTTTCCACATCGCTTCGGCCACCGTGAGGCCGAAGCCCTCGACGAGGCTCTTCTGGACGACCACGCTGGCCGCCCGTTGGATGGCGTTCACCATCGCCCCGTTCTCCTCGACGTCGTCCATGGGCAACGACACCAGCCGGACCCGGACACGGGCCTGCTCCGGCAGCGCCTCCCAGGCCGCCAGGACCTCGTGGTAGACCTCGTCGCCCTCCGGGTCGTCGCTCACCCCGGCGACCGCCGGGCCGACGAGGGCCAGGTGGGCATCGGCCCGGCCGACCACGCCGCCCACGAATCCGGCCAGCACGCCCCCCATGTCCTTCAGGTGGTCCCAGCGAGACACCTGCACGACGAGCTCGGCCCCCTCGGGCACGGGCTCGCCCACGACGACGGCCGAACGGGTCACCCGACCGGTCGCCCCGCCCGGCCGGACGAAGTGGGCCGCCCCGTCGTCGGGCCTCTGACCGACGACGCCGAGGCGGGCGAGGATGGCGAGCACGTTCTCCTGGTCGAGGTGCTGGTTCTTGGGCGAGTAGGGGTCCACCGACGGGGCGATGGTCGTCACCTTCTCCTGGGGGACCCAGCCCGGTACGAAGGCCCGCCGGGAGAACACGTAGCCGTCACAGGCTTCGAGGTGGGGACGGAGCAGGGCCCAGGCCTCCTCGGTGAACCGGTTCGGCCGGTCGGCCCCGATGTGGCAGCGCCAGACAACGCTGGCCCCGGCGCCGGCCATGGCGCCGGCCAGTCCGGCCGTCTGCGGGTCGTGGAGGAGGACCACGTCGCCCGGACGGACCCGCTGGGTGAGCGCCGCCGCGTTGTCCGCCAGCACCTTGTCGTAGTGGGCGGCCTGGCGCGGGCCGAGCTCACCCTTGTCGCCACCGAAACCGTGCAGACGGTTGTGGATGCGCTTGGTGATGGCGAAGAACTCGGGGTCGCCTTCGATCACGAGCCAGCGAGCGTCGATGCCGAGGTCGACCGCATACCCGACGAGCACCTCGAGCATCTCGGCCACACCGCCCCCGGTGGCGGTGGAGTTCACGTTCCACACCGCGGTACCGGCGAGGGCGGAGCGGGCCGCCGCGGCCACGAGGCCGAGCTCGGTGTAGCGCTCCTCGCCGATCACCGGCACCAGCCGGGCCAGCTCCAGCCGGGGCACGTGGACCTCCTGCACCCGCGCCTCGGCCACGGCAGATCATGGCCGTTCGGACCGGCGCTTGCCAGGGAACGCCTGGCCCGGCCGGGTAGTGTCGTGCCGGGCGGCGGGCCCACGAGCGTGTGGGGGAGGACAACCGTTCCCATGGTGCCGGTCATGTCGGGCAGCGGGTCGTGCCCTACGTCCCCGAGCGGGGTCGCGTGCCGCTGAGGCGACGGTCCGAGGGCGCCGACCCGCTGGCCTTCCCGGGCTTCGCCGACCTGGAGCTGATCCGGGCCGGTGAGGGCTCCACGCTCCTGCGCGGCCGTGAGGTGGCCACGGCGCGGATCATGGCCTTGAAGGTGCTCGAGGTCCCCCCGCCCAGTGTCGAGGTGCTCCAGGTGTTCGAGCACGAGGTCCATCCGCTCGGCAGCCGCACCAGCCACCCGAACATCGTGGAGGTCCTCCGGGTCATCTCGACGGCCGACGGCCGGCCCGTCATGGTGATGGACGTCTGTCGGGGCTCGATGGCGGACGAGCTCGGCCGGCGGGGACGGCTCGGTCCGAGAGACACCGTCGCCCTCGGCGTGAAGCTCGCCGGGGCGCTCGAGAGCGCTCACCGGTCGGGCGTCCTGCACCGGGACGTGAAGCCCCGCAACGTGCTGCTCACCTCCTACGGACAACCGGCGCTGGCCGACTTCGGGTTGGCCCACCTGCGGGCGACGCTGCGGGCCACCGTGGGCGTCTACGGCCTCTACGGCGAGCACACGGCTCCGGAGGTGCTGGAGGGGGCGGCACCGTCGCCGGCGAGCGACGTCTACGGGCTGGCTTCGACCCTCTACGAGCTCCTGACCGGCCACCCCGCCTTTCGCTCCTTCGAGGACGAGGCCCCCGTGTCGTTCATCCTGCGCATCGTGCGCGACCCGGTGGCGCCCATCACCGCCGACGGGGTGCCGGCGCCGCTCTCCGACCTGCTGCTCCGGGCCCTCGCCAAGAACCCCGACATCCGGCCGGCCAGCGCCCGGGCCTTCGGCGCCGAGCTGCAGGCCGTCGAGGTGGGGCGGGGCTGGCCCGAGACGACCCTGCCGCTCAAGGAGGGTTTCCCGCTCCCGCTCGCCCCCTTCACGCACGCCGCGGTGCCCTCGGGCAACGGGGGCAACGGGGGTCAGGCCCCCCGGCGACCCGAGGTGGCCGAGGTCCCGCCCGCCCCGGACGTGGCGCCCGACCCGGCGGCAGGGCCACCGGCCGGCACCGCGGCCGCTCGGCCGCCGGGGGTGGTCGTGCCGGTGCCCATCAAGCAGCGCGAGGTCGTCATGCGCGGCGCGATCGCTCCCACCCGCGGCCGCCCCCACCCGGTGCTACCGCCGCCGCTCCCCCGACGGCGCCCCCCGATCTCCTCGACGCCTCGGCCGACGGTGATCGACACCTCCAGGACCGGTGATCCCTTCCCGCGCCGCGACACGGCGACCTTCGGGCTGACCGACGGTGACCCTGACGAACCGGCCGAGGAGGAGCCGCGCCGGCGGCGGCGGCCCACCGACTGACCCGAACGCCCTCTCAGCGAGACGACGCGGTGGGGCCGGGAGCGACCCGGACCGCCGCCCGGAGGCGGGCCCCCGGGTCGAGGTGCGCCACCATGGCCCGCCTCGCCGCGTCGTGGCCCCGCCAGGCCCGAGCGGCGTCGACATCGTCCATCGGCGCCTCGGGGTCGAAGAGCGCCAGGTCGGCCAGCGTGGCGACCGTGTCCACCCGGTCAGCCGCCGCCGATCCGAGTTTGACCCGGGTGAGGGCCACCACCTCCGAAGCCGTGAGCGGCTCGAGCTCGAGCTCACCCAGCTCGACCAGGTTGTCGAGGGTCTCCTCCCACGCACCGAGCACCCGCTGCCGCGGTGCCCCTCGGGCGTGGCGCCGACGCCGGCGGAAGTGCCGGCGGAGCACCGGCAGGCAAGCCAACACCGCCGCGGCGACCACGAGCAGCGCCGGCAGGAGGTACAACCACGGGAAGCCGGCCGGCGGGCCGGGGACCTTCAGCTTGACCGTTGGTGCGAGGTTGTGCCCGCTGCGGCCGACGCTCGGTTGGGCCGAGGTCTGCGGCAGGGTCGTGGTGGACACCGACGGCCCTGAACTCACGGTGTTCGGCGCGGCACCCAGTCGAGATGGTGTCGGGTCGACGACGACCCAGCCGATCCCGTCGACCGGGATCTCCACCCACGTCCAGGCGTCGCGGTTGGTCACGTTGTAGGCGCGGCCGGGCTGGGCCAGGCCCCCGCCCTTGGTGAGTCGGAAGCCCGAGACCACACGGGCAGGGACGCCGAGGCGGCGGGCCAGGAGCGCGTAGAGGGTGGCGAACTGCTCCGGGGTGGCCAAGCCGACGGAGATCACCGCGTTCACGACGTCGGCGTACGAGGTCGCGATGTCCTTCGTCGGCTCGGGCTGACCGACCCCGACGCTGGCCTTGCTCTCCTGCACCTCCACCTGGTGGTCGTGGGTGCGGAAGTACTCGTCCATCGCGGCAAGGAAGGACAGCGTCGGAGCCGGCGCCTTCCCCGTCGCAACGTGCAGGACGTTCAGCAGCTGCTGCAGGTCAGACGAGGTGCCGGACGGCAGGGCGACGTCGGCCGGGAAGGCCGTGGCGAGCGGCCGGGCCAGCTCGGCCCGCGTCAGTGAGTGCAGGGTGACCTGAGGGGTGCGCGAGACCACGGCATAGGCGGTCCCCTTGGCGAGGTCGCCGCCGGGCACGATCATCCCGCTGTTGCGGTCGGTCTTCGCACTGAGCCCGCTGACGGCCACGGGACGGTCGAGGTAGGGCATCCAAGGGAACGGCAGGTTGGACTCTATGACGTAGTTCTGCTGCACCAGGGCGCCGGCGTCGGCCGACGTGCCACCGAGGGGCTGGGCCACGGCACCGCCGGTCGGCGTGAAGACCTGCGGCAGCGCCCATTCGCTTCCCTGGTAGACGTCGACGTCGGCCACGCTCACATAGCCCGGGGCCGGGGCCGACAGGATGACCGAGAACAGGGTGGTGGCGGGGGCACCCGGTTGGCCGATCCGCAGCTCGGCCATGGCCTCGGGCGGAGAGAGCGTGGGCGACGCGGTGATGGCGGGTGTCCGGGCCGGGACCCGGGGCAGGCCCTCGAGGTGGCTGACGCCGGGCACGAACACGGCGGTCAGGCTGGCCACCACGGCCAGGCTGACCAGGCCGAGGACGACCGAACGCATGGGGAGGGCCACCCGCACCCGCTCGGTGAGCTCCTGGTCCCGGTCGGCCTCGCCCACGTCGGCCAGCCAGCGGTAGCAGCACAGGAGGCCGCCCTCGGCCACCACGAGGAGGGCGGCCCAGCCGGCGTCCTGCCCGGCGCCGCCGGCGCTCGCCACCGAAGCGGCGACGAATCCGAGCGGCCAGATCGCCGCGGCGATGCGCACGTGGCGACCCCGAAGGATGAGCTCGGCGCTCGCCGAGCCCATCAGCCAGCAGAGAGCCACCGGGACGACCATGGCGTATCGGGGTGAGGCGATGGGGAGCGTCTCGGACAGGAGCAGCGTCGGTCCGTGGACGAAGCCCCGTCCGAGGTCGGCCAGCCCGACCGGCTCGTGGAGGACGAAGACGAGGGCGTAGACGAAGAAGAGGACGAAGGAGACCGCCATCGACCAGCCGGCGGGCACGCGGGGCCGGAACGTGGTCACGAGCCAGGGCGAGAGCACCGAGACCACGGCCGCCCCGAGGAGCAACGGGCCGACGGTGCCCGACGGGAAGGCCCGGATCCACGGCGCCGAGGCGAAGAACGTCGTCAGCACGGCGAGGGGGAGGAGGAGCGCCGCCATGACGGCTCGTCGGTTCACCGGCTCACCTCGATGTTCCAGGCAGCAAGGACGTCGTCGGCGGTCCGTGCCCGGATCACGCTCACCCCGGGGTAGCGGACCTCGGGGCCTTCGTCGGTCGTGACCGAGATGACGATGAGGCGCTGGAAGCGCCGCTTGAGGGCGGCCACGTTCGGGAGATCGGCCGGGTCGAGGACCCCCGTCACCACGACGAGCGCCGTCCCACCCCGCTCGTGGCGGAGGGCCAGGAGCTCCTGACGGAGCGACCCCCGCTCGTCGGGCTCGAGGGCCGTGAGGTAGTCGAGCACGAGGGGCGGATCGGTGGCGCCCGTGCCGCCCACCCGGGCCCCGGCCGACGTCCGCAGCTGCACCGGCGACTTGCCGGCGGCCGAGCACTGGACGACCGAGGCGGTGGCGTCGATGGCGCTCTCGAAGGTGTCGACGGAGTAGAGGGACGGTCGGACGTCGATGAGGACAACGGTGTAGGGCTGGCTCGTGTCCACGTTGTGCCGGATCACGAGGCGGCCCAGTTTGGCCGTCGACTTCCAGTGGACCATGCGCAGGTCGTCGCCGACCACGTACTCCTGGAGGCGGTGGAAGGTGATGCTCCCCTCCTGGGCCATGTCCGAGCTCGGCCCCTCGATGTTGCGGGTGACCCCGGAGGGGAGCGGCCGCATGGGCAGGACCCGCGGGTAGACCCAGATCTCGTCGTCGCCGGTCAGACGCTGGGTGGCCCGGGCGAACCCGAAGGGGTCCGAGCGCGAGATCTCGAGCGGGCCGATCGGGAACACCCCCCGCCGGTAGGTGGGGAGCCGGTAGGTCTGGATGCCGGACTGGCCCGAGGAGAGCCGGGGCAGCACCGTCCGGACCGTCATCGAGCCGTAGGGCTGGGCGGCGATCGAGGCGGGCACCGAGGACCGGCCCCGGTTCGTCATGTGGAGGTAGGCGATGGCCGGGAGCCCCTTGGCCACCCGGGGCGGCTGGATGCGGCGGTCGATGGCCAGGCGGGGCCGGCGGGCCACATAGGCGAAGGCCAGCACGACGAGGACGAAGGCGGCCCCGCCGAGCACCACGAACGCCGGCCACACGAGGAGCCAGCCCACGACGACCAGCGCCACGCCGAGGACGAGCGCGCCGAGCCCGAGTCGGGTCACCGTGCCCTCCTCTACCCCTCGGAGCCGACCCTCAAGCGGTCACCGAGCGGGGCACCGGGACGCTCCCGAGCACCCGGCTGATCATCTCGGTGTTCGTCCGACCTTGGAGCTCGGCCTCGGGGTGCAGCACCAGGCGGTGGGAGAGGACCGGCTCGGCCACCGACTTCACGTCCTCTGGCAGGACGAACGAGCGCCCGCTCGCCGCGGCATGGGCCCGGGCGGCCCGCACGAGAGCCAGCCCGCCCCGGGGGGAGACGCCCAGACGGATCTCGGGCATGTCCCTCGTCCGAGAGACGATCTCGACGACGTACTGCTCGATCGCCGGGGACACCACGATCGTCTTGATGAACTCGGTCATGCGCAGCAGGTCGTCACCGGTCATCACGTGGTGGAGCTGGTCCACGGTCGGGCCGTCTCGCTGCGTCCGCAGCACCATGGCCTCGTGCTCGGCGTCGGGGTAGCCGATGGCGATGCGCATGAGGAAGCGGTCGAGCTGGGCCTCGGGCAGCTGGTAGGTCCCCTCCATGTCGATGGGGTTCTGCGTGGCCACGACCATGAAGGGGCGGGGGACGGGGTAGACCGAGGCGTCGGTGGTCACCGTCCGCTCCTCCATCACCTCGAGGAGGGCCGACTGGGTCTTGGGGGAGGCCCGGTTGATCTCGTCCCCGATCACGATGTTGGCGAACACCGGGCCCGGTCGGAAGCTGAACTCCGAGGTCGACTGGTCGAAGACCGTCACCCCGGTGATGTCCGAGGGCAGGAGGTCGGGCGTGAACTGCACCCGGTTCCAGGTCACGGCCACGCTGGCGGCCAGCGCCCGGACGAGCGAGGTCTTCCCGGTGCCCGGGACGTCCTCGACGAGCAGGTGGCCCTCGACCATCATGCACTCGACGGCCTGGCGGATGACGTCGTCCTTCCCGTGGATGACCTTGGCCACGTTGCTCACGAGCTCCTCGAAGCGCTGAGCGAAGACGGCGTTCTGCGTGGTCGTGGCGGTCATGGACGATTCCTCCTGACGCCGTACGGTAGGCCGTCCAACAGTCCAGGTGGCGGCAAGGGCGCTCCGACCGAGTGCCGGCTCGCCGGGCGGTTCGACGAGCGGGCGACGGTGCCGTGGCGCGGTGGGCTGAGAGCGGCGCTCATGGTCCGGTGTACGGGAAGGTGAAGGCGGCCGAGGAGCCGTAGGGGTTGGTGACCACGAGCGTCCCGGAGGTGGAGTCCGAGTTGAGATCGGGCATGAAGAAGAGGATGTCGGGGTTGCCCGACGAGTCGGTGCTCGGGCTCCAGCAGCTGTTCGGCGTCGGCATGGGGCCCGGGGTGGGCGGGCTGCACTCCGGGATGGGGATCGTGCCCGAGCCGTCCGACGGGGTGACGGCCAGGGGCTGGTCGACGGTGCTCAGGTGGTACCCGGTGACCTCGATCTCCTCGCCGTTGACGAAGGGGGTCGACCCCGAGCCGAACGGCACCATGGTGCTGATGGTCGGGGCCGACGTCGCCTGGAGCGAGACGCTGGCGATCGGGACCGTGGCGGTCTCCTCCATGCCCAGATAGACGTAGGTCACCGTCACCGATCCCCCGTAGGAACCCGTGTCGGCGGTCATCGAGGCGGCGGCGCTGTCGAGACAGGCCGAGACGTCGATCGGGGCGAGCGATCCTCCGGACCAACCCGACGGCGGGGTGGCTCCCGACGTCGGCGAGCTGCAGGCCGAGCCGCCCGAGAGCTCACCGGTGAAGCTCTCGCTCCAGTCGCCGGCGTTGGGGGCGATGGGGAAGCCGCTGGCGTTCGGCGACGTGATCACCGTGGAGCCGGCGTAGGGGTCGGACTGTCCCGATTGCGGCGTCGGAGGGTTGGGATTGAAGGTCGCGGCGAAATCGCTGCTGGAGAGCGCCGGGAGGGATGTCGCCCCGAGGACGAAGGGCACGGCGGGGCTGTCGGCGGGGGCGTTGTAGGGCCCGCCGTGCACGTTCGTACTCGTCTCCTGGACCAGCACCAGTTGCATCGTGCAGTTGCCGCCATAGTCCACGGCGTCGAAGTTCGGGATCGTGATCTGCCCCTCGGAGCCCTGTGGCGTCACCGCCAGCCCCGTCTCCTGCAGCTGGGAGTTGCCACAGGCGACGACGACCGAGGCCTCGAGCCCGAGGTTCGGTGGGCCGTCGGCGAAGGCGTTCTGCAGGATGGCGCTGACCGAGGCGACGTCGGGGTTGCTCGCGTCGATGGTCGCCTGCGGCGCGCTGATGTCCATGCCGGCCGGCCAGGGGATGCTCGCCGGGCTGAAGGTCGTCGACGCGGTCGCCGCGGCGTTCGGGTGACCGCTCGGGCTGACCGTGACGGTCGCCGTGTACTGGGCATTGGGGCTGAGCCCGTCCACGATCGCCGTCGCCGAGGTCTGCTGGCCCGACTGCCAGGGGGACGAGAGGCCCGGCCCGCTGACTGTGAAGGAGAACTCGGTCATGTCGCTGCCGAAGGCCGCGGCCGCCGAGACCCCTTGCGGCACGACCTGGAGCTGTTCGATGGCCGAGGTGGCGTTGGCCTGCCCGGGCGCGGTGGTGGCGTTGAGTGTGAACTCGGCCGCGTTGGGTGGAGCCCAGCCCTCCGTACAAGCGTTGTCACCGGTCGAATCGCCGACGAGGTTCTGAGGGCCGACCCCTTGGACGTGGAACGTGAGGTAGGCGCCGACGGGCGCGCTCGGACCGAAGGGGATCACGGTGCTGGCGTCGCTGCCGTTCACGGTGGTGTCGACGCCGATGCCGGCCGCCGTGCCGACCGTCGGACCGCAGACCGAGCCGGTGACGAGCCACGACTCGACGGGGATGGGGTTCGGGCAACCGCTGGCGCACGTCTTCCAGTTGAGGACCCAGCCCTGGCCGTTGGCCGACGTCGTGACCGAGGTCGGGGGATCCGGGCCTGCGCTCGAGGTCTGGACCTTGGACGGCGTGGACGTCGCGAATTGGGACCCGATGAAGGCGGTGACCGTCACCTGATAGGTGGAGTTCGAGGCCAGCCCGCTCACCAGGTACTGATTGGCATCCTGGACGACCGAGGTCGGCTGGGCGGGCGGGGGCGAGCCGTCGACCGGGGTCACCGTGACCTCCCAGGTCTGGGGGTAGCAGTCCTCACTCGTGAGCGTGGTGTAGCTCCACTGGACGAGAATGGAGTGCGGCCCCGGGGTGGTGCCGGTGATGCTCGGCGTGCGGGGCGACTGCTGGAGACCGGCGGCCGAGCAGTTGACCTTGTTGTCGACCTGGACGGGAGGCGGCGCGTTGACGACGTGGTTCGTCGACTGCGAGCTGGTCTTCTTACCCGCCTTCCCCCCACCGGGTGGCGCCGTCGGGTTGAAGTTGACCGCCGAGGCCTTGTCGAAGACCACCGTCGGCTCGCTGCCGTCGGTGAAGAGGGTCACGGCGTCCTGGCTGGCCGGGTTGTTGAAGACCACGCGCGGCCCGTCGGCCAGGACCTGCTCGCCGGTGTAGGTGAGGCCAGGGACGTCGTTTTTGTTCGCCGGGTACACGGATGGTGCCTTCACCCCGTTGCCCGGGATGGGGCCGGCGACGCCCGAAGTGAGGTCGATCTTGAGCAGCCTGGGCTGGGCCCGCGATCCCTGGTCCGCCATGGCGTAGATGGCGCCGTGGTCACAGACGGGCGAGATGAGTTGGTCTGTCGTGATGCCCTTCACCGCCATGCTCTTGACCGACGATCCGAAGCGGGTCTTGGTTGCCCCGACGAGACGCCAGGAGTTCCCGTTCGGGAAGGCGAACCAGGCCGTCCCGGTGCAGTTGGACACCGGCACGATCCGCCCGGCCGTCGGTCCCCCGGGGGTCGGGTTCTGCGTCGAAGCGCCCTCCGTGAACACACGGATCGACGAGGATGACGCCAGAGCCACGAAGGGGTCGCCGCCACCGGGTGCCACGGTGGCCCCGAGCACCGATCCGCCGGGGACGCTGCCCAAACTGGCCCACCGAAGGCTCTTGTCATCGGTCGAAGGGACCACCTCGACCAGACGGGTGGAAGCGCCGCCGGTGACCAGCCACAGGTCCCCGTTCGCGCTGACCGCTTCGCCGCCACCGCCATCGATGCCCGCCGTCACCGTGGCGGGCACAGGTACCTTGGCCGCGCCGGTCCGGGTGTTGCCCAAGGCCACGACGGACCGAGAGACGAGGTACACGGTCGAATGGCCGTTGCCCGAGCGGACCACGTAAGCGTTCGTGCCGTCGTCCACGGCCTGCGTCTGGAGTCCGGTGGTCGCACCGAGGCCGACGCCGCCCGCCCGATCGACCACCAGGTTGTCGGGGGCGAGGTAGTTCACGACCCCCGTCGCGGGGTCGTAGACGAGGGTGCCGTCGGTCAGCGCGACGAACCCCAGGGGCGTGCTGAAGGTGGCCCCGCCGACGGACTTGTAGAGCCCGGTCAACTTGAGCGTCGGGAGCCCGGTGGCCAGGTCGACCACCACCGGGTCCTCGTTGGCCACGGGGAGGACGACCGAGCCGCCGAAGACGTCGATCTGGCGCGAGGAGGGCGGAGGACTCACGACCGCCAGCCACACGACGAGGGCCAGGGCCAGGCCGATCACCACCAGGGGCAGGGTCTTCTCGGGCCGCGTGAAGGCCCTCGGCTCGCCTTCGGTCGGGGATTGGAACCCGAACCGGGCGGCTCTCCCCGCCGGCATCGTCGTGGCTCCGCGCATGGCGGTTGATCTGCCCCTCAATCTCCGGGATTCGCCTGGGGCTCGTCCCGGCCCTCCATCCCCGACGCGCGATGTTAGGCGAGCGGGACCCCGAATTGGGGTCGGACCGGGGCGGTCGTCCGGCCTCTTTTCCCTGGTGAGGGTGCTGCGGAGTCCCTAACCCTCGGGGAGGCGGGCCTCCCGCAGCTGGCGCTTCAGGACCTTGCCGGAGGGTTCCCTCGGCAGCTCGTCGGTGAACTCGAACTCCCGGGGCAGCTTGTAGGTGGCCAGGCGGGTCCGGAGGAAGGCGAGCAGGGCCTCCTCGTCGGGCCGGGCCCCGGGCCGCAGCTCGACCAGGGCGAAGGTCCGCTGGCCCATCCGCTCGTCGGGCAGGCCGAAGACGGCCGAGTCGACCACGTCCTCGTGCTCGGCCAGGGCCTGCTCCACCTCGGCCGGGTAGATGTTGACCCCACCGCTGATGATCAGGTCCACCCGGCGGTCGGCGATGAAGAGGTAGTTGTCCTCGTCGAGGTGCCCGAGGTCGCCGACCGTGAACATCCCGTCGCGCCAGGCCTCCTTGGTCTTCTCCTCGGCCTTGTGGTAGCTGAAGGCGTAGCCCGGGACGGCCGAGACCCAGATCGTGCCGACCTCGCCCGCCGGGAGCTCCTGGCCCTCCTCGTCGAGGATCTTCACGTCCACGCCGAGGCTCGGCTGTCCGACGCTGCCCGGCTTCTCCAGCCACTCCTCGGGCGAGATGCACGTGACGTAGCCCTCGCTCATGCCGAAGTACTCCCACACCGTGCCGGGCGGGAAGACCTCCATGATCCGGCGCTTCACCGGGACCGGGCACGGCGCGGCGGCGTGGAGGATCTTGCGCACGCTCGAGCGGTCATAGGCCGCCCAGTCCACCTCGAGGAGGCGGACGAAGTTGGCCGGCACCATGTGCGACGACGTGACCCGCTCGGTCTCGATGAGGCGGAGGCACTCGTCGGCGTCGAAGCGCTGCATCATGACGACGGGGGCGCCTTCGTTGAGGTGCATGACCGCGTAGTTGCCGGGGGCGGTGTGGTAGGCGGGACCGCAGAGCAGGTGCACGTCGTCGCGGCCGAAGCCCCAGAACTCCGTGAAGAGCTGGGGACCCATCTCCTCGGCCGGCACCGGGAGGGGCCGGACGATGCCCTTGGGCTTCCCGGTCGTCCCCGACGTGTAGTTCATGAAGACGGCCGTGGTCCCGAGGAACTCGTTCGTGGGCGGTCGGCTCGCCAGCCGCTCGACCTCGCGGTCGTCGACGGCCACGGCGGCCCGGAGCGTCGGCACGTCGGCCGCCGCCGGACCGGCCACCGCCTCGTCCTCGTAGACGAATGCGGCCGCCTCGGAGTCGGCGAGGAGGTACGCCACCTCGGAGGAGGTGAAGCGGTAGCTGAGCGGCACGATGAGCGCACCGATGCGGGCCGCCCCGTACCAGCAGGCGAAGATCTCGGGTCGGTTGCCGAGCATCACCGCCACCCGGTCGCCGTGACCCACCCCGGCCCGCGCGAAGCGCTGCGCCCAGCGGTTGGCCGCCGCGTCGAGCTCGCCGAACGTGGTCCGGCGGTCGCCGTGCACGAGGGCGACGCGGTCGGGCTCCTCCCGGGCGACGGCCGGGACCCCCCTCGTGGTCACCGGGCCTCCCCGCCGCCGGGGCGGCACCGGTCGGTCGGGACCGTCATGGTGCGGCTCCTTTCCGTCCGGCCGGCCTCAGGCCGGGGTGAAACGGAACAGGTCGTGGACGTAGCGGGCCACGGGCGTGCCGTCGCCTCGCCGGTAGAAGGACTCGGTGCTGAGGAAGTGTCCCTCGCCGAGCGAGGTCGTCTTCCTGGGCGAGACGTCGACGAGCGTCTCTTCGACGTTGAGGCGATCGCCCACCCGCATGGGGACGAAGAACTCCATGTCGGTCCCCACGCTGATGACGGTGGGGTCGGGCAGGGGCACCCGGCCGAGCAGCATCGGGGCGGGCGAGGGGTCGCCCGGACGCCACTCGGGCATGACGACCCAGGTGAGGAGCATGGCCGGGGGCGAGATGACGCCGCCCCACTGCTGGTTGGCGTACTCCTCGTCCCAGTAGCTGGCGTTGGCGTCGCGCACCATGGCGCAGAAGTACTTGATCAGGGCCCCGGTGACCGCCCGCTCGGCGAACACGACCGAGGTGCGCGTCCCGACGAGCGCCCGGGCCTCCTCGTAGGTCCCGAACGTGAGGCCGATCTCGGCGGGGACCTCGGGGGTCACGATGCCTGGCGCGCCGGCAGCTCCAGGTGCACGGTGGCCGGCACGCAGAGCTGACCGTCCTGGTTCTCCACGGTGATCTCGAGCTCGACCAGGTGGCGGGTCCGACCGCCGGGTTCGTCGGTGTACTTGCGGACCACCCGGCCCTGGCCGACCATCGTGTCCCCGGCGTAGATGGAGTGCCGCATCGACATCTTGCGGCGGGTGATGAAGCTGGCGGGGCCGCCCCAGGCCGTGGCCAACCGGTCGATGAAGCCCAGGAAATGCATCGTGTTGATGTAGATCGTCGGCTGGCCCTGGGCCTTGGCGTACTCCGGGTCGTGGTGGCCCGGGAAGTAGTCCCACGTCGTGGCGGGGTTCATGACCACCCGCCGGTAGGTGATCTCGTCCTCGACCGGCGCGAGCTCCTCCCCCTCGGCCACGTCCTCCCAGTAGCGCTGGTGGTAGTCGACGCCGGGGATCACGACCCCTCCTCCTCGGCGCCGAAGCGGAAGAGCACGTTCGTGTTCTTGGCCACGAGCTGGCCGTCCTGGCGCCGGTAGGTGGACAGCGTCGTCACGAAGTGCCCGACCCCGAGGGCGGTCTTCTTCTCCTCGGAGACGTCCACGACCTCCTCGACCACGTTCAGGTGGTCCCCCACCCGCATCGGGGCGAAGAACTCGGTGTCGGTCGAGGCGTTCACGAAGGTGGTGCCGGGGAGGGGCACCCGGGCCGTGAGGAGCGGCTCGGGTCGGGAGCCCTCGGGGTCCCACTCGAGCGGCATCAGCCAGACCATGAGCATGGCCGGGGGCGAGACCAACGCGCCCCACGTGGCGACGGCGTACTCCTCGTCCCAATAGCTGGCGTTGGCGTCCTCGGTCATCATCGAGAAGTGCTGGATCATCGGGGCGTTGACCTCGACCCGCCCGAAGCGGACCGGCGTGGCCTGGCCCACCATGGCCTTGGCCTCCTCGAAGGTACCGAAGGCGATCTCGTAGCCCGTACCCTCGTCGACCGTCGCCATGTCGCCGCGCCCGGCCGCTAGGCCCCGAGAGCGGCGAAGCGGCGCCGGGCGAAGTACCAGCGCCCCCGCTCGAAGATCAGCTCGTCGGAGGCCGAGATGACCTCGGCGATCGTCGACACCTTGCCCTCCACGGGCGGTCCGAGGACGAGGAGCGTGCTCTCCTGGGTGCCCTGGACCCCGTCGATCTCGACCACCGGGTCGGCCATGAGGATGCGCTGGCCGTGGGCGGCCGCCGAGCTGAACCAGGTCTCGAGGGCCCCGTGGCCCACGATGGGGTCCTGCCCGGCGAGCTCGAGCACGCCCCGCACGACGAACGTGCCCACCCAGGTCGGGAAGTCGGAACGCTCGAACGCCCGGTGCTGGCGCACCGAGAGGTCGGCCACCGCGCTCCGGGCGGCGATGGAGCCCAGGATCCGCTCCTCTTCGTAGGTCATCGTCACTCCTCAGGCCTCCTTGTGCCCCATGGCGTCCTTGCCGCCGACGGGGGGTTCCCCGCCGGGTTGCTGCAGGTAAAGGTGCATCTCTTCGATGAGACCCTCGTCGTCGAGCGTGAAGACGATGGCCTCGGGGATGTCGGTCAGCACGCCGTCGACCTCGAGCCGCTCGATGAGCTCGGCCACGGCCGTGTTCCCCGAGTAGACGACCCGGACCGGGAGCAGCCGGTAGTTGTCCTGCAGCGTCGGGACCACCCGACGGAGGAAGTCGAGGTAGGCCGCCGAGCTGTCGATGACGTCGACGTAGGGCCCGATGCGCTTGAAGCGCTGCTTCGAGAAGACCCCGGCGAGGGCGTCCCAGTCGTGCGCCCCGTAGTGCTGGAGGAAGTCCTCGACCACCGCCATCGCCGCACCCCTTTCCACCGGCCGTCCGGCGGCCCTCGCAGTTCCGCTATTGATGCAATCGTAGTGCTGATGGGCCCGAACGCCCCAGGTGAGCTCAGGGCGCCCCGTGGCGCTCCCGGAGGACCGGCTTCAGCACCTTCCCCGCCGCGTTGACCGGCAGCACGTCGACGAAGACCACCGACGTCGGCTTCTTGTAGGAGGCCAGCCGCTCCCTGCACCAGCCGATGAGGTCCTCGGCTGACGGCGGGTCATCGGCGTCGGTGGCCACGACCACCGCCCGGGGGGTCTCCCCCCAGACCTCGTCGGGGAGGCCGATGACCGCCACGTCGGCCACGCCCGGATGGGAGCGCAGCGCCTGCTCCACCTCGGGGCAGTAGATGTTCTCCCCGCCCGAGATGATCATGTCGGTCTTGCGGTCGACGACGTAGAAGTAGCCGTCCTCGTCCATCGTGCAGAGGTCGCCGGAGTGGAACCAGCCGCCGGCGAAGGCCCGCTCGTTGGCCTCGGGCATGTGCCAGTAGCCCTGCATCACGGTCGGGCCCCGGTAGACGATCTCCCCCACCTCCCCGACGGCCACGTCGCGACCCTCTTCGTCGACCAGCCGGGCCTCGACGTTCACGATCGGCGTCCCGACCGAGCCCCGCTTGCGCTCGGCGTCGGCCGCCGAGAGCACCGTCGTGACCGGGCTCATCTCGGTCTGACCGAAGAAGCTGAAGATCGGGACACCGGGAAGGGTGCGGCCCATCTTCTCGAGCACGTGCACGGGGGTGTTGGCCGCCCCCCACGACACCCGCCGCAGGCGGAGCGGCGGCTGCTGGGCGGCGATCTGGTCGCAGATCTCGTTCCACTGCATGCCGACGAAGACGCAGCCGGTGACGCCCTCTCCGGACAGCTCCTTCACCGCCTGGCCGGCGTCGAAGTTCCCGGAGGGCACGATGACCGAGCGGCCACCGCCGATCACGTAGGGCAGGATCCCCGACAGCCCGCCGATGTGGAAGAGGGGGAGGTTGCCGTACCAGACGTCGTCGGAGCCGGTGATGCCCTGGATGATCATCGAGTTGAGGGTGCTCATCACCAGGTTGAAGTGGGTGAGGACCGCCCCCTTCGGCCGCCCGGTGGTCCCCGACGTGTAGCAGATGAGCGCGGGGTCCGATTCGCCCACCACCGCCCCGGGCTGGCTCTCGTCGCCCGAGGCGAGGACCTCGTCGTAGCGCTCGGCCGAGGGGCCCCCGGCGTCGGCCCGATCGCCCACGACCACCACGGTGACGAGCTCGGGCAGCTCGGCCCGGTTGGCCGCCACGAGGGGGGCCAGGTGCTCGTCCACGACGATGGCCGAGCTGGTCGAGTCGGCGAGGACGAAGCGCACCTCGTCGGCCACCAGGCGGAAGTTGACCGGGACCACGATGGCCCCGAGCCGCCAACCGGCGAAGATCGCCTCCACCATCTCGATGCTGTTGCCCATGAGCACGGCGAGGCGGTCCCCGTGCCCGAGGCCCCGCTCCGCGAGGGCCGAGGCCAGCCGGCTCACCCGGGCGTCGACCTCGGCGAAGGTCCGCTCCGTGCCGGCACACGTGAACGCCGGACGGTCGGAGAACTTGCGGGCGATGCGGGCCAGCTGCTCGCCGTGGGCCATGCTGCGGGCCGTGGCGAGCGTGGCCTCGTCGCGCGGGTCAGTGGTGATCGGAACCCTCCTCGAGGTATTCCTTCAGGTAGGCCACCCATTCCTGGTCGTCGTCGTCACCCTCCACGATGCGTCGAGCCGCCGCCCGACGGAGCTCGTCGAAGAGGACCTTGTCGCTGGCCGTGAAGCCGAAATCGTCCTCGTCGAAGAGGAGGATGCGCCTCGGGATCTTGTAGGGGGCGAGCGTGGCCTTCATGTGCTCGACCACCCGGGGTATGTCGGGCTCGACGTCGCGGAGCGGCACGGCGCACATGACCACGATCTCGCCCATGAGGGGGTGCGGGACCCCGACGACGCTCACCACCCCGAGGGTGGCCAGGTCCATGGCCCGCGTCTCGACCTCGACCGGCGAGACGTTGGAGCCGCCGGTCTTGATGAGGCCCGAGATGCGGCCGTGCCAATGGAGATAGCCCTCCTCGTCGAAGTAGCCGGCATCCTGGCTGTGGAACCAGCCCTCGTCGTCGAGCACCTTCTCGGGCGCCAGCTTGTAGTAGGTCCGCATCAGGTGGACGCCCCGCACGGTGATCTCGCCGCTCTCCCCCTGGGGCAGCGGCGCGCCGGTCTCGGCGTCGACGATCCGCAGCCGCATGCCGGGGAGGGGCAGGCCGTGCGAGCGCACCCGCAGGTGGTGGGGCGCGTCGGCCGGGAGGGCGGTCGAGATGGTGAACGTCTCGCTCGCCCCGTAGCCCGATCGGAGGTCCCAGGCGTCCTCGGAGTCCTCGGTGATGCCGAGCAGGTTGCCGAGCGGGCTCCCGGGACGGATGCGGGTGAGCGACGAGAGGTCCCGGGTCTTGGCGTCGGGATGGTCGACGAGCTGGGCCTCGGTGTGGGCGAAGGCGTGGACCATGGTGGCCCCCTCCCGCTCGATCATGGCGAGCGCCTCGGCCGCGTCGAAGCCGTCCTGCAGCAGGAGCGTGGCCCCGCAGGCCAGCGTGCCGCCGAGCATCATGCCGAAGCCGGCGGTCCAGAAGAAGGGGAACACGCTCCAGAGGCGGTCGGCCGCGGTGAGCTGCATCTGGAGCCCCCAGCGCCACAGCATCGCGGTCACCGACCGGTGAGTGTGGACGACGGCCTTGGGCTCGGCCGTCGTGCCGGACGTGTAGATGATCATGACGTCGTCGTAGGGCAGCACCTCCGACGCCGCCGCATCCAGGAGCTCGTCGCTGACCGCCTCGCCGGCGGCGAGGAACTCCGACCAGGTCTGGACGTTGCCCACCCGGGTGCCGAGAGCGATCACCCGGCGCAGGAACGGGAAGGCCGTCGCCCGCACCTCGCCGGGGGTCCCCGCCACCACCTCGGGGTAGTCGGCGGCCAGCTCGTCCAGGAAGCGGTGGCGGAGCAGCTGCTCTTGGACCACGAGGACGGCCATGTCGCTGTGGCGCACGATGTGGTAGCGCTCGGGCCCGGTGGCGAGCGTGCTCACGGGCACGACGACCACGCCCACCATGGCGGCGCCGAAGGCGGCCATCACGAACTCCGGGCGGTTGCCGACGAGGAGGCCGATCTTGGCCCCCTTGGCCACCCCGGCGGCCAGGCAGGCCTTGGCCACCGCCCGGGCCCCCTCCTCCAGCTGGCGGTAGGTGGTGGGCTCGCCCTCGAACACGAGGGCCCGGTTGTCACCGAAGCGCTCGGCGACGTCGTGGATGAAGGCCCCGAACGTCAGGCGCTCGGGGGGTACCGGCAAGCCGAGATCCGAGTCGAGGGACATCGACCCCCCTTCGTACGTCTGCCGACCGGGCGGGGCCGCCCCCGCCCAGAGGTCACTCGGCGGGCAGGGCGATCGTCGCCTTCCCCTTGGCCATCACCGACTCGTGCTGGTCGGCCATCGTGTACTGCACCTCGACGAGGTGGTCACCGGTGACCGGGTCGATCTCCTTGCCGGTGACGGTCCCGTCGAGCGAGGTCAGGTCGCCGGTGAGCGCGGGGCTCCGGTACTGGGCGTTGCTGTGGACGACCGAGCCCCACTCCCCCGCCCAGTTCGACAGGTAGTCGAGGATCCAGGCCCCCATCGACGCCCCGTAGCCGTAGCCCCGCGGCATGCCGATGAGGCGGGCGTAGCGGTCCTGGACGTGGCCCCGGGAGGCACCGAAGTAGAGCCCGTCCCCGAAGACCGGCACGACCTCGGACCGCTTGTCCCGGCTCATCTCGGGCAGCCAGCCGGCCTCGTTGGTCGACGACACGCCGCGCTGGCGGGCCGCCCCCCAGATGTTCATGTTGTAGGCCCGCCACTCGGTCGTGAAGCTCTGGATGCTGTGCGGTCCGATGAGGCGGGTCAAGAGGGTGTCGCGCTCGTTCACGTCCTTCCAGAGGCGCTTGCCGTGCCCGCGCTTTTGGATCTCGGCGTAGTACTCCACCTGCTTGTTGCGAATGCCCTCCAGGTCCTCGTCGCTCCACTTCGGCTCGAGGTCGTCCTCGCCGAACTTGTTGAGCCGCTGGGCCTCGGACACGAGGTAGCGGATCGACGTGGACCGCTGCTTGGCCACGATCTCGCCGTGCTGGTTGATGTAGGTGGTGTCACCGCGCGAGAACATCGTCGGGCCGGCGAAGCTCGTGTTGGTCACCCGGTAGTCGAAGAGCATCCGCTCCATGCCGATCTGGTCACCGGGCGTGATGCGCGGGCCGAACATCCACCACTCGTCGCCCCCGAAGAGCATGTGGCTGCCCGGGATCTCCCCCTGGATGGCCGCGGTGGCCCCGTGGCCGACGTCGCAGGCCACGGCGAAGGACTGCGGCCCGACCAGGCGACCGAAGCGGCTGTCCTCGGCGTAGTCCTCGTCGTAGTAGAGGGGATTGGCGTTCTGCATGCCCTGCGACCAGCGACGGATGTCGGTGCTGCTCACAGGCTCCCGCAGCTCGCCGCCACCGAGAGGGATCCCCACCCACCGGTCCACATCGCTCGTGTCCAGCACGACATCGTTCATCTGCTCGGTCACCCCCTGGGCTGAGTTTGCAAAGATATTAACTACACGGCCTTGCCTGTCAATTTGGCGAACGACGAGGTCAGCCGTCCTCGGTGAGCGGCGCGCCCAACCGGGCGCCGCCGTCGGCGTAGATCGTCTCGCCGTTGATGAACGGGCAGAGGTCCGAGGCGAGCATGATGCAGGCCCGGCCCATCTCCTCGGGCGTGCCCAGGCGGCCGAGGCCGACGCCGTCGATCAGAATCTGGCGGGTCGGTGGCGGCTGGCGCGAGAGGTACTCCTCGAAGCTCGGCGTGGACATGGAGCCGAGGCCGAGGCCCACCACCCGGACCTTGGGCCCCCACTCGACGGCCAGGGTCCGGGTGAGGTGGTTGAGGCCGGCCTTGGCCGCGCCGTAGCCGGCCAGGCCCGGTGCGGCCATCTCGGCGATCAGGCTCGAGATGTTGACGATGACCCCGCCCTCGTCCTGGGCCTGCATCACCTCGTTGACCGCCCGGCTCATCACGAAGGGGCCCACGAGGTTGAGGGCGAGCACCGAGGCGAAGTAGCCGCCGGAGGACTTGGCGGCCGACGCGGTCGGGCTGCCCCCGGCGTTGTTCACGAGCACGTCGATGCGCCCGAACGTGTCGCAGGTGCGGGCCACGAGCTCGGCCACCTGGGCCGGGTCCCGGTGGTCGCAGCGCAGGTGGACGGCCCGGGCGGCGGCCGAGGGGTCGAGCCCGTCGGTGGCCGGGGGTGGGTCGAGCTCCTGGCGGGAGCACGTCACCACCGAGGCCCCGGCGAGCAGGAACTCGCGGGCGATGCCCACGCCGACGCCCCGGCTCCCGCCGGTGACGACGGCCACCGTCCCGTCGAGGTCGAAGCGTGGCGAGGTGGGCAGGCCCATCAGACCACCAGCCAGCGCGCGCTCACCGTCGCACCACGTAGCCGGCCTTCTCCCGGTCCCAGGCGCCGTCGGTCACGCCCCGGTCGCGCAGCTCGTGCTTCAGCACCCGGCCCACGGCGTTCTTGGGCAGCGCGTCACAGACCTCGACGTAGCGGGGCACCGCGAAGTAGGGCAGGCGGTCGCAGCAGAAGTCCATGAAGGCCTCCACCTCGATCGTCTCGCCCGGCCGGGCCACAAGGCACACGAGGACGTCGTCCTCCCCGAGCTCGCTCGGGACCCCGATCGCCGCGGCCTCGGCGACGGCCGGATGCACCAGGATGGCCTGCTCGACCTCGAACGAGGAGATGTTCTCGCCCCGCCGGCGCATGGCGTCCTTCTTGCGGTCGGCGTAGGAGAGGTTGCCCTGCTCGTCGATCCGGCCCAGGTCCCCGGTGTGGAACCAGAGGTTGCGCAGCTGCTCGACGGTCTCTTTGTCCCGGCCGTCGTAGCCCTCGAACATCACGTGGCGCCGTCGGGGCCGGCAGACGATCTCCCCCACCGTCCCGGCCGGGACCTCCCGGTCCTCTTCGTCGAAGATGGCCACGTCGAAGTCGGGATTGGTCTTGCCCGACGCGCCGGGCGGGTTGTCGTCATGCAGGCCGGCGATGGCCAACGGGAAGGCTTCGCTCAGGCCGTAACAGGTCACCACCTTGCAGCGGTAGCGCTCCTCGATCCCGTGGTAGATCTCCCTGGCCACCGGGGCGGCCGAGAGGAAGCGCAGCGGCACCTCGGCGTCGCTCGGGTCCGGCGGCAGGTTCCACAGCATCGTGACCATCGCTCCAGCGAGGGCCGTGCCGACCGCCCCGTAGCGGCGCACCTGGTCCCAGAAGGAGCTGACGCTGAAGGCCTTCTCGAGCACGCCGGTCCCGCCGGCCAGCATCGGGCCGAGCACGCTGCCGATGGCGCTCAGGTGGAAGAGCGGCAGCGGCGCGTAGACGGCCTCGCCCGGCTGGAGGCCCCAGAGGTCGAGGATCGTGTGGGCCGCGGTGAGGAGGTAGTGCTGGGTGGTGAGGGCGCCCTTGGATCGCCCCGTCGTCCCCGACGTGTAGAAGATCGCCCCGGGCCGGTTCCAGAGGGCGGCGTTGGTGACCGGACCGACCGGACCCTCGTCGATGACCTCGATGCCGACCACCTGCGGGCCCGCCGCACCGGCCACGACCTCCTCGCCGGTGCCGTCCTCTCGGACGAGCACCGTGGTGAGGTCGGACAGGGTGGCCGCCTCCCCGAGCACCCGTTGGCCGAGGGCCCGGTCGACGGCCACCACCTTGGTCCGGCTGTCACGCAGCTGGTGGGCCAGGAAGTCCCCGCGGTAGGCGGTGTTGACGGGTACGGCGACGGCGCCGAGCCGGGAGATGCCGAACCAGAGGGCGATCCACTCGGCGGAGGTGCCCATGAAGATGGCCACGCGGTCCCCCGGCACCACGCCGAGGCCGGCCAGGGCCCGGGCCGCGGTCACCGATCGCTCTTGGAGCACCTGGTAGGTGAGCGGCTCGTCGGCGATGTAGAGGAGCGGCTGGTCCGGCCGCTCCTCGGCCTGCGCGTCGAGGACGCCCGGGATCGTGAGCTGCTCGCCGACGAAACGCCGGCCGGAGAGCGCGGGCGCCCACGCGCCCATCAGTCCTCAGGCAGGGTGTCGACCGGGTAGAAGCGCCGGGCCCAGCGCCGCAGCGCCGCGTAGTTCTTGGCCTCCTCCACCGCGAAGTTCGGCTTGGTCAGGTACTTCATGTGCTCCCAGGTGAAGAAGTCCTGCTTGATGATCTCCTGCTGCAGGTTGCACCAGCGCATGGCCCGCTCGGCCGGCTTGTCCCCCTTGTCCCCGGGCTCACGGATGCAGGCCATCGTGTACCAGTAGTCGGTGTACTCCTCGTCCACCGGCGTGTGGCCCGTGATCTGGGTCGAGGCCAGCACCTCGGCCGGGAACCGCACGAAGCCGATGCCGAGGCCGAACGTGTCGTAGATGACCTCCCCGTCGACCGGGCCGTTCGGGGTGAGCCAGGTGGTGCCCTTGCCTCCCCCGTAGTTCACGTCGACGGTGGCGTGCAGGTAGTAGTCGTGCAGCTCGAAGGAGGTGCAGACGGCCGGGCGGTCACCGTGGTGCACCGGGGCGATGTGGTACGGGTCGGCGGCGTTCTCCACGATCATCTGCGGGTGCACCTTCACCCGGTTGATCATCCGGGTGTACGGGTGCAGCGGGTAGTACTCCCCGGACTCGAGCTCGGTCACCCGGGGCGGCTGCCAATAGGGGTCCCCGCCGTCGCGGTCGAACCAGGTCAGGACCATCCCGTACCACTCCTGGACCGGGTAGGTCCGGATCTGCACACCCTTCTTGCACGGTTCCTTCGAATAGGGGATGCGGGCGTTGGTCCCGTCCTGGTTCCATTCCCAGGCGTGCCAGGGGCACTGGATGATGTCGCCGACGACCTTGCCGCCCACCCCGAGGTGGCCGCCGAGGTGCTGGCAGTAGGCGTCCATCACCGCGATCGAGCCCGACTCGGACCGCCAGCACACGAGCTCACGGCCGAAGTAGTGGAGCCGCTTCACCGTCCCGGGCGTCATATCGGTCGACCAGGCCACGATGTACCACCCGGTCGGGTACCGATAGGACGACACCGCCAGGGGCGACTCTGGTTCGATCGCTGTCTCGTCGATGACCGACATCTCAGCTCCTTGTTCTTCCTCGTTTACGGACTGTTCTTGCTCGGTCTCTTCAGGCCTTGAACCCGCCGCCGTCGAGGGCGTAGCGCTGCCCGGTCACCTGGGCGCCCGCCGGCGAGAGGAGGAACCGGACGACGCCGGCCACGTCCTCGGGCTCGTTCACCCGCCCCAACCCGAACTTGCCGTCGAGCTGGTGGATGTCGTCGGCGCCGAAGGCCCCCTTCACGAGGCGCCGGCCCATGTCGGTGTTGGAGAGCCCCGCCCCCACGATGTTGACCCGGATGCCGTTGGCCGCCTCCTCCTGGGCCAGGGTATAGGCCAGGGCCTCCTGGGCCGACTTGGCCATGTTGTAGGGCGAGCCGTAGGGGTCGAAGCTCACGGTCGACTGGCTCGACACCATCACGATGTCGCCCCGCCCCCGCTCGCGCAAGTGGGGGACGACCAGCTTGCACAGGTAGAAGGCCCCGAGGGCGATCGTGCCCATCACCCGTTCGAAGTCGCCCAGGTCGGTGTCCGAGACGAGGCCGCCCCGGCCGGGGACCCCGGCGTTGTTGACGAGGGCGTCGACGTGCCCGAACGTCGAGAGCACCCCCTCCACCATGGCGACGTCCTGGTCGTAGTCGTCGACCGAGGCCTGGAACGACGCCGCCCGCCGGCCGAGGGCCTGGACGTCGGCCACCGTCTTCGCCGCGGCCTCTTCGTCCTTGCGGTAGTTGACGGCCACGTCGAAGCCGTCCTCGGCCAGGCCGAGCGAGATGGCCCGGCCGATCCCCCGGCCCCCACCGGTGACGAGGACGACCCTCGCCTCGTCAGCCACGAGCGCCGCCTTTCCGCCCGCCCACCGCTCAGCCGCCCGGGCCGAGGATCCGGGCCAGCCGGGGCCCGTAGAAACGGAGGGCGTTCTCGCCGAGGATCTTCTGCTCGACCTCGGGCGGGAGACCGCGCTCGCGGACCGACTTCACCGCGCCCGGGTAGACCGCGTCGTGGTGGGGGTAGTCGGAGGCGAACATCACGTTGTCGGCCCACCCGAGCTCCAAGGTGGCGGCCAGCGCCGGCTCCTCCACCTCGAACGTGAGCCAGGAGCGGGTGTTGATGACCCCCTTCGGGTCGCCGCCGGCGTAGTCGCTGGCCGCGAGCTCGAAGTGCTCCTCGATGCGGTCCACCCAGGTCGGGGCCCAGCCGCAGCCGGCCTCGAGGAAGCCGAGGCGGAGCTTCGGGAACCGCTCGAAGACGCCGGCCAGGGTGAGGACGACCATGGCTGTCATCTGCTCGAACACGTGGCTCACGATGTGGCAGCCGGCGTAGCTCGGCATCCGGTCGATGCCCACCGTGTCGATGCCCGAGAGGTAGGCCTCGTGCAGGCCGACGGGCACGTCGAGCTCCTGGGCCGTCGTCCACAGCGCATCGAAGCCCGAGTCGTCGACGCTCACCCCGGCGATCCGGTTCGGGCGCATGACCCCGCCCACGAAGCCGTACTCGCCCACCGTCCGCTCGAGCTCGGCCGCGGCGAGGGCCGGCGTGTGCTGGGGCAGGAGGGCCACCCCGATCAGGCGCCGGTTGTCGGTGGCGCAGTACTCGGCCAGCCAGTCGTTGTAGGAGCGACAGAGGGCCGCGGCGACGTCGGGGTTCTCGAGCAGCCCGAACATCATCCCGACGCTCGGGTAGAGCACGGCGGCGTCGATGCCCTCCTCCTCGAGGACGGCGAGGCGGACCTTGGGGTCCCGACCACCCTCACGTCGCTCCCCACCGGCCGACCGGTGGTTGTCGAGGCCGCCCGGGAACGGGTACTTGGAGCGCCAGAGGCGGCCCTCGATGCGGTAGGTGACGTGGCCGCCGGCCTCGGCGACGAACGACATGGCCGAGTCCTGGAGGAGCGCCGGGAGGCGGCCGACCAGCTCGGCCAGGTCCTCCTCGACGTGGCCGTCGGCATCGATGACGAGAGGCACGTGCCTCCTCCTCTTGGCTCCCGTGCAGGTCCAACCTATATTGGATTAGAAGAAAGGGTCAAGGTGACACCGGCGGGAGCTGGGCGTCTGTCGACGTGCCGGTGACCGACGCGCCGTCGAGGAACGGGGGGCAGATGCCGCAGGTGCGCTTCAACCACATGGAACTGACCTTCGCCCGCGGCGCGCTCGACCAGGCCCGGCGCGACGACATCGAGGCCTTCTACGGCGGCGTGCTCGGGTGGCGCACCGGGCCCTACGAGCTCTTCGGGCAGGTGGGCCACATGCTCCACCCCGACGACGGCCAGTTCATCCTGCTCATGGAGTCCGACACCCCGATGGCGGCGCCCGGCTGGGACCACCTCGGCCTCCTCGTCGAGACCCGCCAGGAGGTCGACGAGCTCCTCGAGCAGTGCCAGCGCTACCAGGAGAAGGACGACCGCCTCGAGCTGCAGATCTTCGACGGGGACCTCACCTCGCCCAACATCGTCTGCCACGCCTTCTACGTGCGCCACCTGCTGCCGATCTGGTTCGACGTCCAGGCCCTCGAGTACCGGCCGGGTACCGAGCCGGCCCGTCGTTGGCGCTTCGTCGAAGAAGAGCGCGGAGCGAAAGGAGCCCCATGACCGCCATCGAGCAGTACCTGGACGCCCTCGACAAGCAGGACTGGGACAGGCTGGCGACGACCCTCGCCGAGGAGGGCGTCGTGCGCGACGGGCCCTTCGTCGACGTGGTCAAGGGCAAGCAGCCCTACGTCGACTTCCTGGCCGGCGTCGTGCCGACGCTGCCGAACTATTCGCTCACCGTGCACAAGCTCAACGACCTCGGTGAGCGCCGCTGGTTCGCCGAGGTGAGCGAGACCTTCGACGTCCAGGGCACCCGGACCTCCTACCCCGAGATCCTCGAGTTCCGCACGGACAACGACGGGCAGATCAACTACGTGAGCGTCTTCATGAAGTTCCCCGGCATGCAGCCTCCCGTCGAGGGTGGCAGCGCAGCCGGTTGAGACTCGGTGTGACGCGACCGGGGGTGCCCCCGAAGGGGCACCCCCGTCGCGTTTCGATACTGGAAAGGCACCGGGTCCACGTGCTGCGCCGGGCGGGACCGGATCCCGGCTGCGGACGTCGGCGGGTGACTGCTGGAATTCACCCAGGTGGTCCAGCGGCCGCCTTAGTGGCCAGCCACCTCCAGTGTCCCAAGTTCAGTATGCAGTTGGACCACCTCCTTTCTCTGGTGCGCTCATCGTAGCGACGGAGGAGGGAGGTGGGGGCGCACCGCCGGTCAGCTCGGGAGGGCGAAGGTGGCCCAGCCGAGGAGGTGGACGCCGCCGGTCTGGCGGGTGACGGCCAGCTCCAGGTCGGCCAGGGGCTGGCCCCCCTCCTCGCGGAGGTTGGCGACCCGCCCCTCATAGGTGAGGACGTCGCCCGGCCAGGCCTGCTCGCGGAACTGGACCTTGAAGCGCCGGATGTTCTCGGCCCCGAGCCAGGCCGTGACCACGTTGGCCAGGATCCCGGCCTGGCGCATGCCGACGGCGAACGGCGTCGGGTAGCCCGAACGCTGTGCGAACTCGGTGTCGTGGTGGATCGGGTTCATGTCCCCCGAGGCCCCCTGGTAGCGGACGAACTCGGTGAGGGTGAGGGGGTCGTCGACGAACGTCGGCACCTCGGTGCCGACTTCGAGCTGCTGGGCGGTCTTGGCCATCGCTCAGCCCGCCCCGGTCGGCTTGCTCGTCTCGATGGACGTGCCCCAGCTCTCGGCCACGAGCTTGCCGCTCTTGTCGCGGAACTCCGTCACCGCCTCGGTGAACGACATCGTGCCGCCCCGTTTGCCCTCCTTCTGGTACACCTTGTCGATCCGGGCCACCGCGGTCAGCTCGGTCCCGGCCACCGGCGGGCCGTCGGGGAACACGAACTCCTGCTCACCGTGCAGGATCCGCTCGAAGTTGAGGGAGACCCCCTGCCAGGGCGAGTTGTCCGGGTTCTGCCAGAAGGCTGCGGCCTGGAGGAAGGTGGCCGGGCTCACCGGGTCCTTCTCCCGGTAGTGCGCCGGGTCCTTCGACTTGGTGGCCCGGGCGAACTCGTGGACCTTGCCCTCCTCTACGACCATGCGGAACGGTTTGCCCGTCCGCCCGACAATCGAGTCGTCCATGGATCTCCTTCCTCGGGGTTGGTCAGCTCGGTGTAGCGGTCAGCTCGGCCTCGGGGTCGAGGTGGAAGAAGCGGCACGGGTTGTCCACGAGCACCTGCTGGCGGATCTCGTTGGAGCAGCCGGCGAAGATCTCGTCGAGCCAGCGCGGGGTCTCGGGGAACGACGAGACCGAGTGCGGGAAGTCCGACCCCCACATGATGTGGTCGAGGTGGAGCAGGTCCCGCATGCGCAGGGCCAACGGGTCCCGCACGATGCCGAACGAGAAGTGCTGCCAGACGTACTCGCTCGGGGCCATCTGCAGGTCCACCCCGTACCAGTGGCGGAAGATCGAGTAGGAGTCGTCGATCATGTACAGGAGGCCGGGGATCCAGCTGGCGTTGGTCTCGGCGAAGTACACGTGGAGGTCGGGGATCCGGTCGAGCACACCGGAGAGGATCATGCGGACGATGCCCACCACCGGCGGCGGCATCGTCCGCGAGAGGAGCGACATCTCGAGGTCGAAGGTCCCCTGGGCCGACTGGACGAGCAGCGGGTTGGAGCGGTCCCCCATGGCCGAGTGGGCGGTGACCGGCATGTCGAGCTCGAGGGCGGCCCGCCAGAACTGGTCGTCCTCGGGGGCGGGCGCCCCGGTGCCGTTCGGGAAGGACCCGAGGCAGACCGACTTGAGGCCGATCGAGCGGGCCCGCTTCAGCTCGTCGATGGCGTCCTCCACCCCGCAGGCCGGGATGACGGCGTTGCCGATCAGCCGGTCGGGCGCCACCGAGCAGTAGTCCTCGGCCAAGAAGTCGTTGAAGGCCCGGACCATGGCCACGTAGGCCTCTTTGTCCTCGATGTTCTCGATGAACCGGGTGATGAAGACCGGTGGGTACAGGATCTCGGCGTCGATGCCGTCCTGGTCCTGCTCGGCCAGGCGCTGGGCCGCGTCACCCGTCCCCGGGACGTGGCGGCCGTCGGGCTCGAAGTAGGAGCCGCCCTTCACCTTGAGCGGCCGGCCGGCCGCCACGTTCTGGCCGTTGTGGATGAGGGGGCTGCCCTCGACCACCCAGCCCTCCCCGCCGGTGCGCAGGTGCACGAGGCGGGGCGCCCGTTCGCGGTGCTCCTCGGGGACGTGACGGATCCAGGGATCCGGCGGGATCTCGAGGTGCCCGTCCCCCGAGATGACCCGGTAGCGCCGGGTCATGACGCGGGCTCGGTCGCCTTCGCCCCGTTCCCGGCCGGGGTCCCCTGGTGGCCGTTGGACGACCCGTTGGTCTTGGCCCCGGTCCAGCGGACCGGGCTCACCTCGAACGAGCGGGGGGCGCCCTCGAGGGCCACCTCGACGTGCAGGGCCCGACCGCTCTTCGGGTCGAGATAGCTGCGGTAGACGACCGGGGGCCCCTCGTCCAGGCGCCGCTCGACGAGCACGGGGCAGCCGTCGGTCCAGTGGTCGGGGGCCACCGCCAGAGGCGCCCCGCTCTGTTCGGCGTAGGCCACCGAGCCGCGCTGGACGACGCCCGGGTAGAGGGGGACGGTTTCGCCCGCCCCGTCGGTCACCGTCGACAGCGGCTTGGCCGCCGGTTTCGCCGCGGCGAGGCGCCGCTGGCGCAGCTCCTCGCGGTGCCGCTCGGTCGTGGCGACGTCGACCGTGCCGTCGTGCTCGATGGCCACGCCGTAGATGCGGGCCGCGTCCTCCGTCGAGTAGCGGCCCCCGTCCACGTCGGCCGCCACCGACGCCGGGTCCCGGTCGAGCGGGTCGCCGAAGCCCCCGCCGTTGGCGAGGCGCATCTGGAACCAGTCGGCCTCGGTCACCACGAGGCCGCTCGCGTTGACCTCGGCCTGCTCCACCGAGCCGTCCGCCCGGTGGATGAGGAACTCGTTGCACGCCCCGGGGCTGCCCCCGGCCGCGCCGGGCAGGGGCAGCCAGCGGCGCATGCCGAACATCGTGCCGAACATCTGGTCGATGCCGTGCGGCCGGAAGCTGTACTGGTTGCCGCCGCCGGCCCGGTACTCGCCCGCTCCCTCGGTCCCCTGCCGGGCGCTGCGCTCCAAGAAGAGCAGCGGGTACCAGGACTCCAGGATCTCGATGTCGGGGAACGACCCCTCGAGCCGGGTGCCGACGAGGTTGCGCCCGAGGTCGAGGCCGTCGCGCTCGATCCCCGCCGAGCCGCCGACCCAGTTGCCGTCGAGGACGATGTAGGCGTCGCTCGAGCCGTCGGGCAGGAGCCACGACCAGAGGCCGTTGCCGATGGCCGACTCGAAGCCCGGTCCGGCCAGCCAGCGGCGCTCCGCGGCCTTGGGCGAGGCCCCGAGGGCCAGGTTGACCGCCTGGATGGCCACGTCGGCCGCGTTCAGACCCACGTGCATGTGGGCGGCCGCGATGGGGGCCGGCGGGTTGGCGTTGACCACCGTGCCCTCCGGGCAGCGCAGCTCGAGCGGGGCGAAGATCCCCTCGTTGAAGGGGAGGTCCACCGCCAGGCGCCACGACAGCATCACCGCCAGCTCGGCTTCGATGATGAAGGGCTTCGAGTTGAAGAAGTGGGTGGTCTGGGGCGAGGAACCCTCGAAGTCGAAGATCAGCCGGTCGCCGTCGACGGTGAGGGCGCAGGGGATCTCGTAGAACTCCTCGTTGAACTCGGTCCACGAGGTGGCCCGGTAGACGCCGTCCTCGAGGGCGCTGATCCGGCGGCGCATCTCGGCCTCCGTGAGGTCGCGGATGGCCTGGAGGTGGTCCACGAAGGCGTCGACGCCGACGTCGCGGATGACGGCCTCGAGGCGCTCGTTGGCCAGGTGGCAGCCGGCCACGAGGCCCCGGAGGTCCATCTCGACCAGCTGGGCCATCCGGATGTTGTTGCGGAAGACGTCGAAGACCTCGGTGACCTCCTCGCCCTTGCGGAAGAGCCGGACCGGCGGGACCCGCAGACCCTCCTGGAAGCACTCCGTGGCGTCGGGGGCGAACGAACCCACGGTCATGCCGCCCATGTCCATCATGTGGGCCGAGATCCCCACCCAGGCCACGAGGCGGTCATCGATGAAGACCGGCCGCTGCACCATGACGTCCTGGGGGTGGAGGCCCCCGCCGTTGTGCGGGTCGTTCGACAAGAAGACGTCGCCGGGGGCGATCGTGTCGCCGTGGCGCTCGATCGTCGAGCGCACCGCGTGGGTGGCCGCCCCGAAGTGGAACAGCACCATGCCGGTCCCGACGATGAGGCCGCCGGCCGCGTCGACGAGCGTGACGGAGTAGTCCTTGGACTCGGTCACGGTCGGCGAGATGGCGGTGTGCTCCACCGCCGCGGCCGCCTGGTCCCCGATGGTCTCGAGCCGGCTGCGCAGCACCTCGAGGTCGATGGGGTCGATCACCTTCATCTCGCTACCTCCATGACGAGTGCCCCGTGCGCGTCGACCTCGGCCGATGCGCCACTCGGGACCCAGATGGTCGTGTCCGATCCGTCGACGAGGGCGGGACCGGCGATCCTGTGGCCCGGAGCCAGGTCGGTGCCGTTGTGCACGGCAACATCCTGCACCCCCCCGGGCCCCCGATCGACCCTCACCTGCCGCTTGCCGGCCACCGGGGCGGCCGTCCCTCTGGCCACCGCCCCGGTCGAGGCCTCGCCCAGCGTGGCCCGGACGGTCTTGCCGATGCCGATGGCCCGCAGGCTGACCAGCTCGACGGGGGTGCCGAGCACGATCGAGCCCTGGCCGTAGCGCTTGGCGTACTCGGCCCGGAAGTCCTCGAGCAGCCGCTCGATGGTGGCCGGGGTCACCGTGGTATCGGTCACCGGCAGCTGGAGCTCGTAGATCTGCTTGCTGAAGCGCAGGTCCCCTTCGAACTGGACCGAGCGGTCGGCCGGGGCCACGCCGTCGGCGGCCAGGTCGTCGGTGACCCCGGTGGCCAGCTCGTCCATGAGCTTCTGCACGAGCGCCGCGTCCACGGGCATGGCGGCGAGCACCGAGCGGATGCGCTCCCGCCGGACGTCGGTCGTGGCCGCCCCGAAGGCGGACAAGACCGAGGCCAGCTCGGGCACGATGACCCGGGGTGCCCCGAGGGCGCTCGCGATGTCCGGGGTGAACAGCGACCCGCTCCCGCCGAAGGACAGGACGGCGTGCTTGCGGGGGTCGAGCCCGAGGGCGGCCAGGCGGGACCGGGTGGCCTTCACCATGCCGGCGAGGGCGATCTGGCGGATCCCCCACGCCGTCCCCTCGGCGTCGAGGTTGAGGGGCTCGCCCAGGCGCTCGCAGGCGGCCCGGGCGGCGTCGGGGTCGAGGGCGAAGTCGCCGCCGAGGAAGCGGGCCGGGTCGATGAACCCGAGCACCACGAGGGCGTCGGTGACGGTCGCCTCCTGGCCGCCGCGCCCGTAGCAGGCCGGGCCGGGCACGGCCCCGGCCGAGCGGGGACCGACCCGGAGCATGCCCCGGGCGTCGATCCAGCCGAGTGAACCGCCGCCGGCCCCGATGCTCTCCACGTCGATCAGCGAGAGGGCCGTCCAGACGCCCATCAGCTCGCCCCGGGTCCGTCGGGCCGGCTGGCCCTCCTCGACCAGCGACACGTCGAACGAGGTGCCGCCCATGTCGCACGTGACGAGGTTGTCCTCCCCGCCGAGCCGGGCCACGACCACGGCCGCGGCCACGCCGGCCGCCGGCCCGGAGGCGGCGAGGCCGAGGGGCTGGCGCCGGGCCTCGGCCACGGTGATGGACCCACCGGCCGAGTGCACGAGGAGGAGGGGCACGGCCAGGCCGAGGGCCCGCAGGTCGGCCTCGAGCTCCTCGATGCCGCCGAGGGCCCCCGAGACGTAGGCGTTCAGCACGGCGTAGGTGGTGCGCTCGTACTCCCGGATGGCCGGGTGGAGCGCCGACCCCGACACCACCGGCAGGTCCGGGTAGACGGCGGCCACCGCCTCGACCGTGGCCCGCTCGTGCACCGGGTTGAGGAACGACCAGAGGTAGGAGACGGCGACCGCCTCCACCCCCTCCTCTTCGACCAGCCGCCGGACCTGCTCGACCGCCTGGGCCGTGTCGAGCGGCACGATGACCTCACCGTTCTTGTCGATGCGCTCGTGCACGTCAGCGATGCGGCGCTGGGGCACGATCTCGGCCGGCGGGGCCAGCCAGCCGTCGTCGTCGACCACCCGCGTGCCCTGGGCGAACGGCAGCATCCCCTCGAAGCCCCTCGTCGTGAGGAGACCGACCTTGCGGCCAGTGCGCGAGGCCAGCGTGTTGGTCACCGCCGTCGTGCCGAGCCCGAACCGGCTGACCGTCGGCAGGATCTCGGCCAGTGTGCCGCCACGCCGGGCGGCGGCGAGCTCGGCCGCGGCCAGGACTCCCTGACCCAGCTGCCCCGGCGTGGTCGGCGCCTTGGCCCGCCAGGTCCGGGTGCCGTCGGTGAGCACGGCGTCGGTGAAGGTGCCGCCGACGTCGACCCCGATGCAGATCTTGCCCGCCGCCTCGCTCATAGCTGTCTTCCTCCCTGGCCGGCCGGGGCCGCTAGCTGGCCCGGGCCGTGACGTCGCGGCTGTCGCGCCCCGAGCGCAGCACCCGGCCGGGGTGCCGCCCCGTGAACGCCCCCTCGCGCACGATCTCCTCCCCGCCGACGAGCACGTGCGATATGCCCACCGCGCCCGTGGTCAGGCGGGCCGCCCCGGCCGGGAGGTCGGCCACCGTCCGCAGCGGCGTGGCCGCCACCGTGTCCTGGTCGAAGGCCACGATGTCGGCCCGGGCCCCTTCGGTGAGGCGGCCCCGGTCGGAGAAGCCGTAGAGATCGGCCGGGACCTTGGTCAGCTGGCGCACCATCTCTTCGACGGTGAAGACCTGGCGCTCGCGTACGAGCTCGGCGAGGCATTGGGTCGGGAAGTCGGCGCCGGCCATCATGTCGAGATGGGCCCCGGCGTCGGAGGCCTGCAGCACCACCCGCGGGTCCTTCAGGAGCTCGACGCGGGCCTCCCAGGACCACTCGTCGTCGGGTGCGTACTGGCTCCGCACGAAACCCACCTGCAGCCCGCAGCGCACGGCCGCCTCGACCATCGCGTCGAAGGGGCTCATCTCCCATTCCTTGGCCAGGTCGCTCACCTTGCGCCCCTCGAGGGCCGCCTGCTTCGGGTCGACCACCTCGTTCACCCGGTAGCTGGCCCAGTTGCGCACCACGAGAGCGAGGCCGGTGGTCTGCTCGGCCGCCGCCTGTTCCAACTGGCCGCGCTTGTCGGGGTCGCGCAGCGCCTCGATGCGGGCCGGGACGTCGAGGTCGAAGAGCCAGCCCCACCCGGGGAGGGCCCGGAACACGTAGCCCCGGTGGAAGTCGTGCTGGAGCTGGAGGTTCTGCGGCATGAACATCGGGACCACCATCCCGCCGCGCTCGCGCGCCACCTCGCTCGCCCGCAGTTGGGACTTGTAGATGTCCGGTAGCGCCTTGTTGACGAGCGGCGTGTTCCAGTTGAGCGGGCGGTTGGCGGCCGCCGACATGTCGGCCATGAGGTCGACGTCCTCGTCGCTGAAGCCGCGCAGGAACGAGTCGGGGATGAACTCGATGGAGGTCCCCGGATACTGGCCACAGACCGAGGCCAGACCGACGAACTCGTCGCGGGTGGCGAAGTTGGGCGGGGTGGGCCGGCCGTCGCCGTCCACCTGGGTGGCGGCGTTGGCGGTCGAGAAGCCGAGGCCGCCGGCGGCGAGGCACTCGCCGAGCAGCGACTTCATCACCTCGAGCTGTTCGGGGGTGGCCGCCTCGGCCGACGCCCCCTCTCCCATCACCGCCCGGCGGATGGCCGAGTGCCCGACCATGAAGCCGATGTTGATGCTGAGCGGCTGGGACTCCACGACGTCGAGGAACTCGCCGAAGGTCTTCCATCGGAACTCCACCCCGGCCTGGATGGTCTCGACCGGGATCGACTCCACCCGGGCGAGCAGCTTGGTCAGGAACGGCTGGTCCTCGGGCGACACCGGGGCCAGCGTGAGCCCGCAGTTGCCGCCGATCACCGTGGTCACGCCGTGGAGCGGCGACGGCGAGAGGTCCGGGTCGTAGAAGAGCTGGGCGTCGTAGTGGGTGTGGAGGTCGACGAAGCCCGGGGCCACGACCAGGCCGTCGGCGTCGATCTCGGTGGCCGCCCGGTCGTCCACGGTGCCGACCGTGGCGATGCGGCCGTCCTTGATGCCCACGTCGGCCCGCCGGGCCGGAGCGCCGCTGCCGTCGACGACGTTGCCGTGCCGCACGATGACGTCGAGCATGGGCCACCCCCCGGTCTCGGCGGACAATTCCCGAACGGGCGCGACCCGTTGTCCGGCCCGGGCCACCGCCGCGACCCTAACGTATAACTGATTGAACCAACAACGGTCGGGAGCCCCGACGGGCCGTCCTCGTCGGTCACGTTCGGACCGCGAGGTCGGTCGTCAAGCGCCCCGTTGGGTACGGTTCCCGGCCGGGCAGAGGAGAACCGACGATGACTGATTCGCTCACCAACACCGCACCGGGCGGGACGGGCCAGCCGCAGCCACCGGCCTGGCACGTCCTCGACGTGAGCGAGGTCCTCGCGGTGCACGGTGTCGAGGCCGACCAGGGCCTGGCCGAAGCCGAGGCCGCCCGACGCATCGGCCGCTACGGGCCCAACCGCTTCGCCGAGGCCCCGACCGAACCGGCCTGGCGGTCGTTCCTCCGCCAGTACCGGGACAAGATGCAGATCGTCCTCCTCGTGGCGGGCATCCTCTCCCTCTGGCCGCTCAAGGTCTACGGAACGGGCATCCTCCTCGTGGTCCTGACCCTCTTCAACGCGCTCATGGGCATGCGCCAGGAGGGCAAGGCCGCCGCGGCGGTGGCCGCGCTCAGCAAGATGATGATCATCAAGGCGCGGGTCCGGCGCTCGGGCGAGCTGACCGAGCTCCCCGCCGAGCAGCTGGTGCCCGGGGACATTGTCTCGGTCGAGGCCGGCGACGTGATCCCGGCCGACGGCCGCCTCATCAACGCGGCCAACCTCGAGATCGACGAGTCGGCCCTCACCGGCGAGAGCCTGCCGGCGGCCAAGGGTGTCGACCCGGTGCCCGGGGCCGACACCCCGCTCGGCGACCGGGTGGACATGGCCTACATGAACACCAACGTGACGAGGGGGAGCGGGACGCTCGTCGTCACGGCGACCGGCATGGACAGCGAGGTGGGCCACATCTCGGGTCTGCTCGAGGGCACCGGGCAGACCAAGACCCCGCTCACCCGGCAGCTCGAGAAGCTGACCGACCAGATCCTCGTCATCGCCGGCGTGGCCCTCCTGATCTCCTTCGCCATCAACCTCGCACGGGGGCTCACGTTCAAGGAGGTCTTCACGGCCTCGGTGGCCTTCGCCATCGCCGCCATCCCGACGGGTCTCCCGGCTGTCGTGACGGCCATCCTGTCGAAGGGCACCCAGCTCCTGGCGCAGGCCGGGGCGATCATGAAGCAGCTCCGGTCGACCGAGACGCTCGGCGCGACCTCGGCCATCAACTCGGACAAGACGGGCACGCTCACGCTCAACCAGATGACCGCGGTGCAGCTGCTCCTCGTCGAACGCCAGTACGCGGTCACCGGCACCGGCTACGGGACCGAGGGCCGCATCAACCGGGTGGCCGGGGAGTCCGAAGTCGACCTCGACCGCTTCCTCATGCCCATGGTCCTCGCCTCCGACGCCGTCGTGCGAGACGCCGAGCTCATCGGCGACCCGACCGAGGGGGCGCTCGTGGTGCTGGCGGCCAAGGGCGGCGTGGACGCCGAGGCCACGAGGCAGACCTACCCGCGGCTGGCCACCCTCCCGTTCGACGCCGCCTACAAGCTGATGGCCACCTTCCACCAGGTGACCGACGACGCCGGGCAGAGCGTCGTGCGGGCCTATGTGAAGGGGGCCCCGGACCAGCTGCTGGCCCGGGCAACCACCTACCTCGACGCCGGCCTGGCCCAGGCGCCCCTCGGCGACCCGGCCAAGGAGCGCTACCTCGGGGCGAACGAGCGCCTCGGGGAACAGGGCCTCCGGGTCATGGCCACCGCCTACCGCGACTTCGAGCCGGGTGGCTTCGACGCCGGGGGCGACCTCTTGGCCTCGATGCAGGACCTCACGCTCCTCTCGATGGTGGGCATCGTCGACCCGCCCCGGCCCCAGGCCCGGGTCTCGATCGAGACGGCGCGGGCGGCGGGCGTCCGGGTCCGCATGATCACCGGGGACCACGCGGTGACCGCCGAGGCCATCGCCTCGGACCTCGGCATCGAAGGGCGGGCCATCACGGGGGCCGAGTTCGCGGCTATGAGCGACGAGGAGGCCACCCAGGCCATCGACGGCATCGGCGTGATCGCCCGGGTGACGCCGGAGGACAAGGTGCGCCTGGTCGAGGTGCTCCAGCGCCGGGGCGAGATCGTGGCCATGACCGGCGACGGTGTCAACGACGCGCCGGCGCTCAAGAAGGCGGACATCGGCATCGCCATGGGCATCACCGGCACCGAGGTCTCGAAGGAGGCCGCGGTGATGATCCTCACCGACGACGACTTCTCCACGATCGTCCACGCCGTCGATCTCGGGCGGGGGCTCTACGACAACCTCGTCCGCTACGTCCGCTTCCAGATGGGCTGCCTCTTCGGCTTCATCGTCTCGTTCCTCGGCGCCAGCATCTTCAACATCGCCGGCGGTGTGCCGTTCCTCCCGCTCCAGACGATCTGGATCAACTTCGCCGTCCAGGTGCCCCAGGCCATCGGCCTCGGCTACGGCAAGCCGGCCGAGGGGCTCATGGCCGAGCCGCCGCGGCCGGCCAACGAGCCGGTGCTCTCCCGGGGCCTGCTCGTGTGGCTGGCCTTCGTCGGGCTGGTCATGGGCACGGTGACCCTCGCCATCATCAGTTGGGCCTGGGACGCCCACGGCGAGGTCGTGGCCCGGACCATGGGGTTCGTCGCCTTCGCCGTGGCCGACGTGCTGCTCTCCTACGAGAGCCGGGACCAGCTGAAGTCGATGTTCCGGATGGACGTGTTCGGGGACAAGACCTTCCTCACCACGACGGGCATCGCCGTCGGGGTGATCTACCTTTCCACCACGTTCTCGCCCTTCCAGCGCTTCCTCGACACGACGCCGCTCGACCTCAACCAGTGGCTGCTCTGCATCGCGGCCGGCACCGCCGTCGTCTGGGTGAGCGAGATCCGCAAGCTCGTGCTCCGGCGCCGGGCGGCGGCCGGCGGCGGGCTCCCTCCGCTCGCGCCGGAGGCCGCCGTCGCCTGAGCCGCCGGGTCCCGACGGACCACCCCGGCGATGACACACCCCCCTGTTACCCTCGCCTCGTGGGCGGGCTGAGCGGAAGGCCGGGCTAGGAGTGGAGCGTCGTCGTCGCACCTCCACGTCCAACTTCGGTGTCGGCCGCCGGGAGAACCACGACGCCACCGCCTTCTACGAGCGCTTCCGCTCGCCCGAGCTGAGCGACGACCAGACCGTCGTCCCGCCGGCGCCGGTACCCGAGCCCTTCGTCCACGGTGACGCCCGTCGCATGGACCAGGTGGCCGACGGCTCGGTGGCCCTCGTCGTCACCTCGCCCCCCTACTTCGCCGGCAAGGCCTACGAGGAGGAGCTCCAGCGCGACGGCATCCCCGGCTCCTACCTCGAGTACCTCGACCTCCTCGCCGAGGTCTTCAGCGAGTGCACGAAGAAGCTCGAGCCCGGTGGCCGCATCGCGGTCAACGTGGCCAACCTCGGCCGCAAGCCCTACCGCAGCCTGTCGGCCGACGTGATCCGCATCCTCCAGGACGACCTCGGCCTCCTTCTCCGGGGCGAGCTCATCTGGCAGAAGGGCGAGGGAGCCAGCGGCTCGTGCGCCTGGGGCTCCTTCCGCAGCGCCACCAACCCGGTGCTCCGCGACGTGACCGAGCGGGTGGTGGTGGCCAGCAAGGGCCGCTTCGACCGGGCCCAGAGCGTCCAGCAGCGCAAGGCCCAGGACCTCCCCTGGGAGAGCACGCTCATGACCGAGGACTTCATGTCCCTCACGCTCGACGTGTGGGCCGTCCCGCCCGAGAGCGCCCGCCGGGTGGGCCACCCGGCCCCCTTCCCGGTCGAGCTCCCCGAGCAGCTCATCCGGCTCTACACGTTCCGCGGCGACCTCGTCCTCGACCCCTTCATGGGCAGCGGCTCGGCGCTCGTGGCCGCCGCCCGCCTCGGGCGCCGCTACGTCGGGTACGACCTCGACGAGGGCTACGTGGCGATCGCCCGCCAGCGGGTGCGCGAGGTCCTCCTCGACGAGCCGTCGACCGGCCGGCGCCGGTCACGGCGGCGCCTCGACCCGCCGGCCGAGCCGCCCGTCGAGGAAGCCTTCGCCCGTCGGGCCGAGCGGGACGGCAAGGCCGCCCAAAAGCTCGCCGAGGAAATCCTCGTCGACGCGGGGTTCACCGTCGTCGAGCGCCAGCACCGTGTGCCGAAGACGGGCGTCACTGTGAGCCTGGTGGCCGAGGCCGCCGACGGGCGCCGCTGGTACTTCGACGTGGCCGGGGCCTTCGTCAGCCACCGGGGGGGACTCCTGCGGACCGACGCCGTCTGGAAGGCCCTCGGTCGGGCCCACGCCGTCCGGGGCCGAGCGGCCGGCGAGCCCCTCGTCTTCCTCACGACCCAGCTCCCGCGCCGGCCGAGCGAGGGCGACACAGCCCTGCGGGCGGCCGGTCCCGACGCCTTCTTCGACGCGATCGAGATCCTCTCCGACGAGGGCCGAGAGCGCCTCGCCCGCTACGCCAAGGGCGGGCAGTCCGACCAACCGCTCCCGGGCTTTTGGACGGCGGCCGACCTGGCCCGACCCGGCTGATGCCCAGGCTCGTCGCCTGCGCCGTCGTGCGCGACGAACGCCGCTCGTCTTCGTAGCCGACGACCAGGCCACGCTCAACTGGATCCTCGCCCTCAAGCTGATCGCCACCACCGCCGGCGAGGACCTCCCGGCCGACCTGCGCGACCAGCTGCGCGAGGAACGGTGGGGCGAGGCCGGGGCTCTCTGGATGCGCGACCCACCCGAGGTCGACTCGAGCTCCACAGGGAGATCGACGTCGCCCTGACACTCGAGCTCGGCTTCACCGTTGCCGCTGAGTATGCCTTAGTTGCACGGTCATGCGGCACCCCTCTCGGGGTTCCTCACCCGGCCCGGGGGGTCGGGGTCGGTTCTCGTCTCACCGGCCACGGCCGAGACCACGGGGGCCCCGGTCTGAC
>Ga0116216_10000275_pt1 | contig 46218 bp, 34 predicted proteins | sample Sb_taG_11_FD_89696 | JGI IMG/M metagenome (GOLD analysis project Ga0116216, IMG submission 89696) | Peat soil microbial communities from Weissenstadt, Germany - Sb_50d_3_AS metaG | ecosystem: Environmental > Terrestrial > Soil > Wetlands > Peat | place: Germany: Weissenstadt | collected 2010-09-21
AGTGATGCGCGGGGATATCAGACGTCTTCGGCATATCGGCATCGTTACAATATAGATCGAGCTCGTTGCCGAGTTCAAAGGCATCAACTGACAGCCCGGCTTGTTGCAAAGCTTCAAAATACGCGGTCACGCGCTTTCTATATAGATCGAGGTTGATTTTGCTCAACGGGTATGCTCCCCATTGACACCCGCTTGCTGCCGGACTTATATAATCCGTGGCATCGAAATCACTACCGGTCGGACCGATCGTGGCCAAGATCTTCATGCCTCGTGCATGCACTTGGCCAACCATGTCGACGAACAATTGAATATTTCGCGTCGTATCTTTTGAGAATCCATCGCGGAACCACTGTGCGTGGAGCCTGGCTATGCCATCAAAGACGGCTACGCGCCGCGCCTCGAAGACCCCCGCTGCATTGTAGGGGCCATTAAATGGATAGGCGTTAGGCTCCGCGGGCGGAGAGAGCGTCCATTCTGTCGCCATGTTGGAGCGATCGATGCCGAACTCCACATTTGGCAACGTTTCGGCGGACGTAGCCGCGCGGGCATGCATGTGAGTCACTGCCAACGCTACCAACATGCACCCGAGAAAGCACAAGCACGCGCGGCGTGCCATAGGGCCCAATGTCAAATCCTCACGCGGGGAAAGATGATGTCGAGTAAACGCATCGGCGTGGGCGTAAGTTCCCTCATCCCGCCGCTGCAAGGCCTTGGTTCAGGTTCAACTCGGGTAGGTCGTTCGTACGCCTGTCTCCGGCGCGACGATCTCGCGCAGATTATAGGTTGAGAAGGCCTTTGGCTCAGCGGCTCGAGCGATAATCTCGTCGATGACGCGGCCAAATTCTTCCGTGTGCCAATGTCTCCGCTCCGCCCACCATTGTTGTGTGCCGGGATAGGCAATCAGATCGCTCATCGTGCGCTCGACCCTGCCCCATGACGGCGCCATGAGTATGCCGTCGCGATGAAAGAAATACATTGCTTCAAAGTAGTTCAAGAGACGGTTAAAAAACGCGCTGAACCTGAGTTTCGAGACAGGATCGAGATCGGCGAAGGATTGTATGGCGCGAAGAAAAATTGCGCTGAGCTCAGCGCTATCGTGCAGCGCTCGTGTCAGATCGCCCCACTGCACGGTGAGCGCATTGACCGCTGAATGGCGGCGTTCCGTGGTTTGAGCTCGAATCTGGACGGCGAGATAGATGAGCGAAGGGATTCCGACAACCACTGCCGCCAATTGCCCGAGTGCTGCGAGCATTTCCCAATTCATAAAGCCACTATCCTCACTGGTTCGAGCCCATCAGCGTCCTTGCGCGCAATCATACTACGACCGCCTCGTTTGAGCGACGTTGGCTGAGCAAGTCTGCGACAATCCACGCCGACCCCGCGATCCCGAGAGTCTCCAAACCTTCGGTCCAGTTCACAAAACTATGGGGATCGGCGACGAGCGCCGGCAGCCATACCAGCAACCCGAAACCCATGATCATCGCCGTGGTCAATCGAGACGCGAGCCGGGCCATGCACCCCGTCAGTAAAGCGATAGCGGCAAGAGCAAACGCGGCGGTGGTTGCGATCGCCCAGAACATTTGTCCAGGCGGAATCCATTTCGGAACAAGACTTGCTGTTGCAGAGAGATAGAAAGCCTGCTCCAGTGCAAACGATACAACACAGATACCGAATGCGTAGTACCCGATCTGAGCCAATCTTGCCGTTCGAGCCGGGGCGCTTGGACCAGAACACGCATATAGGATCACGGCCCCCGAGACGAATGAGAATTGTTCGAAGAAGTTGCCAAAGCCGTTGTAGACGAGCGGGTGCTCAATGATGAGCGGTGCCCCAAGCAAGGCGAAGATGAAGTACATTGCACCCAGTGCGACAGCACCGGCTCGGGCCGTACTCGGCCATTGAACGGCTACGCCTCCAAGAATTTCGATGGCGGCCACGATATAGGTGAGAATCTCGTGGTGAGGAGCGTTCCCAAGCGCCTTGATCTGCTGCCAATTGATGACGTCATGCCACACCAATACACAGATACCGGAACCAATCGCCGCCAAGCCAAAGACGTAACGCCCTAGAGAATGCTTCATTGCAGCGCCTGACGTGCCCCCCAAAAACTGGAGAACTTGCACTGGGATTTTCGGTAGCGTAAGCTAGTCGAAGGGGGAACTCCTGTGCGCAAGTCCCGGTTTACCGACGAGCAGATCGTGACGATCATTGCCGAGCATGACGGCGGCACGCGAACCGAAGAGATCTGTCGACGCCACGGCGTCAGCAAGAACACGTTTTACAAGTGGAAGGCCAAGTTCGCTGGTATGCAGACCAGCGACGTGAGCCGGCTGCGCCAGCTCGAGGACGAGAACTCGCAGCTCAAGCAGCTCTTGGCCGAGGCGCAGCTCGACATCGCGGGGCAGCACGATTCACGGATAATTGATCGGGCGCTACTTCTTCGGGACGCAGCTTCCGGTATTGGCATCCCACTTGCGTTTTGTTCCACACGTTGTCTGAACCCATTTGACTGCCCCGGTTGGCAGCGTGATGCGGAGATGCCGGTTACTATGATTGTTGTCGGTCAACAGGTTGATCTTCGGGTCGCTAAGACTCCCGTAGTTTATACTCACGAATCTGCCGGATCCCTTGGTACCGTCGCCCGTGATCACATCGGCGGATCCGTGCATCGTCACCGGCGAGAAAATGGGCCACTCGCCGGCATGCTTGGAGTCATCTTCGATGATGAATTCTGTCTGCCAGCCGAGCTTGCCGTTGCCCAGGTCCCCGGCATCGAGCTTGTAGGACGGGCAGTCTGAGCTTGCGGCCTGATCGCATTCCCATTGTGCGTGTTGAGTGACGTCGACCATGTTCGTGCACTCGTAGCCACCGTTAAGGTCCAAGGCTCCCTTGGCGTTGCAATACCACTCCTCCATGGAGATGTGATCGCCGGTCTGAGGAGTGAATCTTGTTCCTGCGGTGTCGGTGTGCCCGCGGTGCTTGTCAAAAGATTGGTGGTGAATCCCAAAGTATCCGATTGTCGCTGTGGTATTAACATCGACGATGGCTTGGAAAACATTGTCGAGCCCGTTCCATATGGTCGCCGTGGCAATGGGGCCGGGCGATAACTTTGGGACAACGAGGGTCGCCGAACTCGACCCGTAACTGATTGTCTCAGCGGACGTCGCCTTCTTTTGGAAGGAACCATAAAGCACGGCCCCGGTCCAGCCAACCGACGGTTTCTTGTGGACACTTTCGGGGGGGTCCACGGCTCGGCTGAGGTAAGACTGGCGCGAGATAGGGAACCACACCAACGTCTGGTCGCTACGGAGCCTGTACACGAGCACGCTCGCCGCAGCCAGCCATCCTCGGTACGCGTCTGGATTCTTTGTCTGATCTGGGCGCAGTCCGTAGCCTGCCTCGAGCAGTTCTTCCGTCGTGAAGCGATGCGGATCGCCGGTCAGTGCCGGCCGAACCGCCAGAGTCGTGCGCGATCCGTCGAACGGGCGCGGTTTGAAAGTCACCTCCGAGCGAAGATCGACGGGATAGGTCTTGGCCCGTTGATTGGCATCGGTGCAATCGAGCGTCAACCGCTCGACGCTGTTCGTCAGCGTCGGACGCACCGCGAGAAAGCGGACCACGCTATCCTCATCCGCATAGACGTGGATAGACTCGTTCGGGTCCTGGTCCCCTTCGGGGTGAAGCATGCAGTTGCTGTCTGCGGGGACATCGACTGACGCCTGCTCAAACTGAGCATGACCCGCTGGCACCGCGGCCGGCTTTGTGGCGGCGGAAACCAGCAAACCCAAGAGCACCACGATTGCACACACTACGTCGTCGCGACGGGAGGAACCGTAGCGTTCCATAGTACGCCTCCTCTGAGTCGGAAGTTCCGGCGAAACCCGGTTCCTTCTTTGCAGCCGGGACCCTCTCCGGCTCGCTTGAGGCTTGATCAGGCGCGAGCTGCTGCGGATGCCTGCCTAGACCTTGGGCGCTTCTTCGACCGGTCTGATCTTCTGACCGGGTCGCTTTGCTCCGTTTGGTTTGATTCTGACTTCAGCACTTGTCGATTAGGGTACGAATTTCCCGATCTTGTTACTCGCGCCCTCGGTGAACCAGATGTTGCCGTCGTGCCCGACAGTGATACCGATTGGATTGCTACCGAAGGCCGAGGCTGCGAACTCAGTGACGGTCCCTGCGGTCGTAATTTTTCCCATGCTGCCGTTTCCCTCGACGAACCAGAGATTACCACCAGGACCGGCGGTGATACCCAATGGATTGCTGCCCGTCGTAGGGACAGGGAACTCGGTGAAGGCACCGGCCGGCGTGATCTTTGCGATCTTGGAGGCCGCGATCTCAGTGAACCAGAGGTTGCCGTCGGGTCCGGCGGCTATGCGCCCAGGCGCTGCACCGGCGCTGGGGATAGAGAACTCAGTGACGCTGCCGGCGGTCGTGATCCTTCCGATTTTATTAGCTATAGCCTCGATGAACCAGAGATTACCGTCAGGCCCGGCGGTGATATCCACAAGGCCCGGGTGAGACGTCGGAAGGGGAAACTCCGTGACGGCTCCCGCGGTCGTCATTCTTCCGATCTTGCCACCCAAGTTCTCGGCGAACCAGAGATTGCCATCGGGCCCGGTGGTAATCGCAATAGGAAGGCTGCCCGCGGGAGCAGTGAACTCTGTGATGGTGCCCGCGGGCGTGATCCGTGAGACGTGATCGACGAAGTCGTTGATCGAGACGAACCAGATATTGCCATCGGGCCCAGCCGTGATACCCATCGGAATGCTGTTGGCCGTGGGGATGGGGAACTCAGTAATGGTCCCGCCGAGCGTGATTCTTCCAATTTTATTTGCCGCGTGTTCGGTGAACCAGACATTGCCGTCAGGCCCAGCAGCGATACCATATGGATAGCTGTTAGCCGTCGGTGTCAGGTATTCTGCGGCCAGACACGACCGGCACGGCGTCGGTGTTGGTGTTGGTCTTGGTGAACCGGGTGGTGGACCCTGAAACGCGCTTGCGCCCCCGCCACCACCGCATCCGGCGACGGCAAGCGCCCCGAACAATAAGATACTGACAACAGGGATGGAAAGGGCCTCGTGCAGTCCTGCCGATGGTCTCCGCATATCAAATCTCCTCGTCAATGGTGGAGTTGTTGTGCAAATTCTAGTACAAAGCGGCTCGTCCGCACATCCGTAAAGTTACGTAGTATTACTGACGCGCTTGACCGGTCATTTGCCCTAGAATCATCACAACGGCCAAAGCCTAGAATCGCGAGCAGAATGTGATCGACGACTTATTAAACGCTGACGAGCGGGTGCAACGGTTTTGGGATGCTTACGCAACCTCGGCTCGGGCCGCCGTCGATAAGGTCGACGTGTTGAGGTTCGGAGACTGCGCGGACCTAGCCGATGAACTGGCGACACAAGTCATCACCGGGAAGAAACGTGCAAAGACGCTTCTGCTCCGAGACTTTACCAAACTCGGAAGACCTATACCCAAACCTGGACAGTTCAGTGTTATTATCGACGGCGGGAATTCGCCCCGTTGTATCATTCAAACTCGGCAAGTCGACATCAAGCCTCTTTGCGGCGTAGATGAGAGTTTTGCGTGGGACGAAGGGGGTGGAGACCGCAGCCTTGAGTGGTGGCGATCTGCGCACATACGCTATTTCAAGAGGCAAGGGGCTCGCGAAGGGTTTGCGGTCGACGACGACACCGAGGTCATCCTTGAACGGTTTGAGGTTGTGTGGCCGCCTGAACTTTCAGATCAACCTTAAACCGGCGAATCAGCTAGCTGCCTAAAAGGGCGTCGTCGTAGCTGCCGTTGAACACACCCACCTGGCGTCCCACTACGGTCGCCTGAGTTTGGGTTTTGGTGGAACACAAACCAGCCACGGACGCTGCAAAGGCGATGACATCCGCACTCCTCGCTCCCCTCACGAAACGGGAGCAAGAAGTGTTGAGCCTCATGGCTTTTGGACTTGCCAATAAAGAGATCGCCGACAGACTATCATTGAGCCGGCGCACGGTCGAATCGCATATCGACCACGTGCTCGGCAAACTCAGTGCGCCGACACGAGCCCGCGCGGTCATCGAAGCACGCCGGGCCGGATTGCTCGGTGGCCCGACGACGAGCGCTACCGCCTCTGCAGCAGACAGCCGACCCAACAACATGCCGTTTCAGCTGACGACGCTTCTGGGTCGAGAGCAAGATCTGGTCGAGGCTAAGTCATTACTTAAGGCTCATCGCCTCGTCACCTTGTCGGGGTCGGGTGGCGTCGGCAAGACGCGGCTTGCACTGCGGCTAGGTGTCGATCTCCTTGATCTCTATCATAACGGCGCCTGGTTGTGTGATTTTTCCCCGATCACAGATCCGGGGCTTGTTTCTAGCGCCGTAGCAAAAGCGTTGGTTGTTCGCGAGCGACAAGATCGTCCGCTTGTCGAGTCTATCGTCGACAGCTTAAAGCGCAAACGAGCCTTACTGATTTTTGACAATTGCGAACACGTCCTGGATGCGACTGCGGAACTCGTCGACGCAATCTTGCATAACTGCCCCAACATCCGAATTCTCGCGACCTCGCGCCAAGCGTTGGGCATCGTAGGGGAGCTGGTCTATCGAGTTCGCTCACTTGCAGTGCCCAACTCAACCGAAGGTTTGAAAGCCGACGAGGGCTTGCGTTATGGAGCCATTGCTCTTTTTGTCGACCGGACACAGGCGTCGGATGCCGGCTTTGCTTTCAGCGACGAGTACGCACCCATCGTCGCTGAGATCTGTTCTCGCTTGGACGGTATTCCACTGGCCATTGAGCTGGCAGCGACGAGAAGCAAGGTCATCAACATTCAGAGCTTAGCCCGGAGTCTGGACGATCGCTTCAAGGTGCTGACGACAGGGGGTCGCACGGCTCTGCCTCGCCACAAGACTTTGGCCGCGCTCATCAGTTGGAGCTACGACCTGCTCACCGCTCGCGAGCAGGCGCTCTTCATGCGCTTAGGCATCTTTGCCGGAGGCTTCAGTCTGGCTGCGGCTCGAGTGGTCTGCTGCGGCGATGGTCTCGATGAGATCGACATTCTGGATCTGCTGTCGTCATTGACCGACAAGTCGTTGGTCGTCGCTGACACCGGCGGCGAGCACGAACGCTATCGCCTGCTCGAATCCACACGCGTCTATGCGTTGGAGAAGCTCGCGGCTGCAGGTGACCGCGAGCGGCTGGCGCGCCGTCATGCCGAGTATTTTCGCGACCAGGCGCAAGAGTCTGACAAACGTTACGATACGGAATTGATTGCTGCCTGGCTCGCGAGCGTGGAACCGGAACTGGACAACTACCGAGCCGCGTTGGAGTGGGCGCTTGCCGACGCACACGATGCCGTGCTGGGCGGTGCCGTGGCTGGTGCGCTGGAGCGGCTCTGGTTTGACGGCGGACTCACGGGTGAGGGGCGTTATTGGATTGACCGTGTGCAAGCGGGCTTTGACGAATCAGCACAGCCGCAGGTGGCAGCCCGGCTATGGCGCGCGCTGGCCCGCCTGTCCTCAGGCATGCGCAAACACGACTGCGCGGAGCGAGCCCTCGCGCTGTATCAGTCGGTGGGTGATGGCCATGGGGCGGCCAGAGCGCTCCTCGAGCTTGGGTATGCTCTCTATCAAATGGGCCGCTTCGAGGACTCAAGTGAGCCGTTAGCGCGCGCGCTTGCGGCGCTCCAGGAGTGCGGGGATAAACGCGGAGTGGCTCGGTGCCTTAGCCGTCAGGCGGATATCTATCGGTCTCGCGGCGATGTCGCTACGGGACGGGAGCTGTATACCCAGGCGCTCGAGGCATTCAAGGCCCTTGGAGACGAGGACGGGACGACCATGGTGTTGGCAAATCTCGCGGAGGCGGAGTTCAGAGACGATCATGTTGAGCAGGCGCTGCGCTTAGCGAGCGAGGCCCTGGAGATTAACGCTCGTGGGAAGAACGCGACGAACTTGGCGCTTGAATCCGTCAACAGCGCTGCGTATTGCATTGCGCTGGGAAATCTGGATCGAGCACGCGACGTCGCGCGCGAGGGGCTGCGATGGGCGCGGCAAGCGCAAGATGCACTAAATATCGCACTCGCGTTGCAGCATTTCGCGCTGCTCGGGGCGTTGCACCGAGAAGTGGATAATGCAGCGCGGCTCATCGGCTACGTCAATGTGCAGCTCAAAGAGCTCGGGTCGGAACGTGAGTACACCGAAAATTGGGGCTACGAGAAGCTCATGACCGCATTGCACGAGCGACTAAGTGAGGCCGAGATAGAAAAGCTCGCGGCCGAAGGTGCGGCGTGGTCAGAAGATCAGGCGGTCGAAGAAGCGCTCAAGGTCTAGACGCGCAGGCAAATATCGGAGAGACCATCCCTTTGCAAGTTACGATGCCAAAGCCAGGTCCAGTGCCGGTTCAACCGAAGGGCCCCGATAACTCGGGCCGCTGGCCTAAACGGGAATTGGATCAGGCCTACCAGCGGCCTGGGCCGGGTGCGGCCGAGCAAAAAGAATCTCCTTGAACGGCGCGACGGTTTCGGTGCGCGCCCAGTCGCGTTGCAATTCGCAAATGAGCTGCACCCAACTCACGGGCTTTGCGCCGGCCTGCTTGATCCGTTCGAGCGCCTGGCGATGCGCCTCAACCGAAGTGCCGCCAACTGCATCGGCCACGGGATAAACCTCGAAACCGTCGCGCATCATGTCGAGCGCTGGAAAGGCAAAACATGCCTCCGTCCAGAGCGCGGTCATAATCAGTTTCTTGCGGCCAGTGGCTTCGATCGCGGCCACAAACTGAACGTCTTCCCAGGCGTTGATTGTTGTGCGATCAAGTTCATCGATACCTGGCAGCTCTTTCTTGAGTTGGGGGATCGACGGATGAAAGGATCGTTGGGTCCGGCAACCGGCCATATTATGAAAACCATTGACCATCAGCTAGTTTACTTCGGAGAGAGTTCTTAAGAACGCAAGGTTATCGGGTGTCTAGCTCCGGTGGGGGTCACTCCATTGCCGTATAACTTCTTGTGATAGCTCCCCACAGAGAAGCCCTCTCCCACAAGTGCAGACAAGGTCTTTCACGGGGAAAGGGTAAGATGCAGCTTCTCGACGATGGCGTGATCATTACATTTTCAAAACCGAGTTTGAACTTTTTAACCACCCCTCGCCAAAGGAGCAAATAAGGATGTACGGGTCTAAGAACCTTCGAGGCGATCTCACCCTCAACGCAATCGGCATGTTCCTGTTATTGTGGGCCGTGCCAATGACCTCAAATGCTGCGATGACTCAAGCGGCGGCGAACAAAGCGGCGATCGACGCCTATACCTACGGCTTTTCCATCGTTCTTATGGACGTCACCAGAGAACAAGCTACGAACGTGGCCAAGCCGACGATTGCGAACGCAGCGCCCGTTGGTCAGTTCTCGAACATCCCCGGGTTTCCGCCACCTGACAACCACACTGTCGTGGCGCCGAACGCAGATACGCTTTATTCTGCGGCGTGGGTCGATCTGTCACAACAGCCAATGGTCCTCCATGTCCCCGATTACAAAGGCCGCTACTTCCTCATGCCGATGCTTGACATGTGGACGAACGTCTTTCAATCGCCGGGCAGCCGGACCGGATATGAGAAGGGCGGAGATTTCGCGATCGTAGGGCCGGGCTGGAGCGGAACGCTACCGTCAGGCCTAACGAAGATCCAAGCGCCAACCTCCACGATCTGGATTATCGGGCGAAGCGCTTGCTATGGCCCCAGCGACTATGCAAACGTCAATAAGCTGCAGGCGCAACTCTCGCTGACGCCGCTTTCGCAATGGGGCAAGACGTATGTGCCGCCGACAAACGGATCGGTAAGCTCTTCCATCGATATGAAGACGCCGGCGCCGCAACAAATCGCCGCGATGGATGCCCAAACATACTTCAGTAGACTCGCGGCGCTCATGGGTAAATATGGCCAGCCTGCCGCAGATGCGCCGACGGTAGCGGAGCTCGCCACGCTTGGCATCGTCCCGGGCAAACCGTTCGACATAACCAAAGTTGACCCGACCGTGGCGGCGGCTTTGGAAGCCGCCGTTAAGAACGGGCAGAAAAACATCGCAGCCGACGCGACGCCAAGTGCCATCGGTGCCCGCGTCGCTAACGGCTGGGCGATCTCCACAGGCGGCGGCTCGTATGGCACTCACTACCTGCGGCGCGCGTACTATTCGCTCTTTGGTCTCGGCGCGAATATTCCTGAAGACGCCGTTTACCCGATCGGCAAAGTCGACGCTACCGGCAAGGCGATGTCCGGCGCCCACGATTACGTTATCCATTTCGCAAAGGGCACGACGCCACCAGTTGACGGCTTCTGGTCGTTGACAATGTACGAAGGACTCGGATATTTCGTTCCAAATCCCCTCAACCGGTACAAACTTGGCAGCTTGAGCGAACCCAAGCTTGATCTAAATCCGGACGGGTCCGTTGACATCTACATCTCTCACGCACAACCACAAGCTCACGTGAACAACTGGCTGCCAGCCCCGGCCGGCGCGTTCTACATGGACTTTCGCTTGTACTGGCCAAAGACGACATCCCCGTCGGTGATCGACGGAACGTGGAACCCGCCCGCGGTGACGCAGGCCAAATAACTAGCAAGAGCTGGCAAAGTTGCAAAGAGCTTGATTCACCAAGGGCTGCCATCGGGCGGCCCTCTTTTTTTCTCGCCAGCCGACTTGCGCCGAGGTGTTCCCAAAACACCCGCATTTTGGACACTAGAAACGACTACGGCCTAAGAATCATCAGCCTTCGAGGCTCCCTCTCTCAATTTCTTGCGTAGGCGTTCAGCCATCGCCTGAGCCGCAGGATCTATCTCTCGAGATCGCTCGATACCGACATCGATCCACTCATTGGGTAAGACGCAGAATTCGATTTCGGCTTGCTTCATTGCGCCGTCGAGTGTGTCATGATAGGTGTCAGTTTGCCATTGATCTTGCCCGTCTAGTTGGTAAAGATAGAATCCATCGTCTCCGTCGAAGGATGCTATTTGTAGCTTGGCAGGCTTTCCGAGCCGCACATCGCCGCGATAATGATGAGTGAAGCCCGTCTCGCGGTGCTGTGGCAATAACACCACCTCTTTTAGGATTCTCTCAACAGACTTCATAACAGTTAGATTGCGTTTGGCTTTACGTTGCAAAGTGCCTGTTCCCAAAACACCCGCATTTTGGCGGTAACTTCTACTACCCCCGAGCCGAGCCGTGGTGCAGGAATAACCACTAGTGGTTTATAATTAGGTGCTAAACCATTAGGAGCTGAACTACTTATGGCGTCTTCTCCCCGGACCATCGGCGGGGTCGAACCGGACGGTATGGACCTTATCCGTCGTGGCATCGCTCGATACACCGAACGGTATGGCGTCACGGACTTCGACACCGTTAACGCGATACTAACGCTCAAGCGCACCGCGGCTGATCTCGAGAATTTTGCGTCCGCATATTGCAAGCAGGCCGAGCTGTCCACGGGCCGCCTCAACGTGCTCATGGCATTGAACGCTACGCCTGAAAAGGCCATGGCCCTTTCCGAAATCGGGGAATACCTAGTTGTGACGAGACCGAACGTCACCGGTCTCATCGATGGCCTTGTCGCCGACGGGATGGTCAAGCGTATCGATCATCCAGAAGACCGCCGCATGGTCCTCGCACAGTTGACGCCCGCGGGACGCGAGTTTATGCGTAAGTTTGTCCCCTTTCACCATCGAGCCCTCAACGTGATCATGTCAGGCATGAATAAACAAGAGAAACGCCAGCTCGTCGCACTGCTCGATAAGCTGCGCTCGCGCCTTCGCGAGGTGCAGATCCCTCAGTTGGAGGAAGCATAATCCCCATGGCTGTTGTCGCGGAGAACGAGCCTCAGGCCGCCGGCCGAAAACGCCGCATCATCGTCCCCATCGTCGCGATCGCCCTCGTCATCGGATTGATCTTTGGTATCCGGTACTTTATCTATGCCGCGCACCATGTGTCGACCGACGACGCGCAGATCGAGGGCAACATCACCACCATCAGCCCGCGGGTGAAGGGACAGGTCGCTTCCGTCTACGTCTCAGAGAATCAATTCGTGCGCAAGGGCGACAAGCTCGTGCAGATCGACGATCGCGACTACAAAGTCGCGCTCCAGCAGGCACAGGCTGCGTACGACCAGGCTGTCAGTAGCCTGCTAGCAGCCACCACCGCCGTTCCACAGCAATCGACCCTCGCATCGGCGCAAACAGCACAGGCCCAGGCAGGCGTCTCCGAATCGGTGAGCGGCGTGCTCGACGCGCAAGAACGCATCGCCACAGCGCAAAGCGACCTCGACGCGGCCAAAGCAAACGCGGTGAAGGCTCAGCATGACGTGGCACGTGCCCGAGAGCTGGCGGGCGAGGGGGCGATCTCGCAGTCGCAACTCGACGCGGCGCAAGCGGCATACGCCACAGCCGTAGCGCAACGCGATGCCGCGGCTCAGGGAGTGATAGCCGCGCGTGCGACGCTTGACCAAGCGCAGTCAGGCGTGCTCGCGAGCCAGGCGCAACTCGCGCAGGCGCGAACCGGTTCCGAATCTACCCAGATCAAGTCTGCGCAAGCCGCGGTGAGCGCGGCACAGGTCAAGGCAGCCGCTGCGGCTTTGGCCAACGCAAGGCTGCAAGAGTCCTACACTCTCATCACCGCGCCCGTGGACGGCGTGGTCAGCAAGAAATCAGTCAACGTCGGTGATACGGTATCCGTCGATCAACCGCTCATGGCGCTGGCCGATCAGCGCCACCTCTGGGTGACCGCCAACCTCAAGGAGACGCAGATCAGCAACGTGCGGGTGGGTCAACCCGCGGATATCCACGTCGATGCATTCCCACATCGTGTCTTCAAAGGCAACGTCGAGAGCGTCTCAGCCGCAACGGGCGCGACCTTCGCACTGATCCCGCCCGACAACGCGAGCGGCAACTTTACCAAAGTCGTCCAGCGCGTGCCGGTACGCATCGCCATCGATCCGAGCTCGGATCCAGAGGGCTTGCTGCGTCAGGGCCTGTCCGTCGAGGTCCAGATCGACACGACGAATCATTAAACGGACTTAGAGGTAAACGGACCTAAAGGTCCGTTGCTTCATTATTATCATGCAGACGCTTCGGCAACCACTGATCACAGGCAACAAGTGGCTCATCACCATCCCGGTGATGCTCGCCGCCCTGATCGCGGTGCTTGACGCCAGCATCGTCAACGTCGCCATTCCCAATATGCAGTCGAGTTTCGGCGCCGGTGTCGACGAGATCGACTGGGTCATCACCGGCTACCTTATCAGCAACGTCATCATCATCCCAACCACCGGATGGATGTCGAGCACGTTCGGGTTAAAACGCTATTTCGCGATCAGCCAGATCGTCTTCGTGATCGCCTCGTTCTTGTGCGGCATATCCTGGAATCTTCCGTCGCTCGTCTTCTTCCGTATCCTGCAAGGGATCGGGGGCGGAGCGATACTGCCGGTCGCCCTCACGATCCTGCTCGAGGCATTCCCACCCCAGGAGCTGTCTATGGCCTCGGCCCTTTTTGGCGTCGGCGCCGCGCTCGGTCCGGCAATTGGACCGACGCTCGGCGGTTGGCTCACCGACACACTCTCATGGCAGTGGATCTTCTTCGTCAACGTCCCGATCGTGGCAGTGTCTGTCGTGCTGAGCCAGCTGCTTATCGGAGAGAACCGTGAGGCCAACGCCAAGCGCCGTTCCGCGCCCATCGACATTTGGGGCTTCGTCTGCGTCGCTGGATGGCTTGGCACCATGCAAGTTGTGCTGCAGGAGGGTCAAAAAGACGGCTGGTTCGATTCCCCGCTCATCATCTGGTTGAGCCTGGCGTCGCTTGCCTTCTTCGTGGCCTTCCTCATTATCGAACTGCGCATCCAGTACCCACTCATCAATCTGCGGATCTTCACCAACCGCAACTTCGCCGTCGGTTCCATCGCGGGGGCCATGCTCGGCGCGGCGCTGTTCGGCGCCATCTTCATCCTGCCGCTATTCGCGTCGCTGCTTCTGCACTACACCGCCCTGCAGATCGGCTTCGTACTTCTGCCCGCCGCACTCGTGAGCATACTGTTGTTCCCGGTGGTCGGCCGGCTGGGGTCGTTTATCGACCCGCGCATCCTCATGTTCATTGGCATCCTCCTGTTCACCGCATCGCTCGTGGGCAACGGGTTCATCAACGCTCAGACATCGTTCGGCTGGCTCGTCTTCTTGCAGATCCTGCGCGGTGCGTCGCTGCCGTTTCTGTTCACGTCAGTGGGCGCTCTCGCGCTCGTCTCGCTCAAACCACAAGAGAAAGCTGATGGGTCGTCACTGTTCAATCTGACGCGGACGCTCGGCGGATCGATTGGCATCGCCATTATCGCGACTGGGCTCGTCAACCGTCAGAAGTTCCACTTCGAGCGTTTCGGCGAATCGATCACCCAATATGGCATCGGCACCCAGACGCGGCTCTCGCAGCTGGCCGCCGGCCTCGCTTCGCACGGCGGTTCGCCCGGCCTGACCAACGCCAAAGCACTCGGAGTGCTCTACTTACAATTGACGCAGCAGGCCTACATCTCGGCGTTCGACGACGTCGCCCTTGCGCTGGCGGTGGCCTTTGTCCTGACGACCATCCTGATTCCGATGTTCCGGGACGAACGTAGCCACCTGCAGCAGCGCACGGCAGCGCCAGCGCTCGAGTAACCTAACCGCCCGGCAGGGCCGACGTGCCGACGATGTCGTGCAGCTCCGTCAAGAAGTACGCCGTCCTAGCGGGCGCACCACCAAGCGTTTGCGCCGCCGTGAGATTGTCTTCAGCGCCGCGTACGTCCGACTGGATCAGGTCGATCATCCCCGCAACGAACCGCCCGGGCTCGTACGATGGTTGCATCGCTGCCGCTCGATGTGCGTTGACAGCAGCTGCGCCGGTATCGCCATTTTGCAGATCTACAAGGGCGATGCTCGTGTACGTCTCCGCCCTTGGTGCGCGTGCCAACGACGTGCCGAAGAGCGTTCGCGCCTGCTGTGTGTCTCCGTTGGCTTGAGCGGTGAGACCGGAGAAATACGGACCACGCCAATCGTGCGGTGCCGCGTCGGAGGCAGCGTTGAAGGCGGCCGAGGCGAGCGTCATACGGCCGCTGAGCAGCGCCGACGTGCCGACGGTCAGCAGCGATTCGACGTCGACTGGTTTTTTGGCAAGGGCATCCATCAGGCTGAAGCGCAGCGCGGCGGTTGTCTGACTGGGATCGCCGGACGGCAGCGCGCGAGTGAAATCGAGATCCTGCGCCACATCGAGCAGATAGCTGCGGGCGTCCGCCGAGACTTCGCTCAGCGGTTTGGCCGATGACGATGGAACCGCAGCCACGGTGCTTGCCACGGGCGATGGTGGCGCTGTGGCCCACGGCGGCCGGACCAGCTTCGGGCTAGGCTTTGCGCCAGCGATCACAACTGGATGCAGCGGAGCGGCGGACTTGCGGACGCTCGGTGTGGGGCGGGGGCTGGGCTTTGCAAGCGCGATCTTCGCGGACGGCGAGGGGAGCGGGCTTGGGCTCGGGGCGACGAGCGGCGCGACGGTCAACTTCGGTCGTGGTTTGCCATGGGTCTGCGCTTTGACGCCGGCACGCTGATACGATGCCACCGCTTCGCCATTGCGACCCAACTTCTCCAGCGCTTCGGCGCGGCCGACCATCGCGGGCCTATAGGTTGGCGATCGCTTGAGCTCTTCTGTGAAGTCGGCGAGCGCGGCTGCATAAAGCCCTTCTTCCATCTCCACGACCCCAAGATCGTAATGGATGAACGGCTGATCCGGCGCGGCCACCGACGCAGCTCGGAGCTGCTCGTCGGCGAGCTCTTTTTTGCCTTCGCGTTCGTAGAGCTGCCCAAGCGCTACGAAATTCCATGGATATCGCCTGTCGTCGCTTTCGCCCGCGAGATAATATTTCTCAGCCGCGCCCGTGTCGCCGGCGCGGAGTGCGACGTTGCCGGCCCGGTTTGCCACCGTGGCGTCACCAGGGTTTTCTTCGACTGCCCGCTGCGCAAGCTTGATGGCCGCACGCGTGTCGCCGCGCGTCACGGCTTGCTCTGCAAGGCCGATGGTCGGCGTCGCGCTCCCGCCGCCTTGACTCGGGTGGAACCAGCGCAGTCCACCCAGCGTGCCGGGGACGAAATTGATGACGACTGCCACGACCGCCGCGATCGTCACGAGGGCGGCCACCCAGACAAGTATCCGCTCTACGAGTCGCGCCACGTGCGTCTTTCCATGCCTGCGGTGCTTGCTCGCTCTTTAGCACTAGGCCTTTGCGACGTTGTTCCTATGGTCCCGGAGCTTGAACCCACGAAGCATCGGTCGTGCGACCCCGCCGTTCCACGCGCCGGCCCGATGTGGTAATTCGGTACCTGGCGTGGCTGTGTCTTTTTCTCACCCTGTGGCCGAGCTTCTCCGGCGCCGCAGAAACCTCGCCGCCGGCCGCCGTTCCGGTCGTCACGAACGTCTCCGGGGCGGTCGTCGTGCGCTCGGCCTCGGGCGTTTCGCGCGATGTGCTCTCCTCGCGCATCGTGCGCCCCGGGGACACCCTCGTCACCGGCGTTGATTCGATCGCCGTCTTGAGTCTGGCGGATGTCGGCAGCGTGCGCCTGGGTCCCGGCAGCACCGCCAGCGCCTCATCGACCGCCAACAGTCTTGGACTGAACCTCGACCTTGGCTCGGTGTGCGCGCAGGCGCAGACGACCGGGATCACGATTCAGACCGGCGGTCTCTCGATTGCGGCGGGCGATGAGACAGCGATTTTCAGCCTGATCCGCGACGCGGATACGACAACCATCGCCGTGTATCAGGGACAGATCCAGGCCGCGTCGCAAGCCAGGACGCCGACCGTTCTGCATGCCGGGGATGCGGCCGTGAGCACACACGGCGGTAACCTGGTAGCGGTTCCCATCCAGACGGTGCAGCCGCAGTTCGCGGCGCTCAAATGTCCGGATGACGCGATCATCGCCAAAGTGGTGCCGAGTCCAGCGCCGGCTGCGCAAGGTGGAAGCCATGGCGGCGGCGCTGGATTCCTCGGCATCCTGGCAGGGCTGGGCGTGATCGCCGCGCTGGCCGGCGGCCATGGCGGCGGTGGTTCAAGCTCGCCGCCCCCGACCGCTCCACCCACGACTCCGCCAACCGCACCACCGGGCTCGCTCACGGTAAGCACGCTAAGCCTGTCGTTCTTGGTCGGTGGAAGTGCGCAAACGTTCACGGCGAGCGAGTCATCATACAGCGGTCCCCTGAGCGCGAGCAGCGGGGATACGACGAAAGCAACGGTCTCGCCAGCTTCAGGGACTGGTCCGGGTCCCGTCATCTTCACTGTCACGCCGACCGGAGCGGGAATCACGTCGATCACCGTCACGGACAATCACGGTGGCTCCCAAACGGTGAGCATCACGGTCACGCCTCCTGGAACGATCTCGGTCTTGCCGGGCAGCTTGACGTTTGCCGTCGGTGGTGCGACCCAAACCTTCAAGGCCTCGGAAGCAAGCTACACGGGCGCGATCACAGCGGTGAGCAACAATACAGCGGTCGCCACGGTGTCTGGTTCAGGAACAGGTCCTGGACCGGTCACGTTCACGGTCAACCCGGTGGGTGCGGGCACGACGACGATCACCGTCAGCGGCGGTGACGGACCTGCGACAGTCAACGTAACCGTTGCCGGTCCGGTCGGAGTGACTCCGACAACATTGACCTTTGTTGGCACGACGGTGAGTCAACCGTTCAATGCAACTGATCCGTTCTTCACGAGCACGCTCAGTGCAAGCAGCGACAACACAGGTGTGGCAACGGTATCGCCGGCGTCTGGGACCGGCCCGGGACCCGTGACGTTCAACGTCACGCCGGTCACCGAAGGCAGCGCGCACATAACGGTGAGCGACACGCTCGGCCAGAGCGCGCAGGTCAGCATCGTCGTGAGCGCAGGCGGCTTGGTCGTCAACCCGACGTCGTTGGTATTCACGGTCACGGGAGCATCACAGACATTCACGGCGAGCGAAAGCGATTACACGGGTCTGATAACTGCGACGAGCGGCAACCCGGGGCAAGCCAGCGTGAGCCCCGCTTCCCAAACCGGACCGAATCCTTTCACGTTCACGGTGACCCCTGTCGCGGCGGGTAATCCGGAGATCGCTGTGAGCGATACGCACGCCCATACCAAGTTCGTGGCGATCATGGTGACCGGGCCGCTGACGCCGACGCCGACAAGCCTCACTTTTAACGGCACGACTGCCACGCAATCGATCAGCGTGAACGATCCGAACTATACGGGCAGCATCACCGCGAGTAGCACAGACTTGAGCGTCGCCACCGTGACGTCGCCGGGAGTGGGACCGACCGCTAGCTTCACGGTGACGCCGGTCAACCAGCCAGTATCGGGCAGATCGGCGACCATCAATTTCTCCGACGCTAACCTCGGCACCACATCGGCGAGCGTCACCGTAAACCCCGGTGCGCTCGGCGTGAGCACGTCGTCGATCAGTCTCGTCGGCGCCGGCTCGAGTAGCAGCTTCACGGCTTCGGAGACGCTCTATTCGGGTCCGATCACCGCAGCCAGCACGAATACTGGCGTGGCCACCGTGAGTCCAGCATCGGCCGCCGGCCCTGGACCCAATACATACACCGTTACCGCGGTGGGGCCTGGGCCAGCGACGATCAACGTCACCGACAATCATGGAGGAACGCAGCCCATCAGCATCACCGTGACCGCGGTGCCGACGGTCACGCCCGCGACCTTGACGTACACGGACGTGGGCGTCGCCAACGCGCAGAACGCAACGATCTCGGAACCCGGCTACTCCGGCACCTTCTCCGTTGTCGCGAACTCGTGCGGCAGTATCGCCACAGTGGGACCCATCGCTGGCACAGGCCCGAGCACGACGGTGCCGGTCACAGCGCTCGCAACGACCGCAAGCGGTGGGAGTTGCTCCTTTAGCATCAAGGACAACGTCAATGGCGGCGTCAGCTTGCCGGTGAACGTCACGGTCGGACCGTTTGGAGTCGTGGTACCGTCGAAAACCACGCTTTCGTTCGGCGATGTCGGAGCGGGTGCGGCCCAGACATTCACCGTGAGCGAAACGAATTACACCGGAGCCTTCACGATCGACACGACTGCCTGCCCATCTAGCGTCGCCACCGTGAGCCCCACGTCCGGTAATGCCGGCACGACCTTCACGGTGACGCCGGTCTTCAGCGGCACGTGCACGATCGCCGTCGACGATGACCATACCCAGACCGCAAGCGTCAGCGCGACCGTCGCGACGTTTGGGCCGATCACGCTTTCCCCGTCGACGCTCCCGGCCTTCACCGATGTCGGAGCCGGCGCAGCACAGACCTTCACCGCGAGTGAATCGGGTTTCACGGGTACGTTGAACGCCGATGCCTCCCTTTGCGCGGGCATCGCCACGGTCAGCCCGGCCAGCGGTCCGAGCGGCACGGTGTTCACCGTGACTCCAGTTGGGGGCGGCGGACCCTGTAACATCAATATCACCGACGACCATAGTCCATCAGCGGCGATGAGCATCACGGTCGGGCCGTTCGGCGCATTGACCCCGACCCCGACGACGCTTGGACTCACCGTAGGAGGCTCCAACGGCACCTTCACGGTTTCGGAAAGCAACTACACGGGCAACTTCACGGTCGATGCCAGCACCTGTGCGAGCAAGAGCGTCGCGACCGAGAGCCCGGGCTCCGGCTCAAGCGCGACGACCTTCACCGTCACGCCCGGGACCGTTGTCGGCAATTGCAACATCAACGTCACGGATGATCACAGCGGAGCGGCGACGGTGCTGGTGTCGCTGACGACGGGCGCCATCGTCGTCAACCCGGTGACACTAGCGTTCGCCGGCACAAGCTCGCCAGGGCAGTCCTTCATTGCATCCGACGCGGGCGCATCCCACTATTTTGCGGTGAGCTCGAACACGGCCGTTGCGGTCCTGGATATCGGAACTCTACCTGGACCGGGACCCGTGACGTTCGGGGTCATTGCCGGTGGCACGATCGGCCAGGCGTCGATCACCGTGACTGACGATATCGGAGGCTCGGCCGTGGTCAGCGTGGGCGTGGGCGTGAGCCCGCTGCTTAAGAAGCGTCATCCCGTCAGCCCGCACAAAGCGCTCCATCCGACGCCCGTCGCGAAGCCGACACCGCGGCCGCGCATGCAACGGCCGATCCTCGGACCCATTGGGCCGACGATGCCTCACCATATCGTGACCGAAAGCGCAGCCCAACCCGGTGTTGTTGGGCTCTCGTCGCCGAGCCCCACGCCGATGCCGAGCCAAACGATGCCACCGGCTACCGCGCCCTTAGCTGTTTCGGCGCCTAGCCTCGTGCTCGCCGCGGGAGCGCCTGGGCAGACGATCGTCATCTCCGAACCTGGCTACACGCACAGCTTCAGTATCACAACGTCGAACGCGGCGGTCGCCAGTATTGGCACAGGAGCGAGCAACGGTCCGACGGCAAGCGTCATCATCACGGCGCGCAGTGCGGGGGTCGCGACGATCCGCATCGCCGATGATCACGGGGGTGTGCGCACGATACTGGTCACGGTACGCGCGGCGCAGCCGGCCGTGCCTCACCCGCTCAATAGGCCCGCCGGCACATGAACGCGCGGATCGAGCTCGAGGACACCTTCGGCGACATCATCCGCAAAGCGAGCAGCGGTCTGCGGCTGAGCTCCCAGAGTCTCGCGCAACACACCGGCATCGAACGGGGGCGGCTCGACCTGTTCATCGCCGACAAAGCACAGCCAACCGAGACCGAGGCGCACGCTATCGCGAAAGCTCTGCGGCTGGATCCGGCAAAGCTCGCCGACTCCGGTCTGAACCGCTGGTATCCACGGGATTTCGCGGCTCCCGGCTTTCTCAAGCATCAGATCAACAGGCCGCATCCGAGCAACGGTTATTTCATCATGCTGCGCGGCAAGGGTGTCGGAGCGTTCGTCGATCCGGCAGGCGACCCCGCGCCGATCGTCGAGACGTTCAAGCAGGCGCACGTGGACTTGCAGTATATCTTGCTCACTCACAAACACGATGACCACGCCGACGCGCTTGCGCCCGTGCGCGCAGCGTTTCCCAAGGCTCGACCCGTGATGCACGAGCTCGATGCTGCCGCGCGTGGCGCTGCGGCGCGCGGGGCCATCGGTATCCGCGATGGCGACCGCCTGCCCTTCGGCGATGGCGAGATCGCCATGCTGCACACGCCTGGGCACACCGACGGCTCATCATGCTTCATCTATAAGGGGATGATCTTCACCGGCGATGAGATGTTCGCTGGATCGGTGGGCCGCGTCTTCGGCGAGCGCTTCGGCTATGACGACCAGCTCGCTACGATCCGCTCGAAGATACTATCCCTGCCCGAAGAGATGGTCGTGCTCCCCGGTCACGGCCCAGCGTCGACGGTAGCGCAGGAACGCGCGCACAACCCCTTCTTCTGACACAAGCGGGCGGGCGCCGCCGAAGGCCGGTCCTGACGGGGCCGCGAAATCCTGCACGATGTCCCTTATGACGTATCTGCGCGCGAATCGCGTGCTCGGCCTTGCGCTCGCGTGGGTCCTCGCGGGCTGCAGCACCAATGCGGGCTTTGGCACGCCGGTCTCCGGCCCAAACCCGGTCAGTAACCCCAATCAGCCCTACGGTCAACCATACGGCGCATCGCCTGCACCCTCGATCAGCGGATCGATCTCACCCTACTTCATGCGGCCAGGCGTCTCGCCGGCTCCCAGCCCGACGGGCTCCGCGGCACCCACGCCGACGCCGATCCCCAATAGCCTAGCCATCGTCGGCCCGTCGCTGCGGCTCGCATTCGACGGCTCGGCGAAGGACCCGGTCAAAGCAGCGCGAGAGCTTGAGCTGTCCTTTGCGCTGCAGAACACGACGCAGAACGGCGCCAAGATCACCTCGGTCTCAGCGTACGCAGACAAGACAGCGCTGGGCAGCTCGCAGGTCTCGGTCTCGGCGGGCGCCGGAGATACGTCTGAGGTCGTGTCGCTCGTCCTCAAAACGAGCGATGACCCTATCACATACAAAGAGATCAACGTCAATTTCCTCGACGATTCGAAGAAGATGATCGGATCGGTGAATCTGGACGTTCCGCCGATGGACACCCAATTCACATCCCTCGATGAGAAACACCCCAAAGGTCCGTTCTCCATCGACAGCTTGGAGATCTCGGCGATCGCCGCGCCCAAGGGGCCGCATTATGATTGCACCTTTGCCGTGACCAACGCGAGCCAGACGGCGGTCTCGGTCACCGAGTTCGACATCCAGCCGCCCAAAGGGGATGTGGTCAAGGTGGCGATACCGCTTCCCGTCCCAGCCCGTTCGGTCTCGGACTTCGTCAGCGTCGTCGTGCCGTACGGCGGCAAGTCTCTGCCCTCGGGGACCTACACCGTCACCGCCATGCAGAACGGAACCGCAGTCGCCAAGTCGACGGCCGTGTTGCTCTAGGATGACCTATGGCGCGTGAACGCGACGTCCTCGAAGTCGACGTGCTCTTCGTCGGCGCAGGACCGGCGAGCTTGGGAGGCGCCATCCGGCTCGCGCAGCTCTACGCCGAACACAACCAGGCCGTCAAAGCAGGCACGAAGAGCGGGCCCGAGCTCTCGTGCGAGAACATCCTCGTCATCGACAAAGCTCGTGCGATCGGGGATCACGGCATCTCGGGTGCCGTGCTCGACCCAATCAGCCTGAACGAGCTCTTCGGCGACTTTCTCGCCGCTGGCTGCCCGGTCGAGGGACCGGTGACCTCTGACGCGCTGTGGTTTTTGAGCAAGTCCGAGCACATCAAGGCGCCGATGGTGCCGCCGCCGATGAACAACCACGGCAAGTACGTCGCAAGCCTCAATAAACTTGTCAAATGGCTCTCAAGCCAAGCAGAGGCGCTCGGCGTCCAGGTATTCCCCGAGACCCCCGGTCAAGAGCTGCTCTTCGACGGCGAACGGGTCGTGGGCGTGCGCACGGGCGATAAAGGCGTCGATAAGAACGGCAATCCCAAACCCAACTACGAACCGGGCGCAGATCTACGCGCCCGTGTGACCGTGCTCGGCGAAGGGCCGCGTGGCACGCTTGCAAAGCAGCTGGAGCGGACGTTGCAGCTGTCAAAGGGCTGCAACCCGCAGGTCTACGCCATCGGCATCAAAGAGCTCTGGCAGATGCCCAAAGGATCGACGCCCAGCGGCGCGGTCATCCACACCTTGGGATACCCGCTTGACGACCGGACGTTCGGCGGCGGCTTCATCTACTCGATGGCCGACGACATTTGGGATATCGGGATCGTCGTCGGCCTCGATTACCGCAATCCCCAGCTCGAGCCGCACGCCGAGTTCCAGAAGTTCAAGGCGCACCCAAGCGTGGCGAAACTGCTCGCCGGCGGCGAGATGTTCCGCTATGGAGCAAAGGCGATCCCTGAAGGCGGGTACTGGTCGATGCCGCGCCCGTACGCCGATGGCGTGTTACTTGTGGGCGATACCGCCGGCACGCTCAACCCCATGCGGCTCAAAGGGATCCACTTGGCGCTGAAGTCAGGCATGCTCGCGGCGCAGACGTGTTACGAGGCGGTCCTCGCCGGTGTGAGCGATGCCGGCCAGCTTGCGTCGCATCAAAAGCTCGTCGAGGATTCGTGGATCCGCACCGAGCTGTACGGCGCCCGCAACTTCCACCAGGGTTTCGAGCGCGGCAGAATCGCAGGCATGATCAATGCGGCGCTCGGCCATCTGACCGGCGGGCGCGGCTTCGGCATCTACGACCGCCTGCCCGGACACGAAGGCTACGCCGACATGGAGAAGCTCGTCAATTATTTCGGCCGCAACGTGCCCGGCTTCGAGCGGCCACGCTATGATGGCAAGTTGACGTTCAGCAAGCTCGATGACGTCTTTCGCAGCGGCACGAAGCACGATGAGAACCAGCCTTGCCATCTGCACGTGGCCGACACCGACATCTGCGCGACGCGCTGTGCTGAAGAGTTCGGCAATCCGTGCCAGTACTTCTGTCCGGCGAACGTCTACGAGATGATCCCGGCCGCGCTCGGTGCGCAGAAGATCAACAAGGATGGCTTCGCAGATTCAGGCAAGCGCCTGCAGATCAATTTCGCCAACTGCGTGCACTGCAAGACCTGCGATATCATGGACCCCTATCAGATCATCGATTGGGTCCCGCCAGAAGGCGGCGGCGGCCCTGTGTATACGGGGTTATAAAGAGAGAACGGACCTAAAGGTCCGTTGCTTCAAACGTCCTTAGTAAACGTCTTTAGTAAACGTCTTTAGTAATTGAAGTAACGGCTCTTTAGAGCCGCTTTTTTACCGGGTGAGGAAGGTCTCTTCGAAGAGCGCGTTGACCCAGCCGAACTTCGGCCGGGTGTAACGGCGCGGATCGTTGACGTCGAACGACTCGTGCAGCGCGCCGTCGCCGGCGGTGGAGAGGGCGAGTTCGCTGACGATCTGATCCTTCTCCGCGTTGCGAGCGGCAGTGCGGTACTGCATGATGAGGCTCATCGGCCAGACGAAGTTCCACGGCGTGTGCATGCTCCCGATGCCTGATGCGTATCGGCCGCGGTAGTAGTACGGGTTGCCGGGGCTCAAGATGAAGGCTCGCGTGGCCGCATAGACCTTGGCGTTATAGGCATAGCCGAGCAGCGGCACGGAGAGCAGGCTCGGCACGTTCGCGTCGTCCATGAACTTGGCCGCGCCGCGACCATCGATCTCGTATGCATAGATACGGCCGTGGTGGGTAGAGAATATCGCCCGGCTCTCGATCGCCTGCTCGATGCGCTCCGCCGCGAATGTGGCCTTGTGGGCGCTGGTCATATCATGGTACTGCTGCGAAAAGAGCTGCGCCATCTCGCGCAACGTCGTGGCGGCGAACATGTTCTCCGGAATGTTGTAATTGAAGGCTTGAGGATCGTCGCTTGGCCGGTACGCGCTCCACACGAGGCCGATGCCGTCTTTGATCGGACGTTCGTTGCGATGATAGTTCGAGTGGCTGCCGTGTTGCTGTTCGACCATAATGGTGCGTAAGATGATGTGCAGCTCGGCGTAGAACCTGCGGTCGTAGACCGACGAATCGCCGGTGGCCTGCACGTATTGCTGAGCAAGGCGCACCGGGTAGCAGAGCGAGTCGAGTTCGAACTTGCGCTCGGCCACGCCGTAATCCCGATGGAACGCGTTGGCGTAGGGATCGATGGCGATGAGCCGCTCTTGGCGCTCGATGACGCCGCGCACGAGGGCTTGTTGATGGAGCCGCGCCATCGCCTGCACGCTCGAATCGCGCAGCCACATGGCGTCGATGTCGCCCGTGCTGACGTATGTGGTGCGATCGGCGTCTCGGAAGAAGAGCTGGGCGTTGACGTCTGCTGCGCGGGCATAGATGGCGGCGATGTCGGCCGTGCTGCCCATCGAGGCGAGCAGGACGAGAGCAACGAGCGAACCGACAACCGAGCGGACCAATAACCGAGGCAGATGAGCGGCAGGCTGCTCGCCTGCCGCCACGAGGTCAGGTTCTATGTCGTTCGCCTCACTCGCACCCATGCTATAGTTATCGTCTCGCCACCAGGGTTATTCACTTCATATCACTTCACGCCGGCCACACGTCCACGACCGGCGAATCCTCAATCACGCCGACATGGGCGATCGCCGCACCTGGATAGGCCAGCAAGCCATCTTCGATGCCGATGATCCACGACTCGGTCTCCACCTTGACGACCCCATCGCCGATCGGCCGTCCCCAGATGTCGCGCAGGTCGGCGATCACGCCGCCGGGGAGCAGCGTGTCGCCCGGCTGCACGCGGTAATCGAGGATACCGGAGGCGGGTGGATAGGGACCGTCTTCGCGCCGCAACCGCCGTTGCGTCTTGGGCCTGGGCAACGGCGGCATGCCCTCGGGGTCGCCTGAGAGCATGCCGGCCCAGCGCAGGAGATTGCGTAGCCCGATGACGGCTGCGCGGACGTTGCGTTCGTCGACGACCGTGTGGGGCCCGAGCTCCACGGTAAACGCCGGCAGGCGCAGCTCCTGCAGCGCAGCGCCAGTCGTCGACCGGTGCAGCTCCTTAGCGATATACCCGCCGACGCGGTATTCCATGACCGCGGGGAAGCCGAAGGCCTCGACCATGTCATCCAGCCGCTCGGACAGGGCGACCGCCTCTGCCTTCTCCGATTCTTTCTTATACAGCACGCGGTCGCGGATCGAGAACGGCACCGACATCACTGACGCGGTGTGCAGATCGACGTAATAGTTCGCGGAATCGCGGATCGCGTCGAGCAGCCGTGCGGTGAGGCGCTCGTAGACCGTCGGCTCGCGCTGCTCTCCTGTGTCTCGTCGCATGCCGGGAAACGTGCGGTTGGGATCGCGGTCGTCGTAGTATGGATGACGACGGTTGGTGCGCAGGCCCGAGGGGTTGAGCGTAGGCAGCGCTACGACCGTGCCCTTGAGCTCCTGGCAAAGCTTTGGGGTCAGGATGCGATGCACGACAGGTATGCCGCACACCTCGTTGCCGTGGATATTGGCCGTGAGCCAGAAGACGGGGCCGTCTTCACGGCCCTGTGCGATGATGACGGGCAAGGAGTCCGTGCCGCCAGTCGGGAGCTCGGGGCCATCAAAGGATCCGTAACTGAGCTCGCCTGGGATCGCGTCGCAAGTTCCGACTCGTAGAGCTGTGCGCGGCACGTGGGTCCTCCTATTGGTATAACGGACCTGAAGGTCCGTTGCTTCAAAGGTTGCTTACAATTATGGACCGATCCAGCGCACGACCGCGACCTGCTCGTCATCGATCTCCACGCTCACCACACCTGAGGGGAAACGGATCTTGGTCGGCTCGCCCTCGTTGAGGCGGACGGTGAGCTGGGAGCGTTCGATGCGCTCGCCCTGGCGCGACGTCTCCCGGATGACGAGCGTCAAGCCCTCGACGCCCATGTAATCGTACACCACGCTCTCGACGAACGGGGTCGTCAGGCGCGAGGTCGTGCTGTCGATGGTGTCGGTGCGGACGTTTTCGCGCTCTTGCTGCAGCTTCACGTCGATGTGCACTTCGGCGAAGAGACGGTCGCCCAGCGTCGCACGGTGCCCGCCCGTCTTGGGAAATGCAAGCGTGGGCTCCCATCGCGTCGATCCGCGGCCGCCCGCGCCGATTGATTCCTGCTGGCTGATCTCCGTCGTCCAGCGCCTTGATCTCGGCACGTCTTTATCAGTCCCCTATCCATGCAGCGCGCGGACGGTGTGCGTTAGGCGTCTGCGCGCAAGGTTGTGCAGTCGTCATCGGCATACATGTGCCCTGACGGAGACAATCTTTGCCGATGCTTCCCGCGTCCCTGCGCAATCCGTTCATGGGCAGAACCTTTAGTGCGCTTCGGCACCGCAACTATCGGCTCTATGTGTCCGGCCAGGTCTTCTCCCTCATCGGCACGTGGATGCAGATCGTGGCCGTGGGCTGGCTGGTCCTGCGGATCACGAACTCGCCGCTCCTGTTGGGCGTGGTCACGGCCATGGAGACTCTGCCCTCACTGTTCTTCTCGCTCGTCGCGGGCTCGATCGCCGACCTCTTCGACAAGCGCCGCATCGCCATCGTCACGCAGTCGCTGGCCGCCCTGCAGGCGCTGGCGCTGGGCGTGCTCGTCGCGACCAACCATGCCACCTTCTGGCGCATCTTCTGGCTCGCGCTCTTCATCGGCGTCATCAATGCGTTCGACCTGCCCGTGCGCCAGTCGCTGATCTTCGACATCGTCGGCACCGAGGATCTGCTCAACGCGTCCGCGCTCAACTCGATGGTCTTCAATATCGCTCGCATCATCGGGCCGGCGATCGCCGCCATCATCATCGAGGGGGCCGGCGAGGCCGCGAACTTCTTCGCCAACGCGGCGTCGTACGTGTTCGTCGTCGCGGCGCTCGTCGCCATGCGCACGGAACCGGTCGAGGCGCGCAGCGACGCGCATCTGGTGCTCGTGCGCCACGCGCTCGACGGCGTCACCTACGTGGTCCGCCACCCGTTGCTCTCGCGGCTTTTCATCGCTCTCATCGTCTACAGCATCTTCGGCTTCAACTACGTGCTCTTGATGCCGGTCGTGGTCAAGCTCGAGCTGCACCGTAGCGCGGGCGCTCTGGGCCTGCTGCTGAGCTGCCTGGGCGCGGGGGCGCTCGTCGGGTCGCTCACGTTGGCCGGGCGTGGCCGCAGCCGTTTCTCATCGCTCAGCGCCATGTCGTTCGTCTTTCCCGCCTCGATCGTCGCCTTCTCGTTGGCCCGTAACCTCACTGCGGCGGCGGTCCTTGTCGCGCTGCTGGGCTTCGCCATGGTGCAGTTCGTCGTGCGCTTCACGACGTTCTTGCAGACGGAGGCGGGCGATGCCATGCGCGGCCGCGTGCTCGGCCTGTACAACATGCTGCTCATGGGACTCTCGCCACTGGGATCGCTGCAAGCGGGAGCGCTGGCCGAGCGTTTCGGCGCCTCAACCACGCTTGCCATCGGTGGTGACATCTGCCTGTGCGCGTCCTTTTGGTTGTGGATCATGCGTCCGCAGGCGCGTCAGCAGGTCGACGCGCAACCGGCGCAAAGGCTAGCGGCCAAGTAGATGAACGACAGTCACGGCGGGCGCGCGAAACGCATCGTGGTCGTGGCCGAACCTCTGGCGGAGACCGGTCTCGCCGTGCTGCGCGGCGGCGGACTCGAGGTGCGCGAGGCCGCGGGGAAGCCGCGCGAAGATCTCGAGGCGCTGGTTGCCGGAGCGCACGCGCTCATCGTGCGCAGCAAGACGAAGGTGACCGGCGCGATGCTCGACGCCGCACCGTCGCTGCAGGTCATCGGTCGCGCCGGGGTCGGCGTCGACACGATCGACGTCGAGGCGGCAACCCGTGCGGGCATCGTCGTGCTCAACACGCCGGACTCGAGCACGATCGCCACCGCCGAACACACGATGACGCTCATGCTGGCTCTGTGCCGGCATGTGACCGCGGGTCACAAACGCGTCGACGAACGCCGCTGGAGTGCGTCTGGCCTCACCGGGGTCGAGCTCGCCGGTAAGACGCTGGGCGTCATCGGGCTAGGCCGCATCGGCGCTGCTGTGGCCGCCCGGGCACGCGGTTTCGGCATGAGCGTGCTCGCCCATGATGCGGTCATGAGCGAGGCCCGCGCTGAGAGCCTAGGCGTCAAGCTCGTGCCGCTTGACGAGCTGCTCAAACAGTCAGACGTCGTCACCCTGCACACTCCTTTGACGCCGCAGACGAAAGGACTCATCGGCGCTCGAGAGCTAGCGCTCATGAAGCCGGGAACGCGCATCATCAACTGCGCACGGGGTGGCCTGATCGATGAATCCGCCCTCTTAGCGGCGCTGGAGTCCGGCCACATCGCTGGTGCCGCGCTCGACGTCGTCGCCGACGAGCCCCCGAAAGCAGACGCAGCGATATGGGCGCTGCTCGGCCACCCTCACGTCTTAGCGACGCCGCACCTGGGCGGATCCACGCTCGAGGCGCAGGACCGCATCGCCGCTGATCTGTGTCGCGACGTCGTCGCCGTCTTGCGCGGGCGTCCGCCCTCAGGGGCGGTCAACGCACCGGTGAAGGCGCCGCCCGAGGTCCGCCCCTTCGTCGAGCTCGCCCACCGCCTGGGCTATGCCTTCCCGCAGATATCAGATGAAGAACGCCTCTCGCACTTCGACCTCGTGCTGGAAGGCGATCTCGCAGGCTATGACGGCCTGCCCTTTGTGGTGTCGTTCCTTGTCGGGCTCTTGCCCCATCTCACCGACGAACGAGTGTCGGCGGTCAATGCGCTCGACATCGCGCGCCGCATGGGCGTCTCGGTCGAGACGCTGGGCGCGCCGTGCGAACGCGGCTTCACAGGAGCCCTCGCCGTCTTGGGCAGCCGCACGTCGCTCGCCGGCACGGTCGTCCACGGCGAACAGTTGCGTTTGGTCGGCATCGACGGTTTTGAGATCGACGTCGTGCCGCAGGGGCATCTGCTCTTGACGCGCCATCGCGACGTGCCCGGCATCGTCGGCAAAGTCGGCACCATGCTCGGCAAAGCGACGATCAACATCTCGACCATGCAGGTCGCGCGCAGCGACGCGGGCGCGGCCATCATGCTGCTCGGCATCGACCGAGCGCCCGATCCGCCGCTGCTCAAGCGCCTGCGTGCGATCTTAGACGTCGAACGCGTCGCCGCCATCGAGCTATGAAGCTCGTCCTCGTGCGCCACGGCGAGAGCACGTGGAATGCCGAAGGCCGTTATCAGGGCCGGATGGACCCGCCGCTCTCGACCCGCGGCCGCGCGCAGGCGCAAACGCTCGCAGAGCGCGTGGCGCGCGAACAGTCGGCTGCGCCTCCCGAGAACCGCGTGACCCTGATCGTGTCGAGCCCACTCTCTCGCGCGCGTGACACGGCCCAAGCCTGCGCCGATGCCATCGAGCTCAGGCTAGGGACCGACGAGCGCTTGACCGAGATCTCCCACGGAGATTGGGAGGGCAAGCTGCGTGGCGAGGTGGCGATACGCTGGCCGGATATGCTCGCCCAGTGGCGGTCGAATCCGCATCTCGTGCAGTTCCCGCACGGAGAGATGCTCGAGGAGGTCGAGCTGCGTCTTCGTTCTTTCCTGCATGGCCTGCGTGACGAGACGGGAACGGTGCTGGCAGTCACGCACGACGTCATCGTGCGCATCGCGGTGCTTCTCGCGTCGGGAAAAGAGCTCTCGTCGTTCAACGAGGTTCACATCGACAACGCCGCGCTCCACGAATTCGCGCTCGAAAGCGGCAAGCTGCGACTGCTGCGCCTCAACGACACGGCGCATCTGGGCTCGCTGCGCAGCGACACCACCGGCCAGGCGCTTTGATCCGCGTGCGCTTGGTTGAGCGGCTCTAAAGAGCCGCTACCGCATTTCCCTTTGAAACGTCGGCGGTGAGCAGGCGCTCGATGCGATCGAGTCCCTCGGCGAGTTTTTCCATCGAGGTCGCATACGAGATGCGCACGTGTTCGGGAGAGCCGAAGCTGCTGCCCGGCACGATGGCGACCCGGGCGGCGTCGAGCAGCGTGAGACACAGGTCGTCCGTCGTCTCCACCTTGCGCCCGCCGATGGTCTGGCCGAGAAGCCTCGTGATATTGGGGAAGACGTAGAACGCGCCCGAGGGCACGACTTCGAGTTCGAAGCCTGGGATGGAGCGCATGCGCTCCACGGCGAAGCGGCGCCGGCGGTCGAACTCGTCGCGCATGCCCGCGAGGAAGCTCTGGTCGCCGCGCAGGCCGGCCAGCGCGGCTTTTTGGGTGATGGACGAGGGTCCAGATGTCGAGTGGCTCTGCAGCTCGGTCATCGCCTTTGCAAATTGCTTCGGCGAGGCAGTATACCCCAGACGCCAGCCGGTCATGGCGAAGGCCTTGGAAAATCCGTTGACAGTGATCGTGCGTTCGCGCACCTGCGGCCCGAGCGTCGCCATGCAGACGACCTCTTTGCCGTCGTAGGCAAGGCGCTCGTAGATCTCGTCGCTGATGATGACCAGATCGTTGCGCACCGCGATCTCAGCGATCGCCTCGAGCTTGTCGCGAGAGTAGATGACCCCGGTGGGATTGCTCGGGTTGTTGAGGTTGATCACTTTCGTCTTTGGCGTCAGCGCCCGCTCGACCATGTCGGGGGTCAGCTCGAATCCGGTCGAGGCGTCGGTCTCGACGATCACAGGTGTGCCGCCCGCGATCTTGACCATCTCAGGATAGCTGACCCAATAGGGAGCCTGGATGATGACTTCGTCGCCGGGGTCGAGCAGGACCATGAAAGCGTTGAAGAGCGAGTGCTTGGCGCCGTTATTGACCACGATCTCTTCGGCCGTGTAGTCGAGACCGTTTTCGCGCCGCAGCTTCTCGGCGATCGCCTCGCGCAGCTCCATGACGCCCGCCGCCGCGGTGTATTTGGTGAAACCCTGGTCGATGGCAGCCCGCCCTCCCGCCTTGGCGGTCTCGGGCGTGTCGAAGTCCGGTTCGCCGACGCTTAAGTTGACGACGTCGACGCCCTCGGCCATAAGTTTTTTGGCGCGCCCATCGATGGCCATGGTGGGCGAGGGAGAGAGATTTTTTGCGCGAGCGTTCAGCATGAACGTGGATTAGGGGCGCGCGCTGCGCGTCCTTCTACGACGCACTCGAAGGCGCGACTTAGATGGGAGGGAGTGGTTCGCCAAAGCGCATCACGGCGCTGCGCACGGTGTCGCCATTAAGCCGGACGATGCGCGCGCCCGCCGGCCGCTCGTCCTTGCCGAAGCGCGGCGAGTTGGGCTTGAACTGGAAGAAGGTGGATGGTGCGCTCAAGTACTGCGCACCGTCGCGATTGGCTTCGAAGGCCTGGTGGATGTGCCCGAAGAGCACGGCCCGGACCTGCGACGAGGTGTCGAGGATCGCCATCAGTGCGTTGGCGTCCGCAATGGTCATCGGATCGAGCCACGCCGAGCCCGTGGGCAACGGGTTGTGGTGCACGATGACGATGGTCGGGGTGCGCGGCTCGGCCGCAAGCGTCGTGCGCAGCCAGGCGCGTTGTGCGTCTCCCAGCGCCCCGCCGTCTTCGCCGGGAACGGAGCTGTCCAGCAGGATGAAGCGCCAGCCGAAGGCGTCAAAGCATTGCGTCATCTTCTCTTTCGGGGGCAGCTCTTTGCCGCACAGCACCTGCGAAAGCACTTGGGGGTCGTCGTGGTTGCCGGGGATGTAATAGACGGGCACGCCGAGTGTAGCGATCTTCTCGCCTAGACGCTTGTAGGATCCGACCGAGCCGTCGCTCGAGCAGTCACCGCTCACGATGACAAACGCGGGCTTGCCGTCGAGCTTGCCCAGCTCTTCGAGCGCACGATCGAGCATCGGATCGGGCGCGACGTCCCACAGCTTAGTCGCCGGGTCTTCGAAGAGATGCGTGTCGGAGATCTGGATGAAGAATGGCTCACGAACCAAGGCGGCGGTTGTCTCTCCCTCACCTACGATGTTGATGCATCCGCCGGTATGACTCTTTAGGCCTGAAAACCGGCATGCCTGCGCGGCTGCGATTCGCCGGAAGTTGGCGGATGTGATGCCGGATACCCGCCCGCCGCACGGCGCGGGCGTGGCCTGCATCATATGATAGCGGTGCTCGGGCGGTTAGAAGCTCAAGCCGTAGGTGATCTGTGGGCGGAATGACCAGTAGCTGCGTTGCACGCCCGCTGCGTACAGCGTGGCCGTGGGACCGGTATAGGTGCTGAACGCTTCGGCGAACCCGATCGCCGGTCCGTGACGCCCAAGCGCCAGTATCTGCGCACCGCCTGAGAAGGCGACGACGTCGTTGTAATAGATGCGCTTGGTGTCTTGCGACCCGGATGCCCGCACGAAGACCTGCAGGGGGAATTTCCTCGAGCCGAATTCGCGACCCCGCTCGGCCTCAAAATACAGGAGCGCGTTCTGATAGCGTGTGTAATAGATGAAATCGCCGTAGAACGAGCCGTAGTAACGGCTCCCGCCCTCAGGTGGAACGTTCGAGTCTCGATAGTATTCCACGCCGCCGCGGGCGTCGAAATGCGACGTGGTGGGCAAGCCCGATATCGTGGGACCGAAGTCGAACGACGATCCGAGCTGGGCGAAGAGGCGCAGGCCACTGTTCGATTCATACTGCATGCCCAGCGCCGCCAACCCGTAATTATCGTTGAGCGTCTCGGGGAGCACCCCCGCGGTCGTCTGCGAATCGCGTTGCAGCAGGAACTCGCAAAAGGGCCTGATCGGGGCGGATGGCCCGAACGGCTTCGTGAAGTCGGCCGAATAGAAGGTGTCATCCGAGAAGGAATCGTGCAGCGCATAGGCCCACAAGAAGCCGGCATCGTCGGCGCGTGCCGGCGCGGTGCAGAGCATCGCGACAAGTGACAGTGCTACGACCCCGCCAAAGGTCCCCCGCAATCGCCCGCTCATCGTGACGCTCCCTGCGTCGAACGCATGCGGATGACCAGTCGCCTGTCGTGCGAATAATCGACGAGCCAGAGATACTCGTCATCGCCCCCGACGGCGCGGATGTCCGCGTCCTTGGGCAGGGCCCCGCTCTCTTTCAGCGCGCCCGTCGCCGGATCCACGCCGAGGAGCTCAGCGTTCTTGCGGTCGGTGACGTAGAGGAGGCCATGCGCGAAGGCGAGACCGGCGAACCGGCCGACGTCATTGCCTTTCCAACCGGGTGCGTCGTTGGGCAGACTGAAGAGTTGCCGCCACGTTGCGCCGTCCTGGGCGAAGAACTGGCCGTCCTCGGTCATCCCGATGAGTTGCTTGTCCGCCTGCGTCATGCCGACAAACCACGCCTCATCTTCTCCCAGCGGCTGCATCTTCACATCTGCCACAGAGTGGTTTTCGACGCGGAAGCTGACGAGCCGGGCCTGTCCGCCATCCCACCAGCCCTTTTGCTGATACGCGACAAAGCTGCCGTCGGATAGCGCGATGACCGCTGCGACAAGCACCGGTTGCCCTGTGCGACCGTCTTGCAGCGCCGCGGCGTGCACGACGTCCAGCGTGCGACCTGTCAGCGCGTCGAGGCGATATATGTACGGGGCGGCGCCACCTGCCACCCATATCGACTGCGGCGTGGCGGCGATCGATCGGCAGTCCACCCACTGATAGTCGGGTGATATCGCCGGAAGTTTCATCTCCCCGCTGGTCATTACCGCGACGTCGGGGTTGTATTGTTGCGGACTCCCACCGATCCGTGGGAATAGGTAGGGTGGGTCCGCCGGTGAGGCCGCCATCTCTGTACCCGGTACGACGACTGCGAAGGCGTCTTGAAAGCCGGCACCGTGCAACGCTGCCTCGATGTGCGGGGTGAGATCCGCGGCGTTCGAGTGGCCCTCTTCGCCCGCGAACACATCGGCGTTCGCACCAGGAAGCAGCGGCACATTTTGTCCGTATTCGCCGCTCGGGTAGGCAAAAGCGGTTGCGGGACTGCCGCTCATCGCTTCGAGCGTTTGCCGCGAGTGCCGGAAATCTTGGAGCAACCGCTCTTCAAACTCGGAAGGCGTCTCCAGGCGCCCAGCTGCGGGGAGCCAGGCAAGGTTTGCGTACCAGTATGGTGAGAGGTCGGTGGGCTTGGGTCCGATCTGCAGCGCCCAGTGACCCGTGTACCCGTGGGACTCGATCTCCCAGACACCACTGCGCGCCATGGCGCGAATCTCGGGCGAGGTGAGGCGCCCGGGCGTGCGGTCAGTTCTCTGGCCTTCGATGAACATCATCGCCTTGGCCTCGTGGCGCTTGAGGATGGCTGTTGCGGTGGTCCACGCAGAGACGAAGCCGTCGTCAAAGGTGACGATGTATGGCCGCGCGGGCAGCGACGCCGCGCCGGCTCGTCCGTCAAGGTAGGCAAGCGCAACAAGCGGATCGACAGGCACAAACCCTCGGCTCTTCAGGTAGGAAAGATCGGCGTCGAACACTTGCGGTGAGACCGCCGGACCATAGTGGCCCTCGCCGGCGCTCGTCCCCTCCGGGGCATTCGTGACCTGGTGGTACATGAGCACGAGCACTTGCTTCTGGGGATAGATCACAAAGCTTAGTCGCGCCGGCGGGCTGTCGCCCCGTGCGCCAGGTCCAATGCCTGTGCATAGCAACGCGGCGAGCGCACTGAGCAGCGACGTTCTAATATGCCGCATAGTAGCTATACGCAAAGCTGGAGATCGCGCGATAGGCGCCGGCAACCGCTGCGGCGCAGAACGCGAGCATGCCGGCGAAGAGACCGTAGACCGGCGTGATGGTCGGGGCGCCCAAAAGACACGCGGCAAGCGCGACGCCCCCGACGATGGCGACCGCAACCGCAATACCGATGAGCGGTGCAATCGGCCTGCTCAAAAAGAACAGCACCTGGGCTGAGAAGAGCGCGATCATGAGGAGCACGTAAGCGGGCGCAGCGACGTAGAGCACGGTCCGCGCCTGGCCCACGTCGACGCCGGCGGCGACCGCCGTGTGGGCGATGAGATGCAGCCCGATCGGCAAGAGCACGAGATACGAGAGCAGACCCATGCCGGCAAACGCCGCGAGGCTTCCCAAAAAATACCGGGATATCTGGGCGTTGAAGTCCGCTTCTGCGCCGATGCGATAGCGCGTCGAGGCGTCGAGCAGCAGCGGCGGAAGGCGCTCGAGGATGACGTTGACGAGACCGGTGAGCGGCACCATGGCGAGCAGACCGATGTCCGCGCCAAGCTCGTAGGCAGGGTTGTAGGTGAAGCGGCCGTGACCGTAGAGCACGCCCGCTCCGATGTGGTCGATGACGATCGCCAAGAAGTAGAGCGCGCCGAAGACGGCATAAATGCGCACACTTCGCGCGATGGCACGAAAGCTCGGCGGGAAGAGCTGGCCCGTCCCCGTCGTCTTGGTCGCGCTGCGGTGTATCCAGCGGAACGTGAAGACGATGACCGCGATGCCCACGCCGGCGACGGTCGCCGCCACTGCCAGCGGCTCCCATGGCTCGATGACTTTGCCGTGAAAACCGATCCGATACACGGCCGCCGTGGCGAGCGCGGTCCCTGCACCAACCCCGACCAGCCAGCCGAAGCGCCGGGTCGTGTAGAGCGGTGCGAGCGAGAGCTGGAACAGACCGGCGGCGAGCATGAACGATGCCCCGAGGAAGGCTTCCGTGCGGTCGTAGCCTAGATCCCACATGACGACGAGCAGCAGGCACGTGGTAGCACACAGCCCCAGGACGGCTATAGCCATGAAGCGGCGCATGATCCACTCGATCATGGGGAAGTTCTCCTGCAGATAATAGAAGATGAGCTTTCGCGCGATCGCCTGCGAGAAGAACCCGGTGACGACGAGGGAGCTGAAAATGCCGAGCGATGCAGTCGTGGAGAGCGCGATGCTGTTGCCGGTCGATGACCAGAACGCCGCGCCGAAGACGAAGAGCCCGATGACGGCGGCCAGCCACGGGCCCGAATAGAGCGAGCCCGTGGCGTAGTCTTTGAAGGCCTGGACGAACCAGGCGACGCCCGGGGGAGCCGCGACCGACTCGTTACTGATGAAGCGGTTGAGCAAGACAGCCACATCGGCCGCCATGGCGAAGAGATCATCATACCACAGCTCTTCGACCACTTCTTGACTATAGCCGAGGCTCTCCAAGAGGATCGCGACCTCATCCACACCCTTAGGGCGCCATCCCTTGCCGAACTTGTCTTGCTTGCACAGCGTGATGATGGTGCGCGCCGCGCTCTCGAGCTGGCGTTCGCGTTCTTCGAAGGGCCGCAGTTCATCCAGCACGGCGCACCTCGGCAGCTCCCGCGGCAAGCGTGTGGTAGAGCTGGCGGTAGCGCCCCAAAAAGACGCTACGTTCGAAATGCTCGACGGCGAACGCCCGCCCGCTCTTGCCCGTGGTCCGCGCGTGGTCGGGATCCTTGAGATAGGTGGCCAGCGCCTCGGCCAGGCGATCGGGACGCCGCGGTGGCACGATCAAACCACAATCGCCGACGGCCTCGCGCACGCCGCCGACGTCTGTGGCGACGACCGGTTTGGCGCACATCATGGCCTCGATGACGGAGAACGGGAAACCCTCGCTGATGCTGCTCAGCACCGCGACGTGGGAATGCGCGTATGCTGTCGCTGGGTCTTCTGTCGGGCCGCGCAGATAGACCGTGTCGCGCAACGAGAACTCGTCGATGAGCCGTTCGCACTCGCGCCGGTAGTCCGGGTCGGGCGATGGCCCCCACACCTCGACCGCCACCCCGGGCACGAGCTTGCGCAGTTCGGCGCTGGCGGCGATGAGCGTGAGGATATCCTTGAGCGGATCGATGCGCGCCACCGACACAACCGTCGGTCGTGCCGGCCAGTAGTCCTGATCGTTGAACTTCGAACCGTCCACCCCATTGTAGACGATGTGCAGCCGGTCGCTGCGCACCCCGTAGAACGACTCCCAGCGGGTGTTGTAACTGCACACCGGTGCGATGACGTCGCTTGCCTGGTACGACGCCCGCGCGAACGCCGAGAACAAGTTCTTCTTGATGGTGCGGTCCGAGAGCGGAAAGCCACCGCGAGCCAGCGCGAGGATGCGCTCGCGCAGGTAGACGCCATGCTCGGTCAACAGCACGGGTTTGCCGAGCGCGTATTTTGCGATGATCGAGGGGACCGAGGCAAGGCCTGACACCGACGCATGGTAGACGTCGGCCTCGGGCAGCTCGATGGCCAGCGGCATGAGATAGCGGTAGAGCGTGCGCACGATCTCCACCGCCTCGAGCATGGTCATAAAGCGGGCGTGCCAAGCCTGCTCGCGCAGGAACTCGAGCGCCGCGGTCCAGGTCGCCTCCTGGCGCATGGTCCAGTCGTAATCGTGCGTGCGGAAGTACACGTACAGCGCCGCGAGGATCTCACCGAGCGCCTTGGGGTCGGATGACTCCATGCCGTAGGCGATGTTCTGCAGAAAATCGCGGAAGAGCGGCAAGAACTCGGTCTGCAGGGCCGTGCTGTTGCGCCGTGCTCGCCTCGGGAGAAACTCGCTATTGTATTCGTGCAAGCTTTCGATGCCCCACATGGCGAGCGGGATGAGCTTGTTGACGTTGGGCGGCAGCGTGTATTCGGTCCGCCCCTCAGGCGTGCCGATGACCGCGTAGACGTCGAAGGTGATATCTTCGAGTCCCGAGATGAGATGCTGGCACCACGTCGAGACGCCGCCGCGGACAAAAGGATAGGTGCCCTCGGTGAACAGAACGACTTTCATTGCAGCGGCGTCGGCCTGTCGTCGGCCAGCACGGCGTCGATCGACGTCGCGTAGTCGACGGACTTTTTGGCGAGCTTGAGGTTGCCGGCCATGAGGAAGCAGCGCGCCGCATTGACATACGCGTCGCGTACGTGGGCAGGGTCGTCGTCATGCTCAGCCCAGCTGAAGTACATCTTGCCTGCCAGGCGCAAGTACTTGTTGGCCGAATCTCGATCGCGCATCTCGCCGGCGGTGACCGACGCGCTGCGGTAGGCGAGCGCGGCACGCGCATAGCGGCCGAGCGATTCGGCTTGCTCGGCCTCAGCCACGAAGTTCGCCAGGGCCTCGTGGTGTTTGCCCAGGCGCGAGGCCTCAAGGCCCAACATCCAGTGGTCTTGGTCGGCCGTGGCGAGGCTGGCTTCGGCGATGGCGCTTGCGACCTGCGAGTCGTCCTCAGGCTGCGTGGCCGCCTTCTGCACGAGGAATTGCTTGCGCCAACTGATGAGCTGCGCGACACGAGCGGAGAGCTCTTTGGGATGGAGGGGCTTGACGAGGAAGTCTTGCACGCCGGTCTCGAGCGCCAGGACCTTGTCGTCCACGTCCACGCGATTGGCGATCATCATGATCGGGATGCCCGACGTGCTCGGCTGCGCCTTCAGGCGCCGGCAGGTCGTAAGTCCGTCCATCACGGGCATCGCCCAGTCCAAAATGATGACATCGGGGTGCTCTGACTCCGCCGTGACCAGGCCGATGGCGCCGTTGCTCGCCAGCGACACCTTGTAGCCGAACTGCTCGAGGCTGGCCTGCACGAACTTGCGCTGCTCGGCGTCGTCCTCGACCAGCAAGACGTGGCCGCGCGTCTTCGCGGCGGTCGTGGTCGGAACGCGGATCTCCGCCACGATGCGTGCCAGTTCGTCGCCGCGGGTCCGCATCCGATCGGCGATCGCGGGTTCGGCACCGAGCGCGGCGTGGGCATGGCACTCGAGGTAGCCCACGAGGCTTCCACCGTGGGCCAAAGCGACACCCGTGACCTTGAGGGGCTGTCCGCGCTCTTCTCCCTCGGTGGGCGTGTCGAAGTCGACCGTCATCATGGCGGGGGGCGCCGTCGCTGACAGGGCGAGGAGGTCGCGCTGCGCACGGACGATGGAGCCCACCGCCCGCGCGTCGAAGCCGCCCCGCAGCATGCCATCGGGGCTCCAGCTCAAAAGCGGGCTGGGCTCGTATTTGCCGTCAAGGCGGAACCAGATGCGCAGCGCGGCAAGCTCGAAATCGCCAACGGTGCGCTGCACCCAGGCCTCAAGCGCCTCAGGCAAAGGAACCTCGTCCGGCCACGTGGGGCCGACGTGGATCTGACCGACGACCTTCATCTATATAGGTTTTCGGCCATATGAGGTTGCGCCGGGCCTGTGGACCGCTCCGTCCTGGAAAAGGGGACACGGATATCCGCTAGGGGAGCGGACGCTTTGGCGTGAGAACTGAAGCGGTGCGGACCTACCACGCTCGTATCGCGCGCGCGTCCGGCTACGGCAGTGATGGGAGGCGAACGCTTGAGCAAACCAATCGAGCCCGAACACGTATTGCTCGAATTTTTCACGATCTGCTCCTTCAATCCAGACTCAGAACCGGCTGCGCAGCCAATCCCACTCTTCGTGTTGGGATTCCGAGAGGGCGGCGAGCCGGTTTTCGTTTGGCTCGTCGACAAGAACCGTTTCGATAGCGGCGGTCTGACCCGTGACGCCTACTGGCAGCATGCGCTTGGCGATCTGGAGAGCTATTTCACGAAGAAGCTTTCCAAATGCGTCGCCGAGGAGGGGTGCGTGCGCGGCGGCGTCGAGCTGCTCGTCTCGACGTATCAAAAACAATTGCGCTTCACACCGTTGACGCCGGTCGCGGACCATCCGTTCGGCCTGCGTAAGACGAAGGAGCTTGCCACAGCCTGACCTTTGCAGCAACGGACCTCGTGGTCCGTCACCTGAAGAAGCTCTGAAGCAACGGACCTTTAGGTCCGTTCCCCGAACACCAAGGACGGCGCTATCGCCGTCCTTTTCTTTTTGCGTGGAGACTATGCTGCACTCGACCGCACCGCAACCCGAACGGGTGATCCTCGCCGGCGTCGACACAGGCGCTGACCGCGGTCTTTTCGAGATCGAGATGGACGAGCTTGACGCCCTGGCGCGCGCAGCCGGCGCCACCGTGGTGGCCCGTGCGGTGCAGCGCCGGCCTAGCGTGGATTCGGCGACGATGCTCGGCCAGGGCAAAGTCGAGGAGATCGCACAGCTGGCGACGGCGACAGGGGCCACTCTTGTCGTGACGCTCAACCCGCTGCGCCCCCGTCAGCGCGCTGCGCTCGAGAAGATGTTTGGCGACGTCGCGGTGATGGACCGCTCGGTGCTCATCCTCGACATCTTCGCCAGCCACGCGCGCACGAGCGAAGGCAAGCTGCAGGTCGAGCTCGCGCAGCTGCGCCACCGGGCTGCGAACCTCATCGGCTCGCGAGATGCATTGTCGCGGCTGGGCGGCGGCATCGGCACGCGCGGGCCCGGCGAAACCAAGCTCGAGGTGGATCGCCGGCGCATCCGCTTGCGCATCTCGCACCTCGACGAGCAGCTCGCCCTGGTCCGCAAACGGCGCGGCGAGCAGCGGCGCAGCCGCGAGAACACGCCCGTCGTCGCCCTCGTGGGCTACACGAATGCGGGCAAGTCATCACTGCTCAACGCGCTCTCCGGTTCGAGCGTGCTGGTCGCCGATCAGCCGTTCGCCACGCTCGATCCGACGCTACGCAAGGTCTTTCTCGAACAGGGCCAGGAGGCGATCCTCGCGGATACCGTCGGCTTCATCAGCGACCTGCCCAAGGAGCTGGTCGTGGCGTTTCGAGCTACGCTCGAGGAGGTGACCAACGCGACCTTGCTCGTGCACGTCATCGACTCGAGCAATCCATATTGGCAGCGGCAGCGCGAATCGGTCGACGTCGTGCTGCGCGAGCTCGGCGCCGGCGCCAAGCCCGTGATCTACGCCTGGAACAAGATCGATGCCCAGCCCGAACCTCAGCCAGCGGTGGATTTGGGCGACTTCGGAGTCTTGGTGTCGGCGAAGACGGGCGCAGGCATCCCGCAGCTCAAGCGGGCCGTCATGGCTGCCCTCGGGCGCTTGGCACATCATGGCGCATAGGAAGTATTGGCTCGTCCACATCCAAAGAATGCGGTCATGAAGCTGCTGTTGTTCTCTGACCTGCATCTCGATGCGCCGTTCGTCTGGGCGGGCTCGAAGGCAGCGGGCAGACGGCGTCAAGCACTGCGCGACGCGCTCGTTCGTCTTGCCGGCGTGGCCAAGGCGGTCGGCGTCCAGGCCGTGCTGTGCGCCGGCGATCTCTACGAGCACGAGTACTTCACACCGGACACGTTGGCGTTTGTGAGGGGCGTTTTTGAGGGGCTTGATCCGATCCCAATATACCTTGCGCCCGGGAACCACGATTGGTACAGCAAGCAGAGCTTATACTATCAACTGACCGGCCGGAACATCCATGTGTTTAGGGAGTCCCGCCTGGAAGCGGTCTCCTTGGCCGATGGTGTGACGCTGTGGGGCGCCGCGCATCGCGTTCCAGCCAACACGGATGGTTTTCTTGATGGTTTCAAAGTCGACCGCAGCGGAATCAATCTCGGCCTCTTTCACGGTTCCGAGCGGGGGTTCTACAAGGATCAGGGCGAGTCAAAACAACCGCATGCACCGTTTTCGGAATCGCAGATAGAGGTTGCCGGATTACGCCACGTCTTCGTTGGCCATTTCCATCGGCCGAAGGATGCCGTGCTCTACACATACGCTGGGTGTCCGGAACCGCTTGCCTTCGGCGATCCGCCCGGCGACGGCGTGGTCATCACGGTCGCCGCAGACGGAAGCATCTCGCGCGAACGCCATAGGGTTGCCTCGGGTCAGGTCCACGACATCGAGTGCGACATCTCGTCGATCCGATCCAGACAAGAACTGCTCGAGCGGTTGAGGGGTGAGCTCGGCAACCTGAATGGGATCGTGCGAGTGACCCTCGCCGGCGAACTCAAACCCGAGGTTGACCTCAACCTCGATGCCTTGGGGGATTCGCTCGCAGACAGCCTGCCGGAGGTCGCCTTCAGCTTGAGGGTCGGGCTTTTACAGACGGCGTATCCACTCGACGCCATCGCACGGGAACAGACGGTCAAAGGACAGTTCGTCGCATCGGTCCGAGCGGCAAACCTGCCGGCGGAGGAGGAGCGCAAGATACTCATCACTGGGCTGCGGGCACTGGAAGGTCGCACGGACCTGGAGGTGCCGTAATGTGGTTCGTCAGGGTTGACGCCCACAGCTTTGGTCCTTTTCGGGACCGGCATCTTGAGTTTTCTCAAGGTCTGAACGTCATCTACGGTGAGAACGCCTCCGGCAAGTCCTCCTGGCATCATGCCTTATACTTGGCTTTTTGTGGGATCAGACGCGCGAGCGGGTTACGAAAAGAAGAAAAGGAGTTGGCTGACAGGCACCGGCCGTGGGATGACGGCACAGCCTGGAAAGTATCGACGCAGTTCACGCGAGACTCGGGCCAACAGATCGAGATAACGCAAAACCTTCTCGACAAGGTGGACTGCCGCGCTTTGGATCGCGACGTGGGTACGGACCTGTCATCGAGCATGATCGATGACGGCTCCCCCTCCGGCGCCGTCCTTTTGGGTCTGGATCGCCGCAGTTTCCGAGCGACTGCACTCGTCGAACAGAATGAGATCCTGTCCGTGATCCAGCATGCAAGCTCGCTGCAAGATCAGCTCCAGCGTGCAGCTGCAAGTGCCGGTGTCGACCAGACGACAGCGGAAGCGCTGAGCCGCATCGATGAATTCTTGAGCGAACAGGTCGGACTGGACCGAGCCAATAGCACCAAGCCGCTGCGAATAGCGAAGAATAAACTCGAGGAAGCGAAGGAAAGAGCTCACAGGGGACATCTCGTTCATGAGGACTACTTGGCGAAGACCGAAGAGCTGGACAAATTGCAAAGGCGCGCCGCAGACAGCGAGCAGCGACTCAACTTGGTCGAGGCAGCCAGAGCGCGACTGGAGGCGCGCCGCGCACGGGAAGATGTCAATCGTGCTCGCGAGCTATCAGACAAGTATCCAGCGCGACCCAGTTCCATAGCAGGAGACGCGAAGGTGGCGCAGGCCGTTGCGGCCGCCTTGGATGGTTGGGATAAGCGGCCTGTCCCTCGGGTCCTCGAGGGCGAAACCGCCGATCAGCTTCGTCAGCAGCTCGTGCCGATTCCATCGCCCCAGGAAGGCGACCAACAGCCCCATGCGTCAGTCGTGGCGGCTCACCTCCGCTATCAGCAGGATGCGCTCGCCGTCAAACTGCACGCATCGAATCAACCTCCCTATGTGGTGGACTGGGCGTCCACGGATTCTAAGCCCCGCCAGATACGGGCGATCCAGAACCTCACATCGGCGTTCATCATCGTCATGATGGTAGTTGGGCTAGGGCTTCTTCGCAGCCATCCCGACGTAAGTCTTCCGCTGATCGGCGTCGGTCTGGTCGCGCTTGGCCTTCTCCTGATCTCCGTCATACGTCGCAATCGTCAGGCGGACGCCTCGCTGGTTCGCATCGAGGCGCTGCAACAGAACGCCGCCGCGTGGAATGAGCGCAATCAATCGTTGACCTTAGCCATGATGCAGGGCGGCAATCTGCTTCGTGAACGTTTGCGCGAACGTGGGCTCGACGCGGACATGGGCATCGAGCAACTCTATGAGCGGTACAGCAGCGATTGCTTGAGACGAAAAGACATCGCCGAGGCCTGGACGCGCCGGTCTGAGCTCGAGACGAAGATCGCGGCTCGCGCCATAGCGGAGCAGACGCTCGGCGACTCCCAGAAGCGCCTCGTGGAAGCGGGCGCCTTTCTTCGAAACGTTGCAGAGCAGTGCGGCATGAAGGCCGATACCGAGGAGCAGCTTGCTTCCCAATTGCTGCGCTGGCAGCTTCACTATGAGGAAAAAGTCGCGGCAGCCGATAGAGCACAACAAGAATGGGGGGAGCTCGAAGGGCTGCTCAAGGGGCGCAGCTTACGTGAGCTCGAGCGGCTTGCCGCTCAAAAGGGGGCTCACGCCGATGCGGTCGCCGGGCGGCTCGGCGGTATCGCCATACCCGAGGCTGCGTACGGAGAGAACCCGGATCAGGAAGTTGAGAGGCTTCGAACCGAGTCGCAATCGGCGAGGAGAGCCGCTGAGCAGATGCAAGGCAAGGTCGACGAGCTATCCAAGAACGTGCAAAGCGTTGTCGATCTGGATGAGCAGGTGTCTCGGCTGGCAACGGAGCTGAACAGGATAACGGACCTCGAACGGACGCTGAAACGCACCCAAGAATTCCTTGAAGCGGCCCAGGTCCACGTCCATAGAAACGTGGCCCGAATTCTGGCGGCGGCGCTGCGCCAATCCATGCCGCACATCACGCGCGGACGGTACGATGACGCAATGGTTGACCCTGAGACGCTGGCGGTCAAGGTGCGCTCGGGGACCGGACCTTGGCGCGACGCCATGTGGCTTTCCCGCGGCACAGCCGAGCAGATTTATCTGCTGCTCCGGCTCGCCATGGCTGATTACCTCACCAAGGCTTCGGGCGACACCTGCCCGCTCATCCTTGATGATGCGACAACGCAATGCGATAGCGTGAGAACCTACGCTCTGTTGGAGCTCCTGCATGAGTTGAGCGCGCGGCGGCAGATCATCTTGTTCACGCAACAATCAGAAGTACTCGCCTGGGCGCACAAGCATCTGGCGGGCGGGCGTGACAAGCTCCACGAGCTGGACGCGTCCATCATCAACGCCTAACCACTGCGTTTGCCTGCAGATCTCTTGGGGGCGGGCACGACGCCCTCGCGCCTCAGCAGCTCGCGCTTGCGCGATGGACCGGATGAGCCGTATGGCCCGAGGCGGCCGTCGGCGTAGATGACTCTGTGGCATGGGATGACGAGCCAGAGCGGATTGCGCGCCATGACGGTCGCTGCAGCGCGGACGGCCAGGGGGCGCCGTGCTTGCCGCGCGAGCCATGCATACGAGCGGGTCTCACCATATGGGATGTCTCGTGCGACGACCAGCACCTCGCGTTCGAAATCCCGCGCCCAGCTAAGATCCAGCGGGAAGTCGTCGCCTCGACCTTTCGCCGCGGCGGCAAGCGCACGGCGCAGAGCCTGCGGCGGTTTGGCCTCGACAAGCGTCATCTTGAGGCGGCGTTCGAGATCGCGCTTGGCCGACAACGACTCTTCTTCCACAGCGCACAGTCCGGCGTGCGTCCATGCCGCTCGCAGCCGCTTGCCGGCGATAGAGATCACCGCGGTGCTGCAGGAAGCTCGAAACGCCTTACCTGCCATAGCGATGCATGAGCTGCATCACGCGGTCGTGCGGAAGGGCGTAGATGGTGTCACCATCGCGCCCGACCATGGTGTACGAGGCCAGCATGGCGTTGATCACCGCCTCATCGGTGCTTTCGATGGCCGCCACGAAGATCGGATTGAGGTATGCGCGGTCCGTCTCCGTCACCTGAAACGTCCGCTGGTCTGAGGCATACGGCACGACGTTGGCGGTAGAGAAGGCGATGATGATGTCGCCGCTGCCTTCGCGCGACGAGGC